>Ga0116179_1003669_pt1 | contig 10519 bp, 8 predicted proteins | sample AD_UKC071_MetaG_FD_89751 | JGI IMG/M metagenome (GOLD analysis project Ga0116179, IMG submission 89751) | Active sludge microbial communities of municipal wastewater-treating anaerobic digesters from USA - AD_UKC071_MetaG | ecosystem: Engineered > Bioreactor > Anaerobic > Digestate | place: USA...
CCGGCAAGACCCACCGGGCCTACCTGTGGTCCTACAGCATCGGCGCCCACGATCCGGTCCGGGCGGTCATCTACGACTTTGCCGAGAGCCGCGCGGGCAAGCACGCCAAGGACTTCTTGGGCGACTGGCGCGGCACCCTCATCTGCGACGACTACTCGGGCTACAAGGCGCTGATCGCCAAAGGGGTGACCGAAGCCGGGTGTATGGCCCACGCCCGGCGTAAGTTCTTCGAGTTGCAGGAGCACGGGCAAAGCCAGATCGCCGGCGAGGCGCTGGAGCGCATCGCCGGCCTCTACGCCATCGAGCAGGCGGCGCGCGAACTGGACGCCGATGCCCGCCAGGCCTTACGGCAGACCCAGGCGAAACCGCGGCTGGAAGACTTCAAGACCTGGCTGTTGGCCTGCCGAGGGAAGATTCCCAACGGCTCATCCAGCGCGAAAGCCATCGACTACACCCTCAAGCGCTGGGCGGCGCTGACCCATTACCTGACCGACGGGCGCGTCCCCATCGACAACAACTGGATCGAGAACCAGATCCGGCCGATTGCCATCGGCCGCAAGAACTGGCTCTTTGCCGGTTCGCTGCGCGCCGGCAAGCGCGCGTCGGCGATCATGAGTCTAATCCAGTCGGCGCGCCTGAATGGGCACGAGCCCTTCGTGTATTTGAAAGACGTTCTTACCCGCCTGCCGACGCAGCCGCAGAGCCGGATCGGGGAGTTGCTGCCGCATCGGTGGCGGCCGGAGTCAACCTGAGGCTCGGTCAAGAGGGGATTGCCGGGGGCTTACGATCAACGCGCCGCTGGTCGAGATGCGCAACTACCAGCGCGACGGCATTCGTCAGCGTGCCATCCCACGCGGCCGCGTGACCAGCGAGCCTAGCTCGCAGGGCGGTGGCTACCCGCTCTGGGCCGGCACGACCCCCGCCCGCACATTGCGCCGACTGTGCCGCGCTCCGTCGAGGCCGTGGCGTGGCACAGGTATTACGAGCGAGATTTGTCTCCGGTCTGAGGCTGCATGTCGGGTGCACGTTTCCCGTGACTTTGCGCGACGCCGGCGGGCCGTAAGCCGAAGTGCGTGACGGCCTCGAAACCGTTCTTCAAGTACCAAGATTGGAACTGAGGATATCATTCCCGATACTTGCGGGCCGGCTGATTCCAGCCCAGAACCCGCATTTGTCTGGCACGGATACTGCTAGAACCCGCCAACGAATCCTCCGAGAGACCTCGCCATGCGTACAAGCCCCCTGTCTTTTCTCCTCGTCGTAGCCCTGTCGCTGACAGCCTGCAATAAGTCCGGCGAGACTCCTCCAACGCAGGTAGCCCCAGAGAAAGTCACGATCGCGCAATTCGGCCACGTGTTCCTATACTTGCCGCTCTACGTCGCGAGGGCCAAGGGCTTTTTCACGGAGCAGGGCCTCGACGTCTCGCTCGTCGACACCGGAGGCGACGACAAGACCTTTGCGGCGGTTGGCGGCGGCAGTGCGCAGTTCGGCGTCGCTGACCCCGTGTTTGCAGCCATCGCACGCGAGCAAGGCAAAGGTGGAAAGGTGATCGCATCGTTGGTCAACGGCGTGCCGTTCTGGGGCGTCACCTTCCGCAAGGATCTGCAGCCGATTACGGACGCTAAGCAGTTCGCTAAGCTGCGCATCGCCACCTACCCCTCGCCATCGACCAACTACGCGGTTATGGCCGACACGCTCAAGCACGCAAAAGTGACCGACGCCACCGTTGTTCAGGGCGCCTTCGGCTCACTTCTGGCAATAGCCAAGGCCAACCAGGCCGACGTCGTTATGGAACTCGAACCAATGGCCTCGATCGCCGTCGCCGACGGTGGCAGCATCGTATATTCGGCAGCGAAGAGCTTCGGCGACTTCGCGTTCACCGGCATCACCACCACCGACGATCTCCTGGCCCGCAAGCCGGCCCAGGCGCAGGCAGTCGTCAACGCGATTGCCAAGGCGATGACGTGGGTGCATTCGGACTTCGAGGGAGCAATTAGCATCGCGAAGGCCGAATTTCCGGAAGTCCCTGAGGCCGTGCTGCGATCAGCCCTGCGTCGCCTGCTGGACGAGGGCGTCATCCCGAGTTCGCCGGTCGTCGGCGAGAAGGCCTGGGCCAACGCCGTGTCATTGCGCCAGAGCCTGGGTGACTTGAAGGGCAACGCGCCGTTCGCCGACAACGTCGAGATGCGCTTCGCCAGCAAAGTCAAGCAGTGATGCCAGCCAATGCGGTCGCGAGCGCACTGGAGCGTGTCTACGCTGCGCGCTTCTTTCGTCGCCACCCGGTGTTGACGCCCGCCCTGCGCAGTCTTATCGAAGATGTACTCGCTCACCGGTCGCCCCGCTTGCCCGTGTTCATGCTCTGGGGCGTGCACGAGAAGGGCTCAGCAGACACTCTCGACGACCAGACGATGGATCATCTTTCTGCCCTGCTGGACCGCATGCATATCGTTCTCAGCTCCGAACCGGCGATGACCATTGTCCTGTGCGACAGCCACGCTGCCGTCAACTGCATCGATTCTGATCGCGCAGAGGCATACATGACGGCCGTCGAATCGCGCGCTCAGGCCCGAGGTTGGACCACGCTGCGGCTGTCAAGCCTGTGGCAGGCGGGCGGCCTTCACGCGTCTGATGTCGACACGCTGGCGCCCACGCTGTGTGTCGGTCGGGATGCTCCCCGCCTGCTGGAGTTCGCATCGAAACATTATCGAGGCGCGGGCGCCGCGGAAGGTGCCGCGCGCTACATGGCGGCTCGCCTGCTTGAGCGACCGTTGCTGGCGCAGCGATTCGCCGGTTCGATCCATCTGACCCCGTCTGAGCCGTCACTCGATCCGTTGCAGCCCGAATTGCCGACCTTTAACATCTGGACTTGGCGCAAGGGCCGCTCGGGAAAGCCCTGGTTCACCAAGGAGCCCGTCTGATGTGTGGTATCGCAGGTATTTTCGACTCACGCGGCATTGAACTGACTAGGAGTCTCCTCGATCTGTTGGAGAAAATCGCGTATCGCGGCACGAGCCGCGGCGAGATAGCTGCAGGGCCCGGCTGGGCGCTCGGCGCCAATCGTTTGCCAATAGTAGGTCGTGATACCGGTCGCCAGCCGGCGAGCAGCGCGGATGGTCAGGTGATGGCCGTGTTGAACGGCGAGATATACAACTACGCAAGCCTACGACGCGAGCTTGAGGGAGAGGGCTGCCGCTTCGCTACCGATTGCGACACGGAGGTCATCGCCCAAGGCTACCGGCGATGGGGAAGCTCCGTATTTGCCCGCTTGGACGGGATGTTCGCGATCATTGTTGTCGACCTGCGAAACGGCAGCCACATGGTGGCGCGCGATGCGCTTGGCGTCAAGCCGCTTTATTGGATCGCGGGCGAGTTCGGTACCTGCTATGCATCGGAGATTAAGGCGCTAATCGGCTTAGCTGGCGAGATTGAGGGCGTGCGGCCTGGTCATCTGTGGCACAGCCGGCACGGATTGACGCCAATCCGCCCCGCCAGCGTCGCGCCGATGCGATGGCTCCCCGACAACCTGAAGGCGCATGCGGAGAAGCTGCGTGCGCTGATCGAGGTGTCGGTGCGCAAGCGTGTTGCTACAGACCTGCCAGTAGCGGTGTTCCTCAGTGGCGGAATCGACAGCAGCGCGGTGATGTATGAGGCGGCGCGAGCCCATCCAGATGTCGTCGGGTTCTCGATTGGCGCGAAGGACAGCCCAGACGTGGCTTCAGCTCAGCGGCTGTGTGCCGAACTAGACCTGCCGCATCGCCATATTTCCGTCACAAAACAGGAACTATTGGATCTTGTACCCGAAGTAATCTCCACGATCGAGAGCTTCGAGCCAAATCACATCCGTGGAGGGACTCTCTCCTATGTTCTGTCGCGCGAGGTGTCGCGTGCCGGTTACCGCGTTGCTCTCTGCGGGGAGGGCGCCGACGAACTGTTCGGCGGTTACGCGGAAATTGCCCGTGCTATCGCCAGTGAGCTGCCCGACAGGGCCGTCGAGGCGATTCTGCAGCGCTTCGTCATCGAATTGAACAGGACGCAGCTACAGCGTGTGGATCGTACGTCGATGCGATTCGCACTGGAAATGCGTGAGCCGCTCCTCGATGCCGCCATCATCGCGTTCGCAGCGCAGTTGCCGCTGGCGCAGAAAGTGGCCAAGCGTGCTTCTGACGGCCGTATCCTCAACAAGCGTGTGTTGCGCGAAGCGTATCGTGGCATCTTGCCGGACTGGCTGGTTGACCGCGACAAGGCTGTGCTCAGTTTGGGTGCGGGCTTTGGTAGCAACGGACCCGAAGGCCCGTTCTATTGGCATGCGCTTGAGCTAATGGGCGAGGCGCACTTCGAGCAACTGAGGACGGGCTATCCGGAGTTCATGCTGCGCGACCGCGAGGAGGCATACTACTTCAGTCTATTCCTGAAGCGTTTCGGAAACCTGTCGCTGGCCAGGAACCGACCGCTGGTCAATGCCTCAGAAGTCGAGGCATCATGAGCAGCGCGATCGAACTGGACCGGGTGGCATTCGGTTATCCGTCCGAAGCGCCCGAGCGTGCCTTGTTTGCCAATGTTTCGCTGGCGATCGACTACGGACAGATCACCTGCCTCGTGGGCCCCAGCGGTTGTGGCAAGACGACGCTGCTCAACCTTCTCGCTGGCTTCATCATTCCCACGTCTGGTGAGTTGCGATTTTCCGCTGGTCACAGCGGCCGACCGGTCGGATACATATTTCAGAACGACGCGCTGCTGCCTTGGCGCTCCATCCGCGCTAACCTCGGCCTGCCGGCTGAGCTGCAGGGGCGGCCGGCCGCGTCGGACGATGCACGCATCGCGGAGTACATGGATGCCTTCAATTTGGAGGCGAGCGTGCTACGCCAATTTCCGGAGCACCTTTCGGGAGGGATGCGGCAGCGAATCGCCATCATCCAGGCCCTGCTGGCAGATCCTGACATCCTGCTACTTGACGAGCCCTTCGGCGCGCTCGACTTCTTCACACGGCTTCGCCTCGAAGCCGAGTTCAGGTCGCTAATCGATACTCACGGAAAGGCGGCCGTGCTCGTGACGCACGATATCGACGAGGCCATCGCCGTGGGCGACCGTGTCATCGTGATGGGCCGTGCGCGGCGTGGCATCGTCGCCGACATCCGCATCGACTTGGAGGAGCCCGCTCGTCCTGGTCCGGAGGCAGTACGGGGTCATCGCCTGTTCGGCAGGTATTTCACCGCGATCTGGGAAAGTTTGCGCGATGCTGTCTGAGCACGTCGCATCTGCGCGATTCTCGTGGGCCCATTTGCTGCCCGCTGCCCTTCTGATCCTAAGTTGGGAATGGCTCGCGTGGCGCTTTCCGGAGTCGCGCTTTTTCTTCTCTGAGCCGGGCGCTGTCCTGATGGCGCTTTGGTCAGGCGTAGCCTCGGGCGAATTGCTGCGACATACGGCGGTTACTGGCTTCGAGGCTCTGCTGGGTTTCGCGATTGGCACAACTTGCGGTGCAGTAATCGGACTTTCGTTCTGGTATTGGGCGCCCGTAGGGCGCATGGCGCGTCCCTACATCGTTGCCGCTGGTGCAGTTCCGGTCTTCGCCATCGCCCCGATGGTCATCGTCTGGTTCGGCATTGGCATCTTCGCCAAGGTGATGGTCGCGGTGCTCTCGACGCTCTTCGTTGCGATCACGCAGGCCTACCAAGGCGCGACCAACGTCGATCCGCGCTATCTGCGCCTAATGGCCGTGCTCGGTGGCACACGCAAGCAATCATTCATCAAAGTCGTCGCGCCATCGGCGCTGCAGTGGGTGCTGAACTCCATGCGCCTGAATGTCGGGCTCGCGCTTGCGGGCGCGTTTGTCGGCGAATTCATCTCGTCGCAGCAGGGCTTGGGCTGGTATATCCTGCGTGCGGCGTCCTTGTTCGACGTCTCAAGGGTGCTGGCCGGCTGCGTGGTGCTGGCCACGCTGGCGCTGGTGCTGAATGCTGGCGTTGACGCCCTGGAGCGCACTTTGACGAGAAGAAGGAGCGCCTAGTGAAGGCCGCACTGATCGACTCCTTGAAGGAGATTCTCGCGAACAGCCAAGCACAAAGTGCAGAGCTGCGCATTGTCGTACACGAATTCGGACATACGCCGCTCTATGTCCCCTTCTACATGGCGATGGAAGATCTGCGCAGGGCTTGCGTGGATCCGGTCGCGGGAAGCAAATGGCTGTCGATCAAGTATCAGGCCGCCCTGTCCGACAGCAAGGTGCTCGATCGCTTGAAACAATCGAGGCATTGGGTCCAGGGTGGCCCGGCGTGCCTTCATCTGGGCCTCTCGGAGATTACGGATCGATGCGAGCAGCCGGTCGCGGGACGACTGATAGAGCGCTCCTTCGTGAAGCGCCTTCCGCTGTGGGGTGTGGCCTTGGCCAACAATCCCCGGATAAACGCCATCAAGTCGAGGCAGCGCCGCTGCGAACTCGTGGATTTCTGGCGCCTATTCTCCGGCAAGCTCTCGCTGCTTGACCTCCACAGTGGCGACCTTAACTCCGCATCATTGGATTCGGGCGGCGCGTTGTCGCTGTCGATCTACGAACCGGGCTCGACGGTCTACCGGCAGTTTACGCGCCACCTGACCGAAGTCATTGGTACGAATGCCTTGAACAACGATCTCTTCACCGAAGGTGAGCGCGTGCGCTACGTCTCATTCGAGAACGAGTTCGAGCCCCTACTTGCCGGTGAGGTCGACGTCGCGCTCACCGTGCAACCCTGGCGCGCGCTACGTGAGGCAATCAAGCGGCACCGGGATCTTGAGCTCGTCTACACCCACTTGGCGAAGCCGGCACCGGTGACGAGCGTATACCTGTGCCACGATCCCAACGATCACTTCGGCTTCTGGCAGGCTTTCGTCTCCGCCCTCGCGGTAATGATCCATAGGAAGGTCGAGTGCCTGTATGAATGTGCTCCGAAGGCCATCGCGGAGGCCTATCAGAGCTATCATTGTTCCGATGGGCAGGCGTACCACGAGAGCGAAGAGGATTTTGATTATGCTATGCGGCTGTTGAGTGATTCGCGGGTCTTCGCCGAGGTGGACGGTCTAGAGTCGAGGCAGACGCTGGGGGACCGTCAGGCGCTCATACGCGCGCGGACCCTGTACTTCGACACCACCGCCAAGCGCGATATTGCCTACGACATCTCCATCATGGCGTCACGCGTCCATGAGGCGGGCTTCAACTGGCACGACCAGATACCAATGAACGACCTAGGACGCGCAGGCGTGCGGGAATTGGAGGTGGTCATTTGCTTCTTCGAGGAACGTGCGAATGCCTGGGGCGTTAGCTTCGATCGCAATGAGGGCCTCAATTCGATCCGCCATCACTGGTGCCTGCGCAGTCCTCACGCCGCGATTCAGCAGGTTCTGGATGCCGCCGAGAGCATCAACCACGCGGGCGTGGAACGGCCGGTAGAGGTACCCGGCCACGAGGCCTGGAAAGTACGCATAGGCGACAACGGCCAGCGCGACCCTGCAAGCGCCGAGACCGGCTTGTTTAAACAAGTCGACTTCGGCCCATGGGCTCACAGAAGGGCACTCGAGCAGGCCTTCAGGCATCTAAACAGCCAGTTCCAGCGCGCAGATCTCATTCCACGCACGATCAAGGCTGACGTGCTGGTGCTCCATGCGGCGCCCACCACGCGCGGAGAATTGAGTGCGGAAGGCCTGAGCTGGCTCTGGATCGAATACGACCGGAACAACGAGGCAAGGAGCGTTCACCCCAACAATTTCATGGACGGCAATTCTGCTCGTCACGCGAAGGCTTTGTTGAACGCATGGTACGTCCAGCGCCTGGGAGACGAAGCGCTGCAGATCGAGCGGATTTTCGAACGCAAGGGCCATGGGAACTTCAACGTGGCCGCCGACGGCTCGATGGTTCTCGAGGTGACTTCGGAAGGCCGGCGCATGCTCGTCACGCAATGCATGCATGCGCATCACGGCCTGCTGTTCACGTTCCGCGTCGCTGGGCTGGCTCCCCCGCACGAGAGGTCGACGCCATGAAGGCCCGCCGCGTCTCACGCGCGATCGTCATCGACAACAACGACCTCCGGCGCGTCGGCATTGTTGACGAGCTCAGGCGCTGCGCCGTGGAGGTAGATGAGCGCTCCGAGGTCATCGACGTGGTCGCTCCCCTCGTGCTTCGTGACGCGCTGTTGTCGCTGGCAACAGGTTTCGCCTACCCCGACTTGCTCCTCCTCGTGCATCTGGGGCCTAAGGAAAGGATGTGGAACTTTCAGCGCAGCGGTAACAAGTATGCGATGGAGATGCTGTTGGTGCATAAAGAGCTTCTTAAGAATAAATGCGTGATCGCCTACAGCGGCGGTAACGACCGGCCGCGCGAGTTCGCGGAGACATGCGATGAGGGCTGGCATGAGTTCATTCCCAACGTCCAGCACGCGAGCGGGCTCAACCTGGGGCGTTTCGTGCGTGCCTGGAATCGTCACCCGACCGCTCCGCCTCCGTTGAAGCGGCTCGCATCCGGATGCTCGCTAGCGCTGCTGAACTTCAGGGGACGCATTGCAGCTTACCAGAACGCTGGCCGCGCGGTGGAGCCCGTCCCCCTGGGAATCCACGAAATCGTGCAACCCGGTAGCTGGGCCAGCTTCTTCAAGACCAATCGCGACGAGCTGTTCGATGAGCTCTACGATCTTGCAGAGAGCGGCCAAGCAGGGCTGCTTCCGCTCGCGTCGATGCTTCAGGCCTGGTTCGACGATTTGGTTGCGGCCGACATACCTATGGCCTTCGACGAGTGCCTGCACCAGGCTCTGATGGATGCGCAGCCGTGGCCAACAAAGCCCGATCGGCGATGATCGACGCCCTCTCCCAACCCGCCGCATGGTACCGCGAACGGTCGCACCTCAATCACGACTGGCTCACGGTCAGTTTCCTCACCTTCGTGCAGGCTTGGCGCGACGAGCTGGACCGCGCCGGCGGCGGCGATCCGCTGCCCGTCAGCGCTGTGCCGCACCTAGAGGACTGGGGGCGATACCGGCCGCGTCTCGAGGCCCTTATCGCGCACGCCGCGGATGCCCTCGGCCCCGCACATGCGTTGGCCAATGACCCGACGCTGTCAGACGCCGCGCGCCAACTTGTGGTGCATGCGGCACATGCCGCATGGCTGCAGAGCTCGGGCGTGACTGAACTGGTCGGGCGGCTGCAATCGCGGGTCGCCCAGACCGATGCCTTGGTGCTGTGTCTGCTCTCGGGCGGGCAGGTGCCAAACGCGGGCATGTTGCTCTACGACAACGGTGTGGCAATCAGCCGTGGTTTGTCGGCGCTCCGTTCGGCGAGCGAGGCTACGCGATGAGCCTGGCGAAAGTCCTGGTTATCGACGATCTGTTCGGCCGGGCCCTGCGCGAACGGCGCAACCTGTGCAAGGCCTACCGGCTCGTCGACGTCACGGGCGACGACTATGACGCGCATGTCCCGCAGTCCCCGCCGATCGCGCGGGCCGTGTTTTGCTCAGGCCAGCGCGTCGAGGGTGGGCGGCTGTGCAATTCGGTCGAAGCTGCACTTGAGGTCGTGCGGGCAGGCTGGCCCGACAGCGAAGGCGAGTACTGGGCGCTGTGCCTGCTTGATCTGCGTTTCAACACCGGCGACGAGGGTGGTCGAGGCAACACCAACGACGACGACGATTTCGGACTCGTCGTGCTTGAGCACCTTAGACGCACTCTGCCGCATCTTCCGGTGGTTATACTGAGCAGCCGCGAGCGTGCCGACGTAATCCAGGCCTGCCGCCAACTGGGCGCCGCCGATTTCATCCAACGCCACGACCAGGGCGATGAGTTGCCCTACGCGGTGCTGGCGCGCAAGCTGCACGAGTACGCGCTGCTCACCGATGCGCGTGGCCTAATCGTCGGGCGTTCAGTTCCACTGCTGATGTCACTTGCCGCCGCCCGCCGCGCGGCCACCGGCGTCGGAAACATCCTGTTGCTGGGCGAATCTGGAACCGGCAAGGAGCTCGTGGCACGCTACGTTCATGACACGAGTCCGTGCGCAGCGGGACCGTACAAGGTGTTCGACGCGTTCGGTACCGCCGAATCGCTGCAGGAAGATCTGCTGTTCGGTCACGAGCGCGGCGCCTTCACTGGTGCGATGCGCGACCGTCGAGGCCTCTTTGAGGAAGCAGACAGGGGCACTCTGTTCGTAGATGAGGTCGCGGAGCTCTCGATGGCGATGCAGAACCGACTGCTGCGCCCCATCGAATCACGCCGCGTGATGCGGCAGGGCAGCTCGGCCGAGATCGCCTTGTCGTACCAGCTGATCCTAGCGACGAACAAAGATCTGGACGACTACGCGCACACGGAGCGCTTCAAGAGCGACCTGCTGAACAGAATCAACGCCTACACGATCTGGCTGCCGCCGCTGCGCGAGCGGCCCGAGGACATTCCTCTGCTCGCGCGTGACCTGCTTGAGCGCCTCTGCCGCGACAACGGCTTACGCTGGCCGCGCGAGATTGACGCACGCGCTATGCGCCGACTCGCGGAACACGACTGGCGCGACGGCAACGTGC
>Ga0116179_1003673_pt1 | contig 10515 bp, 7 predicted proteins | sample AD_UKC071_MetaG_FD_89751 | JGI IMG/M metagenome (GOLD analysis project Ga0116179, IMG submission 89751) | Active sludge microbial communities of municipal wastewater-treating anaerobic digesters from USA - AD_UKC071_MetaG | ecosystem: Engineered > Bioreactor > Anaerobic > Digestate | place: USA...
ACCAAAGACCGCGATCTACACAAACAACGCAATAACAGCGACAAGCTAACCAAAGCCGTGGCCCTCGGCTACTCCAAGGTCTCTACCGGCGTGCCTGTTGTACTTGCTACCGGGGCCGGCCCGGTTGCAGAGAGAATACTTGAGGTTGCTCGAGAACATGGTGTCTACATAAAGGAAGACGAACTTCTCGCTGAATCACTGTCCCGCCTTAACCTGGGGCAAGCCATTCCTCCGGAGCTCTACAAAGCTGTAGCCCAGGTGCTCGCCTTCGTGTACGCACTCGACTCAAACGAATCCAATGAGATATCTGATTAGGCACATATGTGCCTGCACTCACTCGCCTTGCCCGCCAGCCGGACCCGCAACCAACTAATGGAGGAACGCAGAAGACTGTGTAGAACCAAGTACAACACCAAGTGGCAAGCGAGGCGATCAGAGTGAAAGGCCGCATCAAGCGACGAAGGCTCGGAAGGACGGAGCTGTTTGTTTCCGAGCTGAGCTATGGTGCCATGAACCTCAGGCTGCTGGACACGATTGACGAGGCCTATGAGATCCTCGATTATGTACTCAGTCAGGGCGTCAACCTCATTGATACTGCTAGAGCATATAACGGGATCAATGGCCACGGCGAGTTTGTAGAAAGTGAGGTTCTTGTCGGCAATGCCATTCGGCGCAGGTCCGATCTTGATGAGCCGATCGTCGTTGTCACCAAGGGACACGGGTACACTCCCTCGCAGTTCGATGAAGACCTTTCTGTGTCTCTGTCCAAGCTCAAGGTAGAAGGGCGAGGCAACCTTACAATAGGCAAGAACCCGATCTATCTGGTCTATTTGTACCACGGCCTCAACAAGGAGAGGTGGGAGACTATAGTGTCGTCGGGTTCACTTGAGCGTGCGTTGGAGGTCAAAGCTCAAGGGATAGTTAACTTCATCGGGTTTTCGAGCCACTACAAAAACGCGCCTGAGATCAAGGATGCTCTCGATACAGATGTGTTCGATGTCGTAGAACTACCGTACAACATCTTCAACGCGACTTTGGGCGAGGATGGGGAGATCAACCTGCTAAAATATGCCTATGAGCGCAATGTCGGGATCATCAACATGAAAGCGTTTGGCGGCAATTCAATGCCCGACATGTACAACGTGCTGCAGGAGTATATTGACATCGACTATAGAGCTATGCTCAACTTCTGTCTCTCAAATCCGTATATCAGCACCGTAGACGCAGGTGCCAGGTATGTCAACGAGTTTAGCCTGGACATAGACACTGCAACCAGCCCCAGGCCACCTCGAGCAGAGCTTGCCAGACTAAAGAATGAAGCCTCCAAGATAGCCGACTGCTTACAAGGGCTCTGTCGCGAATGCTTGCACTGCATTGAGAAATTCGAGTGCCCAGAGGGAGTTGATTTCCCTGCAGTCCTCTCAGTATACTCCCGCTATTTGCTATCTGTGAGGCTTGGCAGGGATACTGAGGAGTTCAGGGACAAATACGAGAAACAGCGAGAAAACGCTGAGAAGTGTATAGGGTGCGGCAAATGCCTCTCGTGGTGCGAGTACAAGCTCGACATACCCGCGATGCTGAAGGACGCTCGCGATGCCCTGCGCTAGACTGACACAGCCTCTGAGGCTGAGACAGTTCCGGCCCTTCTTCGCTGCATAAGCCTGGCCACTAAGGCTGCGACAGGCTGTTGAAAGAGGATGGCACCAGTGACGGGTATTGACACAAGCGGATCGAACCCGCTCATCGCCAGAACAACGCCAGCGCTGATGTTTCTCATCCCGGACACGAAAGTGATCGTTGTGGCGTCTGCGGGGTCTCGGATCAACAGCCTCGCGACGGTCCACGCCACTACAAACCCTAGCAGTGTCATTCCCAGAAGTATCGAGAACAGGACCAGAAAATTCCCAGTGTAGGAGGCTACTTTCTCCCAGGAAGCCCCCACATTTATCGCGATCACTGATCCCAAGACGAGCTTGCAGAAAACCGCGCCATATGGGGCCACAGCTTCGGCTATGCGTCCGGCTGTGGCTTCGTGCAGTGTCACGCCGATAATGGTCGGGACCACGACCATCCACAGGAGACTCGCCATGAGCGAACCAGCATCAAACGACACCGCTGCACCTGCCACAATCATAACAGTAGCCGGGACAACCAAGGGACTCAGAATCGAATCCAGAGTAACGAGTGTTACCCCCAGCGCCACATTCCCCTTCATTAGAGTCACCCACATGATACCAGAAACCGCTGTTGGAACGGCCGAAAGAAGGGCTAATCCGGCGTAGAGATCCGGATCATTCGCAAGTCCTGCCTTGCCTATCAAAAAGACAAGTGCGGGGAAGATGACGTGAAGAACAGCGAGCGCTGTGACGATCTGAAACGGCGAGAGCAGCGCGTGCTTGATCTCCTTGAGGCTCACCCTAAGCGCGCCTGTAAGGGTCATGGCAGCAAACAGCCAAGGGACCCAGGGCTTGAAAGACCCGAGCACATCGGGAAACATCCCGCCCAAGGCGAAGCATCCAACTATGATTGGTACGAAGTATTTCTGCATCAAGCTGTTCGCGGACCTTAGTGCATCCTGTAGGCTGTTCATAACACAGTCTATTCACCAAAGCGGCACTATGTCCTTTTGTCACTTGCTCGATCAAGGCGAAGTGCTCATTAAGGAAGGATCAATCCATGAGAAAAATCCCCAAAGCGTCGTACGTCTTTTGGTCAACAATGCCGGTGACATTGAGGCCGTGGTCCTCCTGAAACCTCTTCAGTGCCTGCTCGGTTTGATATCCAAATATGCCGTCAAGGCCTCCTGTGTAGTACCCGAAGTCTCTGAGCTGGCATTGCACCTCCTTGACAGGAGCCCCTGTCGATCCACGGCTAAGGCTCGGCCTGTACCAACCCATGTCTCCAAATCCGCCACTGACGATCTTGACTGGAGTGCCCCAACTAACCCACCTGTACAACTCCTCTACATGCTGATTGAACATCCTGATACAACCTTGACTGGCGGCTGTCCCAATAGAACTCGGCCTATTGGTGCCATGGATCCCATACCTGCCCCAAGGTATGTTGAGTCCCATCCATCGAGTGCCAAACCCGCCTCCCCACATACCCTTGTCCGTTATCTTCCAGTTGCCGGTCGGAGTCGGTGTAGAGGGCTTGCCTATGGCAACCGGGTAGCTCTTGAACGGCTTGCCCTCAGAGTACACTGTCAAGCGCCGAGCGTCCAAGTCTACGACTATTATGGGGTTGACCGGCGTTGACGATGGCCCAACCGGAGTCGCAGCGTATTCAGCCACATCCATCTCGCTCTCATTTGGCAAGTCGGTGTAGATCAGAGCACCGATTGCATCTACAGTCTTCTTCCCCACAATGCCATCGACTGTGAGAGCCTGGCTTTTCTGCAGCTGCCTAACAGCCTCGGCTGTTTCCGGGGTGTAGATGCCGTTGACAGGCCCGTGGTAGTATCCCAGCACTCTCAGCGCGTTCTGAAGGCTCTCAACGTCGTCGCCCTGCATATATGGAGTGCGGAGTTCCAAGGTCCGGGCTTCGTACTCGCATGAACACCTTGACGATGGAGTCGGCATCTCAGTCCTCAGGTCACCGTTGTCCCCGGCAGCAAGGTCGAGACCGGAGTCTCCCGTTGACTGATCCTCCAAGCCAGGTGCAACCCCGCCATCCTGGTGATCTCTTACAGAGATGTCCTCCTCAATCTCCCCAAGGTCACGAGGTTGCTGCGGCAACCTCTGTGGGTCAGGAGTTTCCTGGCCTCCTGTCCACCTTCGCCAAAACCTGAGATCTATCGCTGTCTGGTGAAGTGTTGTATAGCCAACAAACTCGCTCAGATACAGAGCAGCGGAACACAAAATGACGAGGGCTAGCAGTATACGTCGTAGACGCACTCAGAAAAACCTCCTGGACAAAAGAAAACAGCACGGAATTCGGGTTTAGTATCCCCGCTTCGTCGCTCGTTATAGCAGTCAAGCGAACCGCTGCCCTCAGCATTGCTATCACCCCAGCTCGCGTATATAATCTTGTCATGGAGGTAAGGCATGGCCATTCGCGTGATGCATTTCTGCCCGTTCATGTACTACGGTGGAACCGAACGACACCTATACAACCTTCTTTCAAGACTGCCAAGCGAGTTTGAATCGATTGTCTGTGCTCCTACAGGGCCGATGACCCCTATGATCGAAAGCGTCGCTGACCACATGGAGCCGCGTCTGGAACCCCTTAGAGTGAAGAACCTGCGCATTGGCCAGGCAGTCAGAGAGGTACTCGATGACATCAAAAAACGTCTCGAAGATCTCCGTCCGGACTTGGTTCACGTACATATTTCAAGAGAAACAGCCTTTGCCATTCGCAAGGTAGCCAGAGAGATCGGAATGAACTGTCCGGTAGTTCTGACACCTCATGTATACACCGGCAGTGTCGATTTTCTCTGGACGTCGTTGTTCGCCCGGGCGGTCGACAAGGTAATAGCTGTATCGGACTCGGAGAGGGCGAGGCTTGCAAGGTTACTCCCATCCTCTATCCGAAATGAACGGGTTGTCAGCATATACAACGGAACGCCTCTCGCGGATTGCTGCATTGGCGCGGCAGCGTCTCATGTTCGAAGTCTCTCACCTGAGGTGCTGTCAAGTGCAGCAGGCGAAGCCCGAAGCCTAGAGCCGGAGAGCATAACCATTGGCACCGTCGGCCGTCTATCCAAAGAGAAAGGCACGGTCTATCTGCTCAGAGCGTTCTCTTCCCTTACAGGCGAGTTCCCGAATATCAGGTTAGTAATCGTCGGAGGAGGCAGCCTGCGTGAGTACCTTGAGCAGGCAGCCAAGTCTTTGGGTGTGGCCGACAAAGTGAGGTTTGCGGGCGTTATGGACGATACGTCTTTGGAGGCATCTCAGTTTGATATTTTCGTGTCACCGTCCCTAAACGAGGCTCTCTCAATGTCCATAATAGAAGCTATGGCACTTGGCAAGCCGGTGGTTGCCACACGCGTAGGCGCTACGCATGAGGCTGTAGTGCATGGAGACACGGGCATCCTCTGCAAGCCTAGAGATCCGGCTGAACTAGCACAAGCCATCAGAGCTCTACTTATATCACCTGAGACCCGAAGACGCATGGGCGAAGCCGGCAGGCAAAGAGCTGTCAACTTGTTCAGTGCCCAGAGGATGGCCGATAAGACCGTTGGCGTGTACAGAGAGCTTCTCGCTTCATCTGCTTGAGAGATGGCAGAGCGGCAACTGCACTCGCAATGATCGAGACCCCCGACCCCCGCCTCTGTATCTTCCCTGTCAAAACAAGTGCAGGCTCTCCATAAATGATATGTCCGTACTCTTGGTAAACATCTTCAAAGACAGTCACATCTATAAGCCCGAACTCGTCTTCGAGGGACAAAAACACCACGGTCCTGCCGCTTCTTGTTGGCGGCCTGTGCGGCCTCACTACTATACCTGCAACCCGCACGAGACTGCCGCCCGGCATGGCTGCAGCTTCCTTTGTGGACAGGATTCGCCGCGCCTTCATAAACGGCCTGAAAAACTGCATCAAATGCGAACCCGTATTCATGTTGATGATGCTGAACTCAAGTTTGAGCTTTTCCAAAGGGTCAAAATCCTGGACCTGCTCTTTGGTATTAGCGGATGTTGTCTGCAAAGAATCTCCCAAGAGGCCGTCCTGATTGCAGTTGTCCGGTATTGGAGAGCCAAACTCCTCTTTCAATCTTCTGCATGTCTCCTGGATCCGAGGCATATCCCAAACAAGTTGGCGCCTGTTGCTGTGCAGGCTGTCAAACGCTCCACACAGCACGAGGTTTTCCAAAATACCTGAATCAACCTCAGTCCGCAAACAGAAGTCTTGCAGCGAAGCAAACCTGCGCTTGCTTCTTGCACTGACAATGGAGTCTGCTGCGCTCTCTGTCATTCCTTTGACCATCATCAAGGATACTCTTATAGCCGAAGTCCCTTCTACAGTGAACTTCTCTTGGCTCAGATTGATATCCACAGGCAGCACGGAAATGCCTCTGCGCTTGGCCTCTACTGCTATTGTCGCAGGGGAGTAGTATCCCATTGGCTGATTGCTCAGTATTGCCGCATAAAATTGAGCCGGGTAATGCCTAATCAAGTACGCGGTCTTGTAGGCCGTATCTGCAAAAGCTGCTGAATGCGCCTCACAAAACCCGTATCCGGCATATCCTTGAATGTATGAGAATATGGTAGAGGCGACCTCTTCCTCTACACCGTTTTCGACAGCTCTGCGTATGAATTCTTTCCCGATCTCCTCCATGTCTTTGCGAGACCTCTTGTGTGTCATCACTCTGCGCAGGCGATCGGATTCGCCGGGAGTAAACCCTGCGATTGCCGTAGCAATCTGAATAACTTGCTCCTGGAACAGCACTACTCCATAGGTCTTCTCAAGTATCGGCTTTAGCTTTGGATGCAGGAAAGAAACCGACTCCTTGCCCAGTCTGCGCGCAATGTAAGGCTCGACCATGTTGCCCTCAATCGGTCCCGGCCTGATCAAGGCAACACTTGCAACTATGTCCTCGATGTTGTCTGCTTGAAGTCTGGTTTGAAGCGCTCTCTGTGCAGGGCTCTCGAGCTGGAAGACACCTATCGTCTCACCCCTGTTAAGCATCTCGTAAGTGGGCTTGTCGTCATAGGGGATCGCATCATAGTCAAACGAAGAATCCCTTTCCCTGATCAGCTCTATGCTGTCCTCTACCGCAGACAGGGTCCTCAAGCAAAGCAAGTCCAATTTGACCAAGCCAAGCTCTTCGACATAGTCCTTGTCAAATTGAGTTACCATAACGCCCTTTGCAGACTTCTGCAGCGGGGTGATATTCAGCAGAGGCTCACCTGATATGACCATACCTCCAAGATGGGTCCCTATATGCCTTGGAAAACCGTCTATAGCTTGGCATACCTCAAAAAGCTGTCTATAGCGGTCGAGGGGAATGTTGCTTTTTCGCAGTTCCGGGTATTTCTCCAGTGCGCTCTCGATATTTAAGGCGCTAAAAACCGGAAACCTCTTGGCCAGCGAATCAATTTCCTCCGGAGGGAAGCCAAACGCCTTTGCCACGTCCCTAATAGCTGACCTGGTCCTAAAGGTGTTGTAGGTACAGACCATTGCAGCGTGATCCCGACCATATTTCTCATACACATAACCGATTATGTCATCTCTGTATCTTGCATCAAAGTCAATGTCTATGTCCGGAACTTGTGCTCGCTCCAGACTGAGAAACCGCTCAAACAGCAGCCCTCTGGCAATTGAGTCTACAGAAGTGATAAACAAGCAATACGCAACAGCAGAGTCGGCAGCAGACCCTCTCCCTGCATACCGGATCGAGCGCTCTCTCGCAAACCTGGCTACGTCCCAGACCATGAGAAAGTAGTCCTCAAAGCCAAGACGATGAATGACCGAAAGCTCAGACTCAAGCCTCTCCCTCACCCGGGCGTCTATTTTCTTATACCTGAACCGTGCGCCCGCATATGTCAACTCTCTCAATAGCCCGTATGAAGTCATGCCTTCAGGCACAGGAAACCGAGGAAGCAGCTTCTTGCTAAAATCAAACACTGGATCACACATTTCAGCAACCAAGACAGCACTCTCCAGTGCTTCTGGATACTCTCTAAAGGCAAGGCGCATCTCGTCCGGCCCTTTGAGGTAGTTCTCTGCATTTATGCGGCGCTCCGCGTTGATATCATCAAGCCGAGTCAAGGTGCGAATGCATGTGAGGACGTCATGGATCTTAAACTCACTCTTGTTGCCGTAGTGGACGTTGTTTGTTGCAATCAGCCTAAGCCCCAACTTGTCTGCAAGCTCACTCAATATGGGATTTACAAACCGGGCAATCGGCAACGAGGGATTGACCAACTCGATGTAAAAGCGGCCTCTTCCAAAAACATCGAGATACTCTCTAGCTACAGCCAGCGCCGCCGAGTATTTTCCTTGCCTGATCAACCCCACGAGCTCTCCTCTCTCGCATCCAGAGAGGACGGCGATATCCTCACAATGTTCAAAAAGGCTCTTCTCTCTCACTCTCGGATCTTGTCTTTCACTAGTAGAAAAACCATCCGTCAACACCCTGCAGAGGTTGGCGTATCCGTTCCTGTTCAAAGCTATCAGCACCAGATGATGCCCGTTTTCCAAAACGACTTCAGCACCTAGAACAGGCTTCATACCTGCATCCTGCATTCGCTTTTGAAACTCGACTGCTCCGTAAACGCCGTTGTGATCCGTCAATCCGAGCGCAGGCATGTCATAGCTTGAAGCCAATTCGATAAGTCCCTCTATGTCAGTCGCTCCGTCGAGGAACGAGTATGTAGAATGGCAATGCAGATGAACAGGACATATCAAGGCGACATCCCCCTCTGTCATACTGAATCGCACCGCTAGGCGCAGGGATTAAGTCTAGACGGCTCCACATATATAAGGTCTGATGTACATATGCGGTCAAATGCGAATGATGAGAAAAAACCTCATCTTATGTTAGACCTCGCATACGGATCAGGTGCATTAATGATCAATGTAAGTACACCTAGATTGTCAGTGTAAGTGCACCTAAGATCTTGGGGAGTGACAGCGCAAATGGCGCCCCGCCAGATCACATTGACAGTGCAAAATCGTGGTAGTATAATGTTCACAAATCTAAAGCACAGATAACAGCTATGACCGGGAATAGTACATCTGCATCCTCGCCTCCCAGAGAGCCGGCACAGGTGGGAGCCCGGTAGGCAGAGCAGATCGAATGGGCCCGCGAGCTGCGAATCGAAACACCCGCCTGGTGGATTAGACTTCGCCGGGACTCCGCCCGTTATATAGGAGCCAGAGTGGACCGTTTGTATCTTTTTACGGTCAACTTGGGTGGCACCGCGAACTACCTCGTCCCAAACCGGACGAGGTTTTTTTGTGATCGAGACCAGCGCCTGTTTAGAATTCAAGAACGAGGAGGTCCAACCTCATGGCCAAGAGAGTGTTCTCAGGTGTACAGCCTAGCGGCGTGATTACGATCGGCAACTACCTAGGAGCTATCAAGAACTTCGTCAAGCTCCAGCACGAAGCAGAGTGCATCTTTTGTGTTGTCGATCTCCATGCCCTCACTGTGCCTCAAGATCCAAAAGAACTCTACGAGGCTACACTCAACACAGCACGGCTGTTCGTTGCATGTGGGATAGACCCGCAAAAAGCCACTATATTTGTCCAATCGCACGTCCCGGCGCATGCAGAACTCAGTTGGCTCTTAGAGTGCAACTCTTATTTTGGCGAACTGAGACGTATGACGCAGTTCAAGGATAAATCGGCCAAGAATGAAGTCGTAACGGCTGGCCTCTTTACCTATCCGGTCCTCATGGCTGCCGATATCCTGCTATATCAAGCAGATCTGGTGCCGGTTGGAGACGACCAAAAGCAGCACCTTGAGCTGACACGAAATATAGCAGAGCGAATCAACAATCGCTTTGGACAGACTTTCAAGGTCCCAGAGCCATATATTCCGGAGAGAAGTGCAGGCGGACGCATAATGAGCTTGACAAATCCTGATGAGAAGATGTCCAAGTCCTCAGACGACCCTAAGAGCTACATTTCTCTCCTTGATCCTCCTGATTTGATCAGGAAAAAGATACGCTCTGCTGTCACTGATTCGGGCAGAGAGATCAGGTACGATGAGGAGGAGAAACCCGCAGTATCCAATCTCATGGTCATCTACTCGCTGTGCTCCGGCCTGTCGTTGGAGGAGATCGAGGACAAGTATAAAGACTCGGGATACGGTCAGTTCAAGAAAGACCTGGCGGAAATCGTAGTTGAGACTCTCGAGCCTATACAGAGCCGCTTCAATGAACTGTGCGAACCCGGCAAGATCGAAAAGATCCTCCGCGAAGGCAAAGAGCGTGTTGAGAAAATCGCTGCGCCAACTCTAGATGACTTTAGGAACAAGCTAGGACTTGTGGAAAGGTAAGTGATTACGCTATCAAAGCCCCTGGGCAGCATGCCTGTGCTGGCAGAGAGCCCAGGGGCTATTGTAGCAAGCCACAAACCGGGCTAGTCATAGACCCTGACCAGCCACCACCCTCCTTTGTATGAATTGCACAGCTCGTATACACTCAGATCTCGTGAGATGACCGTATAAAACGTGCTCTCGCCCTCTCCTTGCCACCACTTGCCGATCTCTCGCCACATGCGCACTATCGAGCAAATAGAGATCCATCTACCCTGCCACAGAAACCCCACAAGGCCTTGCTGATCGTCAACCACCACCTCTATCGGCCTGTTGATAATCCTGCTCATCCTGATCAACCCCTGATGAAACTCACGCATCAACCTAAAACATGTCTAAGACGGCTCTGAGTTGATCATGCCTGGAGCAGGCCAATTTACCTGCCAGCTCTATCTTGTCGACACCAAACCTCCGCTCAATACTGAGCATGGCCTTTTGAAGCCGCTGTTTCCGCTCCCTTCTCTCCAGATCGTCAAACAAATCCACCTTGGCTAGATCTGGTGACTTAATGCCTTTGAATCTAATGCATA
>Ga0116179_1003677_pt1 | contig 10507 bp, 8 predicted proteins | sample AD_UKC071_MetaG_FD_89751 | JGI IMG/M metagenome (GOLD analysis project Ga0116179, IMG submission 89751) | Active sludge microbial communities of municipal wastewater-treating anaerobic digesters from USA - AD_UKC071_MetaG | ecosystem: Engineered > Bioreactor > Anaerobic > Digestate | place: USA...
AACAGCGATTGTTTCAGCGACGGATAGCTTTTTATGATGTCAGGTGTACTGGCAATATAAAGCACATTGTTTTTGTTGAAACCAAGGTCGCGTTGATGGGCATATTGTATTTGCTGGTAGATCAAAATGACGGCGATGATCATCACACCTGATATGGCAAATTGACTTATGACCAAACCCTTGCGCACGAGGCCCGAGCCGCCTGCTGTTTTTGTAATTTGTTTCTTCAGGGCGCGGATGGGATTGAATGAGGATAGGTACAATGCGGGATAACTGCCGGCTATGAGGCCGCTTACCACGGCGATCAGCAGCAACACGGCGATGTTCTGCGGACTGTGTAGGTCGAGCGCCAGAGGAATGCCCACCAGGTTGCTGAAACGCGGCAATACCAGGAGCACCGCAATGATGGCCAGCAAAACGGCAATGAAAGAAAGGATCATCGATTCGGCCAGAAAGCGCGTTACAAGATCGGCTTTGGCCGACCCCAACACTTTGCGCAAACCGATTTCCTTTGCTCTTTTTTCACTACGTGCGGTGGAAAGGTTCATGAAATTGATACAGGCAATCAGCAGGATGATGAAGGCCACCAGGGTAAACATGCGAACATATTTGTTTTGTCCCTGCGTTGGATCTTCTTTTCCATTCACGAATCGATTGTACAGTGTCATCCGATTCAAAGGATATAAAAACAGCTCGTTGTTTGAGGCGCTATTGTGTTTTTTAACCAGTTGGCCAACTTGTTTATTGATACTCGCTAAGTCAGCGCCATCTTGCAATTGCACCCAGGTATCTGCTACATTGTTGCCCCATGAATCGGCGTTTTTGTTTTTTTCATAGTATAGTGCAAACGGCAATATAAAATCAGTGCCGCTGAACTGGGTGTTTTGGGGCAGATTGTCGTACACGGCGGTGATGGTTGCCGGTTGCTTATCGATGTTGATGGTTTTGCCGAGTGCTTCTTCGTTGTCGAAATATTGCTGTGCGAGTTTCTTTGACACAGCAACGCCGGTAATACTATTTGGATCAGTGCTGATGGCGCCGTGGAGAATAGCAATATTGAACATGGAGAAAAAATCAGCGTCGGCATAACCGCCATGCTGACCAATGAATTTGTCGTTGACGGCAACTGTGGTAGAAATATCGGTAAAACGCGTCGCTTTTTTCACGGCGGGAAAGCCTTCCAGCAACGCATCTTTGGCTTTAAAAGGCGTGGCTGAAAAAGTAAAATGATCGGCGCCGTATGTTTGGTTGTTTTTAACGTTGTACAGGTTTTTCAGGGCTGGGATGGATTGGTTGAAGCTGAAATAATAATTTACCCATAACAGGATTAACAGCGAACAGGTAACACCAACGGAAAGGCCGGCAATATTGAGCAGGCTAAAAGTTCTGTTCTTGATCAGGTTGCGCCAGGCAGTTTTTAAGTAATTGCGAAACATATTCTTGTTTTGGATGGACGAGTAAGAACCAATACAATACCAAATGATAAATCGCTGGCTTTCAAAAAGAAACAACGGCAGGAGGGCCTGTACTGTACGCTATTGATACAATTCGCGTTCGTTTTTGATACGGGAAAACCAATACTACCGCGACGAGATCTGCTCCACCCGTACCCAGCCCAGGTGGTTGTGTAACACATAACAATCGACGGTTGCGTCTGCACAGGTGTCGATGGCGGTAAACTGTACTTTCACGGCGGTGCCAGTCGTATAGTTCGATAACATGCCCGCATTGCAGACTTTTCGATCGCCGTTGGCAAAGCGCAAATAACTGCCGGTGCAATCGTTGACGATGCTGGCCTCTTCGCCATCAAATTCTTTGCTGCAATGGATAAAGGCAAAACAGGCAGAAACCAAAATGACAAAGCGGGTTGTTTTCATGACAGTGGTCATAGATAGAAAAGCTATGGAAAGATATTAAAATGCAGCCACAACTGGCGTAGATGCAATCGACTGAAAATGAGCTGTTTACGACAGTTGACGACGACTAAAAATCGCTGTGGCAACAGCAATTTGACAGCTTGATGGAATACTAAAGCAGGTCAAAATACGTTGTACAGGGGTTAATAACCAAACCCCTTCTATCATGAAACTGACAAGCCTGGCCTTGGCCGCCGCCGCCATAACCGTTATAACAACTGCTTCTTCCTGCAAAAAAGAAGACGAAAAGCCGAAGTCAAAAACCGAGCTGCTCACCGCTGGCAGTTGGAAAGTAACTGCTTATATGTTGGTTAGTGGCGCAACTACCTACGATTTTTGGAAAGAAGCCGAGCCTTGTTTGAAAGACAATATAACCACGTTTGTGGCTGACGGCACTCTGATTGGCGATGAAGGCGCTACTAAATGTAATGCAGGTGATGACCAGACTTACACAAGCACCTGGAAATTCGCGGAGAATGAAACCAAGATCGAGTTCGACGAAGAACTATATACCATCGAGTCACTCACTTCCACTCAGCTAAAAGTAAGCGTCACGACTACTTCACAGGGTACTACAGTTGTACAGAACATTACCTTTTCGCATTGATATAAAGAGGCGTCTCTCGCCAGAGATCGCCTCTTTTCGCGGATTGCCCCGCTTTTCTAACCAAAAACTAGAAACGAGTACCGACGCCGATCCCAAAGATGAACGGATCAACTTTTACATCTTTCAGCGTGGTAGTGTTGGCTACGGTCACATCTGTTTTTAAGAAGATTTTCTTGATATCGATATTGATAAACCATTTATCAGTAACAGCGATATCGGTACCTATTTGGGTAGAGAAACCAATATTGTTTTTGTAAGCCAGCTTGGCTGCTTCGTCTTTTGCGCCATAGAAAATGCTATAGTTCACACCCGCACCTACATAGGGCGTAAAAGCTTTCAACGGAAAATGATATTGCAGGTTCAGGGTTGGTGGCAACAACCATACAGTTCCCAAAGTTGTTTTGGTGCCATGGTTGTCATCGGTCTTCACTTTATGCTTGGTTGTACCCAGGATCAATTCTGCCGACAAATTCTTCGTGAAATAATAAGTGAAATCCAATTCTGGTACCACCGCCGCCGAAATTGTGACATCGGTTCCAGACAAATCATAACTAGAGGCGGGAGGAACGGCTGCAATAGCGCGAAGTCTTACAGCCCATTTGCTGTCGGCTGGTTTGGTTTGCGCAAACGACATGTACCCGGCTAATAATACACAGGTTGCCAGTAAAGTCTTTTTCATACAGTGAAAGATTTGATTCGCCGTGCAAGCTAGTGGGCGCTTATTATTTCGCGCATGAGCACCATCATCGTGCGCTATTTTTTTGAATGAAATCTTTCATACTGCCACCTGATGGCCGTTGGGCTTTTTGACCCGCATTCTCAAGACCTTTCGGGGATTTCTTGTTTAAAGGTTGTGCCAATAAAGTGATATTGGTAGGTAAAAACGTAATTGGTATAACTGTATTAACGCAGCACTTGTGACATTTGTGTTCTCATTCTACCAAACATGCAATACAGAAATCTTGGCAATAGCCGTTTACAGGTTTCGGCACTCGGCCTGGGCTGCATGGGTCTTAGTTTCGGCTACGGACCAGCGACCGACAAACCAGCGGCCATTCGTTTATTGCGCGCTGCATTTGATGCAGGCATTAATTTCTTCGACACAGCCGAAGCCTATGGCCCCTACAGCAATGAAGAATTGCTGGGCGAAGCATTTTCTTCCTTGCGCAACCAAGTGATCATCGCCACCAAATTTGGTTTTAAAGAAGGCCAGCCAGCCCTCGGCCTCGACAGCAGGCCAGAAAATATCCGTGCCGTCGCAGAAGCTTCATTGCGTCGTTTAAAAACCGACTACATCGATTTGTTTTACCAGCACCGGGTCGATCCGTCGGTGCCCATTGAAGACGTAGCCGGCACCATTAAAGACCTGATTGCCGAAGGAAAAGTCAAACACTGGGGCATGTCGGAGGCCGGTGCTGGCAGTATTCGCAAAGCACATGCTGTTCAACCGCTCGCTGCGCTGCAAAGTGAATACTCGCTTTGGTGGCGGGAACCGGAAAATGAAATCCTCCCCACGCTCGAAGAACTGGGCATCGGCTTTGTGCCTTTTAGTCCGCTGGGCAAAGGCTTTCTGACGGGCGCCATCAACGAGAACACAGAATTCGACAAAAACGATTTCCGCAATATCGTGCCGCGTTTTGCCGAAGAGAATCGCAAGGCCAACCTCGCCTTTGTAGACCTGCTTAAAAACATGGCTATTGAAAAATCAGCAACGCCTGCACAAATAGCATTGGCCTGGTTGCTGGCGCAAAAACCGTGGATTGTTCCGATTCCGGGTACCACCAAACTGCATCGACTGCAAGAAAATATTGGTGCGGTAGCCATTGAACTCAGCGCAACTGATTTGTTGACCATCGAAGAAGCAGCCAGCAAAATCAATATTCATGGTGCACGTTACCCGCAACACCTGCAGCAATTAACAGGAAAATAAAATTGGTTGTAACCAGGCGCACGCCGGTGCAGTAATGCGTGAGCAAGCGTCGGTGCGGCAATGGGCTGACGATGGCATTGTTGGCCTTTGTCAAAACGCATGCGGCTATTCGTGTAATATTTTCCTGCAGCATATTATTATTGTCATTGTCCGCGAACAGTAGTGTCTGCAGCAGGGTTGTATCGATAATGGCCAATGATTTTGTAGCGAAACAGACAATCTTCCATTACTTGTCCGCCGCCGATATTGTGCACCACCAGGTGCGTTTTCAAGTCGACGGACAGCTCCGTTGTTATCAATCCAATATGGGTGAGGTTGCCGGGCAATTGCCAGCAAACAATATCACCAGGTTGGTAGTCGGCCGAAGCCAGGGAAAGTTTTAGGCTACTATTTTTTCTTTCGAAAAAAGTCATGAGGTTGGGCACGCGCCGGTGATCGATGTTTTTATCAGGTGCGGCCAAGCCCCAGTGTTTCGGATAGTCGCGAAAATGTTGTAGCATGTCTTCGTGCACCGACTTTTGCAAATCGATGCCCAGCTTTCGATAAGCCCGAATCACCACATCGCTGCAAACGCCCTTGCCGGCAGGTATATCCCCGTTCGGATACGCGATCACATAATAAGTAGGATCGTAGCTAACAGTTTGGTGGGTGAGGGCGATGGCCGCAGCCGAAAGCTTGTTAAAAAAAGAACTATCGCCTATCGGTGGATGCGTTGCTGAAGATGGAGCGGTATCAGCGGGTGCAGCATGACAGGCGGCGGCAAATGCCAGCAGGAAGAGCATTGTTCTCATGGCGGAAGGGTTGGCAATGAGATGCAAAAAGAAGAGAATTCAATAAGCGGGTGGGAATTATTATTGTTCCAGGTTCATGCCGTGAATAAATGTTTCTATGAAATCTTTAATTCGTTGCAAAATTCTGTCGCCCAGTTTCTTTCGAAGTAAAATACCGGGCTTCTCGCCATCTATCAGGTCAAGTATTTCTTCGCGCAGGGGCTGTCTTTCGGCAAAAAGATAATTCTCAATAAGCCGTTCTGTTTTTTCGGTAGAAAGGCTTTCCTCGGCAACCAGTAATTGAAAGGCTTTTTGCTGCTGCTCACTCCAGTACTTTTCAAAGGAGGACGTTATATCATCGGGATCGTCGATTACAGGAAGGTTCTCTTGTATGAACTTCTCGATGAGCTCACGTTTGCTCCTCAGGGTTGATTCCGTTCCCAATAGATTGAATATCTCACGTTCTGCTTTTGAAGTGTCTTTTTGCGATTTTGATTTTAATTTGATCAGGAGTTGCAAAATATAGGCAACATTTATCTCATCCCGGTGTATGAGTTCGAGTTCGAAATCAACATCGTCCAGTATAGATACTTTCTCTTTTGTACCCTTTGTTTTGTCGTACAGGTCGAGGTATTTGCTCTTGTAGTCTTCAAAGGTTTGTTCGCTTATTTGCAAGTCGCGCCAGGTGAAATCAGAAAACGAGGCGATAATGTTTTTTATTCGCATGAGATCACGGAACGCTTGTATGAACGCCAATTCATCGTCTTCGGAAGCCAGGTCATTTACGCTGTCTACAGTGGGAGCTATGGCCAATAGTTTGCCAAAGGCATCATCCATTTTGGCTACATAATCTTCATAGGGCTTCATAATGATTACCTCAATAGCATCCTTATTGCTAAAAAGCGTAATGGCGTCGTCGGTAGCCTGCTTGAGATTACGGAATACGACAATATTGCCCTGTGATTTTGTTTCGTTGAGAATACGATTGGTTCGGCTATAAGCCTGGATCAGGCCATGGAATTTTAGATTCTTGTCCACATACAGGGTATTCACTTTTTTGGCGTCGAAGCCGGTCAGGAACATATTGACGACCAAGAGTATATCGATGCGGTTATCGGTGTTTTCAGGTTTTCGCTCCCGGTCTTTCAGTTTTTTCGATATGTCGTTGTAATAGTTATAAAAATCAATTGTTGTCTGCGTAGAAAAGGGTGTGCCAAAGGCCTGGTTGTAGTCGCTTATATATTCGTCGAGCTTTTCGCGGCTGTGCTGATTTCCATGATACGCCTGAAACGTTTTTTCGGATTCGGCTGCTATTGTCAGACGAAAGTTGTCTTCTTCCGAAAAATAGCTGATGAGTCCGTTGGCATCGGCATCTTCTTCATTTACGCCATAACTAAAAATTGTGGCAATATTGAGATTGTGGCGGCCTGCCTGTTTCAGTTTTTTGAAAAGGTCATAATATTTTATAAGGCTTTTCACGCTGTCTACGCAAAACATCGCGGAAAAGTCTCTATTATGGGTTTTCCTCGGGTGATTGTTAATTATATAATTAGCTATTTTGGCCAGCCGACCTTCGTCCTCCATCAATTCCTCTTTGTCTATATCTTCTACCTCAATATCAATTTCGGTAGCGCTGTCTTTTCTTTTGTAACGGCCTACGTATTCAACAGAGAACTTCAATACGTTTTCATCTTTGATGGCGTCGGTGATGACATATTTATGCAGACAATCTTCAAACAGGTCTTTCGTGGTTCTTTTTCCGAGTTCGTTTTTGGCTGCATTGTCGGCAAAAATCGGCGTGCCGGTAAAACCGAATAACTGGCAGTTGGAAAAATAGTCTTTGATGCGTTTATGGGTATCGCCAAACTGGCTTCGGTGACATTCGTCGAAGATGAATACCATGCGTTTGTCTTTCAGTTCTGCCATTCTCTTCTCATACTTCAGTTTAGTGATCGCCGTGTTTAGTTTTTGAATGGTGGTGACAATCAGCTTGCTGTCTTTTGCTTCTCCTTTTTTGTCAACATAGATACCCATAAACTGCCTGACAAGGTTGCCGGTGTGATCAGTGCCGTCTACGCTGCCGTCGCTAAAGCTATTGAACTCTTTGGTGGTCTGGTAGTCGAGGTCTTTCCTGTCAACTACAAATATCACTTTGTGCACCTGCGGAAGGCTCATTAATATCTGGCTGGCTTTAAAGCTGGTGAGGGTTTTACCTGATCCGGTGGTGTGCCAGATATATCCATTCCGGTTGGTGTTTTTAACCCGTTCTATCAACGCTTCAACCGCATAGAACTGGTACGGTCTTAATACCATTGGAACTTTGAACGATTCGTTCAGCACAATGTACTTGCAAATCATTTTGCTCACGTGGCAGGGCTCCAGGAATGCATCGGTAAAGCCGTTAAGAATATTAGTCAGGCGCTTGTTGTGAACATCGGTCCAGTAAAAAGTTTGTTTAAAATCCTGGTCACGATTGTTTGCGTAGTATTTTGTGTTTACACCGTTGCTAATGACAAAAAGCTGAATGTATTGAAACAAGGCGTGCCCGGAGCCATAAGAATGTCGCTGGTAGCGATTGGTTTGGTTGAAGGCTTCTTTTAGCTCCAGCCCACGACGTTTGAGTTCTATTTGTACGAGCGGGAGCCCATTGATCAGCAAAGTTACATCGTACCGGTTTTTATACTTCCCTTCCTGCGACACCTGGTTGGTTAACTGGTATTGGTTTTGGCACCAATGTTCAGTGTTGAGAAATTCAAAATAGAGGTTGTCGCCATTGTCTTTGACTATATGTTGTTTTTCACGAAGTGTTTTTGCTTTTTCAAATGAGGTGCCCTTGTTGAGGGTGTTCAGAATTTTATCAAATTCTGCGATCGACAGTGATATATTATTGTGTTTTTCAAGTTGCTTTTTCAGGTTGGCCAATAGTTCGGTTTCATCTACAATCGTTACGTACTTATACCCCAACTTTTGCAGTTGTACGATGAGCTGTTCTTCCAGTATTTGTTCTGATTGTTTGGCCATGCGGTTGGTTTAGACTCTTACCCGGCGCATTGATGCCCTTTGTTTCGCAAAAGCGACACATGTTGGCCTGGTTGGAATTATAAATATCGGTAAATTCCTATATCAGTGTGGATTGATTACAAATCCTGTAAGCAAAAACTTTTGCTTACAGGATTTGACCTTTAAAGGCAGACAAGACTACTATTTCAGGTTCCTTAGCATCTGGTCTATGGCCTTCTTCTTCTGTTCCATGTTCGGGTGCACATACAAGTTTAGGGTGGTGCTGATATTGGCGTGCCCGAGCAACACGCTAACCGTTTTATAGTCGCACTTGCTTTCTATGCATCGGGTGGCAAAGCTGTGCCGGAGGCCATGGAATTTGAGCAGCGGCAGGTCGAGCGTTTCCATGAGTTTTTTGTAATAGGTGCGGTATGTTCTGGGTTCTGTAGGTTTGGCATCGTTCGTCAGCACAAAGAACTGGCTGTTGACGATACGTTTGATTGGTTTCAGCATTTTTTGCAGATCGCGGTTCATGGGCACTTCCCTGATGGAGTTTTTGGTTTTCGGACTATCGAGAATGAGTTCTGTTTTTCGGATGCCATCTTCGATCACATAGATGCGCTGAATGGTTCTGCGGATGCGGATGATACCGTTGTCGGTATCTATGTCGTCCCACGTGAGAGCGCAGATTTCGCCGATTCGCATACCGACGCAGAGGCATATATAGATGCCGAGGTTCCGGAACGTGAAATGTTCCTGGATGTAAGCCATGACCTTTTTCTGGTGTGTGCGGCTAAGCACTTCGATTGTTGACCGTTGTCTTTCTGTGGGAAACCGAATGTCGAAAGGTTTGTAGTCAATCCATTTTTGTTTTGCACCGAATTTCAGCACCATTTTTAAAACTATGAGAATGTCTTTGATGGTTTTCTGGCTCAGTCCTTCATTCAGTTTTTGGAAAACGAAAGCTTGTACGTCTGCGTCACTGATCTGCTGGCTGTTCCCGAAGACCGGCAATATGTGTTTCTCTGATAGCAGCATGTAGGCGGACAGGCTGGATCGTTTTACATACTGTTTTTTGTCGGCGCGCCAGTGCTGGAGGATTTCGGCAATTGATTTTTGTCCAGTCATGATGATGTTGGTTTTTGGTGAAAAAATGAAGAACAAAACTCAGGATAAAGGATGTTGTGTCCCGAATGGCCCGGATAGGTACCCAATTTGAGATTTCCGGGGTTTGAGGAAGATTGGGTAGAAAAAAAGTTTGGGGAGGTTGCGACAAATAAGTCTGAGAAGTATGATCCAGCAAGTGTGCGAAGTTCTATTAAGTGTATAGAATTGGAACACTTGGCTGGAGAAAATGGACAACTGCTTGGTTATATTGATGGCAGCAAAGCCGGAAGTATTAAAAATGTGTTTAAGAAAGGAGATGTTCTGTTTGGTAAATTAAGACCCTATCTGCGAAAACACTTACTGGCTCCTTTCGATGGCGTATGTTCTTCTGAAATTTGGGTTTTGAAAGGCAGTACCATTGTAAACGATTTTTTATATCAGATCATCCAAACTAAGAAATTCATTGAATTAGCAAATCAATCAAGCGGTTCCAAAATGCCGCGAGCAGATTGGAGTGTAGTAGAAACTGGTACATTTTCATATCCGACCCTACGCGAACAAGAAAAAATTTCAAAATTTCTCTCGGTTCTTGATGAACGCATAGTAACCCAAAACAAAATAATTGAACGATTGCAAACCCTAATGCAGAGCCTCGGTGAACAAATATTTAAGCAAAAAAAACGATTTAAAGATGATAACGGAAATGATTTTCCTGACTGGTAAAATAAGTTTGGCTATGAGGTATTTGAAAGCATTTCAGACAAAAATCATAATTCCGACTTGCCAATATTAGCAATTACGCAAGAGCATGGGGCTATCCCAAGAGATTTAATCGATTACAATATAACAGTAGCCGAAAAAAGTGTGGAGAACTACAAGGTTGTCCAAATTGGCGATTTTATTATTAGTTTGAGATCATTTCAGGGAGGAATTGAGTATTCGAAGTATAAAGGGATATGCAGCCCGGCTTATATAATCTTAAGAGCAGCCATCCCGATAAATAAAACCTATTTCAAATACTATTTTAAAACAGACAAGTATATCAATGAGCTTAACAGAAAGCTAGAAGGAATACGAGACGGAAAAATGATTAGCTATGGGTATTTTTCAGAAATACCATTATCATTTCCGGCTGTCGATGAACAAACGCGAATTGCCAATTTCCTTTCTTCCATAA
>Ga0116179_1003678_pt1 | contig 10506 bp, 15 predicted proteins | sample AD_UKC071_MetaG_FD_89751 | JGI IMG/M metagenome (GOLD analysis project Ga0116179, IMG submission 89751) | Active sludge microbial communities of municipal wastewater-treating anaerobic digesters from USA - AD_UKC071_MetaG | ecosystem: Engineered > Bioreactor > Anaerobic > Digestate | place: USA...
GCGGCCTTTCGGCACGGCTGGCAGACCTTGCCAGCTATGACGAGGCCGGCGGCAAGGCGATCGCCGCCGCGCGCCATGCGGCCGAGGCCTTGACCGGCGACGGCTGGCTGCAACGCCTGCAGGAAGGCACCCCGTCCGGCCCGCTGGAAGAACTGCTCGCGGCGGTCCGGGCCGCGGTCTATGCCCGCGACGAAAGCGGCGGGCAGGACGCAGGCTATGGCCTGGAAACCGAAGCTGCACAGCTCGATGGCGCGCTGATCGAACTGTCGGGCAGCGCCCAGGCCGCGCTGGCCGAACTGCGCAGCCCGCTGATCCGGCTTGGCGTCCGGCTTGAGGCGATCCTGGCCGAACCGCCCGACTGGCTGGATGGCCCCGGCCGGGCGCGGATCGAGGGCGCGCGGCACTCATTGGCTTTGCGGATCGATCTGATCGCCGCCTGGGAGGCCCTGCTGGAACGGCTTGGCGGGCCCGGCGATCCCGAATTCGTCGATTGGCTGGCGGTTGAGCGCGGCGATGCGCGCGAATTCGATATCGGAATCCATCGCCGCTGGCTCGATCCGATGAAGCCATTTGCCCGGACCGTGCTGGATGGTGCGCATGGGGTGATGCTGACCAGCGCAACCCTGCGCGACGGCAACGATTGGGACGCAGCCGTGGCCCATTCCGGTGCCGGGGAGCTGGGCGTGGCGCCGCGCCTGTCCAGCTTTGACAGTCCGTTCGACTATGCCGCCCAGGCCGAAGTCGTGATCGTAACCGACGTGCAGAAAGGCGATCTGGCGGGTCTGGCCGGAGCCTATGCCCGCTTGATCGAGGCCTCGGGCGGCGGCGCGCTTGGCCTGTTCACCGCGATCCGGCGGCTGCGCGCGGTCCATGGCCGGATCGCCGACCGGCTGGCGCGCGGCGGCCTGCCGTTGTTTGCCCAGCACGTCGATCCGATCGATACCGGCACTCTGGTCGATATTTTCCGCGACGATCCGCGCGCCTCGCTGCTCGGCACCGATGCCCTGCGCGACGGGGTGGACGTGCCTGGCCACTCGCTGCGGTTGGTGGTGATGGAACAGGTTCCCTGGCCCAAGCCATCGATCCTGCACCGCGCCCGGCGATTGGCTGGTGGCGGACAGGCCCACGATGACCGGATCATCCGCGCGCGGCTGGCCCAGGCCTTTGGGCGGCTGATCCGCAGCAAGGATGATCATGGCGTGTTCGTGGTGCTTTCACCGGCCTTCCCCAGCCGCTTGCTTTCAGCCTTCCCACCGGGCACGCCCGTCACACGCCTGACACTCGATCAGGCTTTACAACACGTCGCTGCCAGTGTTTCAGGGCAGCCCACGAACCGCGAGACGACACCTTGAAAATCCTCGGTCTGTTCCGCCACGCCAAATCTGACTGGCAAGATCCGCGTGCGCGCGATTTCGACCGGCCGCTCAACGAACGCGGGCGCAAGGGAGCGGCCGTGATGGGCCGACACGTGCGCGATCACGGCGTACGGTGGGACCGGATCGTTGCATCACCCGCGATCCGCTGCGCCGAAACGATCGAGATCGCCAGCGAAGCCGCCGGGCGCGCCACTCCGATCCTGTGGGACCGGCGGATCTACCTTGCCAGCAGCGCCACCCTGGCCGATCTGCTGCGCGAGACTGAGGGCGATCCCAAGGCCCTGCTGATGGTCGGCCACAACCCGGGATTGGAAGACTTGATCTTCGACCTGGTACCCGATGATGGTTCAAGCCCGCTGCGTGACGTTGTGGAGGTGAAATTCCCCACAGCCAGCTTCGCCGTGCTTGAACTCGACATCGATCGCTGGGCAGATCTCAAGGACAAGTGTGCTCGCCTGGTTCACCTCACCCGCCCACGCGATATCGACCCGGAGCTTGGCCCCGGGCCGAACTGATCAGGCCTGGTGGATTGCCTTGGTCACCAGATAGCTGTCCATCCCTTCGAGCCCGCCTTCGCTGCCAAAGCCGGAATCCTTGATCCCGCCAAACGGGGCATCAACTGCGCTGACCGCAAAGGTGTTGATCCCCACCATCCCGCTTTCGATTCCGTCGCCCAGCAGGTTGGCGGTGCGCAGATTCTGGGTGAAGGCGAAGGCGGCCAGGCCGTAAGGCAGCCGGTTCGCCTTGCCGAGCGCATCCTCCAGATCGCTGAACGGTGCCGCAACCGCGACCGGGCCGAACGGTTCGTTGTTCATGATGTCGGCGTCCTGCGGCACATCGGCCAGCAAGGTCGGCTGGAAGAAGAACCCGGCATTGCCGCGCTTACCCCCGGCCCGCACCTTGGCGCCTTTGGCCTCGGCATCGGCGACCAGCGCCTCGATCGCGCCGGGACGGCGGACATTGGCGAGTGGCCCCATCCGGCTTTCGGGATCGAGGCCGAAGCCCGGCGTGACACCGTGAGTCCGCTCAGCAAAGCCATCGACGAAACGTTGATAGATCGATTCCTGAACATAGAACCGCGTCGGGCTGACGCAAACCTGCCCGGCATTGCGGAACTTTTGCGGCACTACCATGTCCAGCGTCTTTTCAAGATCGCAATCCTCGAACACCAGCACCGGCGCGTGGCCGCCCAGTTCCATCGTCACCCGCTTCAGCCCATCGGCCGCCAGCCGCATCAGGTGCCGGCCGACCGGGATCGAGCCGGTGAAGCTGACCTTGCGGATCACCGGGCTGGCAATCAGGTGGCGGCTGACCGCGTCGGGCACGCCGTGGACCAGCTGCGCCACACCTTCGGGCAGGCCCGCATCGGCCAGGCAGCGCATCAGCGCGCCGGTGCAGCCGGGCGTTTCCTCGGGCGGCTTGGCGATTACCGAGCAGCCCACCGCAAGCGCCGGGGCAACTTTCTTGGCCATCAGGTAAAGCGGGAAGTTCCACGGGCTGAATGCCGCCACCGGACCGACCGGCTGCTTCGTCACCAGCGCGCGTTGCCCGGTCGGGCGAACCAGCACCCGGCCATAGATACGACTCGCCTCTTCGGCGCACCAATCAAAGATCTGGGCGCTGCCCAGCACTTCGGCGCGGGCTTCGGCAATGACCTTGCCCTGTTCCAGCGTCAGCAGGGTGGCGATCGCATCGGCTCGTTCGCGGAGCAGGGCCGCGGTCTTTTTCAGCACGGCAGCGCGCTGCTCGACCGGGGTCTTCTTCCACAGCGCAAAACCCTTGTCCGCCGCATCGAGGGCGGCATCAAGGTCCGCCGGGCTGGCCATTGGCACTTCGGCAATCGTTTCACCGTTAGCAGGATTTACGACAGGAAACAGATCACGGCCTTCACCGATCTTCCAGCTGCCATTGATGAACAGCGCCAGATCGGCGTCGTATTGGGTCTTCATGGGGAGGCTCCTCACTCTCGTGAGGGGGAACCTAGGCTTCGTGCAGCGCGTTTACCAGAGTGGTGCGCAGCGAAATCAACCGTGCACGCAGCGCGAAGTTGGCGCTCATCGCCGAAAGTGGCGGCGCCGATTGGGTCGCAGCGGCAACCGGTGCATCTGCGGTTTCAGCGACAGACGGAACCGCCCCGCCGCCACGCAAGGCCATCTTCGCACCCTTGAGCGTATAGCCCTCGCGGTGGACCAGCCGGTCGATCGTTTCGATCAGCTGGACATCCTCGGGCCGGTAATATCGCCGCCCGCCGCTGCGCTTGAGCGGCTTCAGCATCGGGAACTGTTCTTCCCAATAGCGCAGCACGTGCTGGCGAATGCCCAGCGCCTTCGCCACTTCACCGATCGTCCGCAAGGCTTCCGGAGCCTTGCCGTCGGCAAAGGGAGAAGGCGCGGCGGCGCTCATCCCTTGGCGATCCGCTCTTTCAGCATCTGACTGGCGCGGAAAGTCATCACCCGGCGCGGGGTGATCGGCACTTCAACGCCGGTCTTGGGGTTGCGGCCGATGCGCTGCGCCTTGTCACGCAGCAGGAAGGTTCCGAAGCCCGAAATCTTCACGTTCTCGCCCTTTTCCAGGGCCACAGACATCAGATCAAGGATCGATTCCACCATCGTCAGCGATTCCGAACGCGAAAGTCCCAGCTTACGGTTCAGGGCTTCAGCCAGATCAGCTCGGGTTAGGGTAGACATTGTGCGCACCAGCACCTTTCAAAAAGCCAGAGACGCGACCTCTCGAATCAGAGTTTTGCAAATTCGTCGCAACTTTGCAACGCAATCGACCGAAAAGGCCCGTTTATCCGCAACCGATCAGACGCGGATAACGCTTGCCCCCCAGGTGAAGCCGCCGCCCATGGCCTCAAGCACGAGCAGATCGCCCGGCTTGACCCGGCCGTCGCGCACCGCGGTATCCAGCGCCAACGGCACCGAAGCGGCAGAGGTGTTGGCATGGCGATCAACCGTCACCACGACCTTTTCCGGCGGAAGCCCCAGCTTGCGCGCGGTCGCATCGAGGATTCGCTGATTGGCCTGGTGCGGAATCACCCAATCGACATCACTGGTTTCCAGTCCGCATTCGGCCAGCACATTGGCCAGCACATCGGCCAGATTGGCAACCGCATGGCGAAACACCTCGCGCCCTTTCATCCGCAGATGCCCGACGGTTTGCGTGGTGGAAGGCCCGCCATCGACATAGAGCAATTCGTTGTGTGCCCCATCCGCGTGAAGGTGGGTCGCCAGAATGCCCGGCCCTTCGCCCGCAACCTCGCGCGCCTCGAGCACCACGGCCCCGGCACCATCACCGAACAGAACGCAGGTGGCGCGGTCATCCCAGTCAAGCAGCCGGGTCATGGTTTCGGCGCCGATCACCAGCGCGCGCTGCGCCATTCCTGCTCGCAGCATCGAATCGGCAACGCCCAGCGCATAAAGAAAGCCCGAACAGACCGCCGCCACGTCAAAGGCGATCCCGCCGTTCGCCCCGATCGCGTCCTGCACGATGGTAGCAGTGGCCGGAAAGGTCTGGTCCGGCGTGGTCGTCGCCAGTACGATCAGGCCGATGTCGGCCCCGCTCACCCCGGCGGCGGCCAACGCCTTGTTCGCGGCTTCGATCGCCAGGGTTGAGGTGGTTTCCCCTTCCCCAGCCATGTGTCGCTGGCGGATGCCGCTGCGCTCAACTATCCATTCGTCGCTGGTATCGACAGTCTTGGCCAGTTCGTGATTGCTCACGGCCCGCTTTGGCAGGGCGGAGCCGGTACCGGCAAGAACGGAACGACGGGTCATTCAGCAGCCTTCGGAACGTTGCGGAGGTTATCCGTGCCCAGCCGGGCAAGGTCGGCGGCGATCCGCTCGGTCAGGTTTTCTTCCAGCAGTCGGGCAGTAACCGCAACGGCATTGGCCACGCCGACGGCGTTTGCCGATCCATGGCTTTTGACCACCACGCCGTTGAGGCCAAGGAACACTGCCCCGTTGTGGTTGTTTGGATCAAGGTGGTGCTTGAGCAGTTCGGTCGCCGGGCGTGAAACAAGGAACCCGAACTTCGAGCGGAGCGAACTGGTGAAAGCGCGGCGCAGCAGGTCGGTGACGAACCGGGCGGTACCCTCAACCGCCTTGAGGGCAATGTTGCCGGAAAACCCGTCGGTCACCACCACATCGACATCGCCGCGGCCAAGCTTGTCTGCCTCGACGAAACCATCGAACGCGATCGCCAGCTCGTCCGCTGCGGCCTTCAGCTGAGCCGCCGCGGCCTGGAGGTTTTCGGTACCCTTGGTTTCCTCGGTCCCGATGTTGAGCAGCCGGACGCGCGGGGCCTCGATCCCGGTGACGATCCGCGAATAGGCCGCGCCCATGATCGCGAACTGCACCAGATTGCGGGCATCGCATTCGGTGTTCGCGCCCAGATCGAGCATGACCAGATCATTATCGCCAAGGGTGGGCAGCAGCGCCGACAGCGCCGGGCGATCGATCCCCGGCATGGTCCTGAGCGCCAGCTTGGACATGGCCATCAGCGCGCCGGTGTTTCCGGCACTGACCGCAGCTCCGGCATCGCCGGTCTTCACCGCGTTGATCGCCAGCCCCATTGAGGTGGTCTTGGCGCGGCGCAAGGCCTGCGTCGGACGCTCATCGCCGGCGACGACATCTTCGCAATGGAGGATTTCGGAAGCACCGCGCAGGTTGGGGTGGTTTTCCAGCGCAGCCTTGATGCGCAGTTCATCGCCAACCAGCAGGAACTTGAACTGGTCGTGACGGCGCCGCGCCAGCGCCGCCCCCTCGACCATCACGCGCACACCTTCGTCTCCGCCCATCGCGTCGACGGCGATACGCGGCAGGCTCATGCGCGTTTACTCCGGTAAAGCGGGCTTAGAGCCCGACCGCGATGATTTCGCGTCCGTTGTAGTGTCCGCAGGCCGGGCACAGGTTGTGCGGGCGCTTCAGTTCGCCGCAGTTCGAGCATTCGTGGAATGCTTCGACCTTCAGCGCATCGTGGCTGCGGCGCATACCCCGGCGGCTGGGGGTCGTTTTTCTTTTGGGGACAGCCATTGCGGCACCTGTTCCTGCAAATTGTCAAAAAGTCTAAGAAGACCGCGCTGGAATATGCACTCCGGCGGCTCGCGAAGGCGCGCCTATAGCGAATTCGGCGCAGGTTGCAAGCGCCATGGTCCATCATTTGCGCGGACCCATGGGAGAATGAAATGGTACTGACCACAACACTCAGCATGGCCGCTGCGGCGGCATTGATCAACTTCTGGCTGGCACTGCGCTGCGGCCAGGTCCGCGCCAAGGAAAAGGTCAGCATCGGCCACGGCGGTAACGATATGCTGGAACGGCGGATGCGCGCGCAGCTCAATTTCGCAGAAAACACCCCTTGGGTTCTGGCGCTGATCGCCGCAATCGAGCTGGCGGAAAAGGGCGGCGGCTGGCTCGCTCTGGTGGGCGCGGCCTATATGCTGGCGCGGGTAGCGCATGGCCTGGGGATGGACGGCGGCAAGCTCGAAACCGGCCGCGGCATCGGCGTGATGGTCACCATGCTGACCCAGCTTGGCCTGGCCGTTGTCGCCGTGCTGATCGTGCTCGGCAAATTCTGAGCAGCGCTCAACTCAGCGCATAGTCGCTGACGAATCCGTTGACCTGACGTTCCCGGCCAAAGGTGCTGGTCGGCCCATGGCCGGGAATGAAGGTTACGTCATTGCCCAGCGGCCACAGTTTCTGCGTGATCGAATCGATCAGATCCTGATGGTTGCCTCGTGGAAAATCTGTCCGCCCGATCGATCCGGCGAACAGTACATCGCCCACGATCGCCAGGTGCCCTTCTGGATAGTGGAACACCACATGCCCCGGGGTGTGGCCCGGGCAATGGATCACGTCCAGCTCGGCCTCGCCCACTGTGACCTTGTCCCCGTCCTTGAGCCAGCGATCGGGCTCAAAGGTTTCGGCGTGCATTCCCCACTTCTTCCCGTCGGCACCAAGCTGTTCGATCCAGAAGCGGTCATCCTCGTGCGGCCCTTCGATCGGCACACCCAGCTCTTTCGCCAGAATTCCAGCCTGCCCGCAGTGATCGAGGTGTCCGTGGGTGACGAGCAGCTTTTCAATCGTCACACCAACCTTGGCGACAGCGGCCTTGAGCTTGTCGAGGTCCCCGCCCGGATCGACCAACGCCGCCTTCATTGTCCTGGTACACCAGACCAGCGAACAGTTCTGCTCAAGCGGGGTGACGGGAATGATCCCGACGCGGACGGGCGGTTCGGTTTGTTCGGTCATGGTGAAGATGTGGCGGGGCAGAACGGACAGGGCAAGGAGAGATTCTCGATCAGGCGAACTTCAACCCGGCAATCCCCCCACCTGTCGCAGCGCCTCGCCAAGGGCCAGCCCGGCGGTCATCGCCAGGTTCATCGAACGGACCTCGGAACGGATCGGAAGGCGCAGGCGCGCGTCGCACGCCTGCGCGACAGCACCCGGCACGCCCGCGCTTTCCTTGCCGAACAGGAGCACATCGCCCGGCTGAAACGCGAAGTCATAAACCGATTGGCTACCCTTGGTGGTGAACAGCAATAGCCGCGCCCCGCTCAACGTTTCGTGGAAAGCATCGAACCCGGCGTGCCGGACGATCTCTACGTGGTCGATATAGTCCATCGCAGCGCGGCGCACCCGCTTGTCATCCCAGACAAAGCCCAGCGGCTCGATCAAATCAACCGCCACGCCAAGGCAGGCGCCAAGCCGCAGCACTGCGCCGACATTTCCGGCGATCTCGGGTTCATAGAGGGCGATGCGCATCCTTACAGCCGCCCACTCTTCCAAACCACCCGGCCGATCACCTGAACCTCGTCCGGGTCAAGTTCGATCGTGCGGTAGGCCGGATTGTCGCTGACCAGTGCGATCTTGCCCGGGACCGCCAGGTCGAGCCGTTTGACCATCAGGGCATCGCCGCTGCGGACGACATGGATACCGTCGCGCAAAGGGCGCGGGCTGCGATCGACCAGAATCTCATCGCCATCGCGCAGGGTCGCCTCCATCGAATCGCCTTCGACCCGGATCGCCGAAAGCTGCGCCGGATCGAGCCCCTGTTCGCGCAACCAGCGGGCCGAGAATCGAAACGCGCCGACCGGCAGTTCCTCGGCCGCCAGCGCACCCGGTCCGGCCGAAGCCCCCAGCGCAAGCCGCGGGACATCGCACCAGTCGGCCCGCGTCCCGCGCGAATCAATCGGGGAAATTCCTGCGGGAGCGCCCAGCTCCCCCTCATCCACGCCGAAGAACCGGGCCAGCGTGTGGCGATCGCGCTCCTCCAGCCGACGTGGACTGCCGCGGCCAACAAATTGCTGTAAGTATGTAGTATTTCTTCCAATCAATTCAGACAGGCGGGCCAGACTGACCTTCCTCTGTCGCGCCAGAACAAGTAGCCGTGCCCGCGCTTTCATCTCTGATTCGTTGAGCTTTTCCATGTTTCCTATGTATTCGATGTATTTTTCCTAGACAAGTAGGATTTCGCGCAGTTCAACAGGAATATTCCTGCACCGATTCGCCGGCAGGGAAAGGAGGCTAAACCCATGCTGATTACCCGGATCGAACGCTTTCTGCGCGAAACCGGAATGCCGTGGACCAAGTTCGGGCGGCTCGCCACGCACGACCCGCGCTTTGTCCAGGACCTGCGCAACGGCCGCACCCCCCGCGATGCAACCGCGAAACGTGTGGAACATTTCATGAACATATATCGCGAGGAATGCCGTGCAAATTGACCTTACCCTTGATCAGACATCCCTTTCCGCCCAGCGCCGCGCCGCCCGGCGCACACCCTGGCTACCGCTGCTGTCCGCGCTGATGGCGCTGGCGCAGGGCAAGGCCGAGCTGCTACGCCATGCCGAGCGCGCCTGGGCCAGCGTGACCTTTTCCGGCACCCGCCACACAGTCCTGCTGGCTTTCACCGGGACCGAGGCGGTCGCAATCGGTGAGTCCTTCATCGACGCCCTACCCGAACACGAATTCGCCATTCCCCGCCAACTGGTGGCAGACGCCGCCGTGATCGCGGTGGAGCACACCGCCCTGCCCGAACCGCGGCTGGAAGTGACGGCTGAACTGCTGCTGCTGGAGGATGGTTAGCCTGACCGAAACCGATCCAGCATCGGCGGGCGGTGCAGGCATTCGGCAAAGCTGAAGGCGCGAGTGGTTAGCGGGGCCACCCGCGCCGCATCCGGGTGGCGCGGGTTGAGGTAGATCACGTCCGCCTCGGGCAGCACCCTTGATCGGATTGCGCAGATCAGCGAACGGCGGGTTTCCAGCCATTCGCCCACGACAGCGCGGATCGTCTGCTCATCGGGATCGGGCACCCGCTCGGGCAGACAGTCCACCTCGGCCCAGCCCAGCACCAGATCGCCTGGCGCGGCGGACAGATCGGGCAGATGATAACGCATCGCCACCAGCACCGCGAGCCCGGCCTCACTCGCCAGACTTACCACCGGATGGCCCGGCGGGGCATAGCGTGCGCCGTGCAGTTCGGCCCCTTTCCCATCGAGCGCCATGAATGGCGCGCGGGTCAGGCGCCAGAGTTTCACTGCCCGGGGACCTCGGTCAGTTCCTGACGCATTTCCGCCTTTACGCCGCTGGGTGCGCTTTGGCTGAACAGATCGTCGATCAGCCAGCGCTTGCCTTCCCTGACCAGAATCAACCGTTGCTGAACATAATCGCCAAACCCCGGATCGACGCTTACCTTCACCTCAACCTTGCCCGGCGCGATCTGGCGAAGCGAATCCCGACGATAGCGAAACTTGCTCGCCTGCCAGTCCTGACATTCGCAAAACCAGCCATAGGACGACAGGCCGGTCAGCTCCTCGCCGTTATGGCGCTTCCACTGACGGATCAGGCGGCTTGTCGCAGCAGTGAACACAGGCTGATCCCAATCACCGCCCGGCGGGCCGCTTTCGCTGCGATAGCTGCCGTAGGCGCGCTTGAGCGTGACATCGACCGCCCCCGCTGGCCCGGCGGGCGCAGCGGCGACCAGCAGCGCGGCAAGGATCGGCACAGCGGCCAGTCTGGAAAGTCGGTTCATGCAAGGCCCCCTCGGTTGCGGTGATAGGAGCACAGCCTGACACAGCCTGCCAAGCCCCACTTGCACGAAGGCGCCAGAATTGCGCCCAGAGTCCGGATCAACC
>Ga0116179_1003682_pt1 | contig 10502 bp, 13 predicted proteins | sample AD_UKC071_MetaG_FD_89751 | JGI IMG/M metagenome (GOLD analysis project Ga0116179, IMG submission 89751) | Active sludge microbial communities of municipal wastewater-treating anaerobic digesters from USA - AD_UKC071_MetaG | ecosystem: Engineered > Bioreactor > Anaerobic > Digestate | place: USA...
CCCGGTCGGCCGGTAGGCCGCCAACACGTCGATGGTGAACCCGTAATGATGGGCGAACGCGGCCGCTTCCGGGTGCAGCGGGACCGCGACCCCGGCAGCGACATGGCGTCGGATTACCGTCTTGCACCGGTCATACACGATGCTGCCCGGGACCCCGCCGAAGTGCGCGAACCCCCGGCGGTGGCAGTCCCAGAACGTGGCCAGGTCCATGCTCGTGGTGAAACAGCAAAACGGGTCCCGCGAGTACGACAACACCATGTGGAACGAGTACACGTTGCTGATCCCGACATGGGCCAACACGTCGCCCTCGTCGCCCCAGTCGACCTGGGCCTGCGCCCCGGCGATCACCTCGAAGCGGCGATGCAGCCCAGTCAGCCGGTTCTCGTCCACCGTCGCGAGCTCGGCGGCGATCCGAGGCCGGGCGTCGACCACGAACATCTTGACCCGCTGATACGACCCGGTGAACCCGTGCTCAGCGACCAGCCGCTCATGGATCACGGTCGCCTTCAACCCGACATCGGCACGCAGCCATGCTTCCACCACAGCAACGAACGGGCCGATCAGCCGAGGCTGCGTCCCCGCCCGCGGCGGCCCGGCCGGCGGACCCACCGCAGCATCGTCGGCCAGATACTTCTTCACGGTGCGCCAATCCACCCCACACTCACGGGCGATCTCGGCATACGTAGCGCCCGCCGCGTGCAGCGAACGAAAACGACGAACATTCATCCACGACTCCAGATCAAGGATCATGAGCAGGTCACCCTTCGGAAACGTCAACTTGGCGGTAGACGAACCGAAGGGTGACCCCACCCGACCGACACAACGACTCAACGCGCCGGAACCGACCTACACATCAGGCCGTACCCCGACCTACACGTGAGGTCGTACGCGGACACCAACGCCGCCCTGCACCACATGGTCAAGGTCCGGATGTCCTACGACCCGACCACCATCGCCTACCGCGACGCGCGCCTCGCCAAAGGATGGACCAGCAAGGAAGTCTTCCGAGCCCTCAAACGAGCCGTCGCACGTGAAGTCTTCCGCGCCCTCGCCGGGCACACCCAAGCACCCGACTACTCCGACCTCAGACCAGCCAGACGAGCCAAGAACCTCACGCTCACCGCGGCAGCCCAACACCTCGGCGTATGGCCCGCACGAATCGGAGAACTCGAACTCGGCAGACGCCCCAACCCCGAACTCGCAGTGCGCTACCGAGAATGGCTCAACGCCGCTTGACACGGAATAGGAGCCTCACCTCCGCCAGCTGCTGGATGAGGCGAACCTCACCTGGGCGACTCCCCACAGTCTTCGACGTGGGGTGGCCACCTTGCTCAACGAGTCCGGCCACAGCCTCAAAGACATCGCGGGCCAGCTGGGCCACACCGACCCCAGTTTCACGGCGCGGGTGTACATCTCCGCGAACCTCGAGCACAAGTCGCACCTGGCCGCCAGCCTCGGAACCTTGAGCCCGGAGGGAAAAACCGTAGAAAAAACCGTAGATGGCCAAGAAGCCACCTGACGGCGTCGGGATCGACCCCTAGTCAATCCACACATCGGCGGCCCTGGGAGGAATCGAACCTCCGACACAAGGTTTAGGAAACCTCTGCTCTATCCCCTGAGCTACAGGGCCGTGGCGACGCATCGCGGATCCGCCGCGGACCATTGTGTCATCCCCGCGACGATGATGCCCGCTGGGCTTGGGATGGGCCATCACCCTTCGTCAACCGTCAACGAAGAGCGCTTGTGCCTTCAGGGGCAGTCCAATACAGTTGGGCATCGAGAGCGGTGCTGACTGTTGATGTCTCCTGGGGGTGGGTAGACGGCGTTCAGCCCTTCACTCAGCGCCGCTCTCCTTGTCGATCACATCAGCCCAAGCCATTCGGTTTGGGCTGATGTGCATTTCGGGTGGCTAGTCTCGTGGCTCATGGACGCGACGGATTCTGCACGCATGGCCTTCGCCTTGGTGGGCGAGGAGGTGCCTGTCGGGGCAGTCGAGGCGGGGGAGTCGTTCCTGGCGGCCCTGGCGGCTGTTGGCTGGAGTGCGGATACCCTCCAACGTCACGCCGATGATCGACGCTCCGCTGAGCTTCCCTGGCCGCATCCCGTACCGGTCGACTGGTTGCGTTCGTACGGCGCTGCGCGCTGGTCGGCTGTGCTGGCTGACCTAGTCAGCCGGCTCCAGCTCGATGTTGCGCCTACGGCCGTACGGGCGACCCGGCCGCTCAGTCCTGACGAGCGGCGACTCCTGGCTGACGTGCCGCCTCATCACGGCTCATGACAACGACGAGGTCCCCCACCCGCCGAGCGGGTGGGGGCCTTGCTGTCTAGCGAGTGACGCTCGGAGTCAGGATCAACGCTTGGCGAGCAGGTCGCGGATCTCGACGAGCAGCTCGTCGGTGGTGGGGGCGGTGACGGCGACCTCCTCCTCCTTCTTGAGACGCGACTGCACAGCCTCGTACGGCTTCACGATGCCGAAGTAGACGACGAACGCCATGATGACGAACGCGACCAGGATCGTGAGGAACGGGCCAAAGGACGTGAGGCCCAGGGGAGCCCACTCGTCGAAGTTCGGCGCGCCGCCCGCCTTGGCCAGGATCTCGATGATGACCTGCGTGAAGGCCTCGACTACCTTCGCGAAAGCACCACCCATGATGAACGCGACAGCCAGCTCAATGAGGTTGCCGCGGAAAAGGAACTCCTTGAAACCCTTCACAACGGGCTCCTTTCGGGTGAGCAGTGCCCAGGGAGGGCGTTCGACTGCATCCGGCGAGGACCATACCCGAAGTTCTTGACGCCCTATCCATCGCTCGTACCAGACACTCGCGGTGACATCAAACAATCAGAAGATTCTCAGGAGATCTTCAGTGTAGGGCGACCGTCACCCCCGTCGTGGACGTCGACCGGACGAGTCGCTCCGCGATCGCGGACTCTACGTCCACGACCAGCACAGCGGACCCACCTCCGCCGCCCAGGGGGGCGCTCGGCGCAGCCTGCGGTGTGGTGACGACGAGGGCGTCATCGGTGATCAAACCGCCGTTGCTTCCGGGAACGAGCAGGGTCACCCGCATGCCGGGGGCCACCATGCTGGCCACCTCGGCGTCAGCCACCCGTACCGACATCACGACTCGACCAGCGGCGGAGGCTGATCGTCCCGACACGACAGACAGGTCCGTCATCACCGTGTTCCGGGCCAGTGCGCTGCCGGTCACCTTGCCGACCAGGGCAGGCGCTGACGTGGCTGCACGGTCGGGGAGGTCGACCGTACGCACCGGTCTGACGACGAGGTCTGCCTCGGTCAGAGTGGATCCGGCCGGGATCTCGCGTGCGGTCGTGACCGCGAGGGTGGTGGGGGTCTGCGTGGAGGTGACCGCCGACAGCCCAGTCAGGACGGCGACCGCAGTCGCCATGGCAGCGAGGCTGCGACGATGGCGGTCGATGGCACGTGCGACCTGACGAAGCGGTGTCATGTCCTGGGGCATGGGACGCAGCGGTCTCGTTGTGACAAGAACCACGCTCCTGTGGAGAACTCGAGGAAGCTGTCCACAGGTTCAGCACGAACCTGGTGCAGGTCAGCTGGCCGTGCTAGCAGCCGCCTTCCTTGGGGCAGCGGACTTCGACTCGCCCGACCCAGCCGTGGAGCTCGAGGTGCTTGCTGCTGACGCCGTGGACCCGGAGCCGCTGGAGTCTGACGACCCTGAGGAACCCGAAGAACCCGAAGACGATGAGCCGGAGTCAGAGCTCGACGACCCGCTGACCGAGGCGTTCGCCTTGCCCTTGGTGCGGTTGTCGGTGGCATAGAAGCCCGAACCCTTGAAGACCACGCCGACCGCCGAGTAGACCTTGCGCAGCGCTCCGGTGCAGTCCGGGCACTCCGTCAGCGCGGCGTCGGTGAACTTCTGGAACGCCTCCAGCTCGGCTGCGCACTCGGTACACCGGTACTGGTAGGTAGGCATGGGCGGGTCCTTCGGTGTTGGACGGGTTGCGGCGGGCAGTCTACCCGGACCGTCGCCTTCTCTGAACGATCAGTGAACGCCGCGACCGACCCGGTTCATTCCCCGCAGTCGATCCAGCGGGTGGGGGTGACGATCGCTGTCACGGGCTGGTCATGCGCCTCCACTGGTAGATCGTCGACGACCTCGTCGTCGTTGAGCAACAGCCACCGAGGGGCGCCGGGGGAGGCGTGCAGCAGCGCCCTGTCGTACCAGCCGCCGCCGCGCCCCAGCCGTACGCCCTCCGGTGTCGCCAGGAGACCGGGCAACACGATGAGCCCGGCACCCGCCAAGGAGCCGGCGCCCAGGGCTGGTGTCAGGGGTTCGGGGATGCCCCAACGGCCCGGGCCGACCGATCCAGGGCCCTGGAACTCGGCCCAGTCGGGCTCGCGTTGGAGCCGCGGCAGGAGCACGGTCACGCCAGCAGCGTGGAGGGCGGCGACCAGAGCGGCGGTCCCTGGTTCGGAGCGTTCTGAGAGGTACGCGGCGACGGACCCGACCGGAAGCTCAGCGGTCAGGCGACCGAGGATCAGGCTGGTCCGCGCACGGTCCGCCGTCGCAACGGTCTCGCGACCCTGCCGTCCGCGGCGCTCCAGCACCGCCCGGCGCAGGTCACGCTTGTCACCGGTCACCTCACCTATCGTAGGCAGCATGGCCCTGTTCCGACGCGCGAAGCCTGAGCCGCCACCGCCGCCGCCGGTGGTGCGTACGCTGCCGGTCGCACCGCCGCCAGCCAGCGAGACCGGATTGCGCAGCTTTGCCGACCACCGCGCCTTCGTCTTGAGCCAGGTCGAGCCGCTGATGCCGTTCGGGATGGTGCTCGTCGACGCCCTCGGCCTGCAGTTGGCCGAGTCGATCCGCTCCGATGTCGACCTGCCGGGCTTCGACAACTCGGCGATGGATGGCTATGCCGTACGGTCCGTCGACGTCGCAGGGGCCACGAGGGACGAACCGGTCACGCTCACGGTCGACGGGGTGGTTGCGGCGGGTGACGTGCCCGACGGAGACCTCGCCGAGGGTGTGGCGCGCAAGATCATGACTGGCGCGCCCCTCCCGTACGGCGCCGACACCGTCGTCGCCTATGAGCTCACGGACCGTGGCGCTGAGCAGGTCGAGGTGTACGAGGGCGCAGCCCCGGGTCAGCACATCCGCCGCCGCGGCTCCGACCTCACCGAGAACGCCCTGGTCGCCGAGCAGGGCGTCACGCTCGACGCCAGGCTGGCCGGCGTGCTGGCAGGCATCGGCATCGACAAGGTGCTGGTTCATCCTCGGCCACGGGTGGTGGTGATCTCCACCGGATCCGAGCTCGTCGACCCGGGCAAGCCCCTCACCCGCGGCCAGGTGTATGACTCCAACTCCCACCTGATGGCTGCCTGCGCCAAGCAGGACGGCGCCCAGGTCTGGCGCGTCGGCCACGTCGGCGACGATCCTGACCAGCTCCGTCAGCTGATCGCCGACCAGCTGATCCGCGCCGACCTCATCGTCACGACGGGCGGTGTCAGCGAGGGCGACTTCGACATCGTGAAGCAGGTCGCCGGCGACCTCGGGGCGGTCGACTTCTGTCGGGTCGGGATGCAGCCGGGCAAGCCGCAGGGCTTCGGCCTGATCGGTGATGACGAGGTGCCGATCCTGATGCTGCCCGGCAACCCCGTCAGCGCCTTCGTCTCGTACGAGTCCTTCGTCCGCCCGGTGATCCGCAAGCTGATGGGCTCGACGCCGTACGTGCGGCCAGCGATCGAGGCGGTCGCCTCAGGCCCGATGCGCTCCAAGCACGGCATCGTCCAGCTGGCTCGTGGCAAGGCCGTACGGTCCCACGAAGGCTGGAGCGTCGACCTCGTTGGCGGCCATTCGTCGCACCTGCTGAGCGACCTGGCCAAGGCCAACGCACTCGTCCTGCTCGACGAGGAGACCACCGAGGTGCTGCCTGGCGACCTCGTCAGCGTCTGGCTGCTGGACGAGTGACCCGATGAGCGAGCTCACCCACCTCGACGCGGCCGGCCATGCCCGCATGGTTGACGTGTCCGACAAGGCCGTCACCGCCCGTACGGCCACCGCCGTCGGCCGCGTGCTGTTGTCGGACTCCACCGTCGATGCGCTGCGCGGGGGAAACGTGCCGAAGGGTGACGCCCTGGCCGTCGCCCGGATCGCCGGGATCCAGGGTGCGAAGCTGACCCCGACGTTGATCCCGTTGTGTCATCCGCTGCCGATCACCGGGGTCGAGGTGATCTGTACGGTCGTCGACGAGGGCGTGGCGGTGGAGGCGACCGTACGAACGACCGGCCGTACCGGCGTCGAGATGGAAGCGCTGACAGCGGTCTGTACGGCTGCGCTGGCCGTCATCGACATGACGAAGGCCCTCGACAAGCACGCCCGGATCACCGACGTACGCGTCGTGGCGAAGGCCGGCGGACGTTCCGGCGACTGGACCGAGGAAGGGGCTACGGCATGAGAGCTCGGGTGATCGTGGCCTCCGACCGGGCCGCCTCCGGGGTGTACGAGGATCGCTCCGGCCCCCTCGCCGCCGAGGGGCTGCGCGAGATCGGCTTCTCCGTCGATGAGGTCGTGGTCGTCCCTGACGGGCACCCTGTCGCCGCGGCCGTCCACAGGGCTGTGGCGTCAGGCTGCGACCTGGTGGTGACGACCGGCGGTACGGGGATCGGTCCCCGCGACCTGACCCCCGACGTGGTCGCCCCATTGCTGGACAGGGAGCTCCCGCATCTGGCCGCCGCGGTGGTCGCCGCCGGGGTGGCGAACGGCGTCCCCACGGCAGCGCTCAGCCGAGGCATCGCCGGGACGATCCGCCGTACGCTCGTCGTCTGCCTGCCCGGCTCGACCGGCGGCGTACGGGACGGGCTCGCGGTTCTCGCCAAGGTCGCCCCTCACGCCGTGGCGCAGCTCGCCGGAGGCGACCATGGCTGACAGGCTCGCCAGCGGTGAGGTGGCCGGGCCCGAGTTCCCCAGCCGGCACCGCTGGCCCGCGTCGGTGACGTACGGTCGGGTGTCGCTCCAGCCGTTCCGGTACGCCGACATCGGCGAGTGGGACGCGGTACGGGCAGCGAACCGCTCCTGGCTGAGCCCGTGGGAGGCGACGACGCCAGCCGGGATCGACCCGCCCGGGTACGGCTACTGGACGATGGTGCGCAACTTCAACCGCGAGGCGCGGGCATGGCGGGTGGTGCCGTGGCTGGTCACGTACGTGCCCGACGGCGGCGGCCGACCGGTCGTGGCAGGGCAATGCACCGTGTCAGGCATCCAGCTGGGCGCTGCCCGGTTCGCCAGCATCGGCTATTGGGTCGACCAGCAGTGGGCCGGCCGGGGGATCATCCCCACCGCGGTAGCGCTGGCCACCGACTACTGCTTCCGGACGATGCAGCTGCACCGGATCGAGATCGCCATCCGACCCGAGAACACTGCGTCGCTGCGGGTCGTCGAGAAGCTCGGGTTCCGGTACGAGGGTCGCAAGCCCGCGTACCTCAACATCGCGGGGCAGTGGCGCGACCATGAGTGCTTCGCTCTCCACTCCGACGAGGTTGGGCCGGGTTTGTGGCACCGCCTGACGCCACCGACCCAACCTGGGAAGGTGGAGACCACGGCGCCGCACGAAGTGGTTCGACCCGCTGCGCCAGCCCACGAGAACTGACACCAAGGGAGACAGCAGATGCTTCGCCACGTCGTCGCATGGACGTTCAAGGACAGCCACGAGGGCCTCGACAAGGCCGCCATCATCGATCGGGCCGCCGAGCTGCTGAACCGCTGCGAGACGGGCGTGCCCAGCGTGCGCGGCTGGGAGCTGGGCCGGGCGACCGAGGGGTACGAGGCGTCGCACGACCTCATCCTGATCTCCACCTTCGACGACGCGGCTGGCCTGAAGGCCTACATCGAGCATCCGGTGCACCAGGACGTGGTCGCGTTCCTGAGCAAGGTGCGCGACCAGCGGGTGGTCATCGACTACGAGATCTGAGCCGTACGGGCATTTCCGCGGCCACGAGCAGCTTCTTTCTCGAACCAGTGGCCCCAGCCCGGCGCGTCATCACCTGAGAGCAGGCTGAGTCCACGTAGCGTTCCACCTATGCAAACCACGGGCCTGATCTTCGGTGTCGTGGTTGCCGCATGGCTGGCCTACCTCGTGCCGTGGTACCTCAGCCATCGCGACCAGACGCCCGCCGACGAGACCGACGGCAACGAGGGTTTCGCCCCAGGTGCCAAGGTCGTGAAGTCGGGGGATCTGTCCCTGTCTGATGACGACTCCGACGTCGATGTCTCCACCCCGTTGATGCGGCTGGCCCGCCGCCGGGAGATCGGCCTCCAGGCGCGGCGTGCGACCGTACGGCGTCGTCGTGTGCTCCTCGCCACGATCCTCGGCGCGCTCGTGCTGCTCGGTACGACGATCGCCGGACTGACCGTCTGGTGGGCGCCGCTGGCTGGCCTCAGTGCTCTGCTGGCGTGGCTGGTGGCGTCGCGGCTGTCGGTCATGCACCTGCATCGCCGGCTCGATGCGAAGCTGGCAGAAGTCGTGCTGGGCGATGAGGAGTCGACCGTACTGATTCAACTCGAGGCGCCGGTGACCAGCCCGCTGACGGCCGATGACATCGAGCACTCGGTGGAGATCTCTGCGCCGATTCCCGGAATCAGCCTGTGGGACCCGATCCCGGTGGCCGCTACGTCCTACGTGCAGCGTCCCTTGGCCGCACGCACCGTCCGTACGATCGACCTCTCCGCCCCGGTGACAGCGCCCGTACGGCAAGAGCCCGTCACCGCGGGCGACGACGAGGTGAGCGAAGCAGGCGAAGGGCGCCGGGCCGTAGGGGAGTGACGCCGGAAGACCGCTCAAGTCGCTGTGCTAGTGTTCTTCCTCGCAAGGGGCTATAGCGCAGTTGGTAGCGCGTCTCGTTCGCATCGAGAAGGTCACGGGTTCGAATCCCGTTAGCTCCACCCCACGCACAAGGCTCGAACCCTTGCCAACGGAAACGTTGGTCGAGGTTCGGGCCTTGTTGGCGTCTGCGGCCCAGGTCAGGGCGTTGGCGTTGACGAACCCCTCATCCCGGCGGGGAAGCGGTGCTCTTGGCGGCGAATGCTCTGTGTGGCGCCCAATCCAAGAACTGGCTCATGGTTACGACCCTGTATTGGGATCTACCGGCCCGATGCACTCGAAGCGGCGTCCGTGACGTCGAGCAGACCCAAGCCCGGTTTGGCAGTCTCAAGTGCCCTCTGGTCCCCGCAGGGAGGAATCGGCGGTGAAGATGGCAAGGAGCTCTCCCACCTCGTGGGCGGCGGTGGCGGGATGGCGGAAGCGCCGGTGGACGTCCAAGGTGTAGTGGCTGCGTCGGCCGACCCGGTGTCGGGTGAGGTAGCCGGCCTCCTCAAGGTCCTTGAGGATGGCCAGGGTGGCGCGGGTGGTGATGCCCACCTGGGTGGCGATCTCGTTGACCCGGGCATCGGTGGAGCCGGCCACGGCCACCAGCACGTGGCCGTGGTTGGTCAGTAGCGTCCAGGCCGGGCGTGCGGGTGGTTCATCATCCGGTCGGGAGGCACCGGGGCCCGACTTCGTGTATCTGGCGTCCTTAGCGCCGTCTGACGTCGGAACTGATGGCGCGATGTGGGCAGCGTGGGACATGACGTGCGTCCTCCCGTCGGAGCCTTGTCCTTCCTCAAACCGTCGGTCCTGGTGACCTTGTCCAGCCCGGCGCGTGCCCTGGTCGATCTTTCTGCGGTGCGGGGTCAGGGCCCCGGTGGCACTCGTGCGGGCCTTCGTGAGCATGTCTTTTGATTCCCATGGGGCTCATCTCCTTGGTGGTAGTGATGGTTAGCGGGTCGGGGGGTCGGAGAGGGTGGAGGAGCCGCGGGAGCCCCACACTGGCTCCAGGGCGGCGTCCTCAGCCTCAGTCGCGACCCGGAACGGCGGGTCGGTCGGGGCGGGCAGTGCCCGGCGGCCCTGGCCGCGGGTAGCACGCAGGCTCAGGGCGATCGAGACGGTGATGATCGTGGCGACCACCGCCAGGGAGAGGGTGGTGGGGATGTAGAAGATGTCGATCTTGAGCATCATCTTGATCCCGACCCAGATCAGCACCAGGGCCAGGCCGATCTTGAGGTAGATGAAGCGGTGGATGAGGTCGGCCAGCAGGAAGTACATGGCCCGCAGCCCCAGGATCGCGAAGGCGTTGGCGGTGAAGACCAGGAACACCTCATCGGTCACGGCGAAGATCGCCGGGATGGAGTCCACGGCGAAGACCACGTCGGTGACCTCGACCAACACCAGCACCGCCAGCAGCGGGGTGGCCAGTAGTACCCCGCCCCGGCGCACGGCCAGCCTCTGCCCGTGGTAGGCCTCCGTCATCGGCACGAAGCGGCGGAAGGCCCGCAGCACGGCCGACTTCTCGGGGTCCAGGTGCTCGTTGCGCTGGCGGATCATCCGGTACCCGGTGTAGAGGAGGAACGCGGCGAAGACGTACAGGATCCAGGAGAAGTTCTGGATCAACACAGCCCCGGCGGCGATGAAGATGCCGCGGAAGACCA
>Ga0116179_1003683_pt1 | contig 10498 bp, 8 predicted proteins | sample AD_UKC071_MetaG_FD_89751 | JGI IMG/M metagenome (GOLD analysis project Ga0116179, IMG submission 89751) | Active sludge microbial communities of municipal wastewater-treating anaerobic digesters from USA - AD_UKC071_MetaG | ecosystem: Engineered > Bioreactor > Anaerobic > Digestate | place: USA...
ATCCCGCTGATGATCGGCGCGTCCGACATGGCCTTCGCGCGGATGAACAACTTCAGCTTCTGGCTGCTGCCGCCCGCGGCACTGCTTCTGGCGTCGTCGTTCTTCGTGCCTGGCGGTGCGACCGGCGCCGGCTGGACGCTCTACGCGCCGCTGACGCTGCAGATGGGCCCGAGCATGGACGCCGGCATCTTCGCGATGCACATCATGGGCGCCAGCTCGATCATGGGCTCGATCAACATCATCGTCACCATCCTGAACATGCGCGCCCCCGGCATGACGCTGATGAAGATGCCGCTGTTCGCCTGGACCTGGCTGATCACCGCCTACCTGCTGATCGCGGTGATGCCGGTGCTGGCCGGTGCCATCACGATGACGCTGACCGACCGCCACTTCGGTACCAGCTTCTTCAGCCCCGCCGGCGGTGGCGACCCGATCATGTACCAGCACATCTTCTGGTTCTTCGGGCACCCCGAGGTCTACATCATGATCCTGCCGGCCTTCGGCATCATCAGCGCCATCGTGCCGGCCTTCGCCCGCAAGCGCCTGTTCGGCTACACCTCGATGGTCTACGCCACCGCGTCGATCGCGATCCTGTCGTTCATCGTCTGGGCCCACCACATGTACGTGACCGGCATGCCGGTGACGGGCCAGCTGTTCTTCATGTACGCCACGATGCTGATCGCGGTGCCCACCGGCGTGAAGATCTTCAACTGGATCGCGACGATGTGGCGCGGCTCGATGACCTTCGAGACCCCGATGCTGTGGGCCGTGGGCTTCATCTTCGTGTTCACGATCGGCGGCTTCACCGGCCTGATCCTGGCGATGGCGCCGATCGACATCCAACTGCAGGACACCTATTACGTGGTGGCGCACTTCCACTACGTGCTGGTGGCTGGCTCGCTGTACGCGCTGTTCGCCGGCGTCTACTACTGGGGCCCGAAGTGGACCGGCGTGATGTATTCCGAGACGCGCGGCAAGATCCACTTCTGGGGCTCGCTGATCTTCTTCAACGTCACCTTCTTCCCGATGCACTTCCTGGGTCTGGCCGGCATGCCGCGTCGCTACGCCGACTACCCGATGCAGTTCGCCGACTTCAACGCCATCGCCACCATCGGCGCCTTCGGCTTCGGTCTGATGCAGGTGTATTTCTTCCTGTTCGTCGTCGTCCCGATGATGCGCGGCCAGGGTGCCAAGGCGCCGCAGAAGCCCTGGGAAGGCGCTGAAGGCCTGGAATGGGAAGTGCCGTCGCCGGCGCCGTTCCACACCTTCGAGAACCCGCCCAAGCTGGACGTGACCGCCACCCGCGTGGTCGGTTGAACGAGGTGTCGGTGATGAACGCTCCGCGTGACCCGCAGCAGCAGAGCAAGGCGAATTTGCGCCTGGCTCTGGTGCTGGCCTCGGTCGCCGTCGTGTTCTTCGTCGGCTTCGTGGCCAAGATCGTGCTGTTCGGCCGCTGAGCAGCGGCCGACCCACCACTGCCGCATCCATGGCCCTGCCTTCGCTGCTTCGCGACAACCGGCGCATGCTCGGCAAGCTGGCGGTCATTGCGCTGGCGATGTTCGGCTTCGGCTATGCGCTGGTGCCGATGTACCGCACGATCTGCGACGCGCTCGGCATCAACGTGCTGTCGGTCAGCGAGCGGGTCTCGTCCGCCGGGCTGGCGGACACGGCGGCTCGGCGCAAGGCGAACACGCAGGTCGATACCTCGCGCAAGGTGACCATCGAGTTCGACGCCAATGCCCGCGGCCCCTGGGACTTCAAGCCCGCGGTCAATTCGGTGCAGGTGCACCCGGGTGAACTGGCCACGGTGATGTACGAGTTCCGCAACAAGCAGAACCGCACGATGGCCGCGCAGGCCATCCCCAGCTACGCGCCGATGCGCGCCAGCGCGCACTTCAACAAGCTGGAGTGCTTCTGCTTCAACGAATACACCCTGGCGCCGGGCGAGACCAAGTCCTGGCCGGTGGTGTTCTACGTCGACCCCAAACTGCCCAAGGACGTGACCACGATCACCCTGTCGTACACCTTCTTCGAGGTGGCCGGCAAGGTGGTGGGCCAGGGCGCGGGCCTGGGCAGCACCGGGCCGGCAAAGGCTGCTGCGGAGAAGCGCACATGAGCGACGACCTGCGCAACGCCGCCGCCCGCAAGGGATCGTTCGGCCAGACGATGCGGGCCGTGGCCTGGTCGTTCTTCGGTGTCCGGCGTTCATCCGACTATGCGCAGGACGTCGCCAAGCTCAATCCGGTGCATGTGATCATCGCCGGCGTCATTGGCGCTGGTCTGTTCGTGCTGGCCCTGGTGCTGCTGGTGCAGTGGGTGGTGGGCAGCGGGGTCGCCGCGTGACGACCGCCTGACCGCCCGTCATTCCGGGTCCGCACTTTCCATTTCCGATCTGAAGGTTTCGAGGAGAACTCACAAGATGTCAGCAGCGACACATCACGGGACCACCCCGTACTACTTCGTCCCCGCGCCGTCGCGCCATCCGGCGATGGCCGCGCTGGGCCTGTTCTTCGTGATCCTCGGCGCCGGGCAATGGGTGAACGGCCACGGCTGGGGCGCCTATTCGCTGCTGCTGGGCCTCCTGATCTGGCTGTCGACCCTGTTCGTCTGGTTCAAGGAAGCCATCAGCGAGAGCGAGGGCGGCCTGTACTCCGAGCGCATCGACGTGTCGTTCCGCTGGTCGATGAGTTGGTTCATCTTCTCCGAGGTGATGTTCTTCGCCGCCTTCTTCGGCGCGTTGTACTGGGCGCGGGTGCACACCCTGCCGATGCTGGGCAACCTGGACCATCAGGTCCTGTGGCCCGACTTCAAGGCAATCTGGCCCAGCGCTGGCGGTGGCATCACGGCGTCGCCGGCCGGTACTGTCGAACCCTTCGCGACGATGGGCCCCTGGCCGCTGCCGACGATCAACACCGCGCTGCTGCTGACGTCGGGCCTGACGCTGACCATCGCCCACCATGCGCTGATCGCCGGCAAGCGTGCCAAGACGATTTCGTGGATGTGGATCACGGTGGCCCTGGGCGCCACCTTCCTGTGTGTGCAGGGCTACGAGTACTACCACGCCTACCACGAGTTGAACCTCAAGCTGACCTCGGGCATCTTCGGCTCGACCTTCTTCATGCTGACCGGCTTCCACGGCTTCCACGTGTTCGTCGGCATGCTGATGCTGCTGTTCATCACGCTGCGGCTGCAGAAGGGCCACTTCACGCCCGAACGCCACTTCGGCTTTGAAGGCGCCGCCTGGTACTGGCACTTCGTGGACGTTGTCTGGCTGGGCCTGTACTTCCTGGTCTACTGGCTGTAACCCCGACCGCCGGGCCCTGGCCCGGTCGACCCTGCAGACGCCGCCTCGTGCGGCGTTTGTGCTTTTCGGGCCGCAAGCGGCAGTCTGCAAGCTGCCGCAGCATGTCCACCGCATTTCCACAAGCGTGTCCACAGGGCTGTCCACATGGGGCCGGCGGACCGCGGCATATCATCAACCGCCCACCCAGCCCGACGCCGCCTGCCCATGTCCACCGTGTTCCGCACTCCGCAAACCGCGCAGGCTTCCGATGACGAGGTGGCCCGCCTGCGGGTGCCGCCACACTCGGTGGAGGCCGAGCAGAGCGTGCTCGGCGGCCTGCTGATCGACAACCTGGCCTGGGACCGGGCCGGCGACCAGGTCACCGAGGGCGACTTCTACCGCCACGAGCACCGCGAGATCTTCACGGCCATCGCCACGCTGATCAACGGCAACAAGCCGGCCGACGTGATCACCGTGTTCGAGCAACTGCAGATCAGCGGCAAGGCCGAGGCCTGCGGCGGTCTGAAGTACCTGAACGACCTGGCACAGAGCGTGCCCAGCGCGGCCAACCTGCGGCGCTATGCCGAGATCGTTCGTGAACGCGCCATCCTGCGCAAGCTGATCTCGGCCTCCGACGAGATCGCGACCAACGCCTTCAACCCGCAGGGCCGCCAGGTCAGCCAGATCCTGGACGAGGCGGAAGGGCGCATCTTCAAGATCGGCGAGGAAGGCTCGCGCAACAAGCAGGGCTTCATCGGCATTGACAAGCTGACGATGCAGCTGATCGACCGCGTGACCGAGCTGGCCGAGAACGGCGCCGAGGACGTGACCGGCGTGCGCACCGGCTTCTTCGACATGGACCGGATGATGGCCGGCATGCAGAAGGGCGACCTGATCATCCTGGCCGCACGGCCGTCGATGGGCAAGACCGCCTTCGCGCTGAACATCGCCGAGAACGTCGCCGTCAACGAAGAGCTGCCGGTGCTGGTGTTCTCGATGGAAATGGGGGCGTCGCAGCTGGCGCTGCGGATGATCGGCTCGCTGGGCCGCATCGACCAGAGCGGCCTGCGCACCGGCCGCCTGCGCGACGACGAGTGGACGCGCCTCACTGAAGCCGCCGAGAAGCTGGGCCGCGCCCAGATGTTCATCGACGAGACGCCGGCACTGAACCCGGCCGAGCTGCGCGCCCGCTCGCGCCGCATGGCGCGCCAGTTCGGCGGCACGCTGGGCCTGATCGTCGTCGACTACCTGCAGCTGATGAGCGGCACGGGCAAGAGCGACGGCGAGAACCGCGCCACCGAGATCAGCGAGATCTCGCGCGGCCTGAAGGCGCTCGCCAAGGAACTGCAGTGCCCGGTGATCGCGCTGTCGCAGCTGAACCGCTCGGTCGAGACCCGCACCGACAAGCGGCCGATGATGTCCGACCTGCGGGAGTCGGGCGCCATCGAGCAGGACGCGGACGTGATCATGTTCATCTACCGCGATGAGTACTACACCAAGGACCAGTGCAAGGAGCCGGGCATCGCCGAGATCATCATCGGCAAGCAGCGCAATGGCCCGGTCGGCACGGTCAAGCTCACCTTCCTGAAGCCGCTCACCAAGTTCGACAACCTGGCGCCTGGCGCCGGCGGTTCGGGCGAGTACTGACGCAGCGCCAGGGCGGAAAACACTGCAAGCCGAAATACTGGACGAATGTACAGTGACTGTCTATATTGACAGTCATGCGCACCATCCCCGTCTACCCCGCCCGCCCCATCCCGCCCGCCGGCATGGCCCAGTCCCTGGCTGCACCGCTGCTGAAGGGCCGTGGCACCGGCTGGGCGCTGGCACACCGCTTCACCCGTGAACAGCGCCAGAGCGACGACGACGGCTGGGGCAGCCTGGATCAGGCTGTTGCCGAGCAACCGCTGCCGCCTGCAACCCGGGTGCTGGAAGAACAGGTCAAGACGATCCTGACCGGCAATGACTCGCCCGACATCGGCTTCGACCTGTCGATCAACCCCTACCGGGGCTGCGAGCACGGCTGCATCTACTGCTATGCCCGGCCCACGCACAGCTACCTGAACCTGTCGCCGGGGCTGGACTTCGAGACCCGCATCGTCGCCAAGACCAACGCGGCCCAGCGCCTGCGCGAGGCCTTCTCGGCGCGCAGCTACAGCCCGATGCTGCTGAACATCGGCTCGGCCACCGACGCCTACCAGCCGGCCGAACGCAAGCTGGGCATCACCCGCCAGGTGATCGACGTCTGCAGCGAATTCCGCCACCCGTTCTCGCTGATCACCAAATCGTCCGGCGTCGAGCGCGACATCGCCCTGATCGCGCCCATGGCAGCGCAGCGCCTGGCGGCCGTCTACGTCTCGATCACCACGCTGGACCCGGCCCTGGCCCGGGTGATGGAGCCGCGTGCCGCTGCGCCCGAGCGCCGACTGCAGACCATCCGCAAGCTGGCGGCAGCCGGCATTCCGGTGGGTGTGAGCGTGTCGCCGGTGATTCCCTTTCTCAACGAGCCCGAGCTGGAGCGCATCCTGGCCGCTGCTGCAGATGCCGGCGCTACCTCGGCCTTCAGCATCGTGATCCGCCTGCCCTGGGAGGTGAACCCGCTGTTCCAGCAGTGGTTGCAGCAGCATTTCCCCGACCGTGCGGCGCGGGTGATGGCGCGCATTCGCGAGATGCGCAATGGCGCGGACAACAGCAGCAGGTTCGGCGAGCGCATGACCGGCAGCGGCATCTGGGCGCAGTTGCTGCGCCAGCGCTTCCACAAGGCGGCCGACAAGCTGGGTCTGACGCGGGCGCGGGTCGAACTCGACCTGACCCAGTTCTGCAGTGCCCGCCGCGAGGCGGCCATGGCCAGCGCGCAGGCCAGCCTGTTCTGACGCAGCCGGGCAGCTGCTGCTCAGCTGCCGGCCAGCGCGTCGCGCACGATGCCGGTGGTCAGGATCTCGGGCAGCAACACCGGCGCCTGACCGGGACGCAACAAGGCGTAGACGGGCACGCCGTTGCGTCCCAGCCGTGCCAGGGCCGCAGTGATCTCGGCGTCGCGGCGGGTCCAGTCGGCGCGCATGCGCACCACCTGTGCGCGGTCGAAATCGGCCAGCACCTCGGGCCGGTTCAACACCAGGCGCTTGTTGACCTGGCAGCTCACGCACCAGGCGGCGGTGAAATCGACGAACACGGTGCGGCCCTGGGCCAGTTCGGCCTCGACCGCCGCGTCGCTGTACGGCGCCCAGATGGTGCCGGCCGCATCGGTCGTGGCCAGCGGGGTGGCGGTGGTGCTGGCGGCTGCGGCGCCGGGGGCGCCCGTTGTTGCCGACGACGACGGCCAGCTCCAGACCAGCAGTGCGGCCATGGCGCTGAGACTGGCCAGGGCGCCAACCCGCGCCGCGGCCGTCGGCCGGCGCAGCAGGCCGAGCAACCACACCAGTGCGGCCAGGCCCAGCAGGGCCAGCAGGGCCTGCGCCGCGCCGTCGATGCCGGCCTGCAGGCCCAGCACCCAAACCAACCAGACGACGGTGGCGAACATCGGGAAGGCCAGCGCCTGCTTCAGCCGCAGCATCCATGGCCCCGGCCGCGGCAGCCGGTGGCGCCATCCCGGCAGCAGCACCAGGGTGGCGTAGGGCAGGGCCATGCCCAGGCCGAGGGTGCCGAACACGGCCAGCGCCAATGGGGTGGGCTGGGTGATCGCAAACCCCAGCGCCGCTCCCATGAACGGCGCCGTGCAGGGGCTGGCCGCCAGCACCGCCAACACGCCCGAGCCGAAGGCATCGGCCGCCGGATGCTGCGCCCGCCAGCCGCACAGCCGCTGCGGCAGCAGGGTGCCCAGCTCGAACAGGCCCATCAGGTTCAGCCCCAGCGCAAAGAACAGCAGGGCCAGCACGAAGACCACGCCCGGCTCCTGCAGCTGAAAGCCCCAGCCCACCGCGCTGCCGGCCGCACGCAGCGCCAGGAGCAGGCCAGCCAGTGCCAGGAAGCTGAGCACCACGCCGGCGCCGTAGGCCAGCGCGTGCGCGCGCAGCTTCGCTGGCTGGTCACCCTGCTGGGCCAGGCCCAGCAGCTTGATCGACAGCACCGGAAAGACGCAAGGCATGAGGTTGAGCACCATGCCCCCGACCAGGGCGAGCGCCAGGGCCGCCCACAGTCCCAGGCCGGCGCCGGCATCCACCGCCATGGCCGATGGCGACGCGGCCTTGCCAGCACCCAGGATGTCCAGCCCGCTGCCAGTCTTGCCCGGCGCGGTCGATGCGCCACCGGCCAGCGGATCGTCCAGCCGCACTGCGCCTGCGGGCAGGGCCAGCGCCGCCACCTCGGCCACCTTGGCGCTGAACTCGACACTGCGGCCGGCGCCACCCCAGGGCAACGGCGCGCCGGGCAGCACTTGTGCCACGGCGATGGCGGTCAGCTCGGTCGGCACGCTCGTAGCGTGCGGCGAGACCGCCAGCTGCACCGCATAGCCCTCGTCGGTGCGCCAGGCGGCATGGCGAGCCGGCTCCAGCACCTGCTCGGCATACGGAAACACCTGCACCGGCGGCAAAGCCTCACCGGCTGGCGCCGGTTGTGGGCGAATCAGCCGCACCTGCAGCTCACGGCCGGCGCGTTCGATCTGTGCACGCCAGCCAGCCAATGGCACCGGCGCATCGGCCGCGGCGGCGTCGAAACGTGCAGCCAGCGCGCCCGGCCCCGCAGCCGTGCCGGCGGCGACCACCGGCAGCGCCAGCTTCAGCGTCGCGTTCTCGGGGATGCAGACATCGTTGCAGACCAGCCAGTTGGCCTCGGCCTGCAGCTGCAGCGTGCTGCCGGGCTGGGCGTCGGTCGGCGCGGTGAAGCGCAGCGGCAGCAGCAGGTCGCCTTCGTAGCCGTAGTTGACCAGCGGGCCGATCGGCAGCCGCTTCGGCGCCGGCCACTGGATGTCGCCTGCCTTGGCGCCGGGCGGCAGGGTCCAGGCCAGCGTGGTCGGCAGGCCCGAGTCACCCGGGTTGCGCCAGTAGGTGTGCCAGTGGGGGATGTGCTGCAACCGCAGGCCGACCGTGACCGACTGACCCGGCGCGACACCGGCATCCCGCACCACCAGTTCGGCCGTGACATGCTCGGTGCGCACCGGCTGCGCGGTGGCCGGGCTCGTCGCCGCGCTCAGCAGCACCAGCAGTCCGGCGGCCAAGGCCCGGCCAGGCAGCGGGAAGCATGGGCGAGCGCTGTGGGTGGCTGTCATGGCGGCTGGTGGATTGTCGTGCCGGCCGCAAGTTCCTGCCCGCCCGGCGGTCGTCCGCCTACTTGAACAGGTCCTTCACCCGGTCCGTCCAGCTCTTGGCGTTGGGCGAATGCTTCTCGCCGCCCTTCTTCAGCGACTCGTCCAGCTCCTTGAGCAGCTTGCGCTGGTGCTCGGTCAGCTTGACCGGCGTTTCCACCGACACGTGCGCGTACAGGTCACCGGGATAGCTGCTGCGCAGGCCCTTGATGCCCTTGCCGCGCAGGCGGAAGGTCTTGCCGTGCTGGGTGCCCTCGGGCAGCTCGATCTCGGCCTTGCCGGCCAGCGTCGGCACCTCGATGCTGCCGCCCAGCGCCACGGTGGTGAACGACACCGGCACGGTGCAGTGCAGATCGTCGCCGTCGCGCTCGAAGATGTCGTGTTCCTTGATGCGGATCTCGATGTACAGATCACCCGCCGGGCCGCCGTTGGTGCCCGGCTCGCCGTTGCCGGCCGAGCGGATGCGCATGCCCTCGTTGATGCCGGCGGGGATCTTCACCTCCAGTGTCTTCTGGCGCTTGATCTTGCCGGCGCCGTTGCAGCTGGTGCAGGGCTCGGGAATGATCTTGCCGCTGCCGTGGCAGTGCGGGCAGGTCTGCTGGATGCTGAAGAAGCCCTGGCGCATGTGCACCGTGCCGCTGCCGTTGCAGGTGCCGCAGGTCTTGGCACTCGTCCCGGGCTTGGCGCCGCTGCCCTTGCAGGTCTCGCAGGTGTCCCAGCTGGGGATGCGGATCTGCGCGTCCTTGCCGTTGGCGGCTTCTTCGAGCGTGATCTCCATCGCGTAGCTCAGGTCGCTGCCGCGGTAGATCTGCTGACCGCCGCCGCGCCGGCCGCCGTTGAAGATGTCGCCGAAGATGTCGCCGAAGGCCTCGGCGAAGCCGCCCATGCCGGCGCCACCCGCGCCCGCTCCCGCATTGGGGTCGACGCCGGCATGGCCGTATTGGTCGTAGGCCGCCTTCTTCTGCGGGTCGGAGAGCATCTCGTAGGCCTCCTTGGCCTCCTTGAACTTCTCCTCGGCCGTCTTGGCGCCGTCACCCTGGTTGCGGTCCGGGTGGTGCTTCATGGCCAGCTTGCGGTAGGCCTTCTTGATGTCGTCCTCGGTGGCGTTCTTGGGCACGCCGAGGATGTCGTAGTAGTCGCGCTTTGCCATTTCGATCTTTCAGCACATCGGAAGCGAAACCGCCGCGTTCACCGGCAGGCCGGGCGGCCTGCCGCTGCAACGCGGCGAGAGATTGGCGCAGCCCCGCGAGGGGCTGTCGCCCATCTCACTTCTTGACTTCCTTGAACTCGGCGTCCACCACGTTGTCGTCGGCCGGCTTGGCGCTGGCACCGTCGGTCTTGGGGGCCTCGCCACCCGGGGCAGCACCGGCCGCGCCGGCAGCCGCGGCCTGCTCGGCATAGACCTTCTCACCCAGCTTCTGGCTGGCCGTCATCAGGGCCTCGGTCTTGGCGTCGATGGCGGCCTTGTCGTCGCCCTTGATGGCTTCCTCGGCGTCCTTCAGCGCGGCCTCGATCTTTTCCTTCTCGCCGGCGTCCAGCTTGTCGCCATGCTCGCCCAGGCTCTTCTTGACCGAATGGATCATGCCGTCGGCCTGGTTGCGGGCCTGCACCAGCTCGACCTTCTTCGCGTCCTCGGCCGCATTGGCCTCGGCGTCCTTGACCATCTTCTCGATCTCGGCCTCGCTCAGGCCCGAATTCGCCTTGATGGTGATCTTGTTCTCCTTGCCGGTGGCCTTGTCCTTGGCGCCCACGTGCAGGATGCCGTTGGCATCGATGTCGAAGGTCACCTCGATCTGCGGCAGGCCGCGCGGCGCCGGCGGAATGCCTTCCAGGTTGAACTCGCCCAGGCTCTTGTTGCCCGAGGCCATCTCGCGCTCGCCCTGGTAGACCTTGATCGTCACCGCCGGCTGGTTGTCGTCGGCCGTGCTGAACACCTGGCTGAACTTGGTCGGGATGGTGGTGTTCTTCTTGATCAT
>Ga0116179_1003688_pt1 | contig 10489 bp, 7 predicted proteins | sample AD_UKC071_MetaG_FD_89751 | JGI IMG/M metagenome (GOLD analysis project Ga0116179, IMG submission 89751) | Active sludge microbial communities of municipal wastewater-treating anaerobic digesters from USA - AD_UKC071_MetaG | ecosystem: Engineered > Bioreactor > Anaerobic > Digestate | place: USA...
CACCGGGCTGGACGGCAAGGGCATCGGGATCGCCATCCTCGACTCGGGCGTGATGCCCGGCCACCAGCACTTCAGCACCGGCCCGCTGGGCAACCGCGTGGTGCGCTCGGTGAACATGGTGGGCCAGGGCTCGAACCTGTCGTATGCCGCCACGCTGGCTCCGGGCAGCCAGGAGCGTGAGCTGTACGAGAACAGCGTCAACTACAACACCACCTTCAACGATGCCTACGGCCACGGCACGCATGTCGCGGCGATTGCCGCCGGCAAGGGCAGCTACCGCGCGCTGGACACCACCGGCATCGCCCCTGGCGCGTCGATCGTCGACGTCAAGGTGCTGAACAACAACGGCAGCGGCAACGTGGCCGACGTCATCGCCGGCCTGGACTGGGTGCTCTACAACGCCAAGAAGTACAACATCCGCGTCGTCAACATGAGCCTGGCCGCCGGCTCCACCTCGTCCTGGGTGAACGACCCGCTGGCGCAGGCGGCGCGGGCGGTGGTGGCCTCGGGCATCGTGGTGGTGGCTTCGGCCGGCAACTACGGCACCATCAGCGGCAAGGTGACCTACGGCACCGTCGGCTCGCCCGGCCATGACCCGTCGGTCATCACCGTGGGATCGGCCAACTGGAAGGCCCCGACCGACCGCAGCGACGACGTGGTCAACAACTTCAGTTCGCGCGGCCCCAGCCGCGGCTCGATGGTGCTGACCAACGGCCAGCGCGTGGTCGACAACCTGCTCAAGCCTGACCTGGTGGCGCCGGGCAATGCGCTGGTCAGCGCCGGCTCGACCTCGGTGCTGGGCCAGTGGAACGCGCTGGCGGCCAAGAACACCGGCCTGCTGACCGGCCTGACCGGCCAGGTGCTGAACCAGACGCTGATGATGCTCAGCGGCACCTCGGTGGCCGCCCCGGTCGTCAGCGGCGCCGTCGCGCTGATCCTGCAGGCCAACCCCGGGCTGACGCCGCCGCTGGTCAAGGCCATCCTGCAGTACAGCGCCCAGGCCCTGCCCGACGCCAGCCTGGTCGACCAGGGCGCCGGCCTGCTGAACATCGAGGGTGCGGTGCGCCTGGCCAAGGCCATGCGCACCGACATCGCCAGCCGCGTGGCCGCCGGCACCATCACCGCCGGCCAGGCCATCAACCTGACCGCGCTGCCCACGCCCACCACCACCATCAACGGCAAGACCTTCAACTGGTCGCGCACGGTCTTCGTCGGCGGCCGCCACATCGCCACCGGCGACGCGCTGTTCACCCAGTACCAGCCGATCTGGAACCCGCGCATCAACTGGGTGGGCACCCAGGCGCGGCAGGTGACGGTGAACTACTGGCCCGCCAGCCTGACGGTGGCGGCCAACACCGTGCCCGGCTCGTTCAGCGAGGCGCCGGTGGCCTCGGGCTCGCTGCTGACCGCTGGCGTGCGCCTGGGCACTGCCCTGGTGGGCACCAGCTCGATGCTGGGCAAGACCGGCGTCTTCCTGCCCACCGCCACGCTGTCGCAGTGGCTGATCAGCGGCAGCGGCCAGACCCTGGCCAGCGGCATCGTGCTGAGCGAGGGCATCGTGCTGAGCGAAGGCATCGTGCTGAGCGAGGGCATCGTGCTGAGCGAGGGCATCGTGCTGAGCGAGGGCATCGTGCTCAGCGAGGGCATCGTGCTGAGCGAAGGCGTGGTGCTCAGCGAGAGCGTGGACGGCACCACCCGCGCCGCCGTTCCCCTGGCGCCGATGGCCGAGCCGTGACGCGCGCGGGCCTGGCCGGCGTGCGCGGCAGCGTGCACGGCGGCCGGCCCACCGTGCCGACGGTGCTCAAGTCGGCGCGGCCCATGCCGACAAATGGGGCAACTGCCCCGCAAGGCGGTGGAGGCCGGACGGCGGGTCCGGCCCCGCCGCCGGGACACATCCGATGTCGAGCACACCTGAAACGCGCCCCGTCCCAGCCGGCCCAGCCAGCCCCCTGCGGCGGCTGCATGCCGCCCTGATGCCCGACTACAACGCTGGCGCTGCCGTCTACTGGTGGGCCCTGGTGCTGCTGGGCGCAGGCCTGGTGCTGCGCGCGTTCGTCGAGCTGGCGCACCTGCCCCTGGGGCTGCTGCTCCAAGTGATCTTCGGCTGCGGCGTGGCGATGGTGGCCGGGCTGTTCCCGGTGCGCATTCCCGGCTCGAAGAACTCGTTCGCCGCCGGCGAGGTGTTCATCCTGCTGCTGCTGCTGCTGCAGGGGCCGCCGGCCGCCGCGGTGGCCGCCGCGGGCGAGGCTTTCATCGGCTCGGCCCGCACGTCCAAGCGCTGGACCAGCCGCCTGGTCAGCCCCGCTGCCGCGGCGGTGTCGATGACGGTGGTGGGCTCGGCCCTGCATGGCCTGATCAGCCGTCTGCACGACGGCAGCGCCTTCGGCGAGGCCATGGTGCTGCTGCTGGCGATGGGCTTCTCGGTCGGCCACTTCATGCTCAACACGCTGCTGATCACCGGCGTGATGCACCTCAAGCGCAAGGAGCCGCTGCGGCTGCAGGTCTTCGTGGCCAACTTCGGCTGGGTGGGCACCACCTACGCGGCCAGCGCCTTTGTGGCGGGCCTGCTGTACCTGGCCTTCAAGACCAGCGGCATCGGCGTGATGGCCGGCGCGGTGCCCATCATCGTGCTGCTGCTGGTGATGCTGCACTACCACTTCCGCCAGCGCGAGTCGGACGACCAGGCGCAGCTGGTGCGCATCGAGGCCGTCGAGCGCGAGGCCCAGCAGGCCGCCCGCCACCTGCGCGAGCTGCGCGAGAGCGAGCAGCGCTTCCACAGCGCGTTCTCGCACGCAGCCATCGGCATGGCCCTGGTCGACGCCAACGGCCAGGTGCTGCAGGCCAATGCGGCGCTGGGCAAGCTGCTGGGCTGCGCCGAGGGCGAGTTGGCCGGGCGCAACGTGATGGCCCACGTCCACCCCGAGGACGTGGACATGCTCACCCGCATCTGGCGCAACCTGCAGCAAGGCGACGGCCAGGACACGATGATGGAGCTGCGCTTCCAGCGCAGCGACGCCACCGTGGTCCACGTGGCCCTGCACAGCGGCTTCTTCAGCGACCGCAACGCCAGCGCGCCGCGGCTGATCCTGCAGGCGCAGGACATCACCGCCCGGCGCGAGGCCGAGACCAAGCTGCAGCACATCGCCTACCACGACAGCCTCACCTCGCTGGCCAACCGCATCCGCTTCGGCACCTGCCTGGCGCTGGCCATCGAGCGCTGCCGCATCGACCCCCGGCACCGCTTTGCGGTGATGTACCTGGACTTCGACCGCTTCAAGCTGATCAACGACACGTTGGGCCACACCGCGGGCGACCGCTTCCTGACCCTGGTGGCGCAGCGCATCCGCCAGCACGTGCGGCCCAGCGACACGGTGGGCCGGCTGGGCGGCGACGAGTTCGCGATCCTGGTCGAGCAGCTGGCCCGCGACGAGGACGTGATGCCCATGGCCGAGCGGCTGCAGAAGTCGCTGGCCCAGCCCTACAACCTGGACGGCACCGAGGTCACCAGCAGCGCCAGCATCGGCATCACCTTCTCCAGCATCGGCTACGAGACGCCGGGCGACGTGCTGCGCGATGCCGACATCGCCATGTACCGCGCCAAGGCCGCGGGCCGTGCGCGCATCGCCCTGTTCGACGCCAGCCTGCGGGCGCAGCTGGCGGCCCAGGTCGACCTGGAGCGCGACCTGCGCCGCGCCATCGAGGGCGAGCAGCTGGCGCTGGCCTTCCAGCCGATCTACAAGCTGTCCACCGGCCGCATCGACAGCTTCGAGGCGCTGGTGCGCTGGAACCACCCCGACCTGGGGCCGGTGTCGCCGGCCACCTTCATCCCCATCGCCGAGGAGTCGGCCCAGATCAGCGCGCTGACCGCCTGGGTGCTGAACACCTCCTGCGCGCAGATGCGGGCCTTCCAGCAGATGGGCATGGAGACGCAGAAGCCGCGGGTGCACGTCAACGTGTCGGGCACCGACATGTGCCGCGCCAGCTTCGTGCAGCAGGTGGCCGCCGCGCTGCTGGCCAATGGCCTGGAGCCGCGCCAGCTGTGCCTGGAGATCACCGAGAGCACACTGATGCACCGCCTGGACAGCGCGCTGGCCGTGATGGCCCAGCTGCGCGAGCTGGGCGTGGGCCTGAGCGTGGACGACTTCGGCACCGGCTACTCGTCGCTGGCCTACCTGAGCACGCTGCCCATCACCAGCTTGAAGATCGACCGCAGCTTCGTGCAGCGCCTGCAGGGTGGCGCCGCCGACACCAAGGACACCGAGGTGGTGCGCGCGGTGATCACCCTGGGCCAGGCGCTGGGCAAGTCGGTGATCGCCGAAGGCATCGAGACCCCCGAGCAGCTGGCGCAGCTGCGCAACCTGGGCTGCGAGTTCGGCCAGGGCTACCTGCTGGCGCGTCCGCTGACGCCCGAGATGGCCGCCGCCACCGCCCTGGTCGACCTGCGCCGCGCCGATGCTGGCGCGCCGCCCCTGCCCACGCCTGGCGGCCCCGTGCCGCAGGCGGCCGCGCCGGGCTGGACGCACACGGCGCCATCCCCGCTGGCCTTGCACTGAACGCATGGCCAAGACGTTGCATGCCGGGGCCGGTGCCCATGGATGAACCCTGCCCCAGCAGTGCGGCCGCCAGTGCCTGGGCGCTGGCCGCCGCCGAGCCGGCGCTGCCCGGCCTGCAGGCGCTGCGCCGCTGCGCGCTGTGCCAGCACCCGGTGGTGCTGACCGCCCAGCCCGATGCCCGCTGCCCCGCATGCCACAGCCCGCTGGCCGCACTGCCGGGCCACGACAGCGACGCGCACGAGCTGCTCGGCCGCCGTGGTTCGGTGCGGCGCGACCAGAGCCATGTCGCGCTGATCCACGTCGGCTGGCCGTCCCCGGCGGTGGCGGTGCGCTGGCGCGACCTGTCGCTGACCGGCCTCAGCCTGTACGTGCCGCAGCCGGTGGCCGCGGGCCGGCGCCTGCGCCTGATCGACGGCGCCATCGACGGCGTGGCCGAAGTGGTGCGCTGCCGGCCGCAGGGCCGGGTGCAGGTGCTGCACGCGCGCCTGCTGACGGCGGCGCTGCTGCAGCCCACCGGCGTGTTCGTGCGCACCTCGGCCTAGGCGCGTGGGCGGCAGGGGCCTGTGGCATCATCCGCGCCCCTTCCCTGACCTTCCCTGATGGCCGCGCGACGGCCGGAAGCACGCCCGATGGACCTGAAACTGCCGATCACCATCCACGATGAACTGAGCGACGAGGTGATCGAATCCACCGGCGTGCTCGACCTCGCCAGCGGCGAGATCCGCGACGTGAAGTACGTCGAGCACGACCTCGAACTCGACGGCTTTCCGGCCGAGAACGAGGACTACGACTTCACCTGCGGCACGCTGAGCAACGGCAGCAAGGAGGTCGAGTTCCGCATCGAGGTCGACGTGGTCGGCCGCAAGTACAGCATCACCCCCAGCGAGCTGCTGGAACTGAAGGGCCGCGCCGCCAAGCTGTTCTCGGCGCCCCCGGGCGGCCACCCGCCGCCGGAGCCGCCGAAGTCCGCCAGGCGCGGCCGGCGCTGACCGGCCGCGGCCGCGCCGCAGGCCGCTTCCAGCACCGCGGCTCAGGCCGCTTCCAGCACCAGGCGCAGCGTGTCCTGCTTGGCCCAGGCCTCGGCCTCCTCGCGCAGCAGGTGCAGCGTGCGCGGATTGGCCAGTGCCCAGGCGCTGCGGTAGCGCAGCCGCGCGGTGCGGCCGTCGCGCTGCAGCCGCAGCGCCTTCTGGTCGACCGGCCCGCGGGCGTGGCACTTGGTCACCGCCAGGCGCAGCGCCAGCACCTGCCAGGCGAAGCGCTCGTTGTCCAGCAGCGGCTCCAGCTTGCGCAGCCCGCCACGCTGGCCCAGCACCAGGCTGGCCATGCGCCGCTGCTGGCTCTGCGAGAACCCGGCGGCGTCCACATGGCCCACCAGGTAGGCGCTGTGGCGGTGGTGGTCGTGGTGCGACACCATCAGGCCGATCTCGTGCAGGTCGCAGGCCCAGCCCAGCTCGCGCAGGGATTCCGCCTCCTCGCTGCCCGCCGGCGCGGTCGAGCCCGGCTGCAGGTCGCGCAGCATCGCCAGTGCCACCTGGCGCACCCGCACCGACTGCGCGGTGTCGACGCCGAAGCGCGCCTGCAGTGCCGCCACCGACTGGTCGCGCACATCGCCGCCATGGGCTTGCCGGCGTGCGGCCAAGCGCTCGTGCAGGTCGATCACCACGCCCTGGCGCAGGGCGCCCTTGGCGGGCCGCAGCGCGTCGATGCCGAAGTGCGTGGCCAGCGTGTACAGCAGGGCCAGGCCGCCGCCGATGATGGCCTTGCGGTCCTCGCGCAGCGAGGGCAGGGCCAGCGCATCGGCGCGGCCCGCGGCCAGGCACTGGGCGATGCACCAGCGCAGGCCCTCGGGCGTGATCGTGCCGTCGCCGAGGCCGGCCGCCTGCAGGATTTGAGACACCGCCCCGGCGGTGCCCGACGAGCCCAGCGCCTCCTGCCAGCGGTGCGGCGCGAACAGGGTCAGCGCCTCCTCCAGCTCTGCACCGGCGGCCACCTGCGCATCACGGAAGCGCTGCTCGGTGAACACGCCGTCGGGGAACCAGCGCATCGACAGGCTCACGCTGCCGACCTGGAACGACTCGACCACCCGCGCCTGGCGGCCCTGGCCCAGGATCATCTCGGTGCTGCGTCCACCGATGTCGATCACCAGACGCTCGGCCGGCCCCGGCTGCAGGAAGGACACACCGGCATAGATCAGCCGCGCCTCCTCGCGCCCGGAGATCACCTCCACCGGATGCCCCAGTGCGGCCTGTGCCCGCAGCAGGAAGGCGTCGCGGTTGCGCGCCTCGCGCAGCGTCTGCGTGGCCACCGCGCGCACCTGGCCGGCGCCATAACCCTGCAGGTGGGCGGCGAATTCGCGCAGGCAGGCCAGGCCGCGCTGGGCGGCCTCCTCGGTCAGGTTGCCCTCGGCATCCAGCCCGGCGCCCAGGCGCACCGTCTGCTTCAGGTAGGCGATGCGGCGGTAGCGGCCGTGCTGCAACTGCGCCAGTTCGAGGCGGAAGCTGTTCGAGCCGATGTCGATGGCCGCCAGCGGCGCCGACGACGTGGGCGGCACCGTCGCCGCGTTGGGCGGGCCGCTGGAGGGGCGCTGGGACATGATGGCCGGCATGCTACCCAAGAAAGCCCGCCCTTCCGACGGGCCCGGGGCGCCGCAGCCAGAATGCGCCACGCCCCGTGAACCATCCACCACAGGAGATCCCGCCATGTTGCAGCAAGACCTCGACAGCCTGACGCCCAGCCGTGATTTCAGCCGCCGCGACTTCGTCCGCACCTCGGTCGGCTCGGGCTTTGCCGCCGCCGTGCTGCCGGTGGTGGCCCAGACCGTCGTCAAGACCGACAGCACCGGCCTGGTGGCCGGCGAGGTCAGCATTCCCGTGGGCGACTTCAAGTTGCCGGCCTACCGTGCCGCGCCCGCAGGCGTGGCCAATGCGCCGGTGGTGCTCGTGGTCAGCGAGATCTTCGGCGTGCACGAGCACATCGCCGACGTGGCCCGCCGCTTCGCCAAGGCCGGCTATTTCGCCATCGCGCCGGAGATGTTCGTGCGCCAGGGCGATGCCAAGGCCTACAGCGACATCCCGCGCCTGATCGCCGAGGTGATCGGCAAGGTGCCCGATGCGCAGGTCATGGCCGACCTGGACGCCTGCCTGGCCTGGGCCAAGGGGCAGGGCGCCGACACCGGCCGCACCGGCGTCACCGGCTTCTGCTGGGGCGGGCGCATCACCTGGCTGTACAGCGCGCACAACCCGGCGGTGAAGGCCGGCGTCGCCTGGTACGGCCGCCTGGTCGGCGCGCCCTCGGCGCTGACGCCGGCCCACCCGGTCGACCTGGCGGGCAAGCTCAACGGCCCGGTGCTGGGCCTCTACGGCGGGCAGGACACCGGCATTCCGCTGGACACGGTGGAGAAGATGAAGGCGGCGCTGGCGGCGGGCTCGCCCGCGGCGAAGCGATCGGAATTCGTCGTCTACCCCGACGCGCCGCACGCCTTCCACGCCGACTACCGGCCCAGCTACCGCAAGGACGCGGCCGACGACGGCTGGAAGCGCTGCCTGGACTGGTTCAAGGCCAACGGCGTGGCCTGAACCAGTGTCGCTGCAACGCGGCGTTACTTGACCACCAGCACCGGCAACGGGCTGTGCGTCAGCACGCGGCTGGTCTCGCTGCCGATGAGCAGCGCGGCCATGCCGCGGCGGCCGTGCGAGGCCATCACGATCAGGTCGCAACCCTGGTTCTTGGCCTGTTCCAGGATGGCCTCCCAGGGGTGCAGCGCTTCGACCGTCGCACCCTCGCAGGCCACGCCCGCGGCGCCCGCGGCGGCCATCACCGCCTTCACCCGCTCGGCCGCGATGCGCTCCTGCGCGTCGTAGAACTCCTGCGGCGGCACCGGCTGCATCTCGGAGATGGCGCTGTAGGGGAACGGCTCCTTCACGCACAGCGTGGACAGCGAGGCCCCCGACAGCCGGGCCAGGGCAACGGCGGTGTCGACCGCCTTGGCGGTGATCTCTGAGCCGTCGGTGGGAACGAGAATGCGCTTGTACATGGTGGACTCCTGTCGTTGGCAGCCAGCCGGGCGGCTGGTGTCGCGCCCAGTGTGCGGCAACGCGGCTGGCATGGCTTGTCCGGCGTCAAGACCTTGGGCGCTACAGCCCGCCGGCACCGGCTCGACACGCCGTGTTTGCATGGATGCGCCGAAACGCTTGCCAGGCCCAAAAATCTGGTGCTATACTGCTAGCTGTTCTGCAGTGCAACGCGTTGCAGAAATGGAGTGGTAGTTCAGTTGGTTAGAATACCGGCCTGTCACGCCGGGGGTCGCGGGTTCGAGTCCCGTCCACTCCGCCAATATGCACTTTGAAGAGGCCCCGTCAGGGGCCTTTTTCATGCCCTTTACCTATGAAACGGCGGTTCATGTCGTTTCATCCAATCTCTCCAAGGCGCAAAATCTTGAGGGGGTAGGTGAGGGGTAGAGACATGCCGCGCAAGGCCCGGGAACTGTCTTCGCTGGAGGTGCGCCGGCTGATCGAGCCGGGCCGCTGGAGCGTGGGCGGCGTCGATGGGCTGGTGCTGCAGGTCACCAGCGCCGAAGCGCGCAGCTGGGTGCTGCGCTTGCGTGCCGGAGGCCGACAGCAGGAACTCGGCCTCGGAAGCTTCCCGGGTGTCACCCTGGCCGAGGCCAGGGACCGGGCGCGGGCGCTGCGAGCCCAGGTTCGGGCTGGCGAAGATCCTGTCGCAGATCGACAGGCAGCCCGCAGCGCGGCTGCCGCCGAGCGTGCGGCGCAGCAGACATTCTCGGCACTGGCTGGGCAGTACATCGCCCAGCACGCCAGTGGCTGGAAGAACGCGAAACACGCCGCGCAGTGGACGGCGACGCTCAAGACCTATGTCGAGCCGGTGGTTGGCAAGCTGTTGGTGCGCGACATCACCACCGCCCACGTGATCAAGGTCCTCGACCCGATCTGGCTGACCAAGACCGAAACCGCCACCCGCGTGCGTTCCCGGCTGGAGCTGGTGCTGGACTTCGCGGCCGCACGTGGCTTGCGTGAGGGCCCCAACCCGGCACGTTGGCGCGGCAACCTGGATGCAGCCCTGCCCAAGCCGGCCGAGGTGGCAAAGGTGCAGCACCATCCGGCCGTGCCGGTGGCCGACGTGGCGGCAGTGATGGCCAGGCTGCGGCAGCAGCAGGGCATGGGCGCACGGGCGTTGGAGTTCGCCGTGCTGACTGCTGCCCGTTCGGGCGAGGTGCGGGGTGCGACCTGGGCCGAGTTCGACCTGGAGAAGGCGCTGTGGACCGTGCCGGCCGAGCGCATGAAGGCTGGTCGCGAGCACCGGGTGCCGCTGACAGCGCCCGCCTTGGCGCTGCTGGCGGCGCTGCCCAGGGGCAAGGCCGATGAACCGGTGTTCGCGGCCCCGCGTGGCGGCATGTTGTCGGACATGACATTGACGGCGGTCATGCGGCGCATGGCGCTGGAGGCGGTGCCTCACGGGTTCCGCAGCACCTTCCGCGACTGGGCCGCCGAGCGCACCAACTACCCGGCCGAGGTGGCCGAGATGGCCCTGGCGCATGCGGTTGGTGACAAGGTCGAGGCGGCCTACCGGCGCGGCGACCTGTTCGAGAAGCGGCGGCAGATGATGGCCGACTGGGCGGCCTTCCTGGCGAAGGTGCCTGGCTGATCAGCCTTGCGGGCCCACCAGGCGCAGCCGCGCCACCTTGTCCACCCACTCACGCAGGTGTTCGTCCTCGAACTGCATCTGGCCCCGTTGGCCGCTGCGGGTCAGCACGCCCTTGGCCTCTAACTGGGCCAGCCCGTTGTGGATGGTGGCCGGCGCGGCGGCGCCGGGTTGCGCAATGCGTTGGCCCACACGGTCGCGTGTCTCCTTCGAGAACAGCTTGTGTCCGCCGGCCACCTCCAGCAGCAGGGCCTGCTGCAGCGGCGAGCAGGCGTCGA
>Ga0116179_1003691_pt1 | contig 10486 bp, 9 predicted proteins | sample AD_UKC071_MetaG_FD_89751 | JGI IMG/M metagenome (GOLD analysis project Ga0116179, IMG submission 89751) | Active sludge microbial communities of municipal wastewater-treating anaerobic digesters from USA - AD_UKC071_MetaG | ecosystem: Engineered > Bioreactor > Anaerobic > Digestate | place: USA...
GGATAACGTCGTCTCACTGCGCTGAGGGCGCTTGCCAATCCAAACTCCCACTGTATTGCGATGGCAATACAGTGGGAGTTTCTATATGCGACGATTTCTATCCGGTCTTGTTGCCTTGGCTGGTTTTGGCGGCATTGCCTTGGGGCAAGGCGTCGCCGTCAGTGCTGCTGAGTCTGCAAAACCTGTCGAAATCATGGTGCTGGGGGCCTATCATTTCGATAACCCCGGGCTCGACGTTCGCAACATTTCCGCCGATGACGTGACCAGCCCGCGCCGTCAGGCCGAACTTGCCGCATTGGCGGATTCCCTGGCACGATTTGCGCCGACAAAGGTGATGGTCGAGGCGGAAGGCAAGGGCCCCGATTTCGATGTGCCTGCCTATCGCACCTTTACCCCGCAACAACTCGCCAGCGAACACAGCGAAACAGTTCAGATCGGGTTCCGCGTTGCGCACCGGATGGGCCTGACGGCGGTACAGGGCATCGATGAACAGGGCGGGCCGGGTGAGCCTGGCTATTTTCCGTTCGACAAGGTCCAGGATTGGATAAAGGCGCATGGTCAGGAGCCGCAACTGGCGGCACTGTTCGCCGAGGTTGAGGCTGAGCAGAAAGCATTTGAGGCGGCCCAGCACAAATCGAGCATTCCGGCTTTGCTAAAACGCTTCAACACGCCTGAAAGCGTCGCGCGCGGGCACCAGCTCTATACCGGGCTGATCCAGTTCGGGGACGGAGAAAACCAACCCGGAGCGGAGCTCAACGGTTACTGGCATATGCGCAATGCAAAGATTTTCGGGAAGCTGATGCAGGCAGCGAAGCCGGGCGACCGGGTGCTGGTGGTATTCGGCGCGGGCCATGGGTACTGGCTCCGACAATTTGCACAGACGACGGTGGGTTACCGGCTTGTCGATGTTGTGCCCTATCTTGATTCCGCGGACCGGAAGGTCGGCAAGCGGAAATAGGCGAGGCGGGCCCACGTCCTAGGCCCGCCCCGCCAACCCCGTCAGAACGACAGGGTGAACGATCCGACCAGCCGGGCCTTGCCCAGGTTGCCGAACAGAGCGCCGCTATCGTCGGTGTCGTGGTAACGCACGTCAATGCTGGCACCCTTGAACACGGTGTAGGATGCGCCGAGGTTCCAGGTGTTGTAGTTGAACAGGCTGTTCACGGTCTGGTGGCCGAAGGCGCCAGATACACTCAGCTTGTCGTTCACCGGCATGGACAGCGCGGCCTCGTAATAGGTCGCGTCGGCATCGGTGCCGAAATAGTCCCAGGTGTGATAGACCGAGCCGGTCAGCGAAGCCTTGCCCAGCGGAACGGTGATGGCACCCTTGATTTCGGTGGTGTCGATATTGGCGGGGGCATCGACATAGCCATAGCGGACCACGCCGACATCAAGCTTAACCGGACCGACCGGCAGGGTGTAACCCGCCCACAGATCGTATTCCTGGTTGATCCCGGCGAAATCGACGTTTTCGGTTCCGGCCCCGGCATAGAAGCCCTTGTAGCTGGCGCTGACCGAAGCGAAGACCGCAGCGTGGTTGTCTGACTGGCTGACGCCGCGCCATTCGTAGTTGGTTGAGCCGGTCAGCGATGCGCTGACATCAACCCCGTCGCCTTCATCGGCCCAGGCGGCGGTGGGCAGGGCCAGTGCGGCAAGGGCCGCGAATCCAAGCAATTTCCTCATCGTCTTTTCCCTCATGTTATTGGGCATGGCTTCGCCGAGACCCGCGGATCATGCCGCGGCGCCGAGCCTGTCCCGGTTGAAAATTTGGTGATCCGGCGGACGGGATTGGAGAGAGTGATGCGGTTTCCCGCCCGCCGGACCTGTGCGACCCTTAGAAGAAACCGAGCTTCTTGGGGCTGTAGCTGACCAGCAGGTTCTTGGTCTGCTGATAGTGTTCAAGCATCATCTTGTGGGTCTCGCGCCCGATGCCCGACTGCTTGTATCCACCAAAGGCGGCGTGGGCCGGATAGGCGTGATAGCAGTTGGTCCACACGCGCCCGGCCTCGATCGCGCGGCCGAAGCGATAGCAGGTGTTGACGTTGCGGCTCCACACCCCGGCGCCCAGGCCGAACATGGTGTCATTGGCGATCGCCAGGGCTTCTTCTTCGGTCTTGAAGGTCGTGGTCGAAACCACCGGGCCGAAGATTTCCTCCTGGAAGATGCGCATCTTGTTGTGGCCCTTGAAGACCGTCGGCTGGATATAGAACCCGCCGGAAAGATCGCCTTCGAGCTGCGCGACATCGCCGCCGATCAGCACTTCGGCGCCTTCGTCCTTGCCGATCTGCAGGTACTTCAGGATCTTTTCCTGCTGTTCCTGGCTGGCCTGGGCACCGATCATCGTAGCCGGATCAAGCGGGCTGCCCTGGACGATTTGCGCAACCCGCTTGAGCGCGCGTTCCATGAACTTGTCATAGATCGATTCCTGGATCAGCGCGCGGCTGGGGCAGGTGCAGACTTCACCCTGATTCAGCGCGAACATCACGAAGCCTTCGATTGCCTTGTCGAAGAAATCGTCATCGGCATCGGCGACGTCGGCGAAGAAGATGTTGGGGCTCTTGCCGCCCAGTTCCAGCGTCACCGGGATCAGGTTTTCGCTGGCATAGCCGGCGATCAGGCGGCCGGTGCTGGTTTCGCCGGTGAAGGCGATCTTGGCGATCCGCTTTGAGCTGGCGAGCGGCTTGCCGGCTTCGATGCCAAAGCCGTTGACCACGTTGAGTACGCCCGGCGGGAGAAGATCGCCAACCAGTTCCATCAGGACCAGGATCGAGGCCGGGGTCTGTTCCGCGGGCTTGAGCACCACGCAGTTGCCTGCGGCCAGCGCCGGGGCGACCTTCCAGGCCGCCATCAGGATCGGGAAGTTCCACGGAATGATCTGCCCGACCACGCCCAGCGGTTCATGAATGTGATAGGCCATGGTGTCATGGTCGATCTCGCCGATCGAGCCTTCCTGCGCGCGGACGCAGCCGGCGAAATAGCGGAAGTGGTCGATCGCCAGCGGAATATCGGCGGCGGTCGTTTCGCGGATCGGCTTGCCGTTGTCCCAGGTTTCAACCAGTGCCAGCTTGGCCAGGTTTTCTTCCATCCGGTCGGCGATCCGGTGCAGGATCAGCGCACGTTCGGCTGGGCTGGTACGGCCCCAGGCGTCCTTGGCGGCGTGGGCGGCGTCAAGCGCCAGCTCGATGTCAGCCGCGTCGCTGCGGGCGATCTGGCACACGGCCTCGCCGGTGATCGGGCTGATGTTGTCGAAATAGCGTCCGTTGACCGGAGCGACCCACTTGCCGCCAATGAAGTTGTCATACGACTTGGCGAAAGGGGATACGAGCTTGGTTGCGGCGTCCGCAGTCATCACGTTCATGGCCTTGGGTTCCTCTCAATGACGGACCGGAATCGGTTCCGGGCCTTGGCAAGAAAGGTGTCAGGTCAACGACGGGGTGGGTAGGGGGGCGCAGTGGCTGCCAGAGGCAATGTGTATCAGGGGTGAGACACGCCTGCGATCAATGCAGTTCACTCATGCCCGCGCGCTCCATCCGGCGATACATGGTGGCGCGGCCGATCCCGAGCAGGCGGGCGGCTGCGGCAACATTGCCGTTCGAGCGGGCCAGGGCCTGACGCAGGATCGCTCTTTCGCCGTCCTCGAACCCGGCCTTCTCACCTGTCCCCATAACGTCTGCAAGCGGGCGGGGGTTGCGCAGTGCGGCCGTGTCGAGCTGGAACTGGCTGCGCGCGGCCCGGGTTGCTCCGATCACCAGATCGTCGCGGTCAACCGCCAGCAGTGCAGAGCCGCGGCCCGGCGCTTCGGGGGCATAGACGATCCGCGCGTCGGCAAAGCGGCGGCAAAAGAAGTCCCGCTCGATCTGCCGTGCGGCGTCCTGCACCAGTGCGGCGATCATCGCGGCCATCGCCTCACCATGGTCGGCGCGGCAGGTCGAAACATCGAGGGCGGCGACCAGCTGCCCGTCCGGATCGAAGACCGGAGCATCCATGCAGGAGACCCCGACATTGCGACTGGCGAAATGTTCGGTGCGCAGGATCGTCACCGGGCGGGATTCGACCAGACAGGTGCCGATGCCGTTGGTTCCTTCGGCGGCCTCGCTCCATTCCGCGCCGGGGGTCAGGCCGATTGCGTCGAACAGGTCATGGTCCCCGATCTGCGAACGGGCCTCCAGAATTACACCGCGCGTGTCGGACAGCACCACGGCGCACCCGGTGCGGCCGACGCTGCCGTAAAGCAGATCCAGCACCGGTGCCGCCGCCGCCAGCAGTTCATCATTGGTTTCCCGCAGGCGGGAAAGATCAAAGCCGCCGATCCGTTCACGACGGTGGTTGGCTGAAGGATCAAGGCCGTGGTGGAGGGCTGAACGGCACCATGATGCAGCAACCGAAGAGGTGGCGGCCGCGCTGCCCGACTGGACCGTTGCCAGCACGTGATCGCTGTGATTTTCCCTGGAGCCCGTCATCGCGCTCTCCTCTCTCACCGGCGCAACCTCTATCGGATTATCGCCCCTTGCGCCAGAAGGTGCCGGGAAAGCCGGAAAAAGCAAGCCCCGCCCGGAGGCCGGGCGGGGCGGTGTCTCAATATCGAGACAGTTGAGCGCTTACTTGACCACGACCTCAACACGCCGGGCAGCGTCTTTGGCCACGCTCGCATCGGTCACGCTCTCAGGCTTGACCAGCGCGACCGCGGTTTCCGGAATGCCCGACTTGATCAGTGCCGCCTGGACGGCCTGGGCGCGTTTTTTGGCCAGATCGGCGTTGAGCGCGGCATTGCCGCTGGAGTCGGCATAGCCCGAAACGGCGAGGGTGGCGCCAGGGTGGGCTTCGATCCAGGCCTTGAGCCCGCCCGCAGCCGGATCAAACGCGGGGACGACATCAATCTTCCCACTGTCAAAATAGACTTTGACCACTGGCTTGGCATCGCGGGTTTCGGCTGTGACACCGGCACCGCTGGGGATCGTCACCGTACCTTCAGCGGGGGCAGCGGCCAGGTCCGTGGTCGCTCCTTCGCCGGCCATGGCGCCTTCGCTGCCCATGGGAACTGCTTCAACCGGCGTTGCGTTCGACTGAGCATCCTCTGCCGGAGAGCGCATGAAGAACCACCACGCCAGGAACAGCAGTACGGCAAGGGTGAGCAGCCACCACAGCCAGCCAAGGCCCGAATCTTCATCCTTAGCAGTGCCCGATCCGGTGATGGTGCCGACCGCGTTGCTTGCGGCGGCAGCCTTTTCCGCCGTTGCTCCGGCCATAGCCGCCGCACCAGCGGCGGCTGCACCCGCCGCGCCAACCGCGGCGGTTCCGGTCGCCACCGCAGCTTTGGCTGCATCGTCAGCGGTATCTGCCGCAGCCTTGGCAGCCTCGGCGGCTGTATCCGAAGCCTTGGCTGTCGCCGCTTTTGCGGCAGCAGGCGCTGCAGCGGCCAGACCCAGCGCGCCACCCGCGACGGCGGTTGCCGCTGGCGCAGCCTTGGCGGCAGGCTTGCTCTTTTCGGCGGGAGCAGCCTTCTTGGCAGGCGCAGCCGCTTTCGCCGGGGCAGCCTTTTTCGCAGGCGCGGGCTTGGCAGCGGCCTCCTTGACCGGGGCTTCAACCTTCTTGACGGGGGCCGTCTTCTTCGCGGCAGGTTTCTTGGCGCTTGTCGCAGCGGCTCCGACAACAGCGGCCGCCGCTCCTGCCGCCTTGGCTGCGCTCTTCGCGGCGGGCTTTGCCTCTGCGGCCTTGGCGGGGGACTTTTCTTTCGCAGGCACCTTGGTTGCGGCGGCTTTGGCCTTGGGCGCGAACAGGGCCAGCTGTCCGAAGTGATCGGCCAGCAGGTAGTAAACCGTGACGCGGTTCTTGGTCCGATCGGCCTTCATCACCTCTCCGACCTTGGCGATGGCGGCATCAAGCACCGAATCGGCATCGGTCCGGCCCAGCTTCTTCTTGAGGAAGTTGCTGCGGACCCGATCAAGTTCTTTTGGATCGGAAAAGGCGACCAGCGACGAATCGACCTTCCGCAAGGCAATTCCGCAATAGCGGACGATCCCGGCGATGATCGCATCATCGGCGTTCTTCGCGTATTTCTTGACGTCAGCGGCCCAATCGGTTGCCATTTCACACTCCCTCAGTGCCCGGCAATCGGTGATTGCCCCACAGCTTCGCGACCCGAAGCACGGGCGCGGAACCTAACGAATAATTGCGTTGGGTCTAGGGCCAAATCCGGCCCGTTCACGCCGCGAGCTTGAGCTCCATCCGGCCCCAGATCTCAACCAGGGCGTTGGTCAGCTCGGTCATCATCGCTTCGGTATGAGCCGGGCCGGGGGTGAAGCGCAGACGCTCCGTTCCGCGCGGCACCGTGGGGTAGTTGATCGGCTGAACATAGACCCCGTATTCGGCCAGCAGGATGTCCGAAATCTTCTTGGCCTTGACCGGATCGCCAACCATTAGCGGGACGATGTGGGTGGTGCTGTCCATCACCGGCAGGCCCGCCTCGCGGAACATTTCCTTGAGCATGGCTGCTGCGGCCTGCTGGCCCTCACGCTCGACGCTGGAACTCTTGAGGTGGCGAACCGATGCCAGAACCCCGGCAACCAGAACCGGCGAAAGGCTGGTGGTGAAGATGAAGCCCGGGGCATAGGACCGGATCACGTCGATGATCCGGGTATCGGCCGCGATATAGCCGCCCATCACCCCGAAAGCCTTGCCCAGAGTGCCCTCGATAATGTCGATCCGGTGGGCCGCTTCGTCGCGGTCGGTGATCCCGCCGCCGCGCGGGCCGTACATCCCGACAGCATGAACCTCATCGATGTAGGTCAGCGCGTTGTACTTTTCGGCAAGGTCGCAGATCGCGTGGATCGGGGCGACGTCGCCTTCCATCGAATAGACGGATTCGAATGCGATCAGCTTGGGCAGAGCCGGGTCTTCGGCTGCCAGCAGTTCTTCCAGATGTGCAAGATCATTGTGACGGAACACACGCTTTTCGGCGCCGGAGTTGCGAATCCCGGCGATCATGCTGGCGTGGTTCAGCTCGTCTGAAAAGATCACGCAGCCGGGCAGGATCTTGGCAATGGTCGAGAGAGTGGCATCGTTCGAGACATAGCCCGAGGTGAACAGCAGCGCGCCGTCCTTGCCGTGCAGATCGGCCAGTTCCGCCTCAAGATCGACGTGGTAATGCGTGTTCCCGCCGATATTGCGGGTGCCGCCCGAACCGGCGCCGACATCGTTCAGCGCCTCTTCCATGGCGGCAATCACCTTGGGGTGCTGGCCCATCGCCAGATAGTCGTTCGAACACCAGACCGTGATCGGCTTCGGGCCGTTGTGCCCGGCAAAGCACCGCGCATTGGGATAAGCGCCCTTGTTGCGCAGAATATCGATGAAAACCCGATAGCGACCCTCCGAATGGAGTCGCTCAATCGCCTGGTCAAAAATATGGTCGTAGTTCACGTGCGAATTATCCTCGCTTCCGCGCCGGTCGGGGCGCTTTACGCCATGCAAATACCGATTGCCAGCCCAAAGGCGTTGCGCTGAATCAATCGGCCCGATCGGTAAAGGTGAAGTGAATGCCGGTCGGCCGCTTGATATCGACCAGCCGCTCGAAATCGTGGCCGGGCACCACAATCATCGCCGGGGCCTGCGCCTTCAGCGCAGCAATCGTCTTGAGCCAGGCGAAGACTTCGCCGCGCGCTTCGGGGGCCAGATAGTCCCCGACGAGGCGGGAGCGGGCTCGCAGCTCGGACCAGCTGCTCATCAATGTGGCGATATCGCCGGTGAACAGATATTCGCGCCCGTCGGCCAGCTGGACGAAGATCATCTGCGAACCGGGGGTATGGCTGGGGGCGGGGATCACCACCACCCCCGGAGCAATCGCGACCGGTTGCGCTCCGGCGATCGCCGGGGCGGGCAGTGGCACCCGCGGCCAACGCAGGCCATCGCTCAGACTGTTACCCGGGAGCTGCCGCGCGTTGAACAGCGTGCGCTGGAACAGCTCCGGCTTTCCCAGGCTGATCAGCCCGCCAAGGTGATCGGGATGTTCGTGGGTGATCACGATCTGCGAAGCGGAATTCAGCGCGGCGGTGATCCGGGCCCATGACCTGGGATCGAACTCCTCCATCTCCATGCGCCGCGCCGCATCGGCGTCTAGCCCGCTATCGATCACGATCGGACCCTTGCCGGGAACCGGCAGACGAAAGGCCATCACCCCGATCAGGCGCCGCTTGATCCCGGTTCCGGCCACGAACAGCGTACCGGGCAAACGGCGATAGGCGACCAGCTCCATTTCGACCGCGACGGGTTTCTGGCCGGGGATCGAGGCTGCCAGTTCGCGCAGCCGCGCAATTGAAACCGGCTTGGCTGCCGCGCTGCCCGGGCGGTTGTCGATCAGCAGCCAGTAGTAGGGCAGACCCACCACCAGCAGGACGATCAGCAGAAACCAGTTGAGCCGCCGGGTCATGCAAACACCTCTATCGCCTCAAGGCCGTATCCGGCAAGCGCCGGGGTAAGCGCGGCGAGGCTCACCTCGTCCTTCGTGAACAGCGCGAAATCGGGCCGGCTGCGGGTGAAGGACTGCGCCGCGCACAAGTGTGCAATTCTCCGGGCGATGCCAGCCGCGCCGTCCACGAAACGGACCTGCGGACCGAACGCCACGGACAGCTCATCCACCACCAGCGGAAAGTGGGTACAGGCCAGCACCACCGTATCAATCGCGTCGCCGCCCGGCTGCTCCCGCAGGCCCGCGGCTGCGCGCTGATAGACCGCCGGATCGACCGGCTTTCCGCGCAGCCTGGCTTCGGCGGCGCCAACCAGCTCTCCGGCGGCAAATCGCAGCAGTTTCTTGTCGGCGGCAAAGTCTGCGGCCAGCCGGTCAACATAGGGCTGCCGAATCGTTGCCGCCGTACCGAGCAGTCCGATCACGCCGCTGCGGGTCAGCTCGGCCGCAGGCTTGATCGCCGGAACCGTCCCGACGATCGGCACGTTCAACACATCGCGGACCATGGCCAGGGCAATCGTGCTGGCGGTGTTGCAGGCGATGCAGATCAGTCGCGGTCGGTAACGCTCGCTCATCCGCCCCAGCAGGCCGCAGACCCGCGCGGCGACCTCTGCCTCGGTCTTGGTGCCATAGGGCAGCCCGGCGTTATCTGCGGCATAGATGATCGGGGCGCCGGGCAGGGCCTTGCGCACCGCGCCCAGTACCGAAAGCCCCCCGACTCCCGAATCGAACAGCAGGATCGGGGCGCTTGCGTCCATTTCCGTGGCATCCTTTCAAACCGGGCTTGTGAACCGGCGCGCCTTGTAGCTACGAGTGGCGGGGAAAGGGAAGGTGCCGCGATGGAATGGCTGTATGCTTTGGGGCTGGGGTATCTGCTGGGATCGGTGCCTTTCGGCCTGATCCTGACCCGCCTGTTCGGCGCCGGCGATCTGCGCCAGATCGGATCGGGCAGTATCGGCGCCACCAACGTGCTGCGCACCGGGCGCAAGGGGCTGGCCGCGGCAACGGTGCTGCTCGATGCCGGAAAGGGCGTGGTGGCAGTTCTGCTGGCGGCGCAATTGTGGCCGGGGACCGAAGGTCTGGCCGCGATCGGGGCTATCGTTGGGCATTGCTTCCCGGTCTGGCTGCGCTTCAACGGGGGCAAGGGCTTCGCCACGGCAGCGGGTGTGCTGGGGGCGCTGGCCTGGCCAGTGATGCTGGTTTGCGCCGCCGTCTGGGCCGCGGCACTTGCGCTCAGCCGGATTTCCTCCGTCTCCTCACTCAGCGCGACCCTTGCCGCGCCGGTTGCGGCCGCGTTGTTCGGCCTGCCCGAAGTGGCAAAGGTCATGGCCGTGGTGGCGCTGATCGTGGTGTTTCAGCACCGCGCCAACATCGGACGCCTTCGCGCCGGGACCGAACCCCGGGTCGGGTCGAAAGGCTGATGACCGCACTTTCGCAGGAGGAAGCCTTTGCGCGGATCCGCCTGCTGCGCAGTCCCAACATCGGCCCGGTTTCCTATCGCCAGCTTCTGCGCCGCTTCGGCACTGCCCGGGCCGCGCTGGATGCCTTGCCCGATCTGGCCGGGCGCGGCGGTGCGGGATACCGGATCGCTCCCGAAGAGCGTGTCGCGCGCGAAGTGGCGGCGGTTCGCGCTGCGGGGGCGAGGTATCTGTTTGCCGATGGGGCCGATTACCCGGCGCTGCTGGCTGAGCTGGACAGCGCCCCGCCGATCCTGACCTGTCGCGGCGATCCGGCGTTGGTGGCACGGCCCTGCGTGGCGGTGGTCGGCGCGCGCAATGCCTCTGCCGCTGCGGTCAAGCTGGCCCGGCAATTCGCCGCCGACCTGGCGGAGGCCGGGTTTGTGGTCGTATCCGGCCTGGCGCGCGGGATTGACGGCGCGGCCCACCGCGCTGCGCTGGCCGGTCCGCATGGTGGGGGCGGAACCATCGGCGTGATCGCCAGCGGGATCGACATTGCCTATCCGCCCGAACACCTCGATCTGCAGGAACAGGTCGCGGGGGAAGGGCTGCTTCTGGCCGAGCAACCGCC
>Ga0116179_1003699_pt1 | contig 10470 bp, 6 predicted proteins | sample AD_UKC071_MetaG_FD_89751 | JGI IMG/M metagenome (GOLD analysis project Ga0116179, IMG submission 89751) | Active sludge microbial communities of municipal wastewater-treating anaerobic digesters from USA - AD_UKC071_MetaG | ecosystem: Engineered > Bioreactor > Anaerobic > Digestate | place: USA...
ATGCAGGATTAGCGAACCCAAACGGCAAAGCTTGAGGACCTCGAGCCAGCTGAATCTGCCCGTTCTGGGCGCCGGGCCTGGCTCCAGGTCCGGCGCCCAGAACGGGCAGATTCAGCTGGCTCGACGCCCCGCCGCCGTCTTCTGGCGCAGCCACCAGGCACCGAGGGCGCTGCCCGGATAGCGCAACGCCAGCGCCTCCAGCACCATGTTGCCGGTGGCCAGCACCAGGAACACGTAAATCAGCACCGCCCACCAGGCATCCAGGTAAATCAGGCCAAGCATCACCGCCAGCTGGAACAGCGCAAAGGCCACGCCCTTGATCTGGCAGGCCCCGCGCCCCTGCCCCTGGGCCGCGAGCCTGACCGACATCGCCCACCAGGTGGGTACCACCAGCAGCAGGGCCAGCGTTACTCCCACTCGATTGTCAACCAGAGCACGTAAAACGTTCAAAATCAGATACCGTCAATATGCCTTTGGCATTAACACAGAAGTCGAGACAAGTGCATCTCTCGCCAGCACCATCAAGTCAGCACGCAACGGTTTCGGAAATCAGAACCTCGGCCGGAATGCCCAGGCCTTGGTGCAATCTACGGATCATGCCCAGTGTCAGGGGGCGCTTGTGGTTCAGGACCTCGTAGACACGGTTGCTCCGGCCAATGAACGGCTCCAGATCCTTCACCGACAGGCCGCTTTGCTCCATCCGAAATTTAATGGCTTCGACCGGATCCGGCGAACCAATGGGGAAGTGCCTGGCTTCATAGGCCTGCACCAGGGTAGTCAGAATATCCAGGCGGTCTCCCTCCGGGGAGCCCGGATCGGGGTCGAACTCCATCAAGGCCGAAATTTCCTTCAGCGTAGCCTTGTAATCAGCTTCAGTGCGAATAGGGCGGATGTCCATGTGGTTCTCCATGGTCACTCAGACCATTTCAACGGTTTCTGCGTCCACTTCGTCGTATTCCTTATGGGTACCGACGAATTTCACGTAGACGACTTTCAGCCTGTAGGCGATGGCCACAATCAACCGGTAGTCGTTGCCCTTGATGTTGAAAACGACGCGCCGGTTCTTGAGGATGCTGGCGTTGCCGTACTGCGCCTTGATGTCTGATGGCTGAGTCCAAGATGCTTTGGTCGCTTCCTCAAACCAAGCCTTCAAAGGCTGCTCGGAGTCCGGATGAAGTGTCCAGAAGTCTCGAAGGGTGGAGACGGCTATCACTCGCATCAGTAGCACTTTAGTCCCATTTTGGGACTACTGCAAGTAGGCTTCCAGGTTTTAGTCTTGCAGCGCAAACGCATATACTCGATAACCGCTCGCATTGTTGCCAATTTCAGACGAAGAACGCCCCAAAATCCAACCCATGCCATTTACGGACACATCGGCCGACCTGTTCCGACACGTCAGCGCGGACAAGGCCGACATCTACCGCAGCATCATGGCGACCTTCGCCACGGCAAAGCGCCAGTTCAGGCTTCACATGCGTCCGGACGAGGTATTGGCCGAAGCCCGGTGGAGCGATGGCGTACCGAAGCTCGAGGAAGTCCAGACCGCACTAGCCCGGCTCGCCGAGTGGGGCAACCTCGAGGCGCAACCTGATACCGCGCGCGTTGCAAGCATCAGCGACTTCTACCGCGCTCGGTTCCTCTACCGCCTGTCCCATGGCGGCGAAGCCGTCGAGACAGCCCTCGCTGCCTTCGCCGAAGCGCTAGGTCGGCGTGCCGAGTTGCAGACGGTCGCACTCGAAGATATCGCTAACCGGCTCAAGACCCTACTCGCGCTGGCCGATGCGCCCTCGCCCGATGCGGCGAAGCTGCACGAAACACTGCGCGATCTGGTGCGCGTGTTCGAGGGCCTGGCCGACAACGCCCAGGCCTTCATGGCCGGCATGGCGCGCAGCATCGAGCTGCAACAAGCCGATGCCACCGCGGTGCTGGCCTACAAGCAACGGCTGATCGACTACCTTGAACGCTTCATCGGCGACCTCGTCGGACGCTCCGGCGCGATCGCGCAGCACATTGCCTCGCTGCATCCGCGCATCGATCCGCTACTGTGGGCGGCCGCACAGCGCGAAGCGCGCGACGCCGCACCCGGGGATGAACAGGCGCAGGCCGACGCGCTCGCGCAGCGCCAGCAGGCCTGGCGCGAACGCTGGGGGGGCCTGCGCGGCTGGTTCGTCAGTACCCATCATGAACCGCCGCAGGCCGAGGTGCTGCGCTCAAAGGCGCGCGCGGCGATTCCGCAGCTGCTGGCCGCGGTCGCGGCGCTCAATGAGCGGCGCAGCGGGCGCAGCGATCGCTCTGCCGACTTCCGCGTACTCGCCGGCTGGTTCGCGACCTGCGGCAGCGACGACGACGCGCACCGCCTGGGGCGCGCCGCCTTCGCCCTCAATCCGGCCCGCCATTTCTCGCTGAACCCGGGCGTCGGCAACGAGCTGCCAGCCACCACTCCGTGGGCCGAGGCACCACCGCTGCGCATCCATCCGCGGCTGCGCGAGTACGGCGAGGCCGCCCCGCGGGGGCCGCTACCCAAGGTGCACGAGCGCAGCGAGGAGCGTGCCATCCTCGCGCGCCAACTGCGCGAGGAACATCTTCAGGTCGAAGCCGCGCGTGCGCACCTGGCCACCGGTCGAACGACACGCTTGTCGGAGATCGGCCACCTCGATCCGCACGCCTTTGCGCTCTTCCTGTCGCTGCTCGGCGAGGCGCTGACGGCGCAATCCTCGCCCGGAGACGTGGTTGAACGCCAGACCGGTGACGGCCTGCTGCGCATTCGCCTCGAGCCGCTGGAAGCGCACACTCGGGCCGAAGTAGTAACCGATGCCGGCGTCTTTGCCGGCCGCGATCACCGCATCACGATCACCGCCACGCAAGCGCCCAGATGAGCACCGACAGCACCGCGATCGGCGAGCAGCAGGCCCTCCATCAACGCGAAGAGTTCACCGCCGCGCTGCGCGCCCTGCTGATGACACCGCTGATGACGCCGGCACACGCGGAGTTCGCTGCCGTGCGCCGCCACGCCGATGCGTTGCGCGAATGGTTCGTCCGAGAGACCGGCTGGCCCCTGCATATCGAACGTGATGCGGCACGCCTGTACAAGCGTCCGGCCGATGGGCACGACGCCACGCGTGGGCTGCCCGGCTACGAGCGCCGCCGCTATGTGCTGCTATGCCTGGCCTGCGCGGTGCTCGAGCGCGCCGACCCGCAGATCACGCTACGCGTGCTCGGCGACCGGCTGCTCGCCCTCGCCGCGGACCCGGCGCTGGCCGCCCTCGGCTTCAGCTTCACGCTCCAGGCCCAGCACGAGCGGCGGGAGCTGGTCGCGGTGTGCCGCACGCTGCTCGAGCTCGGCGTCCTGCATCGCGTGGCCGGTGATGAGGAGGGCTTCGTACACGGCGGCAACGAAGGCTCGGACAGTCTCCATGACGCGCTCTACGACGTGCAGCGGCGGGTCCTCGCCGGTGTCCTCGCGGCATCACGGGGCCCGTCCACGTGGCCCGCAGACGACACCCCCGCCACGCTCGAGACGCGGCTCGCCGCGCTGGTGGCGGAGCCGGTGCCGGACAGCGACGAGGGCCGGCGCACAGCGCTACGTCACCACCTGGCGCGCCGCCTGCTCGACGACCCGGTGATCTACCTCGAACGCCTCGACGCCAACCAGCGCGCCTACTTCATGAACCAGCGCGGCACGATGGCCACCCGGCTGTGCGACGCCACCGGGCTAGTCGCCGAACAACGCGCCGAGGGTCTGGCGCTGGCCGACGAGGACGGAGAGTTGACCGACGTGGCAATGCCGGCCGAAGGCACCGAAGCTCATATCACCCTGCTCGTGGCCGAATTCCTGACCACGCGCACGGTCGGCCGCGCAAGCACAGATGAAGTCGCCGCCTTCATCGCCGGCGCACGCCAGCGCTTCGGCAGATTCTGGCGCAAGTCCGCGCGTGAAGCAGGCTCGGAGCACGAACTGGCGGCGACCGCGCTCGACCGCCTGCAGCGCCTTCAACTACTCGAGCACAACGGCGCCGATGTGCGAACCTTGCCGGCGCTGGCGCGTTTCGCCGTCGGCGAGGCCGAGCTCAGGCCGTCGGCGCCCGCTGCCACCGGCACCCTGTTCGATTGAGATGAGCCCTCCCATGCTTGCCGCTTCGCGTCCGCGCTGCCCCCCGAGGGGGCGCAGTCCGGCTTTTGGCGCAGCCAGGCACTAGGCTAACGCGACCCATGGATACTCTGGATACCCTGCTCGACGCCTCGTCCCCCCGCCCGGCAGCCGACGCTCGCCCTGCACTACCGCTGCCGACGCTGGCCCGCTGGCAACCCTTGCGCCTCGGCCTCGTCGAGCTGTTCCACTACGACAGCGAGGAGTTCTGGTTCCGTAACGGCCATCTGCTGCTGCGTGGCAACAACGGCACCGGCAAGTCCAAGGTGCTGTCGCTGACCCTACCCTTCCTGTTCGATGCCCAGCTCAAGCCCTCACGAATCGAGCCCGATGGCGACGCCGGCAAGAAGATGGCCTGGAACCTGCTGCTCGGCAAGCTCGACCGCCGCATCGGCTATGCCTGGATCGAGTTCGGCCGCATCGCCGACGATGGCGAGCCCGACTATCTGACGCTGGGCTGCGGCCTCTCCGCGGCGGCGGCGCGGGCACAGGTCGATGCGTGGTACTTCGTCCTCGAAAGGCAACGCATCGGCAAAGACCTGTGGCTCACCAGCCCGGCGCGCAACGTGCTCACCCGCGAGCGACTGAAAGAAACATTGCACGAACACGGCCACGTGTTCGACACCGCCGCCGCATACCGCCGCGCGGTCGATGAGCACCTGTTCCAACTCGGCGCCGTCCGTTATGCGGCCCTGATGGACACCCTGATCCAGTTGCGCCAGCCGCAACTATCCAAGAAGCCGGACGAAGGCAACCTCTCCGACGCGCTAACCGAGGCGCTGCCGCCGCTGTCGGCCGAGCTACTGACCGAGGTCGCCGACGCGCTCAACCAGCTTGAGGAATACCGCCGCGAATTGCAGGATTACGAAGCGCTGGCGAAGGCAGTTGGCCAGTTCAACCAGCGCTACCAGCGCTACGCCGCGATCAATGCGCGGCGACAGGCCCACGGCCTGCGCAGCGCGCAGAGCGGCTATGACACCGCCAGCCGCAACCTCAACGAGGCCCGCACTGCCTGGCAGGCCGCGCAGCACGCCGAGGCGCGGGCGAAGGGCCGCCTCGATGCGGTCGACGCCGCCTTGCTCGCCGCCCGAACCCGGCTCGACCAGTTGCAGTCCGACCCGGCGATGAAAGACGCGAATCGCCTGAACCAGGCCGAACGTGACGCTGAATCGCGAGCAGCCGACCTCGTCGACGCGACGCGCTTGAATACCGAGGCAGTCGCCCGCCTCGAGCGCGAGCAGCGGGCACTCGAGGAACTGGGCACGCGCCGGGCACAGGCCGAAGAGTCCCTCGCCACAGCACGCGAGGGCGTCGCCGCGGCAGCGCTGGCCAGCGGCATAGGCGAGCCGTGGAGAGCCAATCCGCTGGCGGCGCTCACGGCCGCCGAAGTGGCGACACTCGGCGACCTGCCCCTCGACACGGCCCGCAAGGACCTGCGCCAGACAACGCTCGTTCGACGCGAACAGCTCGCCCTGGTACAGCGCCGCGTCGGCGAGGTGGCGCAGGCCGAGGCTACGCACGCGAGCCGACAACAGGCCCGCGACGAACGTCTGGACGAAGCCGAAGCCGCCGCCGCCCGCCGCAGCGTCGCCGATACCGCGGTCGAGACCGAAGGCAACCGCGTCGTCGAGGCCTGGCAGCAGCACTTCGCGAACCTGCAGGTGTTGCAGGTGGGCGAACCGCCGCTGCCCGCCCTGGCCTCGTGGGTCACCAACCTGCAGGGCGACAATCCAGCCCGTGCCGCCTTGTCGTCCGCCCAGCAGCGCGCCGCCGACGACCTGGCGCAGCAGCGCGCCGGGTACCTGACTGCGCAGAAGGCCCTGTGCGACGAGCAGGCGACGCTGCGCGCCGAGCATGGGCGGCTCGCCCAAGGCGAAGACGCCGCCCCGCCGCCGCCCCACACCCGCGGCGCCCAGGCGCGAAAGCAACGGGCCGGTGCGCCGCTGTGGCAGCTGGTCGATTTTCGCGAGCACGTCGACACCGCCCAGCGTGCCGGCCTCGAAGCCGCCCTCGAGGCGGCCGGACTCCTCGACGCCTGGGTCACCCCCGATGGCCGGCTGCAGACAGCCGATGGCGCTCCCGTGCACGACACCCAGTGGCTGGAGCGGCCGCGCCAGGGCGCCTCGCTCGCCGCGTGGCTCACCCCGTCCGCCGCCGCAACGCCCGCCATAAATGGCGTGCTGCTGATGCGCCTGCTTGAGGGCGTCGCCTGCTCCATGCACGACGACGGCCGGGCCGAAGGCTGGATTGCGCCCGACGGCCGCTTTCGCCTCGGTGCTCTGGCCGGCGCGTGGGCCAAACCACAGGCCACCTACATCGGCTACGCGGCCCGCGCCGCCGCACGTGCGCGACGGCTCGCCGAGATTGATCTTCGCCTGCGCGAGATCACCGAAGCATCGCGCCATATCGACGACGCCCTGGCCGAGCTCGCCCGGCAGCAGGAGCGGGCAGCCACCGAATGGCACAACGCACCGTCCGACGAGGGCCTGCGCACCGCCCACGCCGACGCCGCGGCCCGCGAGCGCGAATTCCAGGCTGCGAAGAGCCGCCTCGACGAAGCTGAACGGCAGCTGCACGCATCCAACGACGCGCTGCAGAGCCGTCGCGATGCGCTGGCGGCCGATGCCGCCGATCTCCACCTGCCCACCGATGCCGCGGCGCTGGAAGCCATCGGCGCCGCCCTACTGCACTTCGGCGAGACCCTGCACGGGCTCTTCCATGTGGTGCACGAACTGCGTCTGGCGACAACCGAACTCACCCGCCAGCAAGAGCGTACATGCGAGGCTGAGGCCGACGCGCGCCAGCGCGCCGAGCAACTCGCCGAGCGCCGCCGACAGGCCGAGGAGGCGCAGGTGCGGCTCACCACCTTGCGCGAATCCATCGGCGCCCAGGTCGATGAGCTGCAACGGCGGCTGCGCGAAGCGCGCACGGCCGTGAGCGACGGCGAACGCCATGTGAAGGCCGAAAGCGAAGCCCTGCGCACGGCCGGCGAAGCTCGCGCCCGCAGCGAACAGAAGGTGCTCGACGCCGATACCACCCTGCAGGAACGCGCCGCTACCCGCCAACACGCCATCACCCAGCTGCAAGGCTTTGCCGCCACCGGCCTGCTGTCTGCCGCGCTGCCCGAGGCCGAGCTGCCCGACCTGCGCGCGCCATGGACGATCGAGCCAGCGCTCACGCTGGCCCGCCGCACCGAGCAGGCACTGGCGCAAGTCGCGGACGACGACGAGGCCTGGACGCGCATCCAGAGCCAGATCTCGCACGACTACGGCGAGCTCGGGCGCGCCCTTACCGCACTCGGCCAGCAGGCCCAGGCCGACACCAGCGACTACGGCATGGTCGTCAGCGTCATCTACCAGAACCGTCCGGAGCGCCCCGACCAACTAACCGCACGGCTCGATGCCGAGATCGCCCAGCGCCGCGAGCTGTTGACAGCACGCGAGCGCACCCTGCTCGAAAACCACCTCCAGGCCGAGATCGCCGCCGAAATCCAGCGGCTCCTGCAGGCGGCCGAGCGGCAGGTCGATGCGATCAATAAGGAGCTGCACAAGCGCCCGACGTCCACCGGGGTCAAGTTCCGTCTCTTGTGGCAGCCGCTGCCCGAGGGCGGAGAAGGGGCACCGGTGGGCCTGGAGGCCGCACGCAAGCGCCTGCTCAACACCAGCACCGACCTGTGGTCGGCCGCGGACCGGCGGGTGGTCGGCGAGATGCTGCACCAGCGCATCTCCGCCGAACGCATGAAGGCCGATGCAGTCGGAGGCAGTCTGCTCGAGCAACTCGCCCGGGCGCTCGACTACCGGCGCTGGCATAGCTTCCGCGTCCAGCGCTGGCAGGACGGGCAGTGGCGTCCGCTCTCCGGCCCGGCCTCAAGCGGCGAACGCGCGCTCGGCCTGACGGTACCGCTCTTCGCCGCGGTGTCGAGCTTCTACAGCCAGGCCAGCTACGCCTTTGCACCCCGCCTGGTGCTGCTCGACGAAGCCTTTGCCGGCATCGACGACGCCGCCCGCGCACATTGCATGGGCCTGATCCACGAGTTCGACCTCGATTTCGTCATCACCAGCGAACGTGAATGGGCCTGCTATGCCGAGCTGCCCGGCGTGGCGATCTGCCAGCTGCAACGGCGCGAGGGCATTGACGCGGTGCATGTGTCACGCTGGACTTGGGATGGCCGTGCACGCCGACGCGAAGACGACCCGGATCGACGCTTTCCGTCTGAATGACAATGGATGCCCGGCTACAACGGCTGCTCGGCGGTGAAACCCTTGCAGCGCTGCGCAAGCGGCTACGCCAACGCTATGAGCGCGGCGCAACGACCGACATTCTGCGTCTGGGCTCGCTGAGCGGAGCCGAGCATGCCGCCCTCGCGGCGCTCTCCGGCCGACCGGCACGCCATGTGCAGTCAATGCAGATCAACGTGGCGGAAATCGACGCAGCACTCACCCGGGCGGGTCTCGCCTCGTCCTTGCGCGCTGCTCTCGAGCAACTCGACGGACCGATCATCGACACGGCGGCCCAACGCCTGCATGCTCGCTCGCAATGGCAGCAGGTGATCGAGGGCTGCGCACACCCCGGCCTTCGTTCGGCGCTCCAGACATCCGTCGGACTCGGACTTTTGAAGCGCTTGTGTGCCAGCCAGCCCGAGGCCGGCACCCGCCTGGTCCTCGACGCCGATCAGGTGTTGCAGCGACTGCCCGCAGGGGGGATTCCGCGGGCACAACTAGCCGTTGCCACGCTCGGTGATGCGCACGCGCTCGACGCCGGCAGCCCTGTCGCCACGCTGGTCCTCTCGGCCCTGCGCCATAGGGCCGCGCCCGACGATGATGCCGACCGGGTACGGGACCTCTGGGCTGCGGCTGGCGTGCTGGTCAATGAGTTGGCGCGGCCTGCGCTGACCCTCAACCTCCCCGGTCCAAGGAGCACGGAACCGGGCGAACCGACCTATTTCTCGCTACGCAGCCTGGTACGATCCCCGCCGGCCTGGGCCGTCACGGGCCGCCCGGTCTTCGTCTGCGAGAACCCGAACCTGCTCGCAATCGCCGCCGACCACGTGGGGCTGCGCTGTGCACCGCTGGTGTGCACCGACGGCATGCCGGCCGCGGCCCAGCGCGTCCTGCTCACGCAATTGCGTGCCGCCGGAGCAACACTGTATTACCACGGCGACTTCGACTGGCCGGGCCTGCGCATCGGCAACCAGATGCTCCGAGAACATGACGCACGACCGTGGCGCTTCTCGACAGCCGACTATCGCGCAGCCGTCATCAGCGCACCGCGCCCCGGTCGCCCCCTCGACGATGCCGCCGTCAGCGCGCTATGGGACGATACACTCGCCGGTGCGATGCTCACCGAACGACTGGCGATCGACGAGGAAGCGCTTGCCGACATGCTGCTCGACGACCTGCGACATTGCTGAAGCTGATGCACCACGCCTTTACATTTCAATGACTTGCCCGACAAACGTGCTTGTTGATGATTTGCGCCAAATCATTTCTAAAAAAACGCAAGCCACTGATTTATAAGTCCATATTCCTTTCCGCTCACTCCCACTCGATGGTCGCCGGCGGCTTGCCGCTGATGTCGTACACCACCCGGTTGATACCCCGCACTTCATTGATGATGCGGTTGCTCACCTTGCCCAGCAGGCTGTGGGGCAGTTCGGCCCAGTGGGCGGTCATGAAGTCGGCGGTCTGCACGGCGCGCAGGGCCACCACGTATTCGTAGGTGCGGCCGTCGCCCATCACGCCCACGCTCTTCACCGGCAGGAACACGGCAAAGGCCTGGCTGGTCTTGTCGTACCAGTCGGCGGCGCGCAGCTCGTCGATGAAGATGGCGTCGGCACGGCGCAGCAGGTCGGCGAAATCCTTGCGGACTTCCCCCAGGATGCGCACCCCCAGGCCGGGGCCGGGGAAGGGATGGCGGTAGACCATCTCGTGGGGCAGACCGAGGGCCACGCCCAGCTCGCGGACTTCGTCCTTGAACAGCTCGCGCAGGGGCTCCAGCAGCTTGAGGTTGAGGGTGTCCGGCAGGCCACCCACGTTGTGGTGGCTCTTGATGGCGTGGGCCTTGCCGGTCTTGGCGCCGGCCGACTCGATCACGTCCGGGTAGATGGTGCCCTGGGCCAGCCACTTGGCGCTGGGCAGCTTGGCCGCCTCGGCCTGGAAGACCTCGACGAACTCGCGGCCGATGATCTTGCGCTTGGCTTCCGGGTCGGACACGCCCTTGAGGTGCCCCATGAACTGCTCGGTAGCATCCACGTGGATGACCTTGACGCCCAGGTTGCGGGCGAACATCTGCATGACCATCTCGCCTTCATTGAGGCGCAGCAG
>Ga0116179_1003705_pt1 | contig 10462 bp, 11 predicted proteins | sample AD_UKC071_MetaG_FD_89751 | JGI IMG/M metagenome (GOLD analysis project Ga0116179, IMG submission 89751) | Active sludge microbial communities of municipal wastewater-treating anaerobic digesters from USA - AD_UKC071_MetaG | ecosystem: Engineered > Bioreactor > Anaerobic > Digestate | place: USA...
CACGGGCGGTCACCGCCTTCGACGACGAACTCCGGGAGCTGGTGCGGGACATGTTCGCCACCATGGCTGCCTCCCACGGCGTCGGCCTGGCCGCCACCCAGGTCGGTGTGGATTTGGCCGTCTTCATCTACGACTGCCCAGACGCGGACGAGATCCACCAGATCGGCGCGGTCTGCAATCCTGTGGTGACCACTCCCGAGGGCGACCAGCGGAACCTCGTATCCGAGGACGAGGGGTGCCTGTCGTTGCCCGGCGGCTACCAGCCCCTGGCCCGGCCAGACAAGGCAATCTGCACCGGCGTCGACCCTTGGGGCAACCCGGTCACCATCGAGGGCACCGGCATGCTGGCGCGCTGCCTGCAGCACGAGACCGACCACCTGAACGGCACGGTCTTCGGCGATCGTCTGTCCGGGCGCCTGCGCCGCAAGCTCTACGCCCAGCACGAGGAACTCGCCCACCTCTACCCCGACGATTGGCCGCTCACCCCGAAGCGAACCTCGGCCGACGGCTGAGCCCATCGGTGGCCGGGCCCGACGAATTCCCCAGAGTCTGGCCGATCAGTGAGCAACGATCCCTGAGCCGGGCGTTGGGTCCTACATCCGCGCGGTGACTACGGGCTTCGTCAGGCTCAGCCAGCGTTGAAAAGCGGTTCCCTAACCAAGCGCGTAGCCCGCGATCGCGCTGGCAGCAGCCACGTTCAGCGAGTCCACCCCGGACTTCATCGGGATTTGCACCACCGCGTCCGCGGCGTCGGTCCAACCCGCACTGAGACCGTGGCCCTCAGTGCCGAGCAGCACTGCAACCCTGGCTTCTTTGGCCAGGCCAGCAGCGAAGTCGGCCAGTTCGACCGCGTCCGGACGCAACGCCAGCGCGGCCACCGTGAAACCGGCCGAATGCAGCACCCCGGCAAGATCGACGTATTCGGGCAGCCGTGCCCAAGGCAACGCGAACACCGTCCCCATCGAAACCTTGATCGAACGCCGGTAGAGCGGGTCTGCGCAGCGCGCGCTCACCAGCACCCCGTCCCAGCCCAGCCCGGCCGCATTCCGGATCACCGCGCCGACGTTGGTGTGGTCCACGAGATCCTGCAGCACCATCACCCGGCGCCCGGCGAGCACGTCCGCGATCGTGAACCGCTCTGCGCGATACAGCGAAGCCAGCGCACCGCGATGCACGTGGAACCCGGTCACCGCCTCGGCCACTTCTTCAGTGGTCACGTACACCGGCACGTCCAAGCCGTCGAGAAGGTCCGCAAGGTCGGCCAGCCAACGCTCGGCCAGAAGGAACGACCTGGGGGGATAGCCGGCCTCGATCGCTCGTCGGATCACCTTGCTGCCTTCGGCGATGAACACCCCGCGCTCGGTCTCCAGCAGCCGGCGCAAGGTCGCTTCGCGCAGGCCCACATAGTCGCCGAGGCGCTCGTCGTCGGCCCGGTCAAGGTGTATCAGGGTGGCCATGGCGTGATTCTAGGCAGCTTAGGATGAGGCAAATGTCCTGGCTCTCCCGCATCCGAATCGATCGGTTTCTGCTCGCGATCATCCTCGCTGCGGTGGTGGCGTCGATCCTGCCGGCGAGCGGGTTCTGGGCGGACGCGCTGGACTGGTTCACTGCCGCGGCGATCGCACTGCTCTTTTTCCTCTACGGCGCGCGGCTCAGCCCGGCCGAAACGCTTGCGGGACTACGCCATTGGCGGTTGCACACCACCATCCTGAGCTTCACCTACGTGGTATTCCCGTTGCTCGGCCTGGCGCTGGTGGCGCTCACCCCTGGCCTGCTCAGCCCGGGGCTGCAGGCCGGCCTGCTCTACCTGACCCTGGTGCCCTCCACCGTGCAGTCTTCGATCGCCTTCACGTCCATCGCCCGTGGCAATGTGGCCGGCGCGGTCGTCAGCGCGTCCGCATCCAACATCCTGGGAGTGTTCCTCACTCCCCTGCTGTGCTGGCTGCTGCTCAGCAACACCGGCCAGATCAGCAACACCGCCTCGACCATCGTCGAGATCGTGCTGCAGATCTTCCTACCGTTCGTGCTCGGCCAGCTCTCCAGACGGTGGACGGCCGGCTTCGTCAGCGCCCATCCGGAACTGAAGCTGGTGGATCGCGGCTCGATCATCCTGGTGGTCTATTCGGCGTTCTCGGCCGGCATGCGCGAGGGAATGTGGGCACAGACCTCGGTGGTCGAGCTGAGCCGGCTGGTCGTGCTCAGCCTGCTGATCCTCGCCGGCATGCTCGCGCTAACGTGGTGGGCGGCGCGCCGGCTCGGCTTCAGCAGAGCGGACGCGATCGCGATCCAGTTCTGCGGCACCAAGAAGTCACTGGCCAGCGGTCTGCCCATGGCCGGCGTGCTCTTCGCCGGACAACCGCTCGGCCTGCTGATGCTGCCGCTGGTCATCTTCCACCAGGCGCAGCTCATGGCCTGCTCAGCGCTGGCCGGACGCTACGCCAAGGTCGCACCGGGCGATTGAGTCCTAGGCGGGCTCAGGCTCGGCTTCGGGCTCGGCCTGCTGGACCGGTTCCGCGGCCGGAACCCCCCGGGTCAGCGCGTTCTGGTTCTCGACGGCGAGCCTGGCGGCTTTGCGTCCCTCCAGGGCTTCGGCTTCGGCGATCGCCTGCTGCACCGACTTGGCCGAGTCCGCTTCGTCCTTGGTCTTCTGCTCCTCGATCTCGGCGAAGACGTCCACCCGTGCCGGTGCCTCGAACTCGCCTTCCGCTGCCTCCGGCTCCGCACCCACGCGGGCGCCCAGCGCATTCCCGGCCACCTGGCCGAGACCCTTCAACGCGTCGTTCAGCTCACTCGGGATGATCCACACCTTGTTCGACTCGCCGCGGGCCAGGTTGGGCAGCATCCGCATGTACTGGTAGGCCAGCAGCGACTGGCTGGGCTTCCCGGCGTGAATCGCGGCGAAGGTCGTCGTGATCGCCTGCGCCTCACCTTCTGCCCTCAGCATGGACGCCTGCCGGTCGGCCTGGGCCCGCAGTACTTGGGCCTCGCGGTCACCCTGCGCCCGCAGGATGGACGCCTCGCGGTCACCGGACGCCGACAGGATCTGCGACTGCCGCTGGCCTTCTGCGGTGAGGATGGCGGCCCGCTTGTCGCGCTCAGCGCGGGCGCCCTTCTCCATCGCGTCGCGGATCGTGGCCGGCGGCTCGATCGAGCGCAGCTCGACCCGGTTCACCTTGATGCCCCACTTGCCGGTGGCCTCGTCCAGCACCGTGCGCAGCTTCTGGTTGATCTCCTCGCGGCTGGTCAGCGTCTGCTCCAGGTCGAGGCCGCCGATGATGTTGCGCAGCGTGGTCATGGTGAGCTGCTCGATGGCCTGGATGTAGTTCTGGGCCTCGTACGCCGCCCGTACCGGATCGACGATCTGGTAGTAGATCACCGAGTCGATGTTCACCATCAGGTTGTCCTCGGTGATCACGCCCTGCGGCGGGAACGGCACCACAGCCTCGCGCATGTCCATGACGTAGCGGATGCTGTCCACGAACGGCACCAGAATGTGCAGGCCCGGGTCCAGCGTGCGCTTGAACTTGCCCAGCCGCTCCACCACCGCCACCTGCTGTTGCCGGATCTGCCGGACGCTGCGCAGCAGCACGGTGACAACGACGGCCGCCACCAGCAGCCATAGGACGATGATCACGTACTCCATTTGTTGCTCCTCTGGGGTCAGGGCAGGGCCAGGTGACGGGGGTAGACGATGACAGTAGCGCCGTCGACGCGGTAGATCTCAATCTCGGTGCCGGCGGCGATCGTGCCCTCAAGGCTGTGCGCCGTCCACACTTCGCCGGCCACCTTCACCTCACCCGCGGACGCGGTGATCTCGGTGAGCGCCACCCCGGAACTGCCGACCATCTTGTCGATGCTGGAGCGGTAGCCGGGTAGATCACGCAACTTGCGCAGCAGCGTTGGCCGCAGCAACCCGAGCATGGCTACCGCGACCACAACGGCCACCAGGAACTGCACCCAGATCAGCCCGGGGAAGGCCAATGCGACCAGCCCGCCAGCCAGTGCGCCGACCGCAAGCATCAGCAGCGTGAAGTCAAGGGTCAACATTTCGGCCATCGCCAGCAGGGCAGCCAGCACCATCCACGCAGCCCAGGCGTGCTCAGCGAGCCACTCAGCCATCGGTTCCCCTCAACTCGGTTTACGGACGGGATCTGGAACCCATCATGCCAACCGAGTGGGAAGGTGGTGGCCGGCACGAGCAGCTGCCCGTGCCGCCCAGCGTCCGCCGACGTTGCTCACTTCCAGCAGCAGGTCGAAAGTCGCGCTCAGCAGCGGCCCGGTGAGGGTCTTCTCGATCGGGCCGGCTGCCACCACCCGGCCATGCTTGAGCAGCAGCGCGTGCGTGACGCCCAGTGGAATCTCCTCAACATGGTGGGTGACCAGCACGGTGGCCGGGGACAGTTCGTGGGTACACAGCTCCGAGAGAGTGGTGACCAGGGCCTCACGCCCGGCCAGGTCGAGGCCGGCGGCAGGCTCGTCCAGCAGCAACAGTTCGGGGTCGGTCATCAGCGCCCGTGCGATCTGTACCCGCTTACGCTCACCCTCGCTGAGGGTGCCGAAAGTACGGTCGGCCAGATGGTCGACCCGCAACTGCTGCATCAGTTGCCTGGCGCGCTCATGGTCAAGTTCGTCGTAATCCTCGCGCCAGCGGCCCATCACTGCGTACGCGGCCGAGACCACCACATCGGAAACCCGCTCCGACTTGGGGATCCGGTCGGCCAGCGCGGCCGAGGTCACGCCGATGCGCGGACGCAACTCGAACACGTCCACCGCGCCGAGCCGCTCACCCAGGATCGAAGCCGAGCCGCGGGACGGATGCCATTGGGCGCCCAGGACCTGCAGCATCGTGGTCTTGCCGGCGCCGTTGGGCCCGATCACGACCCAGCGCTCATCCTCCTGCACCGTCCAACTGACGTTGTCGAGAAGGGTGGAGCCGGATCGGATGATCGAGACACCCTCGAGTTGGACGACGTTCATACCGCCCAACTTAGCGACCCTCAGGCCCCCGTGGAGTGCAGCCCACCGTCCACATGCAGCATTTCGCCGGTGGTGGCCGGGAACCAGTCGCTCAGCAACGCCACCACAGCCTTCGCGGTGGGCGTGAGGTCCTTCGGGTCCCAACCGAGCGGCGCCCGCTTGCCCCAGATGTTGTTGAACTCCTCCGAACCGGGGATGGCCTTTTTGGCGATCGTCTCCAGCGGGCCTGCCGCCACCAGGTTGCAGCGGACGCCCTCGGGACCGAGATAGCGGGCGAGGTAGCGCGAGGTGCTCTCAAGTGCCGCCTTGGAAACGCCCATCCAGTCGTAGATCGGCCAGGAGGTCCGGGCGTCGAAGGTCAGGCCCACGATCGCGGCGGACGGTGCGAACAGCGGCTTGCAGGCGATCGCCAGACTCACCAGGGAGTAGGCGGACACGTTGACCGAGAAGCCGACGTCGGAGAACGGCGTGGAGAGGAACTTGCCGCCGAGCGCGGTCTCCGGGTTCGCGAAAGCGATCGAGTGCACCACGCCGTCGAGGCGGTCGAAGTGTTCACCGAGACGATCGGCGAGGCTGGCCAGGTGGCTTTCGTCGGTGACGTCCAGTTCGAGCAGCGGCGGCGGCGAGTCGAGCCGGTTCAGCACGCGCGCGGTAAGGCTCATCGCGCGGCCGAAGTTCGACACCACTACGTTCGCGCCCTCGGCCTGGGCGATCTCAGCCACGCGGTAGCCGATCGAGGTGTTCATGGTCACACCGGCGACCAGAATGTTCTTGCCTTCGAGAATGCCCATGCGATGCCTTTCAGTGCCCCATGCCCAGGCCGCCGTCGACCGGGAGAACCGCGCCGGAGATGAAGCCAGCCTCCTCGCCCGCGAGGAACGCCACCGCTGCGGCCACCTCTTCGGGCTGGCCGAGGCGCGCCGCGGGAATGGACGCGAGGTAGCGCGCGATCACGTCCTCGGACAGCACTGCGGTCATGTCGGTTTCGATGAAGCCGGGCGCGACCACGTTCGCGGTGACGCCGCGGCTGCCGATCTCGCGGGTCAGCGAGCGGGCCATGCCCACCAGGGCGGACTTGGACGCGGAGTAGTTCACCTGGCCGGCCGAGCCGTACAGCGCCACCACCGAGCCGGTGAAGACGATCCGGCCGAAGCGCTGGCGGATCATGCTCTTCGCCGCGCGGCGCGCGCAGCGGAAAGCACCGCTGAGGTTGACGTTGAGGACGGCGTCCCAGTCGGCATCGCTCATCCGCAGGATCAGGGTGTCCTTCGTGATGCCGGCGTTGGCCACCAGGATCTCGACCGGGCCGTTCGCCTCCTCGGCTGCGGCGAAGGCGGCGTCGACCTGTTCGGCGTCGGTCACGTTGCAGTTGATGCCGATCGCACCGGCCGGCGCCTCGCCGCCCAGGTCTAGGCTGGCCACCTTGTGCCCGGCTGCGAGGAAGCGCTCGACGATGGCCCGGCCGATGCCGCGGTTGCCGCCGGTCACGACCACACTGCGCGCGATTGGGTTTGTTGAGATTTCAGTCACGGCGCAACGCTAGCGGATCACCCCGCCGGAAGTCGTGCACCGGCCCGCCCCGGGGCTGGATTCGTCAGCCGCCGGGCCCGGGAGCCTAGGCTGGGGTGGTGAGCCCGGGCAACGATTCCAAGCCGGCGCTGATCACCAGCGCGCGGACGAGCCGTTCGCTGGACACCGACGCCCGGCGCTTCCGTTACCTGTGGACGATGGCCGTGCGGGTGGCCTGCTTCATCGCTGCCACCGTCACGCCCCTGCCCTGGAACCTGCTGCTGCTGGTAGCCGCTGCAGTGCTGCCGGCCATCGCGGTGATGCTGGCCAACGCCATCGACCAGCGGACGCCGCCCGCGCCGACCGCGCCGGCACCGTCAGACCGTCCGTCACTGCCGAGCCCGGGGGTTGTCGACGGCACCGTGGAGGATGAGACCGAATGAAGCTGCTGAACACGCCGATGGGCGTGGCTCCGTCCGGTCGCCGGCCCTGGCTGCGTTGGGTCGCGCTGGCGGTCTTCGTGGTCGCGCTCGCCATCGCTTTCGTGAACCTCGGCCGCTGGCAGTTGGATCGCCTGGACCAGCGCCGCGAACGCAACAGCGCGGTGGTCGAGCACGAGTCCGGCCCGTTGCGGGAGTTCGCGGACGTGTTCAACCGACCGATCACCGAGGCCGACCAGTGGCAGCGGGTGCGGGTGCGGGGCACCTACGACGCCGCCAACCAGTTCCTGGTGCGCTACCGGGTCCAGGGCGCCGACTCTGGCTACGAAATCGTCACGCCGCTGCAGGCCACCAGCGGAGCCTGGGTGCTGGTCGACCGGGGTTTCGCGGTGAAGCCCCCCGACCAGGACTATCCGAAGTCGCTGCCGGCGCCCCCGTCCGGGCAGGTGGAGATCGTCGGCTACGTACGGCGCGACGAGACCGGCAGCACGGACGCGATGACGCCGACCCAGCAAACTATTCGCTTGGTGAATTCAACGGCGCTGGCGCAGGCCCTGGGCCGCGAACTCGTGAACGGTTACCTGTCCGCCATTGAGACGAGGCCCGGGGATCCGTCCGGACTGGTTCCGGTGCAGCCACCTGAGCTGAATGAGGGAAACCATTTTTCCTATGCGCTTCAATGGTTCATGTTCGCCGGGTTGGCCGGCGTCGGGTTTTTCCTGCTGATCCGCTCCGATGTCCGCGCAATGCGGCGCTCGAGCAAGGAGCCGGCGGCGGGAGTTGAAGAAGGATGACCATGAGAAGGTATGCGATCTGGACCGTCGGCCTAGTCGCCCTGTTGAGCGCGTGCAGCACCACCACGCCAGCGGCGCCGGCCCCCGCTTCATCGTCGGTAGCGTCCGCTCCCGCCCTGAGCGGCACCTCCTGGACGGTGACGTCCATCAAGGGCACCGCCACCCTGGACGGCCACCAGCCGACCATGTTGTTTGAGGGCAGCACCGTGTCCGGGTTGGCCAGCTGCAACCGCTTCACCGGCGGCTTCACCCAGGACGGAGCCAACCTGAAGTTCGACACGTTCGCCAGCACCGCCATGATGTGCACCGACGCGGCGGTGATGACCCAGGAGCAGACCTTCCTGGGGACGGTCCCCACCGTGACCAACTTGCGGAGCGTGGGCTCCGGCCTCGAACTTCTGGACGCCGGCGCGCAGGTGCTGGTCGTGCTCGCCCCAGTGGTCGACAAGCCGCTGGCCGGCACCGCCTGGAAGCTCTCCGGCATCGTGACCAACGACGCCGTGACCGCACCGGTCGAAGGCAGCTCGGTGACCATGACGATCCAGGACGGCCAACTCAGCGGCAAAGCCTGCAATAACTTCAGCGGCACCGTCGAGACCTCCGATGACGGCAGCTTCAAGGCCGGCCCGCTGCGCAGCACCAAGATGGCGTGCGCCAACGAGGCCCTCTCCGCCGAGGAGACCGCGGTTCTGGCCACGCTGCAGAAGGCGACCAGCTTCGTTATCGAGGGCTCTTCGCTGACCCTGAAGGCCGGGGACGGCACCGGCCTCGAGTTCCTCGCCAGCTGACGGTCGGCCGGGATGGACGCGAGGGCGGTAGCGCTGCTCGCATGCCCGGTTTGTGCGCAGCACCTCGAACTCTCGCCGGGGGTGCTGCGCTGCCCGGCTGGACACAGCTACGACCTGGCGCGCCAGGGCCACGTGAACCTGCTGGGTGGTGCCGAGCCGGCCAACGCCGACACCCCGGCGATGCTGCAGGCCCGCGGACGCGTGCATGCGTCCGGGCTTTTTGACGAAGTTGCGGAGGCCGTCGCAGCGCAGGTTCGCGGCAGTCGGCTGCTTGAAGCCGGTGCGGGCAACGGCTTCTACCTGGCGCGCGCGCTCGAGCGGCGTCCGGAGGCGGTCGGTATCGCGCTCGACGTGTCGAAAGCGGCCGCCCGCGCTGCCGTCCGGGCCCATCCGAGGATCGGCGCGGTGGTGGCGGACGTCTGGCGCAACCTGCCCATCCGGGACCGCTGCCTGGACACGGTGCTCTGCGTGTTCGCGCCCAGGAACCTGCCCGAGTTCCGACGTGTTCTGGAAGCGGACGGACGGCTCGTCGTGGTGCTTCCCAATGCCGGCCACCTGGACGGTCTCCGGGATCGGTACGGCCTGTTGAAAGTGGACGCCGACAAGGCAGAACAGCTCACCGAGGCGGCCGCCGGGCTATTCGAGCCGGTGGAGTCGGTTCGGATCAGCGCAGCTTCGCAGGTCGATGCCGAGCGTGCGCTCGACCTGATCGCGATGGGTCCGAACGCTTTCCACCGGCTACCGGAAGCGGTGTCCGCGGGCGAGATCACCGTCGACGTGACCCTGCTGAGCTTCCGGCCTCTCCCAACTTGAGTGCCGACCCTGCCAAGATGAGCGGGTGACTGATTGGCCAAGTGATCCGGCGGTTCGCTTGCTGGCCGAGTTCGACGAGCACCTCGCGGCCGACCTGCCGCACGCCCAACTGCTGCGCCGGGAGCTGCATCGCCATCCGGATGTGAGCGGCCAGGAGCGACCCACCGTCGAACGGCTGCGCCATGCGCTGCCGAACCTGAGGGCCACGCGCATGGCCGACACCGGCTTCCTGGTGCGGGTGGGCCCGCCCGGTCCGGCGGTGGCGATCCGCGCCGAACTGGACGCACTGCCGCTGCGCGAGCAGACCGGCGTGGAGTGGGAGTCGACGAACGACGCGATGCACGCGTGCGGTCACGACGTGCACATGGCGGCCTTGTGGGCGCTGTTGCAGGGCGCGCGGCGGATGGACCTACCGGTCGGCCTGGTCGGCCTCTTCCAGCCGCGGGAGGAGACGCATCCGTGCGGCGCCGAGGACGTGGTCGCGTCCGGGTTGCTGCAGGAGCACGAAGTGCGTGCGGTGATCGGTGCCCACGTGCAGCCCCGGGTTCCGGGCGGGGTGATCAGCACCGGGGCCGGCGCGGTCAACGCTGCGGCCGACCAGTTCGACATCTATGTCTACGGCCATCCCGGGCACGGTGCGTATCCACACGTCACGATTGATCCCGTGCCGATCCTGGCTGCGATCGTGCAGGGATTACAGGAGTTGGTCAGCCGGACGGTCGACCCCATCCATCCCGCGGTGATCACCGTCGGCCAGATCCAGGCAGGAACCGCGCACAACATCATCCCCGAGAGCGGCTCGCTCCATGGCGTGATCCGGACCATGCACGAGAGCGATCAGACTCACCTGCACGCCGCCGTCGGCAGGTTGGCGGAGAATACCGCCGCCGCACGCGGCGCCAGGGCCGAGGTGCGCCTGATCGTCGGCGATCCGGTACTCAACAACGACCGTCGGCTGGTGGGCATGGTCGATCCGCTGCTGGAGCAGCTGCGCCTGCCGGTCGCCCACGAGCCGTTCCGTTCCTGCGGCGCGGACGACTTCTCTCACTACTCCCGGATCGCACCGATCCTGATGATGTTCGTCGGCACCAGTGCACCAGCAAGCGGCGCCCGCCACCAGGTCGGCCTGCACCACCCGGAG
>Ga0116179_1003707_pt1 | contig 10460 bp, 9 predicted proteins | sample AD_UKC071_MetaG_FD_89751 | JGI IMG/M metagenome (GOLD analysis project Ga0116179, IMG submission 89751) | Active sludge microbial communities of municipal wastewater-treating anaerobic digesters from USA - AD_UKC071_MetaG | ecosystem: Engineered > Bioreactor > Anaerobic > Digestate | place: USA...
CTGCGCAGCGATCGCGAGCGAGTCGAGGGCGAAGGCGAGGGTGCCGAACATCGTGAACACGAGCTGGTGAGCGGCGAGGGTGAGCGTGCCAGCGTGCGTGGCCACCGCGACCGTGGCGATCAGCGCGACCCGGAGGGTCACCGTCCGCAGCATCAGCCACGAGCCCACCTGTGCCGTACGCAGCACCCCTCCCCGGTCAGGCCGCAGCGACACCTCCAACCGCCGGAGCCGTGGCAGCAGGATCGCCAGGTAGGCGACCGCCATCAGCCACTGCGTGATCGAGGTGCCGATGGCTGATCCGAGCACGCCGAGCCCTGCGCCGTACACGAGCGCGAGGTTCAGCACCACGTTGACGCCGCAGCCGACCGCGGCCACCACCAGTGGTGTACGGGTGTCGAGCAGGCCGCGCAGCATTCCCGTCGCGGCAAGCACCATCAGCATGGCGGGCATCCCTGGCAAGGACCCCAGCACGTACGCCGTGGCATGGACCTCCACCTCGCCGGAACCGCCCAGGCCTCGGATCAGCGGACCAGCCCCGACCGCGCCAGCCGCGACCACCACCGCGCCCAGACCCACGGCAAGCCAGAGCCCATCCCGGCCCGCGGCGAGAGCGCCGGGCAGGTCTCCCGCACCGGCGCGCCGGGCCACTGCGGGTGTCGTCGAGTAGGCGAGGAAGATCATCAGACCGATCACCGTGTGGACGACGGTCATGCCGAGGCCAGCCCCGGCGAGCTCGGCGACGCCGAGGTGGCCGACGATTGCGCTGTCGGCCATGAGGAACAGCGGTTCGGCGATCAACGCCCCCAGGGCGGGCAGCGCCAACCCGAGGACGCGGCGGCCCAGGCTCCCGTCGACCGTGGCCTTGGCCGTGGCGGCGGAGCCCGCGCCAGCGTCGGCTTCGGAGGACGGGTCTGAGTCGGCGTCTTGGCGGGGCGCCGGTCTCGTCACGCCTCGATTGTCGCAGGGGCGCCGCTGGACTCCCGGACGACCAGCGACCAGCTGGCCTGGATCGCCACCGGTGCCGAGTCACCGTCACGCTGGGCGACCAGCGAGGCGACGGCCTGGTGGGCGATCTCGGCCCGGTCCGGCCGGATGGTGGTGAGCGTCGGGTTGGACGCCCTGCCGTACGGGATGTCGTCGTACCCCACCACGGCCACGTCGTCCGGCACAGTCAGACCACCGCGCTGGAACGCCCGGACCGCGCCGAGGGCGAGCCAGTCGGTGACGAAGAAGGCGGCGTCGGGGCGCGGTGACATCTGCATCAGCCGCTCGCCCGCCGCGAAGCCGTCCTCACCCGTGGAGCCGTCGGTGCCGATCACCCAAATCGGGTCCGGCTCGATCCCGGCCTCGCGCAGCGCCGCTGCCCAGCCCCGGAACCGCTTCGCCTCCTCGTTGAGGTACGGCCCCACGATCGCGATCCGACGTCGACCCTGCGCGATCAGATGCCGTACGGCTTCGGTCGCCGCCGACACGTGGTCGATCCCGACCGACGTGACGACCCCGCCCCAGGTCCGGTCGCCGAGCATGACGAGCGGGATGGTCGACCGCCGTTGCGCGATGTCGGCGTCGGTGAGCGTCGTCGGGCTGAGCACCACGCCGTCGATCCGCTGCCCGAACCTGCCCTCCAGCGCTTCGAGCTCGACCTGGTGTGACCCCCGCGACTGCGAGATGACCAGCACCATCTCCTCGTCGCGGGTCGCCTCGAGCATGCTGTCGGCCAGCGAGGCGAAGTAGGGCATGGCGACCTGCGGTACGACGAGGGCCACCAACCCCGTACGGCCTCGCGCCAGGTTGCGGGCGATCAGGTTGGGCCGGTAGCCGAGCTCGGCGATCGCCTGCTCGACCCGTTCGCGGGTGGTCGTCGAGATGTACGGGAAGTCGTTGACGACGTTGGAGACCGTACGGATCGACACCCCCGCCCGCTTGGCCACGTCGACCAGACGAGGGTGGGTGGGCGGTGGTGGCGTCACGGCCGCACCCTCCCCGTCGTCGTGGGGTGGCGGAGCCGCCCCGGGCCAGTGGTCACTTGTTCAGCGCTGCCGTGGCCTCGGTGAGGAACGCGGTCGCGGCCGCTCCGGCGTTCGCCTTGCCGAACGCCACCGACTCGCTGGCCCGGGTGAACGACGACATGACCTCGCTGTAGCCACGCGGCCACGGCCCGGGCGCCTTGCCAGCCTTGCCAGCGGTCTGCTCCACGAACGCGACGGCCGACTTGGTGGCGTCGTTCCCGCTCGAGAGCAGCGCGCGCGCAGCCTTCGTCGGCGGCACACCCAGCAGCAGGCCGATCGGCTTGGTCGCCGCCTCGTTGTTGATCAGGAAGTCGACGAACGTGGCCGCCGCCTCGGGAGACTTGGTCTTCGACGAGACGCACCAGAAGTCGAGTGCCTTCACGAACTGACCCGACAGATCGCCCTTGGTCTTCTGCGGCAGCGGGCCCACCAGCAGAGGATCCTTCATCACGGAGGCGAAGAAGGTGACCTGCTGCACCCACCCGTACGTGATCGGCGACAGCCCCTTGGTCATCGGGTTGAGCTCGTAGGTGGTCGACTCCGCCGTCAACGAGGCAGGCGGGACGACGTTGGCCTTGCGCAGACCCTCCCAGAACGAGAACCACGACTCGACGACCTCCTTGGTCACCTTCAGCTTGCCAGCGTCATCGAACTGGTTGCCGACCATCTGGCGAGCATAGACGTCGAACATCTGCCAGTTGCCGGCGAGGTCGGTCGAGCCGAACTTGCCCGGGCCGGCGTTCTTGGCGAAGTCGGTCGTCCAGGTCTTGAACGAGTCCCAGGTCCAGTCGGCCGGGATCGCGCCGCCGACCGACGCGAGCATCGTCTTGTTGCCGAACACCGCAGGAGTGATCGAGCTCTGGCCGATGCCGAACATCTTGTTGTTGACCAGGCCCGATCCCTTGACGTCGGCGTCGAGGGTGTTGGTCATGATGGTCTTGTCGACCTGCGGCGTGAGGTCCATCAGGGCGCCGCGGGCCGAGTAGTCGGAGAAGTAGGTCATCGACATGCGGAACACGTCGGGCATCGTGCCGCCCGCGGTCTCGGTGGCGAGCTTGTCCCAGTAGTCACCGAAGCCGACGCCCGCGCCGGAGATGGTGACGCCTGAGTTGGCTGTCTTGAACGCCTCCATCGAGGTCTTCATGGCGTCGTGGACGGGCTGTCCGCCGTACCACGACACGCGCAGCGTGCCGGAGACTGGGCCGGCGCTCGAGGGCGCGGCCGACGCCGATGCGGCGCCGCTCGTGCCGGCCGACGGGGCCTTGGTGGCGCTGCCGCTACAGCCTGCAGCCAGGGCGAGTCCGCCCGCTCCGAGGCCGATCATGGCGCGACGGTTGAAGGTGCTGGTCATGGATGATCCCTCCCTGGTCAATCCGTGGTTTCTGCGGGCCCGGCGCCGTCGCCGCCCCTCGTCTGGGGTGCCCACCGCCAGTTGGCCGGTGGGACGTTCGTGGTGTAGCGGCCGTACGGCAGGTCGTCCCCGACCCGCATCAGCCAGCGCGCGAGCAATGCGGTCAGCTCGGCCTTCTCGGTCGCGTACGCGGGATCGTCGGCCAGGTTCGTGACCTCGGCCGGGTCGGTGGCGAGGTCGTACAGCCAGGTCTCGCCGCGGTCATCCATGATCAGCTTCTTGTCGCCCCGACGGACCATCCGCTCGTTCCCGGACTGGGTGACGGTGTTCAGCTCGTCGAAGGTGCGGCCGTCGTACGGGAAGTGCAACTCCGGGCGAGCCTGCGAGCCGTAGGCGACGCCGCCGTACCCCAGCTCGACGAGCATCGAGCCGAACTCGCTGTCGGGCGCGGGGGTGCCGCGGAACAGCGGGCTGAGGTCGCGACCCTGGACCCCGGCAGGCAGGTCGAGGCCGAGCAGGCCGCACATGGTGGGCAGGATGTCGACGATCGAGACGAGCTCCGTACGGGAGCCCGCCGGGATGCCTGGGCCGGCCATGACCAGCGGAATGCGGGTGAGGTGGTCGGACAGGCCGGCCCCCTTGCGCTGCATGCCGTACTCGCCGACGTAGTCGCCGTGGTCGGCGAGGAAGACGACGATGGTGTCGTCGAGATGGCCCTGCAGACCCTCGAACAGCCGGGCGACCTGATCGTCGATCAGGCGCAGCATGCCGAGGTAGTTCGCCAGGTAGCGGCGCCACTCGTCGTCGAAGTCGGGCCGCTTCTGCTCGACGAGCTCACGCAGCCACTGGTAGCGCCAGGAGAGCTGGTCGACGGCCTCGGGGCCCGCGAGGCGAGTGTGCTGGTCGGCGAGGTCGGTGAACATCGAGTAGTACGGCTCGGGCACCTGGTAGGGGTTGTGCGGTTCCGGGAACGAGACCCAGGCGAAGAAGGGTCTGTCGGTGGGGCCGTCGGGCCTTGCCGCGGTCAGGTCGTCGAGGGCGTCGGACACGATCCGGTGGGGCAGCTGGGCCTCGAGCGGGTACGGGGTCGACTCGTGGGAGACGCCGTGGTCGAGGTCGTTGAGCCACCGGTCGAAGGCCCTGTGTTCCTCCGTCGTCTCCGGGCCGTCGGTGTGCATGTACGGGCCGCGGTAGTGGTCGAAGTCGGCTGCCTTGCGGTGCATGTGGGGCTTGCCAGCGAAGAAGGTCTCGTACCCCTGCTGCTTCAGCACATCGAGGAGGTCTTCAGCGAAGAAGGCGTGGCCGGCGTTGGAGTTCTGCCGTACCTGATGGGCCGACGGGAAACGTCCGGTGAGGAGCGAGACGCGAGCCGGGACGCAGGCGGGGTACGAGGTGTAGGCACGCTCGAAGGTGGCGCCGCGGGCCTGCATGGCAGCGATCGTCGGCATCACCTGGGCGGTGTACGGGCCGTCGGGTGCGGTGAGGTCGGCGCGGTGCTGGTCGGTCATCACCCACAGCACGTTCGGCCGCTTCGTCACCGCCCCGACCTCCCCTCCGGTGCTCCCCAAGCCCCTTCTATCGGAATCATGACATAGATTTGCAGCGCTGCAAAGGCGTCTGGCTAGCGATCGTTTCGTGGAGTCGCGGTGGCCGTGACCATCGCAACGCTCGCCTTGAGCATGGCCGAACGGCCTGGGCTCAGCGTCCTTCGACCAGCGCCCTGATCTGGTCGGCGGGGAGCTTGGGCGTACGGTCGGCCGTACACAGCCCGTTCGCCTCCTGGAGCGTGTCGGTCAGCTGGGTCCAGCACCAGCCGCCCACGTGGCGCGACGCCTGGATCGGCTCGAGGATCGCGGCGATCCGCTCGGCGTAGTCGTCCGGGCCGGTCGCCGAGGAGTAGCCCCAGGTGGAGGCGTCGGAGTCGGGCACGAACCGTACGCCGCCGATCTCGGTCAACAGCACCGGCACGTCGGTCCGCTGCTTGTCGCCGACGACGAGCACCTTGGGGCCGGCGGTCGCCGTACGGAGAAGCGCCTCGACCCCGTTCTCGTACCGCGGGCCGATGATGTCGCGCGACCACTGGTAGTCGTGGATGGTCAGCAGGTCGGAGTCGGTGTGCTCCCAGCCGTCGTTGGAGATCACCGGCCGCGACGGGTCGAGGGCGCGGGTCAGGTCGGCCAGCCCGCGGGAGAAGGCGGACTGGGCACGGCTGGTGGAGACCTCGTTGATGCCCCACGACTCGTTGAACGGCACCCAGCAGATGATCGACGGGTGCGACTCGTACGTACGGACGAGGTCGATCCACTCCTTCGTGAGCCGGGAGACGGCCGAGGAGTCGAAGACGTACGCCGCTGCTGTCTCGCTCCACAGCGTCAGCCCCAGCTTGTCGGCCCAGAAGCAGAAGCGGGGGTCCTCGACCTTCTGGTGGATCCGGGCCGAGTTGAAGCCGAGCGACAGGATCAGCTCGACCTCCTCGCGCAGGGCGTCGACCGAGGGTGGGGTGAGGTGCGACTCAGGCCAGTACCCCTGCTCCAGCACTGAGCGCAGGTAGAACGGTCGGTTCGACAGGGAGAGCCGCTTACCGACCACGCCCACGTCGCGCAGGCCGAGGTACGACGACACTTCATCGACCCCGTCGGGGCCGTTGGTGACGACCACGGCATCGATCAGGGTCGGTCGATCCGGCGTCCACAGCAGTGAGTCGTGGGCGAGCGTCCACGAGTCGCCTGGCAGGTCAAGGGTGCCGGTGGTGGTGCGCTCAGAGATCTGTACGGTCACCGACGACAGCACCGTGCCCTGATGCGCAAGCACGATCTCGACGTCGACCGGAGGATCCGGGCGTACGGGGTACTCCAGCACGCACTCGACCACGCCGGCGGCCACCGAGGGGCGCCACGCCAGCCTGGTCAGGTGGAACGCTGGCACCGACTCGAGCCAGACCGTACGCCAGATGCCGGTGGTGCGGTGGTACCAGATGGCGTGCGGCTCGGCCATCCAGTCCTGCTTGCCGCGCGGCTGGGTCATGTCGAGTGGATCCTCGTACGCCCGAACGGTGACCACCTGCGGACCCTCGCCGAGGGCATCGGTGATGTCGAACGAGAACGGCGCCTGGCCACCTTCGTGCTCCCCAACCAGCAGTCCGTTGACCCACACGGTGGCCTGGTGGTCGACGGCGCCGAAGTGCAGGATCAGCCGCTGCCCCTCGGTGTGGGCGGCAGCGGTGAGGTCGGCGTCGGTCAGCTCGATCCGGTACCAGACGCACGGGTGGAACGCCTTGTCACCGATGCCTGAAGCGTCGGACTCGGGTGCGAAAGGGAGCTGGATCTGGCGGGTGAACGGGTCGGCTGTGGCGTACCAACGTTCGGCCAGCCCGACCATCGCATCGTCATGGGCGAACCCGACCTGACGGTCGAGACCAACCCACGACGCGCGGACCAGCTGCGGGCGAGGGTACGTCCCGTCCTGCTGCGAGCCGGGCCGATCACCGAGGATTTGCAACGCTGCACTCATGGTCACAGACCCTATCCGCCGCACGATGGGCCCGACAGGCGTGTCTGCCAGGACATCTGGTGATGGAGTGAACTGAACATGTTCGAAGCGGAGCTCGTGCTGAAGAGCCGGTGGGTGCACCCGGGCGTGCTGCTCGAGTCCGGCTACCAGTTCGCCTTCCCGCGGCTCGACGATGCGTTGGCGAACATCGCCACCCAGACGCCGCGGGGACTCCCATGAGTCCGGCTCGGCTAGAGCACCGCCCGATCGAGGGCGAGCCCGCGACACGATCGGGAAGTCTTCCGATGTCTCGGGATTTCGGTAGAGATCTGAATACAGTGCGATCCATGGATCCCGTGCAGAACCCGTACGCCCCCGGCGCAGGCCAACGCCCGCCGGAGCTGGCTGGTCGAGATGAGCAACTCGCCCACATCGACGTCGTGCTCGAGCGGATCGCGCGGGGGCGGCCGGAGCGGTCGATCATCCTCACCGGACTTCGTGGTGTGGGGAAGACCGTGCTGCTCAACGCGATGCGGGGCGCTGCCGTACGGGCGGGCTGGGGGACCGGCAAGCTGGAAGCCCGCCCCGACCAGGGACTTCGGCGTCCGCTGGGGGCTGCCCTGCACATGGCCGTACGGGAGCTTGGTCACCCCGACTCCACCTCGGTGCTGTCGACGTTGAAGGCCTTCGTTGAGCGGGACTCGCCCCGTACGGCCAAAGCCCACGAGCGCTGGAACCCCGGCATCCTCGCTCCGATGACCACCGGCCGCGCCGACTCCGGCGACATCGAGATCGACCTCGTCGAGCTGCTCTCAGACGTCGCCTCGCTGGCAGCCGACCGCGGCAAGGGGGTCGGCGTCTTCATCGACGAGATGCAGGACCTCGGCCCCGACGACGTCTCGGCCCTGTGCGCCGCGGTCCACGAGCTCGGCCAGCAACGCCTCCCGTTGGTCGTCGTCGGCGCCGGTCTCCCGCACCTCCCGGCGGTGCTCTCGGCCGCGAAGTCCTACTCCGAGCGGCTCTTCAGCTACCAACGCATCGACAAGCTCGGCCGCGCCGCCGCCGACCTTGCCCTCGTCGCTCCGGCCGAGGAGGAGGACGTCGCCTGGTCGGCAGCTGCGCTCGACGCGATGTACGAGGTCACCGGGGGCTACCCCTACTTCGTTCAGGCGTACGGGAAGGTGGTCTGGGACGTGGCGCCGTCCTCCCCGATCACCGGCGACGACGTCCGGGTGGCCGAACCCGAAGCCGAGGCCGAGCTGGCAGTCGGCTTCTTCGGGTCGAGGTACGAACGCGCCACCCCAGCCGAGCGGGAGTACCTCCGCGCCATGGCCGACGCCGACCCCGACGCGCAGGGGGCTGTCTCCTCGGCCGAGGTGGCCAGGCTCCTCGATCGCAAGCCCCAGTCCCTCTCACCCGCCCGCGATGCGCTGCTCAAGAAGGGCCTGGTCTACTCCGGCGAACGCGGCCGGGTCGCCTTCACGGTGCCCCACTTCGGCCGTTACCTGCGGTCCCAGGGCTGATCAGGGCCTCCGTGGATCTGAGCACTCCATCGGTCAGCCCCGATCCTCGACTCCTCACCGTACGGCTCATCCTTCGGCCGTGGCTCCCCGCGGAGGCACCGACCATGCGGAAGTTGTGGACCGAGCGTGACCCCCGCGTCCCCCTGCACCGCCGGATCGGCGCCGATGGTCACCCGACCCTGGCCGACATTCAGGCGACGATCAGCGACCGAGACCCCAGCGGCTCATGCTTGCGGTCGAACGCCAGGTCGAGGGTGACGTGATCGGCTACGGCGGCCTGGTCGAGAGCGGTCGCCCCGAGCCGGCGAGTGGGAGCTCGCGTACAAACTGCTCACCCGCTACTGGGGTCACGGCTACGCGACCGAGGCAGCGGGAGCAGTGATCGACTGGGCACGCACGCTGGGCCATGGGCGTCTCTTGGCCACCGTCTGGGACTGGAACCGGGCCTCGATCCGGGTGCTCGAGAAGGTCGGCTTCACCGACTCTGGGCGCCGGGAGAGTAGTCCGTACGGCGTCACCGTGGTCATGCGGAAGGACCTCTGACCCCGGCCTAGAGCTAGCGCGAACTGTTGAGCAGGTCGGCGAGCACGTCGCTTCGCTGATGTCGTCCCGCTTCGAGGCGGTCAGCAGGGTCAGGGTCCCCTTCTTCGCAATGACGCCCAGGTGATCGAGGGCCTCCGCGTGGTCGGGATCCTTCAGCTCCGCGGTGTACCGCTTCTTGAACGCGTCGAACTTGGCCGGGTCGTGCCCGTACGACGTCCGGAGCTCGGTCGAGGGGGCCACGTCCTTGCACCACTCGCCGAGGGCGGCGGGCTCCTTGCTGCTCCCACGCTCCCACAGCCGGTCGACCAGCACGCGCTGCCCATCAGTCGGGTCCGGGTCGTCGTAGATGCGTCGTACCTGCACTGTCCCCATCGCGCCTCCGCCCGTCGACCTCCACCGTCGCGCATCGCAGTCCGGCTGGCAAGGGTGCGAGACTGGCGCCATGTGCGAGGTCGTGTCGAAGCAGCGCCTGGCCGACCTCGCGCGCCTCCGACGGATCCGTGACCGGATCGACCGTGAGTACGCATCACCCCTTGACCTCGCGGAGCTCGCCCGTGGGGAGCACCTCTCGTCGGGTCATCTGAGCCGACAGTTCAAGGAGGCATACGGGGAGTCGCCGTACGCCTACCTGATGACTCGTCGGATCGAGCGAGCCAAAGCACTGCTCAGGATCGGTGGCCTCTCGGTGACCGACGTCTGCTTCGCGGTCGGCTGCTCCTCGCTGGGCACGTTCAGCACGCGGTTCACCGAGCTGGTCGGGGAGTCGCCGCGCGAGTTCAAGCGCCGCGTCTCCGGCGAGGCAGAGGGGCTCGCGCCGTGCGTCGCGAAGCAGGTGGAACGACCGATCAGGAGGCGGGCGCCGCAGCGGACCCCGCAACGGGAGACCTCGCCCCAGCCTGCGCCCGCCGCTCTTCCCGCTCCCTCAGGTGCCGCTCGGTGACGTCGCGAGGGACCGCGACGGAGCCGACGACCTGGCCAGCCACGGTGACGAACGCGAAGGTCATGTCCAGATAGACCGTACGGTGAGGGTCGCGATGGGGCCCGCGAGTGAGCCTGGCCCGGCGTCCGCCCGCGGTACTTCCCGAGCCGGAGCGGCTTCGTACCCCTTCCAGTGGGCTGCCCGCAACTTCTCCGGGATCCTTCAGGTCACGCCGTTGGCGGGTGCTCGCCCTTGATCACGAAGTACGTCCCGCGGACCGTGCCTGCGAGATTCGACTTCTGACGGGCGAACTTGAAGCCGCTGAGCTCCTCCGGCACGTCTATCCCTTCGGACAGCTTGAACCCGACCGCCCGGTTGCCTGCATCGTCGAGCGTGTAGAGCACGCTGACCGGCAGACCGGACTCGTAGAAGACGTGGACCCCGTGGATGCCGTCGACGTCGCAGCCCGCCAGTTCCAGGGCCGGCGAGGAGATGACGATGCCGCGCTCGGTGTCGAGGAAGTCAGTCACCCAGGCGAGCGTCGTCGGATCGGCCGACGCCGGGACCACGGTGAACGCGTGGTCGTACTTGTTGTGGAAGTACCGCGCCTCGTTGGCTCGCAGCCC
>Ga0116179_1003709_pt1 | contig 10453 bp, 3 predicted proteins | sample AD_UKC071_MetaG_FD_89751 | JGI IMG/M metagenome (GOLD analysis project Ga0116179, IMG submission 89751) | Active sludge microbial communities of municipal wastewater-treating anaerobic digesters from USA - AD_UKC071_MetaG | ecosystem: Engineered > Bioreactor > Anaerobic > Digestate | place: USA...
GCGACGGCGAGCGCGACTGCAACGGCAGTCGCAACGGCGGCGGCACCCACTCCGCTCCCGGTGGTGGTGTTGCGCAACGAGTTCCGCGTGCGCAGTGGCAATGGCACTCGCGCCGTCGACCATCCGTCTCCCGTGGACCCGACGCTGGGATCGGCCGTCTCCCAGCGTTGTGCAGCGCTGGGCATCGCGGAGTCGGAGTTCGGGCTCGCCGCCTTCGTCTCGGCGTTGACCACCCTGGCTCCCCCCGGGCCGGTGGAGGTGGTGGCCTTCAACACCGCTGGGGCGAGGTGCGTGCGGCTGGACCCCCGCGCACTGACCCCGACCGCCATCCTCACCGAGGCCGCCGCGGTGCTGCGCGACCCTCGTGGCCAGGACGACCTCACCTTCACCGCACGACCGCGAACCACTCGGTCGATCACGGCAGCGTGGTGCTTCGCAGCCGAGATCCCGCACGCCCTGCGCGGCTGCGATCTCGTGCTGGTTGCCGACCCGCAGGCGCCTCTCGGTCGCGTCCTTCGGGTGAACCAAATGCGCGTGGACGCCCGGATGGCCACTTACGTCCTGGGCTCGATCAACCACATGGCCCGTCAGTTGTCCAGCGATCCAAAGGAGAGGCAATGAAGCGAACCGCTGTCGTGTGCGCAGGCCAGGGCACTCAGTACGTCTCGATGGGCCGGGAGCTCGTCGAGGCCTACCCGGCCGCCGCACGGGTCTTCGACGAGGCGAACGACGCGCTCGGATTTGACCTTCGGTCGCTGTGCTTCTCGGGTGATCTCGACGAGCTCACGCGCACCGACAACGCCCAGCCCGCGATCCTCACCGTGAGCTACGCGATGGCCCAGGCGCTGTTTGACGACTCCGGGATCTACCCGGCCGTCCTGGCCGGCCACAGCCTCGGGGAGTACACGGCCCTCGTCTGCAGCGGAGCCATGCAGTTCGCCGATGCGGTGCGCATCGTGCGCAAGCGCGGCCAACTCATGCAGGCGGCCGCCACCGGGCCGTCGGGGATGGCGGCGGTCGTCGGCAGCAACACGGCATACGTCGAGGAGGTATGCCGCGCGGTCAGCTCCCCCGACGAAGTGGTCGTCATCAGCAACGACAACTCCAGCAAGCAACTCGTCATCTCTGGTCACCTCGCCGCGCTGGACCGGGCCACCGATGCGTTGGTCAGCGACGGCATGTTCGTTGAGCGACTCAAGGTCAGCGCCCCGTTCCACTCGCCCTACATGAAGTCAGCCGCCGAGGCACTGGCGCAGGAGCTGGCCGGCTACACGTTCTCCGACCTGCAGGTGCCGGTCATCGCCAACACCACGGCCCAGCCGTATGCCGGCAAGGAGAGCATCGTCGGCAACCTCACCGCCCAGCTCTCCAGCCGGGTCCGGTGGACCGAGACGATGGCGTACCTCGAGTCGCTGCGGATCTCGGCGCTGGTCGAGATCGGCCCCAAGCAGGTGCTCGCCAACCTCATGCGCAGCGAGAAGCCGCTGATCCGCAGCTTCGCCATGGACATCGCTGCGGACCGAGAGGCCTGGGCGGACTACCGGGTCCCGACGCTGGACGAGGTCTCGCTCATCGGTCGCTGCCTGGCCGTCGCGGTCTGCACCCGCAATCACAACTTCGACGACGAGCAGTACCGACGCGGCGTGATCGAGCCCTACAACGAGATCAAAGCGCTGCAGGACTTCCTGGAACTGGAGCAGCGTCTCCCCGACCGGCAGGACTCGATGCGCGCCCTGTTGCTGCTCAAGACGATCCTCGACACCAAGGGGACACCCCCTGAGGAGCAGCGCTCGCGAGTCGTGCAGATCACTCAGGAGACCGGCACCTACGGGTCGTTGCGGACCGACCTGCAGACCGCTGGTCTCCTCTAGGAGGGTGGGACGGGCGAATGACTGTCGGGGCGATGGACTTCTCAGCCGGACCGGTGTTCGGCGCCAGGTCGGACTCTGAGTCGTCGGGAAGCGGTGGCTTCGGGACGCCGGAGCCGATCGCCATCATTGGTGCGGCCGGCCGGTTCGCGCTGGCTGCAGACCTCGAGGAGTACTGGGCCAACCTCCGCTACGGACGAAACGGCCATCGTCGGTTCCCGGGCGACCGGGCGCGCGCGGGGGCGAGGGCGGCGCGCGACAAGGCGGGCGCCGGACTCGGGACGAGCTACCCGGCCGGGTATCTCGACGACATCGCCGCGTTCGACCATGCCTTCTTCGAGATCTCCTTCCGCGAGGCCTGCCTCATGGATCCCAACCAGCGGATCTTTCTCGAGGAGGCGTATCGAGCGCTGGAGTCAGCGGGCTACACCGGCCCGGCCCTACGCGACTTCGACACCGGCGTCTATGTCGGTCACAGCGCGGATCTCACCGCTGCTTATGCGGACTTCGTTCGCGACGAACACCCCACCGTGTTTCCGGAGATTTCCGTCGCCGGGAACATGAGTTCGGTCATCGCCGGCCGGCTGGCCTATCACCTCGACCTCCGGGGCCCTTGCGTCGTCGTCGACACGGCCTGCTCGTCAAGCCTGGTCGCCGTCCACATCGCCTCAGAAGCGCTGCGCAGTGGGCAGATCCGGATGGCCGTCGTCGGGAGCGTCAAGGTCAACATCGCCCCCCTCGGGCCCGGCCCCGACGACGAGTTGGGGATCCGCTCAGCCCACCACCAGACCCGGACGTTCGACGCCGCGGCCGATGGAATCAGCTCGGGTGAGGGTGCGGCGGCCGTGGTCCTCAAGCGACTGGACGACGCTCTCGCCGACGGGGATCGCATCCTGGCGGTGATCCGCGCGAGCGCCGTCAACCAGGACGGGCGCACGGTCGGAATCACCGCTCCCAACCCCCGTGCCCAGGAGGAACTGCTCTCGGGTTGCTGGGAGGCAGCCGGGATCGATGTGGAGGACCTGGTCTACCTGGAAGCCCACGGCACGGGAACCACACTGGGGGACCCGATCGAGGTGAGCGCGATGAGTGCCGCGCTGCGACGGCATACCTCTCGTCGGGGTTTCTGCGCGGTCGGCTCGGTGAAGCCGTCCCTGGGACACCTGGACCACCTTGCCGGCCTCGCGTCCCTCGTCAAGGTCGTCGCGATGCTTGGTCACCGGACGATCCCCGCGACGATCCATTTCGAGACTCCCAACCGACACATCGACTTCGTCGACTCGGGGCTCTATGTGGCCGACGTCCTGCACCCCATGCCGGCGGAGGTCGAGCGCCCGCTGTGTGGGGTGAGCTCCTTCGGCCTCGCCGGAACGAACTGTCACGTCCTCCTCGAGCACTACCCCCCGACCGTCACCACCGGTTCCCCCGGACCTCACCTGCTGGCGATCTCGGCCAAGACCTCGGCGCAGCGTTCGGCACTGGTGGGGGACTACATCGTCGCGCTCACCGCGTCACAGGGGATCGACGACGACCTCGCCGCGGTATGCCGCACGGCGGCCGATGGGCGCCCCGCCTTCCCGATGCGACTGGCCTGCGTCGCCGACTCGTCGGCGCAGTTGGTCGACGCGCTCCAGCGGTGGCTGGCCGACGACGCCGAACCGTCCGTTCTGGCCAATTCCGTTCGCGCCCGCGAGGTTCCGTCCGGTGGCGACCTGCCCGAATCGGTTCCGCGCGACGGTGCTGCCCGCCGTGCCGTGCTGACGGACGTGGCGAGGCGGTTCGTTGCCGGCGACGACAGTGCGCTGGCGCTCGTGCGCGAACCAGGGGAGGGACGATCCCGCCTTCCGCATCATCCGCTCCGGCGCATCCCCTGCTGGGCGGCGGAGATCGACCAGCCGCCGGAAGGTGTGCGCCTGGAACGTCTTGTCGATACCGGCGACGAGACCTTCTTCCGGATCGCCCTGGACCTGTCCACCGACTGGGTGTTGGCCGAGCACCGGGTCGACTCCGATTGCGTGCTACCCGGCGCCGCGATCGTCGACGCCGTGGTGACCGCGGTGCGCACCCGCGGTCGGGGATCGGCCGGCCCGATCGTCCTTGAGCGGGTCTTCTTCCTGCGGCCCGTGACGGTCCCGTTGGGCAGCTCGGCGGCGCTGATGGTGGCGTTGACCCGGGATCACTCGGGGGAAGCCTTCCGGGTCCTGGGGAGTATCGACGGCGGCCCATGGGACACCCATGTCATCGGGGCGGTGCGATACCCGGAGGACGCCGTCGCGGCCGACATCGCCGTGCCGCCGGATACCGCATTGCGGCTGGTCGGCCCCGATGAGGAGCGACCCGTGGCCGTCTCCATCGGCGGGCACTGGACCCGGATCAGTCGGGAGTTGCGCGAGCAGGACGCGATGACGTCCTGGGGTCGATTCCACGTGCCCGACTCGGACGCAGCCGCTTTCGCGGGGTTCCACCTCTACCCACCGTTGCTCGATCGGGCTCTCAACGCGCTCAACACCCATATCGGCTCCGGCACCTACCTCCCGTTCTCGGTGGATCGCCTCGTCGTCCATCGCCCCCTCGACCGCACCTGCGTGGCCCGACTGACCCGCCGTCCCAGCGATGGGCTGGATCGCTCCCTGCTGCTTGACATCGTTCTGACCGACGCGGCCGGCCGGGTCGCGCTGACCGCCACCGACTACTGCCTCCTGCAGCATCACGCCCGTCATCTCGCACCGCTGCGCCAGATTGACGACTACGTCCGAGAGGTCTACTGGGCGCCCATCGAGACGCCCGGCGCCGGGGCATCGAGCGGCGAGAGCCTGCTGGTGCTGCTGCTGCCCGACGGAGCCGAGACGCTGGGCGCGGCCTTCCGCGCGCGCCACGACAGAGTGGTCACCCTGTCTGGCCCCGCGGCCTCACTCGCCGATCAGGTGGAGCGGTTGTTGGACAGTCGTCCCGGACCGGTCCACCTGGTCGTGGGCGCCGGCCTGCATCCAGGCCTGACGACGGGCGTGTCCACTGGCTTGACCACGGGCCTGACCGAGCTCACCGCCGCAGTGAGCGACGGACCGCAGGCTCTGGTGCGGCTCGTCCAGTTGGTCGGTCGTGAGTCGGCCCCGGTGGCCGCCATCACGGTGTTGACAGCGAACGCGTTCGACCAACCCGGCCGTCCGGAGGCGTCGCTCACCTGGGGGCTGAGCAAGGTGGTGAACGCCGAGTTTGGTCGGGTTCGGTGCCGGGTCATCGACGTCGACGACATCACCCCGGACGAGGTCATCGTGGCCGAGGTCCTTGCCGACGGCCGACCCGACCAGGTGCGACTGTCGGCCGGTCGCCCACAGATCCAGCGGGCCCGGCCGGTGGTCCTCGACACCCCCGACCAATCGGCCCTGTCCATTCGTCAAGGAGGGCACTACCTGCTGACCGGCGGCGCCGGTGACCTGGCGCGCGTGGTCACCGAACACCTCGCGAGCACGTCCCCGTGTCATGTCACGGTGTTGGACCGATTGCCGGAACAGGAGTGTGCCGGCTGGCCGGAGCATCGCGCCGTCATCGAGGCGCACGGGTCGACCCTCGACTACGTGCAGTGCGACATCACCGACCCTCGGGCCGTGGACGACGCGATCACCGCCTCCGTGGCGGCGCGCGGTCCGCTGCGTGGTGTGCTGCATCTGGCCGGCGTGTTGGGTGATCGGTTGATCATGCGGGTGGAGGAAGAGGCCTTCGTCGACCTCTTGCGACCCAAGGTCCACGGGACATGGGTCATCGACCACGCGACTCGGGCCCAGCCACTCGACTTCTTCCTGATGTTCTCCTCGATCAGCTCACTTATGGGCGGCATCGGTCAGGCCGGTTATGTCACGGCCAACACCTACCTCGACCAATACCCAGCGAGCCGCACCGGCCCAGGCCTGTCGATGACGGTGAACTGGGCGGCCTGGGCCGAGCAGGGGATGGCGGTCCGGATGGGCCTGGACGAGTCGCGCAACAACCTCTACTCGCTGGCCAACGCCGAAGCGCTGCAGTGTTTCGACGCCGTCCTGCGCCATCCGCGGCCCCATGTGGTCGTCGGCCGGCCCAACCGTCGGGTGCTGGAGCAATCGTCTCGGACCTCGATGATCTTCGACGACGACGAGCGACGTGAGCAGCCGTTGGCTGAGGTGAGGGTCACCGCCCCCTCCGCCGCCAATGGGAACGGCGTCTACACGACCACCGAGACCAGCGTCGCCGCCGCCTGGCGGGCGGTCCTCGGGAATCCCGTGATCGACGTGCACGCCAATTTCACTGAAGCTGGCGGTGATTCGATCCTTGCTGTGCGGCTTCTCGACGCACTGCGGGCCGACTTCGGCGATCTCGTCGACATCACCTCGGTGTTCACCTATCCCACGATCCACCTGATGGCCGACTACCTCGACCGGCACGGCCAGCCGGTGGGGGCGGCCACGACGGTCTCCGGAAACGACCCGGCTGACGACGAGCTCGACCGGATCCTGGCCGGGTTGGCCAGCGGTGACCTGTCGGTGCAGGACGCGGAGAGGCTCTACTGACATGGCCCTCAAGGAGTACCTCTACACCCAGGTCGCGGAGCGCCGGCTCAGCGTCGCCGACGCCAAGCAGTACCTCCGAGAGTTGTCCACCGCTGCCGGCCCGCACGACATCGCCGTCATCGGGATGGCGGGCCGCTTCCCCGAGGCACCCGACCTGACGGCCTACTGGGACAACCTCCGTGCGGGGCGCGCGTCGATCCGTGACCTGCCCGACTCGCGCAAGCCCAACGCCCTGGACTTCATCCGTCGCTTCCACCAGGACGACCTGCGGCGCGAGGGCCGGATCAACCCGGACGGGTCGCTGCGCATCGACTTCGCGCGGCGCGGATACCTCGACCAGGTCGACCAGTTCGACGCCGCCTTCTTCGGCGTGGGGCCACGCGAGGCCGCCGCGATGGACCCCAACCAGCGGGTCTTCTTGGAGGTGGCGTATGCCGCGCTGGAAGACGCAGGCTACGGCGGCCGACGCGTCCACGGCCGCCAGGTCGGGACGTTCGTCGGCATCGACCACGTCGAAGAGCTGAAGTACAAGCGTCTTGCGGCGAAGGACCCGCTCGCCGTCACCGGAACCTGGCCTGGCATTCTCGCCAGCCGATTGGCCTACCTGTTCGACCTCCGAGGTCCGAGCATGGTCATCGACACGGCGTGTTCCTCCGGCCTCGTGTCGGTGCATCAGGCCTGCCGAGCACTGCGCCAGCAGGAGTGTGAGTTGGCGATCGCCGGGGGGCTGAGCAGCTTCTATTACGAGGCGACGACGTTCTCGTCGGAGCAACGCGAGTTGGAATCGATCGAGTCCCCCGACGACACCGTTCGCACCTTCGACCGCCGGGCCAAGGGCACGACCTGGGGTGAGGGCATCGGGGTCGTCGTGTTGAAACCGCTCGACGCCGCGATCCGCGACGGCGACCTGGTCCACGCCGTGATCCGGGGGAGTGCGGTCAACAACGACGGGGCGTCCAACGGGATCACTGCTCCCAACGCGGATGCCCAGGAGCAACTTCTGTTGAGCGCCTGGCAGGACGCCCAGGTCGATCCGCGATCGATCACTTATGTCGAGGCCCACGGAACGGGGACGGTGCTCGGCGACCCCATCGAGGTGCGGGCGCTCACCAACGCCTTCCGGCGGCATACGCCGGATCGGCAGTTCTGCGGGCTGGGCTCGGTGAAGCCCAACATCGGCCACCTCGTTGGAGCATCGGGCATGGCCTCACTGCTCAAGGTCATCCTCATGATCGAGCATGGCGAGTTTGTCCCGAGCGTCAATATCGATGACCCCAATGCGTTCATCGACTTCGTCGGCTCGCCGGCCTACGTCTGCGACCGGACCACAGCGTGGACCCCAGACCCCGGCGGCGTCCGACGGGCGGGGTCAACTCGTTCGGGTTCAGTGGCACCAACGCCCACGTCGTCCTCGAACAACCCCCGGCGCAGGCGGCCGTCGAGGACGGGCGCGCGGCATACATCTTCACCGTCTCGGCGAAGACGCCGGACCTGCTCCGCCGTCTCATCCACGCGACGGCCACCCGGTTGGCCACGGCCGTGGCGCCGGCGTTGTCGGCGCTGAGCTTCACCTCCACCGTTGGGCGGGGTCACTACGAGCATCGCGTCGCCATCCGCGCCGCCACCATTACCGAACTGGTCGCCGCCCTTCGCGCCCTCGCCGACGAGGTGCCCGAGGGTGGGCCTGTGCCCGCAGGCGTGTGGCGGGGAGAGTGCCGGGTCGTCTCCGAGCGCAAGCAGGTGATCTCGTCGGGCGAGCTCACCGAGACCACCCGCCGGCAACTGTCCGCTCGCGCGGACCTGGCGGTCACGGCGGCGTTGGCTGCGCCGTCGGGTGACGGGTTGGACGCCGTCTGCGAGCTCTATGTCGCCGGAGCGGACGTCCCGTGGAGTCGCCTGTTTGACGGCATACCCGTTCGAACGGCGGCCCTGCCGGTGTATCCCTTCGACCCGGCTCCGTGGTGGTACCGCGGCGAGGCGATGGAACCCGACTCGGGCGCACCCCTCGAGGAGCCGGCCGCGGCGCCGCGACTGGGGGCGCTGCTGGGTGCCCGCGCGCTCAGCTCCCCGGACATCGACTACTTCACCGCTGGGCTGTCCAGCGCGCACGACTGGATCCTCACCGACCATGTCATCCTCGGCCAACACATCGTTCCCGGGACCACCTACGTCGAGCTGGCCCTGGAGGTCGCCCGGGAGTATTGGCCGGGTCCCGTGACGCTTCGCGACATGGCCTACGCCGAACCCTTTGTCGTAGAAGCAGATTCGAGCTGCTCGATCCAGATCGCAGCGACTCGCACGACGCTCGGGCTGGACCTGCTCTTCACCAGCTTCGCCGACGGCAGGTGGCATCGGCATGCCGAATGCACGGTCAGCCCCGGGGCCGGACCCACCGAGAGCCGCGACCTTGACGGCCTCCGAGCAGGACTCGACGGCGCGGGGGCGCCGTGCTTCGACCTCGAACCGCGCGAGTCCGTCATCGCGTTGGGAGCGCGGTGGGCCAACGAGCAGATCGTCGCGGCTGCGGATCGCACCGCGATCGTGCGCCTCGACCTCGCCGAGCCGATGCGGGCGGATCTCGTCGGTGCCGTGTTCCACGTGGCGATGTTCGACAACGCGGTCAACGCCATCAGCCAGAAGGTCGGCGAGGGCCTCTACCTCCCCTACTTCTATCGTGAGATCCAGTGCCTGGCCCCGATGCCGCCGTCGTTCCACAGCATCATCTCCGTCCGACCCGGACCGGAGGACGGTGACTTGGAGACGATCACCTTCGACGTGGACCTCGTTGCTCCCGATGGCCAGGTCTTCGCCCGGGTCAGGGACTATTCGATCAAGCGGGTCGATGATCGATCAGCGGCGGCGATCCGCCGCTCCGGAGGCGTCCCCCATTACTACCGGCTCGCCCCGGTGCCGACCCACGCCACTCCCGATGCGCAGGCCAAACCTGTCGGGCACATCGTGTTGCTCAGCAGCGGCACTCCGGCGGCGCTCGCCCTGGCCGACGAACTCGCCGTCCTCGACCCCGGCCTCTGCGTCATCACGCCGGCGTCGGGGGAGGCCGGCCGGCCGCTCTGGACCGAGGTGGGCCCAGCCCTCGGCGCAGCGTTGACACACGGCCCGACCCATGTCGTCGACGCGGCATCCTGGGGGCGCGACGACGACCCCGAGACGACGTTGCTCGGGCACTTCACGGTGCTCAAGGCGATCTCGGCGCGCACCACGTCAGGGGCGCTTCGGTTCTGCGCGGTCGCCGACCATGTCTATGGCGTCGGCGACGACATCGCCCGGCCGACCCATCGCGCGCTCGCAGCGATGCTCGCCGGGTTGGCGCACGAGGACCCTGACCTCGACGTCCTCGTCCTCGACGTCGATCCGGCCGACGATCCGCGCGGGGCCGCAGTGCGGGTGGCTGAGCAGTTGACGGTGGGCAGCTACCGATACGACCGGACCTGGTGGGACGGCTCGTGGTACGAGCAGCAACTTGAGGACGCCCTCCCGACGGCAGGTGAGGACCAGCCGGTGGTCCACCGCGACGGCGTCTACGTGATCACCGGAGGGACCGGCGACCTCGGGCTCGAGGTCGCCCGCTGGTTGGCAGCCCGCGAGCAGGTGACGATCGTGCTCATCGGGCGCACCGACTGGACCGACGCGGCCCGCCCCGAGTCACCGCACGGGCTCAAGATCCGGGAGTACCTCGCCGCTATCGCCGCGTCGGGGTCACGCGCGCAGATGTATGCCGGTGACGTCGCCGACCGGGCTCGGATGGCCGAGATCCTCGACGAGGTTCGCCGCGATCTCGGCGTCGTTCGCGGAGTCTTCCACTGTGCTGGCCTGGCCGGCGAGGGTCTGGCCATCAGCAAGAGCGAGGCGGCCTTCGCGGCCACGTTGCGACCGAAGATCGGTGGCTTCGGCGTCATCGATGACCTCACGCGATCCGATGACCTCGATGTGCTCGTCCTGTTCTCGTCCGTCCTCGCCCTCTTCGGAGACGTGGGCCAGACGGACTACATGGCGGCCAACGCCTACCTCGACGCGATCTCCACA
>Ga0116179_1003710_pt1 | contig 10452 bp, 15 predicted proteins | sample AD_UKC071_MetaG_FD_89751 | JGI IMG/M metagenome (GOLD analysis project Ga0116179, IMG submission 89751) | Active sludge microbial communities of municipal wastewater-treating anaerobic digesters from USA - AD_UKC071_MetaG | ecosystem: Engineered > Bioreactor > Anaerobic > Digestate | place: USA...
GTCGACTACTCCGTAAATGCGCTGGTTGCCGGTCATGCTCAGCAGCTGAGCGATATACCGTTGCTCCTCCACGGCCGTCGCCTGGCGTATCACTTCCCCTGTATGGCTATCGTAGATCATTGCCCTCTCGTTGTCCTGCTTGGTGGTTTTCATATTGCTCAATCCTCCGGGGTTCTCCCCGACAATACCCTAAATGGTTTACTAGTATTAATAGATTGCTGTGCAAACGCTCCATCTTGCCCATGATCCCGTGACCCGCGAGAGGGGCCGCCCGCCCCGCTCCCGGGCGGCGGGTACTTTCGGACCGCTCCCGCAGCGTTATCGAAAAACGTATATCGTCGAAAACGCGGAGGCCAGTATGTTTTCGCTCACGGGGGATTATCGGAAAATATCAGGGTCATATTCGGCCACCTCCCACCTACACGCGTCTAATACTAGATGCCTATCATCTGCTCCGCCCTATGAGGATGGAACAGGGCGAGAGTGTTTACATGGATCTGACGAGCTTGATCGTGGAATCCGCGCTCCGGGCGCTCCTGTATCACATGGAGGCGAGGATGGGGCGCGAGGAGGCCAGAAAGACGGAGGAATATCAAAAAATGGACAAGGCCCTGGCCGACCTAGAAGCGAAGCATGTGGCCGAAATATCGCGCCTTCTCGGCCTGAATAGGTCAGGCTAGAGCGCGCTCGATCTCATCAAGGGGCATAGCCACGGAGAGCCCCTTTTCCGTCAACTTGAGGTAGCGCTTACGGTCTTCGGCGACCTCCTCGACAATCAGCCCTGCCGCCATCAATTCTTCAATTCGCCTTATAGGAGTTGTAGCTCCGGTGGATAACATATCATACAGGGTGCCTCGGTTCAAAGGCCCGAATCGATAAAGCAACAGGAGCGCTCTGGCTGCATAAGGCTTCTCCAACATTTTTAGTTGCAGTTCCAGAACCACAAGCATAAGGGATGATTGGTATTCAGAAGTATTTAACTTTATATTTATAGAATCTATAAGCTATAAGTGTTAAATATGCCATAATAATTACAGCTTATAGAACCTGTACGCAGGTTGGAGATGAAAAAATGGAGCATGAAAAGTTAACGGAACTCCTCACGGCCAACGGCCTCCAGCCAAACGCCGCGAGGGTGCTGGCATGTTGGAACGAGGACGACGACGAACTGACCACCTGGGACATCGAACTGTTAACGCAGTTACGCCAGCCCGAGGTATCGATGGCTACCAGGGACCTGCATCGGCGTGGCTGGCTATCCATCAGGCAGCAGCGCCAGGAGGGCAAGGGCCGGCCGCTCAACGTCTACCGCCTCGCCATGCCGATGCGCGAGATCGTGCGCGAGATCGTCCGAGAGCGCACCAGGGAGATCGACCGGCAGCAGGAGCTGGCCGCGCAGCTCCTCCAGGCGGTGGCGTGAGCATGGCCAGCATCACCCGATTCCTCTATCAGGACGTCTCGCTGGCCATCCGCGAAGCGTTCCATCAGAGAGCCCTCGGCCAGCGCGTGGCGGTCGGCCGTGACGTCGGCGAGACACGCTGGCACGTCCGCATCCTCGGCCCGGCGGAGGTGAGGGCGTGAATGCCGCCCTCCGAACGCTACATCCAGCTCCGCATCCAGGAATACATCGACCACAAGACCAAGCGCCGACGGCTGAGCCAGGAGAACGGGAAGCGCTACGCGAAGCACATCACGAGATTCACCAACATGCTCCGAGACGCTGGCCTGTCCTACACCCCGAAACGCATCGGGGAGCGGGAGATCGACCACCTGCTGACCACCTGGACCGCCTCGGGAATGGATACCGACACTCAGCAATGGTACTGCTCCATCCTGTCTGGCTATCTCCGCTTCCACGGCAACGACATCATTCGGAGCATGGAGATCGGCTGGCCGGCCGAGACGCGGACCAACGTGGACTGGCTGTCGCCGGCCGAAGCGATCCGCATGTACCGCGCCGCCCTGCCGGGCGTGGAACGTCTCGTCATCCATCTGGAGCTGCGCCTCTGGCTGCGCCGCATCGAGGTCCGGCGGCTGACCCCTCGGGACGTGCTGGACGGCATGTTCTTGGTCCACGGCAAGGGGAAGGGCGGGGGCAAGTGGCGTTATCGCGCGTTCGCCCCGGACACGATGGCCGTCATCATGGAGTACGAGCAGCAACGGGAGGAGATGCTGGAGCGCGGCCGGGCCGCGCACGAGAACAGCTGGAAGCGCGGCAAGCGCCAGCGGCCGATGGAGCCGTTCCGCGAGCCGGAGGCGTGGGTCATCTACCAGAAGGGGAAGCGCGTCCAGGGCTACAGCGACACGGGCATAGACGACTTAGTTCAGCGAGTGGCCGACCGTGCCGGCATCGGTCGCAAGATCGGCAATCACACGCTCCGCCGCACAGGGGCGAGGCTAGCCAAGCGTGCGGGAGTGGACATCGACATCATCAAGGAGGGGCTGGGGCACGAGCGGCGCGAGCAGACGTACCGTTATCTCGGCCTGACAGTGGACGAACAATCACAGGGAGAGGAGTTGGTAACATCGTACTTGCAGCAGATCGAGGAACAGATGGAGAACGGGACGGTCGAAGCGCCGAGCGTTCGCATCAATGCAGGGGCTCCGAGATGACCTCGGGACCAGAAAACGATCAAACGAGATTAGGGGCAAAAAAACCGTTGGCCAGAGTTATGAGTGGGGGCACTGGGATTTGAACCCAGATCAGCGGGTTTCCACCATGCAGGGAGCTACCCTGCAGGAATCAACGGGTCCTTGCTCCAGTTAGTCATCACCGGTCAGCAAACCCGTTCGCAGTCATTCCCGATAACTGGAGCCCGCGAGTATGCCGTGTTAACCCATACCCCCACTGGTCAGCGTTAGGCCTTTCTCATCTTCTGCTGGCGCTTGCGGCGCCTCATCTTCTTCTTGCGCCACTTCCATCTCTGGTTGCCTCGCTTCTTCCAAGCGCGTGAGCTTCTCTTCATTAAATTACTCCCATTTGTATTCTTGCCCCACATCATGTGGACCTAAATGAATCTTTTTGTCGGATTTGGCGGGCTCGTCGGGAATTTCGCCCCTAGGAGGGGTTTCGAACCCGAGACCACTGGCTTGCTCCCTCGGCGAACCGAGATAGAAGGCCAGTGCTATATCCAGGCTAAGCCACGAGCCCGCGAAGCCCTCGATAGTCCTTTTTAATTAAAAGATTTGCCCCAAGCGGCCACATTCAGGGACCCCGATGCAACATGGATGCAACAAAGATTTGTGACCCCTCGTGCATACCATACCATCATGGACGTCATGGATGCCATCGCTATCCGACGAGCCAACCGCGCGTTCGCCGGCCGGCCGGTAGAGAGGGAGAAGGTCGCCGCCCTCCTCGAGGCCATGCGCCTGGCGCCTAGCTGCAACAACAATCAGCCATGGCGGGTGGTGGTGTGCAGCCGTGAGAACCTTCGTTCATTGATGGAGACGTTGTACCGCGGCAATGAATGGGCTACGGCCGCACCGCTGATCAAGGCGGTGACCTCCAAACCATCATTGGACTGCCGCATGAACGGGGGCAGGGACTATTACCAGTTCAGCTGCGGCCTGGCTGTCGGACAGATGCTGCTCCGGGCCACCGAGCTGGGATTGACGGCCCATCCCATAGCCGGGTACGATCCGGTCAAGGTCAGGGAGGCGTGCGGGATCCCCAGCGACTATGTCGTCATAACGTTGGTCATATGCGGCTATCCCGGAGAGGACACCACGCTGCTTACGGAGAAGCAATTGCGGCAGCAGAAGGAAAGACCGGAACGGCTGCCGCCCAGCGAGACCTTCTTCGACGAGAGATGGGGAGAGCCGTTCCCCGAATAGAGCGGACGGTCATCCGCCCAGGGGCCGTCTCTGCCGAGATGGGGCAGCCATCCCTTCGGAGGCCCCGCTTCACACCCGCATCTCCCCGCGAATCGACCGTTTCCTGCCCTGAGGCCCGTTCACGACGCGCATCAGATCCCGAGAACCCTCCTCATGGTCCCGCCAAGCAGCTTGGCCTTGACGTCCTCGTCCGCCCACGGCCTGTCCTTGACGAAATCGACCCACATCGACGATGGATACCCGAGTTCGAACAATGGGTAATCGGTGCCGAAGGATACCTTGTCGGGCACCCTCTCCGCGATCTCCCTCAGACGGCTCTCCGCGGTGGCCGGGTCGGATGGGAGCCAGCCCTGCAAGGCCGAGCAGTCGGCGTAGCAGTTGGGATACCGCTCGCATAGCTCCAGCGCCTGAGACCTCCATTTGCCGCCCAGATGCGCTATGACCAGATTCGTGTCCGGATACCTCTCCAGGAACTCCTCCCAGAACCGGGGCTCCGCATGCTTCTCGTCGAGCGACGTCCAGGCCGCCCCGGCATGGGTGACCATCACCAGGCCAAGGTCGTCCACGCGGTCGAAGAAGGCGCGGAAGCGCTCGTCGTTCGGATACCAGCCGGTCGGCGGATATACCTTGACCCCTCGAGCATCGTACTTCGAGGCGAAGTGGTCAAGCATCCGAAGCGCCGGCTCTCCCCTCTGCGGGTCCACCCCGATGAAGGGTATCGTCCGGTCAGGGTGTTCAGCACAGCTCTCGAACACCCAGGTGTTGTACTCCTCGATGCCTATGCGGGCCTGCTCCACAAGATTGAAGTCGATGGGCAGCACCACTGCCATGTCCACGCCGCTGGCGTCGAGCATCTCCAGGAGCTTCGGGACGGTCGCCCCATACTCCGGCCATACATCGTCGATGTCCACTTCCCAATCCATCACTCCCTTGAGGGCCTGAAGCGGCTCCAGGTACATGCGCACCATGTTGTCTGGAAGGTGGTCCCTCAACCAAAGATGAACGTGACCGTCGATTATCATCCGCTCGCCGCCCTGCCGAGCGCATTCCAGATTATTTATCCTTCCCCCGCCACGGCGATGAAATATCACGACATCCCTTGTTCATACCATGGTGCTTGTCAAGGCCTGCATGACGGAGGATGTTCCGCTGAACGAGATGAGGGAGTTCGTCCTGATGGACCGGGTGATACTCATCGCCAATGTGGATGGCGAGTTCTATGCCATGGACGGCACCTGCTCACACCAGTTCGCCAACCTGTCGCTCGGCTCGAGGGACGGCTTCATCATCACCTGCCCCCTCCACGGGGCGCGCTTCGACATCCGCACCGGAAAGGTGGTGCAGGGCCTCGGACCGGGGGAACGCGTCAACGACCTGCGCGCCTATCCTGTCAAGGTCATAGACGGCTGCCTGAACATAGAGCTGTAGGCGAAAAGTAACAAATCCGCCGGGGCCGATACTTGGAGTATGAGGATTCGAGAGGTCCCCGCCGACCAGAGGATCGACGCGGAGATACTGGCTGCTCTGCTCGACCTGATACCGGTGCTCGATGGCGATCGATATGTCCTGATGGGGCGTAGGGACGTCATCGATAAGGTGGAGGAAGCGCGCCACCTTAGGGATCGCGACAGGGGCATCGAGCTCGCCAGGGCGATGGAGTTCAATGCCGAGAGCGTCTTCAGGGAGAGATATACACAGATGGCGTCCAAGACCGTGGCCGTCAGGACGTCCACGCTGTTCCGCATATTGATCGAGGCCTCCGCCACGGGCGAGAGCCGCGATGACATGATGCGGCGGCTCTTCCGCCCCACGGTCGAGAAGGTCATCGATGAACTGGCCGCCTGCATGAGCGATGAGAGCGAGGACATGCTCCGCTATTCCCTGGAGGAGTGGAAGGGGAGCAGAGAGCCCCGCGTGAAGGAGATGGACGCCGACGATCTGCAGGAAGGGGAGGTGGTCCTGCCGGTTCTGAGGCATCGCATCCCGCCGAAGGACCTCCCCGCAGACCTGCGAAAATACTCGCGATATTTCCTCAAGAACCTGTTCCGCCTGAACAACATCTACGGACAGTATGAGTTCTTCTATCCGCCGGAGATCATCGAGCGATACTGGGAGTTCATCTCGCCTGACCAGGGCACCTTCGAGATGGAGATCGTCCCTGCCTCCGGCAGCCTCTCTCTGAGATTGTACGACGTTTCGAAGAGGTTCGGACTGGGGAGGAGCGAGAATCCTGACTACTTCGATCTCGTGGAGTTCCTGACGAGAGACGCGCGCAAGAGATGCATCAAGGGATGCAAGGTCACGGTGCACGGCTGGACCCCGGAGGACGACGAGGTCCTGGGTCAGATGATGCTCATCGAGACGGACGTGGGCGATGAGGAGTTGCCCGACGGACGCGGATGCATCGCCCATGACCTCTCCCCAGAGGGGCTGGAGGAGTTCCGGAGGCTCCTCAGGAAGTTGAGCGGCATCAGGGTCGAGGTGCTGTTCCCGGTGAGCGAGAGCAGCGCTGACGGGAGGGACGACCTTGCCGTGCTGGACTTCGACATCTCCGTGGACCATGAGACCGGCCGCATGTTCATCGACGGGGCCGAAGCGTCCGACCGCAGCATGCATGAGGTGGTGGTGCTGATCGGGAAGAGGCTCCTTGACCTGTCGCGTCGGGCGTACCGCGAACCCTCCAGGTTCCCGCAGCCGAACATCGACGAGCTCGATGCGGAGGTCCACCGGCTCATCGCCGAGGCGGAAGAGGAAGGGCTGACGGAGGAGATGGCGAGGGAGATCGTCGCGAAGATCACCATCCTCGACTACTACGAGGCGCTTGCCAGGTACAGCTACGTCCTGAGCGAGCAGATCGTGAAATATCTGGAAGAGGAGAAGACCGTCACGTTCACGATGCCTCGCATGCTGCTCGCCCTGCTCAACCGCGTGCTTGAGCAACGGAGCGCCGATGAGATCATCCTCGAGCGCCTGGAGGGGAGCCAGTGACCACGGTGGGCATCTATGTCGATGGGCCGAACATGGAACGGAGCCTATGGGATTCGGGAGACGTCGCCATATTGGAGAAGATAGGCACCTTGCTCGTGGAGTACGGCTCCGCCCTGGGGAAGGTGATAGAGGGTCGCGTGTTCGTGGATGAGGGCACCATGTGGAGGTCCGACCGCACGCGGGAGGACTACGATCGCTGGGGCTTCGTCCTGGTCGAGAGCAAATCGTTCAGGCATATCGATCCAAGGACCAAGAGGGTGGTGTTCGGCAAGAGCCTGACCGACCCGTCCATGCACTGCGCGGTCGTCGACCGCTTGCACGACCCCGACTGCCCGGAAGTATTCGTACTTGCGACGGGTGACAAGGACATCACGATAGTCCTCGACTATATCTACGAGCATGGGAAGAAGGCGTCGGTGCTTGGCGAGGCCAATTCCATTTCAAGCTACCTGATAACCAGGTGCGACGAGCTGGGCTTCGGGTGCCACATCGTCCAGCTGGTGGACCGGTCGATCAAGGCCCGGAAGGAGAGGAGGGCCCCTCCGATGGAGGTGTCCGTGGAAGAACTGAAGGTCACCGATGCGGAAGGCCGCCCGATAGATATGAGGAGCTACGTGGAGGAGAGGAACGTACGCTCCAACCAGCTGAATCCCAACAACATCGCGTATTGGCGTGCCCGGGGGTACAGCGAACGGCCGCCGGACTGGGAGCGCAGGGCCAAGAAGAAGCGCAGAAAGGATCGGATGGGCTAACGGTCCTTGGCCGCTCACGATGCCAGAGGACGAGGGGTCAGCTCCATGGCATGATAGTTGGAGATCGTGATGGAGGGGTTCCCCGACCCATAGATCATCTCCGTGGCCATGGCGAACGCCTCGTCCGGCACTATGACCAGCACCTCGAGGTCGAGGCTCGCGGCCGCGTTATACTCGTCCATCGCCTCGGGGCGCCTCCAGCTGTCCCCCGACTCGATGAACTCGAAGCCGATGGGCTCGCCATCGGACGTGATGACGATGAAGCCCCAGGGGCCATGTTCGCCGATGAAATAGGCGGCGTCCGTCTCGAGGTCCTCATCCTCATCGTCGATATCCTCGATCCTCTGATTCACCAGGTCCATGAGGTCCACGGCCGCCATCGTCATGGGCTTGGACGTTCGTTTATAATTACTTGCCCCAATGGTCGACGCGCGCCCAAGGCAACGCTGAAGAGGCGAGTGCCGCGTAGGGTTTATCACACCATATGGCCATGTTGGAAACCTTGTGAGGCGAGGACATGAGCGGTGAGGGAGAGGGAATGAAGCGATGCCTGTGGCACGCTCCGGACGGTCGTTGCTCTAGTTGCAAGGCGCGGCGCATTAGGTGCGATGTACTGCATATCAAGGACTATGAGATGTGCGAGGGAGAGAGCTTCTACGGTCAGTGCGACTATTACATGCCGAAGCCCGATCCCAAGAAATGACCATGACCTCGGAGAGACAGGAAAGGATCAACGAGGACCTTCGTTCAGGGGAGAGGGGACGTGTGGTCCAGGCCCTGGATTCCCTCAACGAGATGCTCAGGGCAAGGGAGGCGGATGACACCTCCATCCCGCCCTTGACCGTTCTGTTATGCGATGATGATGCCAGGATCAGGAGGGAGGCGACGTGGAGCGTGGGAAAGCTGGCCCAGAACAAGGCCATCGACCATGCTCCCCTCGATCGGCTGATCGCCCTGCTCGGGGACGAGGACGCCGAGGTGAGGGAGAACGCCGCATGGGCCCTCGGGGAGGGGGCCGGCGTGGGGATCGGACAAGAGGAGGCGATAGAACGCCTGAACGCCTTGCTGGGCGATGGCAGCGCCCAGGTCCGGGGCATGGCGGTCTGGGCGCTCGGCAGGATGGCGGAGAGGATGCGCCTGGCGCACCGCTCGTCCATACCCTTGCTGGAAGGCCTCCTTGACGACAAGAGCCTGTATGTAAGGAAGGGAGCGGAGTGGACCCTTGAGAGGATAAGGGCGCTCGATCCCCGTACCTAGACCTGAGAGCGCTCGACGGCCGAACGGCCGTCGACCTTCGATATCATCCAGGATGGGTGTTCCTTCTTGCGGTGGACAGGGTAGAGGGCCGCGGACCACTTACTGGCCATGACCCTATCGATGATCATGACGAATGAAGCGGGGGGGGATGCAGTTGGATGATATATCCATCTTAAATAGTTCTCGGATATTACATCCAACTCATGAGATTCAAGGGTGGGCCAACCCAGGACGAGGTCATGGCTGTCTCACTTCAGAAGCTTGGCCTCAAGAAAGGGGATGTCGTGGCCGACATAGGCTGCGGAACCTGCAAGGTGGCCATGGCCATGGCCGAGATCGCTGAGAAGGTCTACGCGATCGACGTCAGCCAGCAGGCCATGGATGTCTCCAGGGTGAAGTTGAAGACCTGGGGGAAGGACAACATCGAACTGAGGCAACAGGACGGTATCGACTTTCTCAAGGAATGCGAACGCCTAGATGGCGCGTTCGTAGGCGGGACGAGGCGACTGGAGGAGATGCTGACTCTGCTGAAGGACCGCGTTGAAGGGCGTATCGTGGTCAATACCGTACTCCTCAGCTCCATGAACAAGGCGGTGGTCAGCATGACCAAGCTGGGGATCTTCAAGGAGGCGGTCCAGGTGCAGATCGGCCGGTCGAAGGAACTGGCTGGCAGCATCATGTTCCGTCCCATCGACCCGGTGTTCGTCATCGTCGGAGAGGTGAAATGATGCTCATAGGGGTAGGACTTGGACCCGGGGACAAGGAGCTTCTCACGCTAAAGGCGGTGCGCATCCTCCGCTCGGCGGACGCGGTGTTCGTCCCTGGAAGGATGGCCCGCGAACTCGTGAATGACTACTGTGAGCCAGTGGTGCTGGAGTTCCCCATGGTGAACGACGAGGAGATGATACGCGAGGCCCTGGAGAGGAACGCCGAGATCATAGCGCCGGCGGCCATGGAAGGCACCGCCGTGCTCGGCATACTGGGGGACCCCAACTTCTACTCGACGTTCTCCCGGCAGACCGACATATTGAGGTCGATGTACCCCGAGATAGAGGTAAGGGTAGAGCCGGGAATAAGCTCCATCACCGCATTCGCCTCCCGACTGCAGGTCCCGGTCAACTCGGGCTTCACGGTGACCGACGGATCTGACGAAGAGTGCCTGGTGATGCTGAAGGTCCGCTCGCCCCGGAAGATCATGGACCGGCTCCGCTCCTCCGGATATTCGCAGTTCCACCTGGTGGAGAAGATGTTCCTGGATGGGGAGAGGGTGTACCATGGGGATGACATCCCGGAGAGGTGCGATTACATGAGCGTCATGTTCGCACGGAGGGCGTGAGATGGCCGCTCCCGTGGTATGGTTCGTGGGAGCCGGCCCAGGTGACCCTGACCTCATCACCATGAAAGTGAACGAGCAGCTGGTCACCGCCGACCTCCTGATATATGCCGGTTCGCTGGTCAATCCCGCCCTTGTCGAGAGGTCCGGGGCCAAGGAGAAGCTGGACAGCTGGGGGATGAGTATCGAGGAGATGGTCCCGATCATGGTGGACGCCGCCAGGGCAGGCAAGAAGGTAGTTCGCCTGCACAGCGGCGACCCCGCGCTCTACGGTTCGATGGTGGA
>Ga0116179_1003715_pt1 | contig 10444 bp, 9 predicted proteins | sample AD_UKC071_MetaG_FD_89751 | JGI IMG/M metagenome (GOLD analysis project Ga0116179, IMG submission 89751) | Active sludge microbial communities of municipal wastewater-treating anaerobic digesters from USA - AD_UKC071_MetaG | ecosystem: Engineered > Bioreactor > Anaerobic > Digestate | place: USA...
TCATCGCCGTCATCATCTCCACGGTGCTCGGCGTTGTCGCCGCGCTCTTCCGCGATCGGTGGCCCGACCAGCTGATCCGCGTGCTGTCGATCGCCGCGCTCGCCACCCCGTCCTTCTGGCTCGCGATCCTGCTGATCCAGTGGCTCTCCACGGTTCCCGGCGGTGCCGGCCTCTACCCCGCCATCGTCTCCGACTGGGTTCCCTTCGCGGTCGACCCCGGCATCTACATCAACAACGTCTCGCTGCCCGCGGTCGCGCTCGCGATCCCCGTCGCCGGTTCGCTGACCCGGGTTGTCCGGACCTCGATGGTCGAAGAGCTCGACCGCGACTATGTCCGGACAGCCATCGGTGCTGGCCTCCCGAAGCACATCGTCATCGCCCGCAACGTGCTTCGCAACGCCCTGGTCACCCCGATCACGGTGCTCGGGCTGCGGGTCGGCTACCTGATGGGCGGCGCGGTGATCATCGAGATCATCTTCAACATCAAGGCCATGGGCCAGCTGATCCTCGACGGCGTCACCCGCAACGACGTCTACCTGGTGCAGGGTGTCACCCTGGTAGTCGCCATCGCCTTCATCGTCGTCAACATCGTGGTCGACCTGCTGTACGTGCTGGTCAACCCGCGGATCAGGACGGTGTGACATGCGTCGCAACCTCACCGAGAAGCTCTCCGAGCCGGGCCTGCGGCTCAAGGCGCTCCCGCTCAGCTCCAAGATCGCCCTCAGCGTTGTCGTGGTCGTCGTCTTGATGGCCGTGTTCGCTCCGCTGATCGCTGGCGACCCGTTCGACTCCGGCATGCCTGCCCAGAAGCCGTCCGGCGAGAGCTGGTTCGGTACGGACCACATCGGCCGCGACGTCTTCTCCCGCGTCGTGTTCGGGGCTCGCTCGTCCCTGGTGATCGGACTCTGCGCCACCGCGCTCGCCCTCGCCGCAGCCGCAGTCCTCGGCTCGATCGCCGCCACCGCTGGCAAGGCCGTCTCCGAGGTGCTGATGCGCATCCTCGACATCGTGATGAGCTTCCCGGGCATTGCGCTCGCCGCCGTCTTCGTGGCGGTCTGGGGCTCCTCGATCCCGGTGCTGATCGGTGCGATCGCGTTCCTCTACACCCCTCAGCTGACCCGGGTCGTACGGGCGAACGTGCTCAGCCAGTTCGGTGAGGACTACGTCGCCGCCTCGAAGGTGATGGGTGCTGCGACCTGGTGGATCCTCGTCAAGCACGTCGCCCGCAACTGCCTCGCGCCGATCCTCGTGTTCGCGACGGTGCTGGTCGCCGACGCGATCGTCTTCGAGGCGTCGCTATCGTTCATCAACGCCGGCGTGAAGCCGCCGAACCCGTCCTGGGGCAACGTGCTCGCCGACGGTAAGCAGCTGCTCCTGATCGGCGGCTGGTGGGCCACCTTCTTCCCCGGCCTGGCGATCCTGGTCACCGTGCTGTCGCTCAACGTGCTCTCGGAGGGCATGACCGACGCGATGGTCTCGCCCAAGGCCCGCCGCAAGGTGAAGCTCGACGACCCGATCGAGAAGTCGGACGACGCGGTCGTCGAGGAGCTCGAGCTCGCCGAACCGCCGGTGTCGCTGGAGTCCCGCCTGGCTGCCCTCAAGGCCGCCGAGACCGCGCGCGGCGACCGACTCGTCTTCGCAGACAAGGCTGGCGAGACCGCCGTACCGCTGCTTGAGGTCAAGGACCTCTCGATCCGGTTCCCCGACGCCCACGGCGACGTGAACGTGGTCGACCAGGTCTCGTTCACCGTACGGCCCGGCGAGACGATGGGCCTCGTCGGCGAGTCAGGCTGTGGCAAGTCGATCACTTCGATGGCGATCATGGGGCTGCTCCCCCGGACAGCTCAGCTCTCGGGTGAGATCAACTTCGAGGGCCGCAACCTTCTGGACATGACGCCGAAGCAGCACAACGCGCTGCGCGGCCATGAGATCGCGATGATCTACCAGGACGCGCTCAGCTCGCTCAACCCGTCGATGCTGATCAAGGCGCAGCTGAAGCAGCTCACCTCCCGCGGTGGGCAGCGGTCAGCCGAGGAGCTTCTCGAGCTGGTCGGCCTGGACCCCGTCCGGACGCTCGCGTCGTACCCCCACGAGCTCTCCGGTGGACAGCGTCAGCGCGTACTGATCGCCATGGCGCTGACCCGCAACCCGAAGCTCGTGATCGCCGACGAGCCGACCACCGCCCTTGACGTGACCGTGCAGAAGCAGGTCGTCGATCTGCTCAACTCGCTGCGCGACAAGCTCGGCTTCGCCATGGTCTTCGTCTCCCACGACCTGGCGCTGGTCGCATCGGTCGCGCACAAGATCACCGTGATGTACGCCGGCCAGGTCGTCGAGAGCGGCACCACACGCGAGATCCTCACCGATCCGCGGCACGAGTACACCCGCGGCCTGCTCGGCGCCGTGCTCTCCATTGAGTCCGGCCAGGGGCGCCTCCACCAGGTGCCCGGCGTCGTCCCGTCGCCTCGCGAGTTCGTCGTCGGCGACCGGTTCGCGCCCCGCTCGTCACGGCCGTCGTACGGGCTCGACACCCGACCCGTGCTCTACACCCTGCCCGGCACCGACCATGCCGTCGCGATGCAGCCTGAGGAGGTGCCCGCATGACAACCCTCGACAACCCCAGCCCCGGTCCGGTGATGGAGCTGAAGGACGTCCGGGTGGTCCACAAGACCCGTACCGGCGGCCTGTTCCGCGGTGGCACCGTCACCGCCGTCGACGGGGTCGACTTCTCAGTCTCTCGCGGCGAGACCGTCGGCATCGTCGGCGAGTCCGGCAGCGGCAAGACGACGCTCGCGAAAGTCCTTGTCGGACTGCAGAAGCCGACGTCCGGTGAGGTGCTCTTCAAGGGTGAGCCGCTGGTGTACGGGTCCCGCTTCCGCAGGAAGCTCGGCCGTTCGGTCAGCGTCGTGTTCCAGGACCCGGCGACCGCGCTCAACCCGCGCATGGTCGTCCGCGACCAGCTGCTCGACCCGCTCCGGGTGCACAACATCGGTACCCCGGACGAGCGTGAGGCCCGCGTGCGTCGCCTCCTGGGTCTCGTCGGTCTCCCGCTGTCGGCACTCGACGTGCTGCCCCGGCAGATCTCCGGCGGCCAGCGGCAGCGAGTCGCGATCGCCCGTGCCCTCGCCCTGGAGCCCGATGTGATCGTCGCCGACGAGCCCACCTCGGCCCTCGACGTCTCCGTTCGAGCCCAGGTGCTCAACCTGCTCGCCGACCTCAAGGAGACCCTCGGGCTCGGGCTGGTGTTCATCAGCCACGACATCTCGACGGTCCGCTACGTTTCCGACCGCATCGCCGTGATGCTCGCCGGCAAGATCGTGGAGTCTGGCCCCGCGGCTGAGGTCTTCGCCGATCCCAAGAACCCCTACACGCGCACGCTGCTCAGCGCCGTGCCATCCCTGCTGTAACCCCACCGCAACCACTGAACCATCCAACCCGGCCCCCGAGCCACCCAACCCGGCCCTGAGCTTGTCGAATGGCCACTGAGGAGCATGAGATGCCCACGTTCCGCGGCATGATCCCGCCGACGCTGACCCCGATGCACGCCGATGGTTCGCTCGACCTCGAGAGTCTTGACCGGCTCGTCGACCACCTGATCGACGGCGGCATGGACGGCCTGTTCGTGCTCGGCTCCTCGGGCCAGGTCGCCTACCTCACCGATGCCGAGCGCGACATCGTCACGTCTCGCGTCGTTGCCCGTACGGCAGGTCGCGTGCCCGTCGTCGTTGGTACGCCCGACATGTCGGCCCGGCGGGTGGTCGACCAAGGCCGCCGCGCCGCCGAGCTGGGCGCCGACGCAATCGTCGTGACCGCTCCGGTCTACGCGCTCAACAATGACGGCGAGATCGGCGACCATTTCCGCATGGTCGCGAAGGGCGTCGACGTGCCGGTGATCGCGTACGACGTCCCCGTCCGGGTGCGCTCGAAGCTGACCCTCGACACGCTGATGGACCTGGCCCTCGAGGGGCACATCTGCGCGGTCAAGGACTCGTCTGGCGACGACGTTGCCTTCCGTCGCCTGGTCGCGGCCAACGAGGCCGCAGGGCATCCGATCGACGTGCTGAGCGGCCACGAGGTGATGCTTGACGGCATGTTCCTGCTGGGCGCCGACGGTGCGGTGCCAGGGCTCGCCAACGTCGACCCCGCTGGCTACGCACGGCTCTGGCAGGCAGCCCAGCGCGGCGACTGGCCGGCCGCCAAGCTCGAGCAGGACCGAATCGCCCAGCTTTTCAGCATCGCCTTCGCCCCCTCGGGCATGTCGGGCGATGCGGGTGGCATCGGCGCCTTCAAGGCGGCTCTGGCGATCCTCGGTGTGATCGGGTCCGGCGCGATGCCAGCTCCCCTGCGGCCGCTGTCCGACGACGTCGTGGCCCAGATCGGCGACATCCTCGGCAGCGTCGGGCTCCGTCAGCCCGCCCACGTCTGACGATGAAGGGCGTGCTGGAGCAGCTCCGCGGTCGACTGGTCGTGTCGTGCCAGGCGTACCCCGGCGAGCCGATGCTCGACCCGCGCACGATGGCGCAGGTCGCTGCATCGGTCGAGCGGGGTGGCGCAGCGGCTGTCCGGGCGAAGGGGCTCGACGACATCCGCGCCGTCAAGGCAGTCGTGTCGGTGCCGGTCATCGGGCTTGTCAAGGAGGGCGACACGGGGGTCTACATCACCCCGACGCTGGCGTCTGCCCTTGCCGTGGCAGAGACGGGCTGCGAGATCGTGGCGCTCGACGGCACGCGCCGACCCCGACCGGACGGCCTCACGCTCGCGCAGACCGTGGCCGGTCTCAAGGAGCAGTTCCCCCACGTCATGGTGATGGCCGACTGCGGTTCACGTGATGACGCCATCGCAGCGGAAGCGGCGGGTGTTGACATCCTCGGCACCACCCTGGGTGGCTACTCGGGCGAGCGGCCAAAGACCGTCGGCCCCGACTGGGAGCTCGTCGACCAGGTGGTCGGACTGGGTTCCCTGCCGGTCATGGTCGAAGGCCGTGTGCACACCGTCGAGCAGGCAGCCGAGGCGCTCCGCCGCGGCGCCTGGTCAGTGTGTGTCGGCACCGCGATCACGCACCCGGCAACGATCACGTCATGGTTCGCCGCGGCCGTCGAGTCCGCCGCTTCCGAGTAGTTCATGGAGGTCGTCGAGATCGTCCGGACTGGCGACCCGTCGCCGGGCTCGCCGTATGCCCAACCGTGCTTCCGGATCCCCGCACTTGCGGCGTCGGGTGAACGACTCCTGCTGGCGTACGACGTCCGCGAGGACTGGCGCGACCTGCCCGGGCCGTTCGACATCATGCTGCGCACCTCGGATGACGTCGGCCGGACCTGGTCGTCTCCGATCCCCTTCCGCATGCACGACGGATCCGTCGGATATGGCGACGCCTCCCTCATCGCTGAGGGCGACGACGTGTGGTGCTGGTACGTCTCCTCCGACGGGCCGAGCTTCTTCACAGCGACCGCCGGCCATGGCCTCGGGCTCTGGCTGGCGCACTCGGTCGATCGTGGCGAGACCTGGACCCACACAGAGGTCCCTGGCCTGAGGCCGAGCGATGTGGGCGGCATGTTCGCCACCTCGGGCAACGGCATCGTGCTGCGGCAAGGTCCGTACGCCGGCCGCCTGCTCCAGCCGTTCGTGCTGCGCACCCAGGATGGGAAGCGATGGGCGGCAGTCGCCGCGTCCGACGACCGAGGCGTGACCTGGACCCTCGGCCCCCGCGTCGGCCCGGACTGCGATGAGACGAAGGTTGTCGAGGTGGTCGAGGACGAGCCACGTTCCGCTGAGACCGCCGCCGGTCCCAGCGCCAGGGACGGGGTCGGCGGCGTGCTGCTCCTCGCCCGGGACCGGCCCCGTCGGCGCACAAGCTGGTCGGCGGACGGTCTGACCTACTCACTCCCAGAGCCCCACAGCGCGCTCCTCGATCCCGGATGCAACGGCGGCGCGGTGACCCTCCCTGACGAGCGTCTGGTGATCTCCCTGCTCGACCACGAGACCGACCGCTGCCGGCTTGTGCTCCGCGTCAGCGACGACGCCGGGCTGACCTGGTCGCCCAGCATCGTCGTCGACCCCGGCGCTGCGGCCTACTCTGTGCTCGCTGTGCTCCCCGACGGTGACCTCGGGCTCGTCTACGAGGTGGGCGACTACCACGGCATCCGCTTCATCCGGATCGGTGTGGACGAACTGGGCTTCGGCGACGACGGCCAGCAGCGGCTTGAGTCGCTCTCCCCATCGCCCGGCGCTGCGAAGCCGCCGGTCGCGGGCGCCGCGCCCTAGCTGTGACGCGTCGTCCGGACCAAAGCCATTGACCATGCCGGTTGGTCGCCCCCTTCCGGAGTGGAGCCGGGACGAGAAGGTGTGGACCGCTCCGAAGCGGTCCCACGTCCCCAGCGGGCAGCTGCATGGGTCGCCGGAGCAGCTCGGAAGCCACGAGTGGGCCAGATCCGCTTCTCGACGAGAATCGAAACGGTTCAGTCGCCTGTTTGGCGCATCGAGCAGTGGCTTTGGCCCAACTGCGGCTCTGAACCCTCGCTAGCGCTTCAGCAGCGAAGCCATCTGGTCGGCGATCGTGGTCATCGCGCGCTCAGGAACGAGCCGGGTGAGGATGTCCATCGCCTTGGCGTCCTTGCCGATCACGACCCGGTAGCTGCCTCGCTCGATCGCCTTCACGATCACCGAGGCAGCTTCTGCCGGGGTGGTCAGCGACGGGGCACCCTTCGGTGGGGTCGCTCCGGCCACCGCAGGCATGTGGACGCCCGAGTTGGCGGTGATGCTCGTCGCCACGCCGCCCGGGAAGACGACCGTCACTTTGACGTTGGTGCCGCGGAGCTCGGAGTGCAGCCCCTCGGTGAACAGCTTCACGGCGGCCTTGCTCGCTCCGTACACCGTCTGCCCGGGCACCGGGATGAAGCCGCCCATGCTCGACACGTTCACGATCGAGGCCCGCGGCCGGGAGAGCAACAGTGGCAGGAACGCCTGGACCATCGACACGGTCCCCCAGAAGTTCACCGACATCACCCGCTCGATCTCCTCGAGGCTGAGCTCGGCGAAGGGGACGAAGCGCTGGATGATGCCGGCCACGTTGACCACCCCATCGACCTGGCCGTGGGCGGCGACAACTGCCTCGGGCAGCGCCATCACCGCATCGCGGTCGGTGATGTTGACCACGTGGGTCGACAGCCGGTCGGCCAACGACTGCACCATCACCCGAGTCTCGTCGAGCCGATCCTCGCTCAGGTCGACCGCCGCGACTCGGGCACCATTGGCGAGCAGCTGCCGCACGACCTCGCGCCCGATCCCGTTGCCGCCACCGGTGACGACGAACACCTTGCCAGCCAGCGCAGTCATGGTTCAGTCCTTTCCGACGCGGCCGGCCAGGTGCCGGGCCGCGATGTAGCCGAAGACGGTGGCCGGGCCCAGCGTCGAGCCCGGTCCCGGATACGTGCGCCCCATCACCGAAGCCGAGCAGTTGCCCGCCGCGTAGAGACCGTCGATCACGGACCCGTCCTCACGCAGCGCGCGGGCGTACGTATCGGTCACGACCCCGCCCTTCGTACCGAGGTCGCCAGCGACGATCTCGACGGCGGTGAACGGACCCTTCTCGATCGGTCCGAGATTGGGGTTCGGGCGACAGAGCGGATCGCCGTAGTAGCGGTCGTACGCCGACGAGCCCCGTCCGAAGTCGTGGTCGACGCCGCTGCGGGCCATCCCGTTGAACCGGTCGACGGTCGCCGCCAGCCGCGACGGGTCGACGCCGATCAGACCGGCCAGGGTCCGTAGGTCGGCCGCCTCATGGAACAGGCCAGCGGCGCTCAACTTCTGTTTCGCCTTCGGGTCCATCACCATGTACGACCGCAGGTAGCGCCGCGCATGCCGCACGTCGGCGATCATCCAGAACCGACCCGGCACCTCCTTGGCTCGGGCCAGCATGTGGTGACCGAGGTCGACGTACGACTCCGACTCGTTCGCGAACCTCTCGCCGTTGCCGTCGACGATCATCGAGTACGGAACCGATCGCTCGCTGACCAGGAACGACGCCGAGCCTGCCGGATCCGCGGGCGGGATCGAGCCGCCCCACCACGCGTCGTCCATCAGGTCGAGCGCTGCGCCTACCCGGGCAGCCGCGTCGATGCCCGACCCGACGTTGCCCTTCGACCCCGACGACGCCGTACCGTCGACGCCCTGGTGCTGCTCACGAAGCGCCCGGTTGTGGTCGAAGCCGCCAGCACCCAGCACGACGCCGCGCCGGGCCTCGACCCGTACCTCACGACCGTCCCTGCTGGTCACGACACCGACGACGCGACCGCCCTCGACGACCAACTCCTCGACGGGGCTGGACAGCCAGATCGTGACGCCCAACCGCTGGGCGACAGCGAGGAACGACGCGGCGAGCGCGGCGCCCATCCCGACCAGCCGCTTGCCCCGGACCAGGCCGCCGACCACCCGACCCACGACTTGCGCGCCCCGGACGAATCCGCCCGGCGTCGACCACGCCCGCTGCAGCAGCCAGAAGTCATCGGTCTTCATCGGGGCTGGCACGCCATCCTGGCCGCGCGAGGTGGCCCACCAGTCGCCGAGCGTACGGGAGTCGAACGGCTCGCACTCGATCGCGCGACCGACCTTTCCGCCCGGGAGCTCGGGGTAGTAGTCGGGGTAGTCGGCGGCGCGGGTGAACCGCATGCCGAGCCGCTCGGCGAGCTCGACGAAGCCTGCCACGTTGTCGACGAACGCCTCCCGCCGCTCAGGCGAGGCAGCCGGGCCAGCCTCCTCGCCGACAGTCTCGGCGAGGTAGGTGAGCGCCTCCTCGCGGGAGTCTCCGACCTTGTCGCGGCGCATCAGCGGGTTGTTCGGCAGCCACAGCCCGCCGCCTGACATCGCGCTGCTGCCGCCCCAGCGGTCAGTCGACTCAAGCATCACCACGGATAGTCCCGCGTCTGCCGCGGTGATCGCGGCAGCGAAGGCCGCTGCCCCGGTGCCCGCGACCACTACGTCGTACGAGTGGTCCCACGTCGGGGTGCTGTCGGTCGTGAGCGTGCGGTCGGTCATGAGCGAACCTCTCTGTTCCAAGCCACGATGAACACCTACCGGACACTATTGTCCGGTTGCTACGCTCCCAGCATGCCTGCTTCCGGCCCGCCAATCAACAGGGGACCCGCCGCGGCCGCCGAGAACCGTGCAGCCCTGGTGCACTGGGGGCGCGTGCTCTTCGCCGACCGTGGGTTCGACGTGCCCCTGTCGGCGGTCGCCAAGGCGGCCGGGGTGAGCCAGGGCGTGCTCTATCGACACTTCCCCAGCAAGGCCTCGCTCGCGCTCGCCGTCTTCGCCGACAATGTGGCCGAGATCGAGCAGCTGGCCGGGACGACCGACGGGCCGGACGCCTTCGTCCTCGTCTGGGCGCGGTTGGTCGAGCAGTGCCTCGAGTCGGTGGCGTTCATCGAAGCCCTGTCGCACTCGAAGCTCCCCGACTGGGCGGGTGCCGAGCGCCTGGTCGCCTGCCTCGATGGTCCGCTGGCGGCAGCTCGTACGGTTGGCCTCGTCCCCGACCTCACCACCGACGACCTGTTGGTCGTGCTCCGCATGGTGTACGGGGTCGTCGCCACCGCCCCAGACCGAGAGACTGCGGCGATCGGGGTCGCCCGTGCGTTGGCGCTCGTGGATCCAAGGTTGGCGGTGGGAGCTCGCTGACGGCTGGGTGGCTTCGCGGTTGCCTCGCGACGGGGCTCGGCCGCTGAGGTCCGGCTTCGATGGCGGTGGGCTGGGGTGGATTGGGCTTGTGGGGCCGCGGTAGCACCGGCTGCCTCACCGTCAAGGATGGCTTCGCCATCCAGCCCTGGTGGGCAGGCGGGGCGACCGACCTCGACACCCTCGTCCTGCTCTGTTCGCGGCACCATGCCCTGCTCGAACCCGCCCGTGGCGACCCGAGGGACCAGTGGCAGATCCGCATGGGCGTGGGCCAGCTTCCTGAGATCACGGCACCGGTCCGCGTCGACCCGTACCAGCGACCGTTCCGACGACAGCCTGCCCCGGCAGCCTGACTGTCGACCCGTTCGTCGCGGCGATTAGGGGCGGCGCCGCCGAGCGCCCAGTGGCGCCTGTGGGCGGTTGTCGTCGCCTGGGGCTGGACCCTGGCACCGAGGGCAGAAGAAGATGGTCCGCTCCTGGGTCGGCGGGCCGTCGAGCTGAACCCGTACGGTCTCACCACAGCGCCGGCAGGGCAGACCCGAACGGCCGTGCACGTAGGTGTTCTGGCTCCTCACGTACGACCCGGTCGACGACTGCACGTCACGGAGCTTGCCCGCCTCGATCAGCCGCTTCGCCCGATCCACCAACGCTCGGACTTGTGCCTCGGGAAGCTCGGCTGCGGCGGCCCAGGGGTTGAGCCGCTCGACGAACAGGGTCTCGGCGGTCCACAACGTGCCTAGTCCAGCAAGGTTCCGCTGGTCGAGCAGCGCCGCCGCAA
>Ga0116179_1003717_pt1 | contig 10443 bp, 9 predicted proteins | sample AD_UKC071_MetaG_FD_89751 | JGI IMG/M metagenome (GOLD analysis project Ga0116179, IMG submission 89751) | Active sludge microbial communities of municipal wastewater-treating anaerobic digesters from USA - AD_UKC071_MetaG | ecosystem: Engineered > Bioreactor > Anaerobic > Digestate | place: USA...
GGACGCGCCAGAAAAATCACTGCATCGGCAATATCCAGCGAGGGTGCCAGCGCATCGGCGTGCGCACCCAGGCGCATCGAATTGCTGCGCGGCTCGATCGCCACCACGATGCGTGCATCGCCCACCTTGGCGCGCAACCCTGCCAGCGTGGTGTGAATCGCGGTGGGGTGATGGGCGAAGTCGTCGTACACGGTGATGCCCGCGTGTTGCCCGATCACTTCCATGCGCCGTTTGACGCTATGAAACCGTGCAAGCGAAGGGATAACCTGCGCCAGCGCCACGCCCTGCGCGGCACACGCAGCCAACGCGGCCAACCCATTCAACACATTGTGGTCGCCCAGCAGTGACCACTCGACCACACCACATTCCTGGCCCGCACGCAGTACCGCAAACCTGCTGCCATCGTCGCGCAATTTACGCGCACTCCATTCGAAGTTCTCATCGAAGCCAAAACGCTCCACCGGCGTCCAGCAGCCCATCGCCAAGACTTCGGCCAACTGCGCATCGTGACCATTGACGATCAGCCGCCCACGCTGTGGCACGGTGCGCACCAGATGATGAAATTGACGCTGGATCGCGGCCACATCCGGGAAAATATCGGCGTGGTCGTATTCCAGATTATTGAGGATGGCCACCAGCGGGCGGTAGTGCACGAATTTGCTGCGTTTGTCGAAAAACGCAGTGTCGTATTCGTCGGCCTCCACCACGAATTCACGCCCAGTCCCCAAGCGCGCCGACACGCCAAAATCTTCCGCCACGCCACCAATCAAAAAGCCCGGATCGCGCCTTGCCGCATCCAGCAAAAAACTCAAGATCGTGGTGGTGGTGGTCTTGCCGTGGGTGCCGGCCACCGCCAACACATCGCGGCCCGGCAACACCTGTTCGGATAACCACTGCGCACCGGAGGTGTAGCGCATGCCGGCATCCAGCACATGTTCAACCGCTGCATTGCCGCGCGACAGCGCGTTGCCAATGATGACCGCAGCGCAATCGGCGCTGATGTTTTGCGGCTGATAGCCCTGCTGCAATGTGATGCCCAACTGCTCCAGCTGGGTGGACATTGGCGGGTAGATATTTTGGTCGCTGCCTTCCACCGCGTGGCCAAGTTCACGCGCCAACGCGGCCACGCCGCCCATGAAGGTGCCGGCGATGCCGAGGATATGGAGTTTCACAAGTTGTTCCTGAGTCGATCCCAACGGAATTCAGAGGTGAATCGGTGCAAGGCAACCCTCGCAACAACGCGTGTATCGGGGAGTGCGCTTGCGCCAGCGAGTGTGTTGCGAGGCAAGCCTCACACCGACTCGCCACCCACCCCGCACTACTCAGCCAACCTCATGCCCGCGTTGGATAGCTTCCACAATCCGGGTGAACACCTCGTCCAGCGTACCCACCCCATCCACCACGGTGAGCTGGCCATGCTGGCGATAAAAATCCACCACCGGTGCGGTTTTTTCGTCATAGACATTCAAGCGATGCCGTACCGATTCGGGGCTATCGTCAGAACGACCTTCGGCCTTGGCGCGGCCAGCCAGACGCGCGATGATCTGCTCGTTATCCACCACCAATTGCACAGCGGCATCAAACTTTTGACCAAGACCTGCCAGCAAGGCATCCAGCGCCGCGGCCTGCTCAAGATTGCGCGGATAGCCATCAAGGATAAAGCCGGCCCTGGTGTCCTCGCGTGAGAGGCGGTCTTTCAGCATCCCCAGCAGGATGTCATCGCTGACCAAATCGCCACGCGCCATCACTTCCTTGGCTTGCAGGCCCAACGGGGTGCCCGCGGCCACTTCGGCGCGCAACAAATCGCCGGTGGAAATATGCGGCACCTGCAGGTGCTCCTTCAGTCGCGTTGCCTGGGTGCCCTTGCCGGATCCGGGTGCCCCCAACAGAACCAATCGCATCGAATCGCTCCAAAATGTCTCGTGAATTGTCTTGTCATACGGCGCTAGACTGCATTTTGCGCCAACCCCGGCCAGCTTACTGCATTTGACACCTGTTGCTGGTGCCAGTGCCAAGGAACCTTCATGCCCGCAGGCAATTTGCTGTATGCCCAAAGCGGCGGCGTCACCGCCGTCATCAACGCCACCGCCTCCGCCGTACTGCACACGGCGCGCACCAGGAAAGTACGCGTATTGGCCGCGCGCAACGGCATCCTGGGTGCGCTGCGCGAGGAATTGTTCGACACATCCGCCTTGACCAGCGCCGAGATCAAAGGCCTGGCGCACACGCCGGGTGGCACATTCGGCAGTTGCCGCTTGAAACTGAAATCGCTGACCGAAGACCGTGCCAAGTACGCGCGCCTGCTGGACGTTTTCAAAGCGCACGATATCCGCTGGTTCTTGTACAACGGCGGTAATGATTCGGCCGATACCGCACTGAAAGTCTCGCAACTGGCCGCCGAATTTGACTACCCACTGACCTGCGTGGGCGTGCCCAAGACCGTGGACAACGATTTGGCCGTCACCGATTGCTGCCCGGGATTTGGCTCAGCTGCCAAATACACCGCTGTGTCGGTGCGCGAATGCGCGCTGGATGTGGCGGCGATGGCGGAAACCTCAACCAAGGTGTTTGTGTATGAAGCCATGGGTCGCCACGCCGGTTGGCTGGCGGCAGCGGCAGGCCTGGCAGGCACTGGCAAAGACGATGCCCCGCATCTGATTCTGTTCCCCGAGCGCGTGTTTGATGAAGCCGATTTCATGGCGAAGGTGGCCGCCATCGTCAAACGCGTGGGCTATTGCGTGGTGGTGGCCAGCGAGGGTATCCGCACCGCCGATGGCCGTTTCGTGGCCGATGCCGGCGGCGGCAAGGACAGTTTCGGGCATACCCAATTGGGCGGCGTGGCCTCGCATTTGGCCGGCCGGGTGAAAGACGTGCTGGGCCACAAGGTGCACTGGGCGCTACCCGACTACCTGCAGCGCTCGGCGCGGCATCTGGCCAGCAAGACCGATCTGGAACAGGCGATGGCGGTAGGCCGGGCGGCAGTGGAGTGCGCCCTGAACGGGCAAAACGCGGTGATGCCGGTGATCGTGCGCGATGCCGATGCGCCGTACCACTGGCATATCGACATCGCCCCACTGTCACGCATTGCCAATCATGAAAAAACCATGCCCAAGGGTTTTATTCGCAAGGACGGCTATGGCATCACCACCGCTGCCCGTCACTACCTATTGCCACTGATCGAAGGGGAAGCCTATCCCCCGTATGTCCGGGATGGACTACCCAATTACGTTGTCCCCAAGATGACGCTGGTACGTCGCCGCTTGCCCGCCTGGAACGGCTGAGGCGAAGCTGGCATACACTGCGCCCAACTCGAATCCCCAAACTCTCGCTTCAGGACACCTCCATGATCAAGACCGCAATTGCGCTCTCCTCGTTGGCCCTGGCACTGGCAGTTGCCAGTACGCCGGCCCAAGCCCAGTTCAGCAAGAAAAAAAATGACCCGCAAGGTGCGGCTGCGGGTGCCAATTCGCAAGGCGCCGGCCTCAATCTTGAGCATTGTGATCAATCGATGGGCACGATTGCAGTGGTGGAAGAACAGGACGGTGACTGGTACCGCTACCTGACCTCGGATTTGCGTTTGCCGTCCACCATTCCAGTGATCCGCATGTTGATCCAGCAATCCAACTGCTTTGTGGTGGTGGAGCGCGGCCGTGCCATGAAGAACATGATGCAGGAACGTGCGCTGATGGATAGCGGCGAACTGCGCGAAGGCAGCAACTTCGGCAAAGGCCAGATGGTGGCAGCCGACTACACCATGAACCCCAGCATCAATTTCTCGCAAAGCAATGCCGGCGGCATTGGCGGCGTCATTGGCTCGTTTGGTGGCAAGTGGGGCGCCGTGGGTGCGATTGCCGGCAGCCTGAAGTTCAAGAAAGCGGAAACCATGCTGACCATGATCGACAACCGCTCCGGCGTACAGATCGGTGTGGCGCAGGGGAATGCCACCAAGACCGATTTCGGCTTGGGCTTCCTCGGCGGCGGCGGTTCTGGTTTCGGCGGGCTGGGCGGCTACACCAACACTCCCGAAGGCAAGGCATTGGCGGCTGCGTTCGCCAATGCCTACAACAACTTGGTGCGCGCGATGCGCGACTACCGGCCGCAAGAAGTGGAAGGCGGGCTGGGCAAGGGCGGCAAGCTCAAAGTCGGTGACTAAGCCCACCGATTGCAGTGATGACGCAAACGCCCGGTATTGCCGGGCGCTTGCGTTGGCAGCCACGCACGCACATGCGATGCTGCGCGGATGCCCGTCTTGCAAGTCAAAGCCAAACCCAATTCCCGCGTCTGTGCACTGACGTTGCAGGAGGACGGTACGTGGCTGGCACACCTCAAATCCGCACCGATCGATGGCAAGGCCAATGCCGAACTTATCGGGTTGATCGCCAAACAGTTCGGCTGCCGCAAAGCCGATGTGCAGATAAAATTGGGTGCGGGTGGGCGCATCAAGTTGGTGACCGTGCCTGACTGAACTCGACCTCAGTCGCAGCCGCGTCCTTCCACGCCCAGCGCCACCGCAAACTGCGGCACCGCCCCCAGCTGGCCCTGTGCTGCGGCATCCAAACCGTCCTTGAGATAGACCCGCACCCGCCCTTGCGCATCGAGTTTAGGGGTGGCGCTGGCAGCGTCCTTGCGCCAGATCCGGATGACCGCAGATTGGCCGCTGCAACTGGCATTGGGGACACGCAATACATCATTCAAAATCCAGCCATTGGCTGCCGATGCCTGCGCTTTGCGCGCATCCAGCAACCGCGCGCGGGCCTGACAGCGTGTGCTGGTCCGCACTTGGGTAAGTGCGTAAGGTGACGCTTCCTTGGCCTTGGTGAACCGTCCTTCCAGGCGGGTACACGCCTCGGGGATGGTGCGCAGCGTGTGCAGCACACCCGGTACCTGCGCGGGGATCGGCCCGCGCTGGATTTCCGGACTTTGCGCCGCAGCGGCTGCCATCGCCAAGGCAAGTAACAGGCCAGCCAGAAACATGTGCAGTCGCAGCATCGAACACTCCGTTTTCATCACCATGCAGGCAGATTCGCACGTCCAAGCTGAATCCTGCGTGCGGCGCTCCAATTCCCGCCGAGGTATGCGATAGTCAGGCGTCGCCTACCATTTGGAGTAGGCACATCAACCTGCCGTTTTCCATTTCGAACACCCGGGGAGGGGATTCATGCTGGAGCAATATGGTTTGGTACTGGCGCTGGTCTGCGCCGTCGTTGCAATTATCTATGGCCTATGGGCCGCCGCGTGGATCAACAAGCAACCTGCAGGCAATGAACGCATGCAGGAAATTGCCGGGGCCATCCAGGAAGGCGCGCGTGCCTATCTCAATCGCCAGTACTCCACCATTGCCATCGCGGGGGTGGTGCTGCTGGTGTTGATCGGTGTGTTTTTGAATATCCATACCGCAATTGGCTTTGCCATTGGTGCGGTGCTCTCAGGCGCGGCCGGCTATATCGGCATGAACGTCTCGGTGCGCGCCAACGTGCGCACGGCGGAGGCTGCGCGCAAGGGCATGAGTGCTGCGATGGATGTGGCGTTCCGTGGTGGCGCGATCACCGGCATGCTGGTGGTGGGGCTGGGCCTGCTGGGTGTGGCCGGGTACTACTTCGTGCTGGGCAAACTGGGCCTGCCGCAGGAAAAAGTGCTGCACGCACTGGTCGGACTGGCGTTCGGCAGCTCGCTGATCTCGATCTTCGCGCGCCTGGGTGGCGGCATCTTCACCAAGGGTGCCGACGTCGGCGCCGATCTGGTGGGCAAGGTCGAAGCCGGCATCCCCGAGGATGACCCGCGCAACCCGGCGGTGATCGCCGACAACGTCGGCGACAACGTCGGCGACTGCGCGGGGATGGCGGCCGACCTGTTCGAAACCTATGCGGTGACCATCATCGCCACGATGCTGCTGGGCGGGCTGATGTTCGCCGTGAACTCGCATGCGGTGCTGTATCCGCTGCTGCTGGGCGGGGTGTCGATCATCGCCTCGATCATTGGCGCGTTCTTCGTCAAGGTAAAGGCAGGCGGCTCGATCATGGGCGCGCTGTACAAGGGCGTGCTCGTGTCGGCGCTGCTGTCGGCGGTGGCGTTCTGGTTCGTCACCGCGGATCTGTTCCCGAACGGCTTGACGTCGCTCGACGGCAGCCTGGTGATTTCGTCAACCAACATTTTCTATTGCGGCCTGGTTGGGCTGGTGCTGACCGGCGTGATCGTGTGGATCACCGAGTACTACACCGGCACCCAGTACGCGCCGGTGAAGCACGTCGCACAGGCCTCCACCACCGGCCACGGCACCAACATCATCGCCGGCTTGGGCGTATCGATGAAGTCCACCGCACTGCCGGTGCTGGCGGTGTGCGCCTCGATCCTGGTGGCACACAAACTGGGTGGCCTGTACGGCATCGCGATCGCCGCGACCGCCATGCTGTCGATGGCCGGCATGATCGTGGCGCTGGACGCCTACGGCCCGATTACCGACAACGCCGGCGGTATCGCAGAAATGGCCGAGCTGCCGCCGGAAGTGCGCAACGTGACCGATCCGCTGGACGCCGTGGGCAATACCACCAAGGCCGTCACCAAGGGCTATGCCATTGGTTCTGCGGCACTGGCCGCGCTGGTGCTGTTCGCCGACTACACCCACAACCTGCAAACCGCGCATCCGGACGTGCAGTTCACCTTCGACCTGTCCAACCACATGGTGATCGTCGGCCTGCTGATCGGCGGCCTGATTCCCTATCTGTTCGGCGCGATGGCGATGGAAGCCGTGGGCCGCGCCGCCGGTGCGGTGGTGGAGGAAGTGCGTCGCCAGTTCCGCGACATCAAGGGCATCATGGATGGCAGCGGCAAGCCGCAGTACGACAAGGCCGTGGACATGCTGACCAAGTCGGCGATCAAGGAAATGATCGTGCCGTCGCTGCTGCCGGTCGCGGTACCGGTGATCGTGGGTCTGGCGCTGGGCCCGCAGGCGCTGGGCGGGTTGCTGATCGGCACGATTGTGACGGGCATCTTCGTGGCCATTTCGATGACCACCGGCGGCGGCGCATGGGACAACGCCAAGAAGTACATCGAGGACGGCCACTTCGGCGGCAAGGGCAGTGAGGCACACAAGGCTGCCGTCACCGGCGACACCGTGGGTGACCCCTACAAGGACACCGCAGGCCCCGCCGTGAACCCGCTGATCAAGATCATCAACATCGTGGCGTTGCTGATCGTGCCGCTGCTGCCGGTGAACACCCAACACACCGAAGCCGCCAAACCGCCGGTAGCGGTGAGCGCACCGGCCATGGAGCAGATGCAAGCCACGCCGGTGGCGGAAGACACTGCCCCCCCCCCTGCAGCGGAAACAGCATCCGCTGCCGATGCGGCCAAACCGGCGCAGTAAGTTTCATCAACACGCAGCAACAAAAACGGCGACCGCAAGGCCGCCGTTTTTGTTTGAGCATTGTGCGCCTGACTTACTTCGCCAACCGCTTGGCAATCGCCGCGCCCAGATCACCAGGGCTACGCACGGTGGTGATGCCGGCCTTTTCCATCGCGGCAAACTTGCCTTCGGCGGTGCCCGAGCCACCCGAGGCAATCGCACCGGCATGCCCCATGCGCTTGCCCTTCGGTGCCGACGCACCGGCGATAAAGCCCACCACCGGCTTCGTCACATGCTTGGCAATGAACTCGGCGGCCTCTTCCTCGGCACTGCCGCCGATTTCGCCGACCATGATGATGCCCTCGGTCTGCGGGTCGGCCTGGAACAACTTCAACGCGTCGATGAAGTTGGTGCCGTTGATCGGGTCGCCGCCGATGCCGATGCAGGTGCTCTGGCCCAGACCCACGTCGGTGGTTTGCTTGACCGCTTCATAGGTCAGCGTGCCGCTGCGCGAGACGATACCAATCTTGCCGGCAAATGGATGTGACCGGGCATGATGCCGATCTTGCATTCGCCGGGAGTGATCACGCCGGGGCAGTTGGGGCCGACCAGCACGACGTCCGGAGTGCCCTTCAGTACGTTCTTGACGCGCAGCATGTCCAGCACCGGGATGCCTTCGGTGATGCACACGATGACTTTGATGCCAGCAGCCGCCGCTTCCATGATCGCGTCAGCGGCAAACGGCGGTGGCACGTAGATGACCGAGGCATCGGCACCGGTGGCCTGCACGCACTGCGCCACGGTGTCGAACACGGGCAGACCCAGGTGGGTGCTGCCGCCCTTGCCGGGTGTCACACCGCCCACAACCTGCGTGCCGTAATCCAGCATCTGCTGGGCGTGGAAGCTGCCTTGCGAGCCGGTAAAGCCCTGCACCAGCACCTTGGTGTTCTTGTTGATCAAAACGGACATGAGGGGATCCTTTTACTGGCCAGCGACGGCGGCAACCGCCTTCTTCGCGCCATCGTTGATGTCGTCGGCCGGAATAATGGCCAAGCCGGAGTTCTTCAGCAGGTCCTTGCCCGCTTCCACATTGGTGCCTTCCAGCCGCACGATCACCGGGATCTGCACGCCCACGTCCTTGACCGCCGCGATGATGCCTTCGGCGATCATGTCGCAACGCACGATGCCACCGAAGATGTTGACGAAGATCGCCTTCACCTTGTCCGACGACAGGATCAGCTTGAACGCCTCGGTCACGCGTTCTTTATTCGCACCGCCGCCGACATCCAGGAAGTTGGCAGGCGCGCCGCCTTCCAGCTTGATCACGTCCATGGTGGCCATCGCCAGGCCCGCACCATTGACCATGCAGCCGATATTGCCGTCCATCGTGACGTAGTTCAGGTCGTACTGGCTGGCGCGCACTTCGGTTTCGTCTTCCTGACGAATATCGCGCATCGCGGTCAAATCGGCGTGGCGGAAGCTGGCGTTGTCATCGGAATTGATCTTGCCGTCCAGCACCGCGAGATTGCCATCGGTGAGGATGGCCAGCGGGTTCAATTCGACCAATGCCAAATCTTTTTCGTTGAACAGGCGATACAGGCCCAACATGATCTTGGTCAGCTGGCCCACTTGCTTGGCGGTCAAGCCCAGCGCGAAACCGAGGTCGCGGCACTCGAACGGCTGCAAGCCTTGCACGTAATTGACGTGCAGGGTCTTGATGGCTTCGGGCTTCTCGTGCGCCACCTGCTCGATATCCATACCGCCTTCGGCGGAGGCGATGAAGGTGATCGACTTGGTATCGCGGTCCACCAACACCGACAGATAGAGCTCCTTTGCGATGTCGGTGCCTTCGCACACCAACACCGAATCCACCGGCAATTCAACGCCGGCGGTCTGATACGTCGCCATCCTGGTGCCCAGCATGCCCTTGGCATACTCACGCACTTCGTCCAAGGTCTTGGCCAGCTTCACACCACCGGCTTTGCCGCGGCCGCCAGCGTGGATCTGCGCCTTGATGACCCACAGGCCACCTGGGATGGTTTTGGCCGCATCAACGGCCTCCTCCGGCGTGCGCGCAACGCGCCCGGTCGGAACTGCAATGCCGTAATCGGCAAACAATTGCTTTGCCTGGTACTCGTGAAAATTCATGGATCACCCGGGGAGAGGACGGACATCCGTGCTGCTGGAGTAACCAGTCCGGCCCGGATGGAACCCCATTTTAGCGTGTTGCGGCGCGTCATGCGTTGCCAGCCCGCACGGTTCCCGCATACTCGCCTCATGTTGCAGGCCTATCTTCCTTCCGACACCCAGTCACTGCAGGTCGCGATTCGCCGCGAGCTGTACTCGTTCACCCTGTATCGGCTGCTGGAAGCGGCGCTGCTGTGTTTGACCGTGTTCGCCCCAGTTGGCATGATTTTTGGCCAGCCGCGGCACCCGCACTTGGCTGCGGGCATCGCTATTGTTTACCTGATTGCCGCCATTGCCTTGTTCTTCAGTGGCCGTCGTGGCCAAGTCAACACCCAAGTATGGACCGGCATCAGTCTTGACATCCTGGCCAGCACGCTGGCCACCAACGCACTGCCGAATGTGGGCTCGGGCATTGCGATGATGTTGTTGTTCAACATCGGCGCGGCCGCGTTGTTCCTGCCGTTGCGCAAGGGGCTGATGCTGGCCGCCATCGCCAGCGTGGCGCTGGCGCTGCAACTGGCCTGGAGCTACCTGACCCAAGAGGCCATCAACCGCCCGCTGATCGAAATTCCGATGTTCGCGCTCAGCTATCTGGCAATTGCAACATTGACCAGTTTGCTGGGCCAACAATTGCGCGCCACCGCCGCTCTGGCCGAACATCGCGGCAGCCAAGCCGCCAATCTGGCCGAAGTGAACGAGTTGATCATCCGCCGCATGCGCACCGGCGTGTTGCTGGTGGATGGGGATGGCGAGATCCGGCTGGCCAATGAAGCCGCGTTGCTGCATCTGGGTGCCGCCGGCGAGGGCCGGCGCATGCTGGCCACCGCCGCGCCCGCGCTGTATGCGCGGCTGCGCTTGTGGGAGCGCGATGGCACACAAGACACTACCCCCCTGCAATTGGCACAGGATTTGCC
>Ga0116179_1003725_pt1 | contig 10430 bp, 15 predicted proteins | sample AD_UKC071_MetaG_FD_89751 | JGI IMG/M metagenome (GOLD analysis project Ga0116179, IMG submission 89751) | Active sludge microbial communities of municipal wastewater-treating anaerobic digesters from USA - AD_UKC071_MetaG | ecosystem: Engineered > Bioreactor > Anaerobic > Digestate | place: USA...
TGGTCTCGATGATATGATATATGTTCAAATAAATAAAGGAATTAGAGACGGTGTGGAAATTCCATATAATTTTATAGAAATTAAAGATAATGTGCTAACTTTTTTAGATATGATAAAAAAACATAATTTAATATTTAGATTAGCTTTCGTATCCGAAAATAACACAGGTGGGTTTTCTTCTGAAGAACCATCATATGATGATATAAAGAATGGATTATATGATAAAAGACAAGTAAGTATATTAACAATATACGAACAAACCATTTTAACCTCATAGAAAATAAAAAACCCCAGTTAAAGTAACTGGGGTTTTTCTTAGTGTGTATTTTCTATACAAATTTGTTTTATCTTATTATTAGTTCTACCAAGAACCCGACCTTTCATTTTATTACCATCCATCATTGGATATTTTTTTATACATTGATTTTATAAATTCGTCTATAAGTGAAGTAGTTATTATATCTACATCTTTATAAACGTTTAATATAAATTTATTTTTCCATACATCCGACTTGTAAAATGTTTCTAAATTATCATTAGACTTTATTGATCTAGAACGAATTTCACAATAAAAATCAGATATATCAATTTTACACTTACCATTTTTAATATAAATTTTTAAAGTGTGTCTGATTATAGCATTTGTTTCATAATATCCATCTAAGTCATATACCCCTTTAACAATTATTAATCCATTTTCTTTATCATCCAATTGAATTACATCATTAGATGATTTGTAGTTTTCTGTGATAAATATTTTTGATCTTAAATATATTTCTTCTGATTTAACTGAATCAAGATTCAATATTTTTTGATATAATATTTTTTTATTGGAAATGGGAAATTTTACAACTTCCCTATTAATTGTTGTTAGTGAATCATATTTAAAAAATGTGCTATAAAAATGATTGTTTTCTTTCTCTATATAATTTCCGGTTTTCGGTTTCAACCACTCTTTAAATTTACTCTCTTGTGAATAAGATAAAAATGGTAATAATAAAATAAGAATGAATAATAGTTTTTTCATAAAAGGAAGGACAGATTTTAATATATAGAATATGAGAAGGTGTAAATATAGGAATTGTTTAAATGAAATACAAGGAAGAGCAAATAAAAAGTTTTGTAAAATTCAATGTAAAAGAAATGAATTGAAATATAAGCAAAGAGATAAAAATAAATTAAAGGATGATTTGTGAAATTTGTTTATTTGAAGTTAGAGACAGGAAACATTTATCAATTCATATTTTACATTCACATCAAAATATGACATCAAAAACCTATTATGATGAATTTTTAAAAGTTAATGATGAGGATATATGTATAAATTGTGATAATGTTGTTAAATTTGAAAATTTAAATTTGGGATATTTAAATAAGAAAAAAGAAAAGAAATTTTGTTCAGTATCTTGTGCTAAATTGTCACCTATGGTTAGTCAAAAACAAAAAGATACTTGTCTAAAAAAATATGGAAATAGTAATTTTAGAAATCCTGAAAAGAACAAAGAAACATGCTTATCTAGATATGGTGTAGAAAACGTTCTATGTAAAGGAACTATTTTCTCAGAAAAAAGGGATAATGTGATCCAAGAAAAGTATGGTGTGGTAAACATTTTCCAGGTTAAAGAAATTAGAGATAGAATTAGAGAAAAAAGAAATAAAACTGGCGATTGGATAGATTACGAGAATGATAGATATTCAACTTATAAAGAATTCTATAGAATATCTTGGAATTATTATAAGTCAGTAAAATTAAAATTTTTGGAAATGTGGAATGGATATGACTTTTATGATGGTGAATATATAAAAAATAATTTATTACTCGATTCAAACGATGGTGATTATCCTTCTATAGATCATAAAATATCAATAAGAAAATGCTTTGATTTAAATAAATCCCCTATAGAAGCTTCTAATTTTGATAATCTTTGTGTTACTAAAAGAAGATTAAATTCTTCTAAAAAGAATATTGATATTTTAATATTTCAAGATAAAATAAAAAACTCGTCCAATTAGACGAGTTTTTTATTTCTGAACTTTTTCGAACTATTAATGTGTATTTTCTATACAGATTTGCTTTACTTTATTATTAGTCCTGCCGATTGGTACTTTTGTACCAACTGATATAATCAAAACCCTTCCTTTGACTTTAGAAAAATCAAGATGATCGCAATAACCATCCGTGAGCAAAACCGTATTGAAATCATTATAATGATCAACTACATAATCAACAGATGGTTGTAATACGGTACCTCCAAGACCATGAATTTTCATAGTTTCAAGTTTTTTCTTACTCTTGAAATTCTCAACCCATTTTACTTCGGTATCACCTTGAATGAAGTTAATTTCAATATCATTACGATAAACATAAGAAAGAACTCTTTCAAATGTACCTTGACCACCCATTGATCCTGATGTATCAAGAATTACGTTTACTTTACTCTTAATCTTACGATTACCTTTCAATCCTGGAATTTGACGACGATTTGGTTTAACAATTGTTTTATGTTTGATGTGTCCAAAAATCATATTAGAAACAGAACGTTTGATTTCTTTCAAATAATCTTTACGTTGTTTACGAAGTTTGTTAAGAGTTGTCTCAACATTTCCAGCTGAAAGACCACGAGATGCAAGTCGATCCATTACGTCACGAACCATAGCCTCACGCATTTCTTCGGGTACATCATCTCCAATGTGTTTATCAAGGTATTCGCCAGTACCATTCTCCAAATCTTGGAAGATTTGATCAGTACTCCAAGTATCCATAGGATCTCCTTTACCAGCTGGATTTTTACCATAAGGCCCATATGATGGTTTACCAGACGCATCTTTACCACCTTCATTACCAGTTCCACCACAGTCTGGACAAGACTCACCTTGGCCACCCCCACCATTACCGTTCTGACCTTGTCCCTGACCTTGACCTGGTTGTTGACCTTGTCCCTGACCTTGACCTGGTTGTTGACCTTGACCTTGTCCCTGACCTTGAACTGGTTGTTGACCTTGACCTTGTCCCTGACCTTGACCTGGTTGTTGACCTTGACCTGGTTGTTGACCTTGACCCGATTTATTATCTTTTTTACCAGTACCATTACAAGTTTGGCATTGTGAGTTCTTACATTTGCCTTCTTTTTGTTTCTTTTGAAACTTATCTTTCTCTTCTTTCAACCACTCATATAACTCCTCAAAGATAAGTTTGCCTGGATAATCTTTTGGAATGAATAAAGCCATGTTTTTACCATCTTTATTCTTAGGGATTTCTACGAAAGAATGTGAAATATCTTCCCAAATAACATGATTAATAATCATATCTTGAGCAATATTAGACAATTTATGTTCGTACTGACCAGTAATAGTTCTACGTGGGTGATTAAACAAAAGGTGAAAATCCTCATGTAGAGTAATGAAGTTTACTTCTTTTTGAGACATATCCTCAAGGAACTTTGGAGAGTAGAAGAAATTCATACCCTTTGAGGTTACATTTACCGCACAAGTTCCAATAGAGTCTTGCTCATGAAAACTAATGTGTAAGTTGAATTCTCCATAATATGGAAGATTAACCTTTGTATCAATCAACATTGTCTGAATTGAATTCAGTAATTTCTCATGTATATTCTTTACTATCATTTTCTTTTATTATTTTTACAAATATAGTTATAACTTACTAATAAACAAAATTAATTATTCATTTCATCCAAAATGGATTGTAAATGTGTAGCAACCTTTATCGTTTTCAACGATTGTTTAGTCTTCATTCTCTTATGAATCTCTTTATTAAAACGAGTAACTATTGTTTTAGTAAACTCATTTGGAAAAGGAATTTCTACAAATCCTGATAATTCTTTATTATCATTTTTATACTCTACTAAAGAAATAGAATAAGTCTCGGTATTTGATGATTTACTTGGTCGAAGTATAATCAAATATTTTGAATTTTCAATATGAAAAACTTGATCTATATTACTTATTCTAAGTTCCGTAGTAGGTTCATTTATCATCCTCATACATATATCAAAAAGTGGTTTTTGAATCTCATTCATAGTCACCTTTATATCCATAGTTTTAGCTGCTGTTTTAAACAATTTTCTAATTCTAACAGCTAGTCTACAGAATTTATACATAAACCATCTTTTAACTGTTTTCTTTGTCATAAAAATTATTTAATAATGTCTGTTGGTTCATTAAAGGTAATGAAATCCTTAAACTTTGTATCATTTTCAATATTCTCAATATGTTGTTTTGCAACATCTTTAATTCCGATTTCTTCAGCCATTTTTAAAATATCCTGTTTCATATCTGTCACATCTTGTGTCTTTTCTTCTTCTTTACTCTCATAAGAGTTAGATCCACTAACTCTATCAAATTCTGGATTTTGTTCAAATCCCATACGAATCATCTTATCAACTAATTGATGCCAAGTCATATCACCACGATACTCGAACTCAGTAGGTGAAATCATAGTTACTTTACCCAGTAAATCAATTTTATTAATTTTTTGATAAACTTCTCGGTCAACTGATTTAGATTCATCAACTTGACCTTGTTTTTGAATCTTAATTGTATAATACCCTTTAGTCAACATTTGAATAACCACTGGTGTATTAAGTTTCAAAATAGGTGCAATTTTTTCAACAACTGCAACCAAATTTTCATCTGGATCAATACCAGTTTTATTTTCTGTTGATACAAAGAAATCATAACCAATTGGTAATTCTTTTGGTTGTAATGAAATAAGACGGCTATTTAGAACTTTCAAATCATCAGAAGATGATACGATTCTAGATTCAGCTTGTTTAACATCCATTTTCAACTTAGAGATTTCTTTCTCGGTCTTTTCAATACGGTTTTTTAGTTCTTCGACTTTTTCAGCATTCATTTTTTCAAATGACTCACGCATATATCGTTGAGACGCAGTTTCTTTTATTTCAGGAATTGATTCTATAATTTCTTCATCAGATTCACCCTCAAATTCTCTTTTTAATTCTTCATCTGTTTCTGAACTAAAAAGAGCATTAAGGATAGACATTCCTGATTCAGAAACATCTGTTTGTTTCTGATTTTCTTTATCAAATAGTGAAAATAACATATCAATTGGTTTTTTGTGTTCTACTTCAAGGTAACAAGGCTTAGCATCTTCATCTTGAAAATTAAGACCAGCCACAACAAACTTTTGTGTATATCCAGTTACATCACGATCATCAATATCATCGATGAAACGTTGAATCATTTCTGGGGTTGAAAAGGTAGTATCCATTTCTTCAAAATTGATAGTTCCTTCATCACAAATAGTGATTTTAAAAATAGATCCTTCTAACATACCGGATAATTGTTCTCCTTTAATAAAGGCAACATTATTCAATAGTCGAATTCTCCCTTGAAGACCAGTAACAAAATTTAAAAATTTTCGTTTTGGTTTGTATTTACCAATAACCACTTCCTTATCCACCTCAGTTTGTTCATCAGTTTTATTCTTTTCATCAAGAATAACATAACCATCACCATCTAATTCAAGTGCATTAGATACTTTATCAATATTTTCTAAATTATTTTTAGAACTTAGAATTTCATCAATAGTTATCTTTGTTAATATATCAGTTTTAACTTCATCAGAAACCGCCCAACAATCTTCTCCTGTAATTGGATCTTCAAAAATATCATTTTTCTCAGCAAATTCTTTTGCTTTTTCAAGCCATTTTGTAGTATTAAACTGATCAAAAAATTCTTGATCCTGAGGTTTAACATAGACATTCATGTTTCCGTCTTGTATATCTACTTGAAACATCAGTCCTTCAAGTAATCGTTCAGCGACTGAATATCCATCAAATTGTGCAGTTTTTATAGTCTTACCTGACTCTGTTTCGAAGTGTTTAAATTTCATATTAGAATTTTAGAAGTACAAATATAGGTATAAAATCTTACTTATCAAAAATTTTGTTTAGTTTTAAATCTCTGACTTCATCTTTAGTATAAAGTTTTGGCAAAGATTCGCCATTATCGGTAACTCGATTATTATTGAGTCTTTCTTTAAAAAAATTCAAATCAGTATCTTCATTTGGCAAAGAACCATTATGTATTTTTAAAATATTTTTAATTTCATAAATGAATGGAGAAAAATTTTGACATACTGTTAAATCTTCTTCATCATGATTATCAATACAAGTCTCTAACAAAAAATATAACTCACTTTTTGAAAGTTCTTTCATTTTTTCTCTTTGATCAGAAACATTAAAGTTTTTATAAATCTCAACAAACAATTGAGATACTATTAATTCATTTTTTTCGTACATTTATATTCCTAGTTTTGTTAATTGATATTCTCGATATTCTTGTTTCCCAACAGATCCTAGCTCATAAGCTCTTCTGAAAAAAACTTCAAATAAATGTTCATGCCCCATTTCTTTTGCAGCCATTGCCCTATTTATACTCTTAAATTCATCTGTAATACGATTGGCTTGTGTTTGAGCTAACATAATTTGCTTATCCTGATCGTTGGATTTAGAAATTATATCTTCAATTCGTTTGAAGTTTTTTTGAATTTCACTTTTTGATTGTCCGTTGTATTTCATAGTTTTTGTTAAAAATACTTTTAAAAATAAATCAAAGCTTTTTTGTCCTCTTTCATTCTTATGACCAGATTTATTAGTATGTTGTGATTTGATCCAAAACCAATTAAGCATTTCAAATTCATGTTTTATTTCATCTCTATTTTTCAAAAATATTTGATATTTTTTTATCTCGATATTCTTGTATAGATAATTTTTTTGAAATGTTGTCAATTTTATCTATAGATTTTTGATCTGATGGTTTTAAAGAATTAAAATAAAAATTACACAAATATTCTCTAATACTCATCATAGGATCTATAAAATTATGTTCATAAATAGTCAAATTTAAATCCTTTGAACTTAGAGTTATCCAACCTTTACTTAAAGTCCAACCCGTATCTATTTCTAATTTCCAAGTAACATAAAACTCAAATTTAACATCATCAATCACAATAGACATACAAACGTTATTGACCGGCTTCCAAATTACTCGACCATTTATAGTTTGTTCTGATAGATTTTCTATCATTATTTGTAGTGAATCTTTAATCATTATTTATATTTATAACTTCATGAAACATCATGATAACCTTAAAACATAAATATATAACATATGAAGATATTTACCAAGAAATTTTTTAACTATTTAAAAAGTAAAGATTCTAAAGGATCTAAAATATTGTTTTTAACAACATCAAATCGTTGGTCAGGTGAAAAAGAACTACCAAAATCATCGGAATTAGCTATTGAAATAAGAAATAAATTAAAAAACTGCGAGGTTATAGATATTTCAAAATTAAAGATATTTCCTTGTGAGGGAAATGTTTCTAAAAATGGTGGAAATAATTGTGGTATAAAAGACGCTATGTTAAAAGATGATAAGAAAAATCCACATAAAATTGTCAGATGTTGGGCTTCTGTTAATAACCCAACAGATGAAATGTACATTGTTGCTAACAAAATATATGAATCAGATATCATAGTATTTTTTGGATCTATTAGATGGGGTAAAATGAATGCAGTTTATACTCAACTTATTGAAAGATTAACTTGGTTAGAAAATAGACACGCTTCATTAGGTGAATCTAATTTATTGAAAGATAAAGAAGTTGGAATCGTAGCAATGGGTCATAATTGGAACGGTCAAGATGCTGTTGAACTTGAAAAAGAAGTTTTAAAATATTTTGGATTCCAAACACCAAAAGAACTATCATTTAATAGACAATGGACGACTGATCCTACTGATGAAAGTCTAAAAGGATATAAACAAGACTATAAAGACTTCTTAAAAGAAAAGACTCTCTTAGATAGTCTAAAAGAGTCGTATAGAGATTTCTCGGATTGGATTAATAATAAATTTAGTTAAATGCCATAAGTATCTTTTTACCAAGAACAATATCAACTATTTTAGTATCTTCAATATCCATCTTACGATAGTTTTTTAAAATATTAACATAATCAGATTTATCTTCATTAGATTGAAGAATGTTTGATAAAGAATCACACATAGAAGTCAATGTATTATCATACTTAGTTAATACATTCCAAAGTATATTTCTTTCTGTGTTTGTCATATGACAAATATACGGAGAAAGAACAACTAAACCAAAATTTTATCTATCTTGTTTTCTCTATAATTACTGATAATTTTAGTAATTAATTCATCTTTATCTTTATAAGAAACACCAGTCAATTCAGATATAACAGCAACAAACATAAGAGATACGTCACTCTCACAGTCAATCTTTTTCCACTCACCATTAAGTCTGAAAAATACCTCTCCATCATTAGTTATTTCTAATAACTTTTCATTACTTGGTGAATTTATAGTAAGAGTATTTGGTGATTGAATATATGATAATGTGTTATTGTTTGTAAAATTTGATATATCAATTGAATTAGATTGTGTCATATATGTTATATGACACAATCATAACTAAGTTATAGTATCGATAAGACTATTTGATAATATCATTCATTTCAATTACTCCATAGTAATCTCTGTTATCATTTTGTGAAAAATTCTTCCCTGATGCTAGATATTTATCGATTGCTTCTTCACTATTATTAGCTAATACTAATTTAGAGTAGTAAACACTATATGATTCACGATCACCTCCATCATCACCTATCCAAAAACATAAATAAAACTTTTCCATTATTTGATGTAGTTTTTATATTTTTGATTATAACTAACTGGTATTGACTCACATCTTTCAAGTCTCTCTTTTAATAGAAGCATTTTAAAGGACTTAGAACTATTAAACAGAGATTTTTTCTCAATCTTATATAAATCAATTATTCTATTCTCAACAAAATAAACATAATAAGCACTATATCTTTGTCGAGAATCTGCTACTTTCTCAATAGACTCTAGATTTAGATCGATATCTGGGATTCGATTCTTGAAATTTCTAGCAATATTATAAAAATGTTGACGAGTCTCGTCATATCCATTTGAGATTAACATTTTTGAAATGTTATTATCAATGTGATTTTTAATTGTCTCCGCTTTCATTTTCTAATATTTTACTAATTAAATAGTCTCTCGACCAACTTTTATCATCAAAGATAAATCCACTATACAATCCTGAAATTAAATAACCATCAATTGTAAGAAGACCACCTCTTCTTTGCAAAGATATGAATTTTTTCTTAATTTTCCAATTTTGAGACAATATTTGAAGGAATCGATCCTTAAAAGGTATTAGATAATAAGTAGGTAACTCATTAGAATGTCTACGCTCATCTGGATCGATTCTATATCTAACCTTTATTCTTAAAGTATCAATTATTCTAATTGAACCCTCATGAGCAGCAAATATAGGAACTTTATAGTCTATTTGTATTTTATAATCAGATAGTTTTCTGATTCTAAACCGACCATCCTCGTTTTTCAATTCTTCTATAATTGGGTTCATCTTTTATTTTCTGTAAGTATGAGATTAGTTTAAGTAATTCAGTATCATCTGAATCATCTGTAAATTCCTTTATTAAAATTAAGTTACCATAGTTATTAACAGCGGTTTCTTTTTTATCATCAATTATTAAAATATTATTTAAATCATATCCACTCTTCTTCAATTTATTAAGATTTTTTATGCCATAGTAATCCGAGTAATCGTAACTAAGTTTGATAGTACATTTATCTTTTGTATAAAAGAACTTTAATGATGATTCTAATATTCCGATGTTTTTTATAATTTCTTTTGCGTAATCTTCTCCTGCTGCAGTCCAGATTGCAACATCAAAATTTTCATAAGCAAAATCTAAAAACTGATCAAGATAAGGACGTTTTTTAGTATAATATAAAGATTTTCCATTTCCTTTAAACTTAAAATCATAATCATACTTATCTGCATATTCATCTGGAACATTTTCAGTATGGATTAGAGTTTCATCAATATCAAGAATTAAAAGAGGTTTCATTTATTATATATTTTTTAAATACTTTTTATTCACAAAATAGAGTAAAAACCCAGTTAATGCACCACCTACGTGTGCCCAATGTCCTACACCATCTGATGTTGAAAACATACCAAGTAATACTTCTATGACAATCAATGCACCAACCATATATTTTGCTTTGATTCCAATTGGGATAAAGAATAAATATAGTTTTTCATTTGGATGAATGATTGAGAATAATACAAGCAATCCAAATAAAGCACCAGATGCGCCAACCATAGGTATATTTACACTATTTGTTAATGACATATGTAATAGTGCAGAACCTATTCCACATAGTAAGTAAAATGGTACAAACTTCTTCTCACCAAGAAATTTCTCAACGAATGGACCTATACTTAGTAGAGCTAACATATTAAATATAATATGAATAAATCCAGCATGTAAAAATTGATGTGTGATAAGTTGCCAAGGATAAAA
>Ga0116179_1003750_pt1 | contig 10394 bp, 11 predicted proteins | sample AD_UKC071_MetaG_FD_89751 | JGI IMG/M metagenome (GOLD analysis project Ga0116179, IMG submission 89751) | Active sludge microbial communities of municipal wastewater-treating anaerobic digesters from USA - AD_UKC071_MetaG | ecosystem: Engineered > Bioreactor > Anaerobic > Digestate | place: USA...
ACCCGGAACGTGCCGCGGGTGAAGGCAATGTCGTTGCGCGTGTATTGCATCCCCACGAACCGACGCAGCAACTGGTCACGCTCAAGCTCCTGGCCGACCCGCAGCCGCACCATCCGGTCGACGTATTCCTGCGGCGTGCCCAGGCCATAGATGCACGACACCGACGCCACAACGATGACGTCACGGCGGGTCAGCAGCGAGTTGGTCGCCGAGTGCCGCAGCCGCTCCACCTCCTCGTTGATCGAGGAGTCCTTCTCGATGTAGGTGTCGGTCTGGGGAATGTAGGCCTCGGGCTGGTAGTAGTCGTAGTAGCTGACGAAATATTCAACAGCGTTGCGCGGGAACAACTCTCGGAACTCGTTGGCCAGCTGCGCTGCCAATGTCTTGTTGGGCGCCAACACCAGAGTCGGCCGCTGCACCTCCTCGATGAGCCAGGCCGTCGTCGCCGACTTGCCGGTGCCGGTGGCGCCGAGGAGCACGACGTCAGTGGCGCCGCCGCGGATCCGCCGCGCGAGCTCGGCGATCGCCTCGGGCTGGTCACCGCTGGGCTGGAAGTCGGACACCACCTCGAAGGGGGCAACGCGGCGCTGCAGGTCGGTCGTGGGACGCATGACTGACACGGTATGCCGTGCCACCGACACCCCCCTGCCCGGCGCTAGGGTGAACGGGTCAGTCGCACCGCCCGTCGAGTAGGACGACACCCTCATGAGCCTTGTCGGACAGGCGGCCGTGCTGGTCGCCTTCCCGGTCCTCGCGTCCGCCATCGGCGCGATCGTCGCCGCCCTCCGACCTCCGGGCCCGCGCATTGTCAGCGGGGTCCAGCATTTCGCCGCCGGCGTGGTCATGGCTGCGCTGGTCGGCGAGGTCATGCCAGAGCTGCGGGCCGAGGGTCACCTGGACTGGACGGTGGCTGGCTTTGTGTGCGGGACGGCCCTGGTGTTGGGGCTGGGAGCCTACGGACGGCATACCGAAGCCCATGCCGCCGGCGAACTCCCGCCGCATCAGCCGCGATTCGGCGCCTGGCGGCGTCAGGCCGTTGCCGCTGCCGGCGCCAAGACCCTTCCCATCGGGATGCTCGGTGCCGTCGCCGTCGACCTGCTGCTCGACGGCGTCCTCGTCGGGCTGGGCGTGCGCCTGGGCACCACCCAGGGGGTCATCCTCACCATCGCGCTCACCCTGGAGATCCTCTTCCTCGGGCTCTCGGTCGTCTCCGAGCTCCACGAGGGCGGCCTCGCTCGCCGGCACGCGGTCATGATGACGATCGGGCTCGGCCTCACGACGGCCGTGGGGGCCATCGGCGCTGCGCTCTTCCTCGGTGGCGTGAGCACGAACATCATGTCGTTCGTGCTGGCCTTCGGAGCCGCGGCACTGCTCTACCTCGTCGTCGAGGAGTTGCTGGTGGAGGCCCACGAGGAGCGCGAATCAGTCTGGCTCGGGGCGATGTTCTTCCTCGGGTTCATCCTCATCTACGTCCTCGCCTCGATGGAGATGTGATCCCCTGCTCGCTCGGGCACCGTCGGGCTAAGCCGTGAGGAACTCCCGGATGATGGCGGCCAACTCGGCAGGTTTCTGCGCCGGCAGGCCATGCGAGCCACGCGGCACCGCCAGGTAGCGCCCATCCGGGATCGCCTCGGCCAGCCGTCGGGACCAGGGTTCACGGACCACCAGGTCCCAACTTCCGCGCACCACGAGCACCGGCACCTCGATTCGAGACGCGCGAGCCTCGACGTCGACCCGGAGGGCCTTCTTCAGCTGCCGCCACATTCGCCCCGGATGCGCCTTGAGGTAATCACCCGTCGCGATCGCCACCATCGCCGGCGGCTCCAAGGCACCGTCGACCAGCAACCACAGCGCCTTGCGCCAGGCCGGTGCCACATCCGGGTCGGGGGTGGCCGCCACGAGCACCGCGCGAGTGACCCGCTCTGGATACCGCTGGCACAGGTGGGTCACCACCTGCCCGCCGAGTGAGTGCCCGACGAAGGCCGCCTCCCCGAGTCCGACGGCATCCATCCAGCCGACGAGGGCCGTCACCAGGGCATCGACGCTGAGCGGCTCATCCGGCTTGTCGCTGTGGCCCGCACCGGGCAAATCGGGCGCGATCACGTGAAAACCGTTGTGGAGATGCGGCAGCAGCGGACGGAACGAGCGGCTAGACATCCCCAGGCCATGGATGAAGACCAAGGGCGGATCGTTGCGCGGATCGAGTTCCTCGCGGTAGGCGATCCGTCGTCCGGCGACGGTCACCGATCGACGCACGAAGGCCGGTTCAGCCACGGTGACCGCGCTCGGTCCAGCCGGAGCGCCGGACCCAGTCCTGCACCTGGGGGTAGGCGACCTCGAACCAGGGCTCCTTGGCCACCGTGTAGTCACCGACCCCGCTCAGTTCCAGGTGGGCGACCCGATGCTTCTCGGTCGCGTATGCCGTGCGCGCGCTGGGTTCAGCCCGCAGCCAGTCCCGGAACGCCAACGCGAAAACATAGCCGGGAGAGCCGATCTCGCGCACGTGGACGTGGACGACCTGCTCCGGATCGCATCCGCTGTAGTAGCGCTTGGCCCATCCTTCCCCGTCCGCTCCAGCGGGATGCGGGGTGTCGCTGCGGTTGTCGCGGCGCACCACGTAACCCGCGCGAGTGAGCGCATTTTCGAAAGCCGGGCTGTCGGCGTCGGCCAGCCGGCGCACGCCCACCTGCACGTCGATGACGTCCTTGGCCACCAGATCACGGATGCTCGTGGAACCCACATGCTCGACCTCGACGCCCTGCCCAGCCAGGGCGTGGGCGATCCGGGCCACCGCCCTGGATCCCTCAGCGGCCCAATTCGGGTCGGGCTCACACAACCGCACCGGGCGCGGACGCCGGACCGGTATGCCGTGCCGCAGGTTCTCGTCGTACGGCAGCAACCGCTCGCGCCAGACCCGTTGCACGGCATCGGTCAACTCCTCCCGTGTCCCCTCGTTGGGGAGCCAGATGTCCGCGGCCTGGCGCCGCTGCTCGTCGGTGGCCTGTGCCGCGATCCGAGCGCGTGCGTCGGCTTCGGACATTCCTCGGGAGCTCACCAACCGGCGCACCCTCTCGTCGGCGGACACGGCGACGACGATGGTCAGGTGCTCGTGGACCCACAGTCCCTTCTCCACCAACAACGGCATGTCGTAGACATCGACGAGGGCGGGCGGGACGGCACCCCGCAGGCTCGCTACCCGAGCGGCAATGGCAGGTCCAGTGATCGCCTCCAATGCCTGCAGCCGCTGCGGATCGGGGAAGACGATGGCGGCTAAGGCAGCCCGATCGAGCGATCCGTCCGGGCGGATGACCCCGCGACCAAATTCAGCGGCGATCGCCCCGAGCGCAGGCTGGCCCGGCTCGACCACCTCCCGGGCGACTGCGTCGGCGTCAGTGACCTGGGCCCCGAGATCGCGCAGCAGGGCTGCGACCGTGGACTTCCCGGAACCGATCCCACCCGTGAGGCCCACCCGTAGCATGGCCCCAGCGTAGGGCCCGGGGTCAGGCGCCTCACCGTCCTAGACGTCAGTGGCCTTCTGATCAGCTTCCAGCCACTGGCCGCTCCTGGATCCTGGCAACGCCCCGCGCGTGGATCTCACCAACAGAAGCTCGTGTCGCTGCACCTCCGGTCGGTCGGACCCCCGCATCCGCTCGAAGAAGAAGGCCATCAGGAGCAGGGCTCCTCCCGACCACAGCGACGCCCCTTCCGGAGTCCAGGCACCGATGAGAGCCGTAAACGGCCCGATGTTCGCGAACGCGTGCAGGGCGACAGCCAAGAAGTAGCCTCGGGCGCGGAGCCCTCGGTAGCACCCGACCACAAAGAGCGCGGTCATCACGCCGTGGCCGAAGCAGACGATAAAGCGTTCTGTCGCGTAGCCGACGAAAGCCCAGGACGGAGTCCCGGCATACGAAACATCTCGAGAGATGGTGAAGGCCACCCACACTGCCTCACCAATTCCGTAGCTCATCCCCAGCGCCATCGCCGACCAGAGGGCGTCCTCGGAGGTGTGGAGACGACGACGGAGTCGAGGCACGAGAAGCGGCGCTGCCTTGGCGGCTTCTTCGGTGATCGGTGCGAGCAACCAGGCGAAGACCAGAAGCCACACAGGGGAGGCTGCCGTCAGCCCGCGCGAAGTGTTGGTCAACGTCACCACGCCCGTGGCGAGCGGACCTTTGACCAGGAGGTTGACACCGGCACTGGAGAACAGGCCCACCATGAGCAAGGGCACGTAGGCACGGCCCTGGGACGGGACGTGACGGATCACTGCCCACGCCACCGTCGCAGAGGCTGCCACAGTGAGTGCGGCCATCGGCCAAATCCCCGTCATCATGACCGATCATCCCTGCTGAGAGGGAGTGATATGCCCCCCAGCTTCGCCGAGCGCCCCAAGGAACCCTTGTTCGTCAGCAGGGGTGACTCCAAACCGACCGCGAGCTGTGTTGAGCACCAGGACACCCTTTGCTGCCCGAGTCGCACACATCCGAATGGGTCCCATTCCGACATATCTGACGGTGCCCAAAGCGAGCCCCGGGAATCGGGCCGCGGCCCACACGCTCGGCACCAAGTCGCGCCTTTCAACCGACGAGAGTTCAGCGAGTGGCACCTCAGCCTCGAACACCGGACGGCACGAGATTCGCAGCAGCCCTGGGCTGATCTCATACCGCATCCGGGGCACCGCGAGGGCGGTCGCTCCGCCCAGAGTGACCAGAAGAGCTCCGATGGCGACTTGGAGGCCGCCCGCACCTATGGAACTCCCTGCGGTGATGATGAATACGCCGCCGAGACCAACTGTCAGCCAGGGCCATATCCACCCGCGCGAGGCTGCCGGCAGGAAGACCTTCGGCGATGACCCTCGCGGCGTAGTCATGAGCGCTCCTCGTTCAACCCCATGCCTCGCCGTGTGTCTTGGAAGCAGTAGACACTGTTCTATATGAAATAGAACAGTGCGTCAACCTGAGACGGATCCCGTAGGTGCGGCGGGCTGCGACTGTCTACATGTACTTCCCACAGCGCCCCTCAGCTATCTACGATGTCAGGGTGCTGATTGAGCTCGACCACGCGTCATCGACGCCCCTGTACGAGCAGGTTGCGGCGGCGATCCGTCGTGAGATCGCGGAGGGCGCTCTCCGGGGTGGCGACGAGTTGCCGTCGGCGCGCACCCTGGCTGGCGCCCTGGGGATCAATCTGCACACAGTGCTGCGTGCGCTGCGAGTTCTGCGTGACGAAGGCATCCTTGACATTCACCACGGTCGGACCGCGCGGGTCGTGGCTGGCGCCAGTGCCGACCAGGCGTTGTTTCATCAGGCGCTCGGAGCCGCGGCAGCTCACGGTCGGCGCCTGGGGTTGTCCGCCGAAGACGCAGCTCGATACCTCACCCAGGCGTACGGAACCTAATCGTGCGGGGCTCCCAGACCTGCGCCGCTGACGCGCGGACGCATCTGCCGGCCCGCTTGGAACTGCTCCCCCTGGCCACGCTCATGGCCGGGTTGATCCTGCCAGCCATCGTCCGTCATCGCCTTCCGGCGGACGTCGCCGCCCACCTGACCCATGGGGTCCCCGACGATTCCGCCCCACTGTGGGTCATCGTGGCCGTCCCCGTGGCGGTTGGAGCGGTACCCGCTCTCGCCTGGGCGACACTCGTACGTCGGGTGGGTTGCCCCGCTCTCCTGCGCGCAGTTGCCTTCGTCTGCCTCATGACGTATGCCGTGTTCTCCGTGTCGTTCATCGAAGCGGCGGTGGTCGCGACGAACCTCGATGTCGTGCGCTGGCAGGACGCCCGGTCGCCGGCGTGGGCCGCGTGGGTCGTCGGCCTGGGATCTGGGGCGGGGTTCCTCGGATCGGCTGGATACGCCTTTGCTCTGCTTCGGCGGGGCGGGCTCGCGCGTCCCGAACCTATGGTCGCGCCGTCCCCACGAGATCTCGCGGGACGAGAGCGCGCCGCGTGGATCGGCTATGCGGTCAATCGTCAGGTGGTCCGGTCCGCTCGAGTGACTGCGACAGCATGCCTTGTTGTCGCCATCTGGCTACGGTGGTGGCCCGGCCTGGTGGTCGCCGTCGGCATCGCGGGGGCAGGCACGCTGGGCCAGGCGACCGTCGTCTTCGATGGACACCGGATGAGGCTGCGTCCGGGCACGCCGTGGCCGTGGTGGAGCATCCCCATTCACGAAGTTGCAGCGGCTGAGCTCGTCACCGTCGACCCTGCGCGCTGGTTCGGATGGGGGTTGCGTGTGGGCGCAGGGGTGCAAGCGTTGATCGTCAGACGCGGTCCAGCCTTGCGCCTGGTGCGGACCCGAGGACCAGACATCATCGTCTCCGTCGACGATGCCCCGACTGGGGTCGCACTCATCAACGCAGCGCTGACCAGTTCACGGTCCGACCACGACAGCTGATCTGATGATCTGACCGACGCGCGCCAGAAGCAGGCGATTGTCGGGTCTACTTTTCTCCTGTGCGACGGCGCGCTTCGAGGATCTCCAGGTCCTCTTCCTCGAGCTGGTCCGGGTCGATGTCCGCCGTGCACCACTTGCACTTGAGCGCGTCCACCGAAACGAACTCCTTGCAGTAGGGGCACTCGCGCTGACCCTGGGCCCGGAAGTTCCCGAGGCCAGCCTTCTTGAGCAGCTTGACTATCGAGAAGAGCACCAGCGCCATGAGCAGGAAGCCCACGAAGTCGGTGAGGAAGGCGCCGTACTTGATCTCGGCATTGTTGAACTCGAAGGTCAGCTCACTGAAGTCGGGCTTGCCGAAGATCGCTGCGACCAACTGCATGAGGATGTTGCTGGCCAGGCTCTCGACGAGCGCTGCGAAGGCCGCCCCGATGATGAACCCGAGCGCCAGGTCGAGCATGTTGCCACCCATGGCGAAGGCCCGGAATTCTTTCCACATCTGCTTCATGGGTGAACATTGTGGGGTCAGCCGGTGAACACCGCCAGAGCACGGGCCGGATCATCGGTAACGAACGCGTCGACACCGGCCGCCAACACCGCGCGGATATCGTCCTCCGCGTTGACCGTCCACGGCAGCACGGCAAGCCCGAGCTCATGTGCCCGCGTCACCAATTCCGCGTCGCACGACAGGTAGTGCGGCGAAAGCGCTTGTGCCCCAACGGCATACGCGGCTGCTGCGAGGTCGCCAGCGAAGTCGGCATAGCCCACAGAGCCCAGCCAGACGCTACCGGGAGCAAAGGTGTGCCCCACCACGGCGAGCGCCGACCGCAGCAGGTGTGGCGCCACCTCACGCGAGCGATCCAGCACCGCCCAGTCGAAGGAGTGCACGAAACTGCGCTCCCTCACCCCGGCAGCCTCGATCGCCGCGATGGTGCCGTCGACGAGCTCATCGCGGGTCGCCACCTCGGAGGGGTCCGTCGGGTCGACCTTGATCTCGACGGTCCACCACAGCTCCGGGTGGTCAGCGCACGCAGCGAAGAGCTCCGCCAGGGTGGCGATCCGCTCACCCGGCGCCGGCTGCTGCAAGGGGTATGCCGTGAGGGTGCGGTTGCCGACGTCGACGGTCCGCAGCTGGTCCAGCGTCAGATCAGCCAGCCGCGCGTCGGTGTAATCGACTTCGGTCATCAGGCACTTGTCGGCCTGCAGGGTCGGGTCGTGCCACACGACCACCTGGCCATCGCCAGTGAGCCGCACGTCCAGCTCGATCCCCGTCGCCCCGGCATCGATCGCGGCCCGCATGCTCGCGATGGTGTTCTCGGGAGACAGCGCACGAGCGCCGCGATGACCCTGGATGACGTGGGCCGAGAGGTCCGGACGCCACGGCATACCGTCATCGCGGCGAGCGCGAGCGCGAGCGCGCGGTGCGCCGGGAGGAGCAGTCATGCCCGCAGCGACTCCCCCGTCTCGGCGTGGAAGAAGTGCGTGCGGTCGACCTCGGGGCGCACGTGGACGACGTCACCGAGGGCGATCTTGGTGCGTTCGTCCAGCTTGACGGTGATGCGGTCCTTCTCGTCGCCGGCGACGGGGTGGCCATAGACGAACGACTCCGACCCGAGGATCTCGACGAGGTCGACGTGGATAGCGACGCTCTGGGCGGTCTGATCCGGCACCAGCTCCCAGGCTTCCGGACGCAGCCCGATGGTCACCTTCTGCCCCGCGCGGGAAGCGGCCTCCCGCGGGATCGGCAGGTCGAGACCGTGCACGGTTGCGTGGCCGTCGCGGACGGCCGCCTCGGCGAGGTAGATCGCCGGCGATCCGATGAAGGAAGCGACGAAGGCGTTGACCGGGCGGTCATAGAGGGCCTCGGGCGTGTCGACCTGCTGCAGTTTGCCGTCTTTGAGCACGGCGACCCGGTGGCCCATCGTCATGGCCTCCACCTGGTCGTGGGTGACATAGCAGGTCGTGATGCCCAGGCGCCGCTGCAGACCCGCGATCTGCGAGCGGGTGGACACGCGCAGTTTGGCATCGAGGTTGGACAGCGGTTCGTCCATGCAGAAGACCTTGGGGTTGCGCACGATGGCCCGCCCCATCGCCACCCGCTGGCGCTGCCCACCGGACATCGCGCCGGGCTTGCGGTCCAGCAGCGGCTCGAGTTCGAGGATCTTGGCGGCCTCGGCCACCCGCGCATCGGCATCGGCCTTGCTCACCCCGAAGTTGCGCAACGCGAAGGCCATGTTCTCGGCAGCGGTCATATTGGGATAGAGCGCGTAGCTCTGGAAGACCATCGCCACATCACGATCACGCGGGCGGACGCCCTTCTGGTCGTGTCCGTCGATGAGGATCCGGCCACCGTCGATCGGCTCCAACCCGGCGAGCATCCGCAGGGTCGTCGACTTGCCGCAGCCCGACGGGCCGACGAGGACGAGGAACTCACCGTCGGCGATGTCCAGGGTCACCGCGTCGACCGCCGGTGGATCGTTCGGAGTGAACCGGCGGGTCGCCTCATCGAAGTACACGGTCGCCACGGGGGCAGGCCTCCTTGCGTCGGTGGAACGGTGCCGGTATGCCGTGCCAGCACTCCCAGCCCGCCGCGGTGGCGACGGGGGCAGCAGCCGGGTGGCACGGCATACCGGCAGGTATGCCGTTTAGCGCGGCGGACTCACAGCTTGGGCTTGATCTGGCTGTCGATCGCGGCCTGGGTCTCTTTGTCGAGTGCTGCAAAGACGGTCGCAACGTCCTGACCCTGGGCGATCTGGTCGAGCGCCTTGCCGATCCGGGCGCCACCACCGGGAACGAGCACCCGGGCGTTGTCCTGGCTTCGGGTCTTGGCCAACTGCTGGACCGCGACCTTGGCGCGCGGGTTCTTCTCCAGGAAGGCCTTCTCCGCCTCGTTGTCCAGGGCCGACTTGCGCACCGGCATGTATCCGGTCGCCTGGGTGAAGGTCACCGTGCTCTCGACATTGGTGAGGTATTCGATGAACTTCACGGCGTTCTTCTTGCGCTCGTCGGAGAGCCCCGCAGGGATCGCCACGCCGGCGCCACCGGTCGGGCAGGCGCCGTCACCGGGCAGGAACGCGGTCCCGAAGTCGAACTTGGCGTTCTTCGTGATGCCACCGAGGGTGCCGGTGGACTGCAGGGCGCACGCAGCGATCCCGGCGCTGAACTCTGCGTCGGGGCTCTTGGAGAACTTCACCCACTTGTTCTTGGCCAAGTCTTGCAGGAAGGTGCCGGCCGCTACCGTCTTGGGGTCGGAGGCCGTGGCCGTCCACTCCTTGGACATCTGCCCACCCATCGACCAGGCCATGTTCTGGAAATACCAGTCCAAGTAGTTGGACCCGTCGGCCATCTGCAGCGGCACCTTGTCGGCACCGATGGCGGCGGCGAGCTTGGGAGCCCACTCCTTGAACTCCTCCCAGGTAGCCGGGCCACGGTCGGGCAGGCCGGCGGCCGACCACATCGCCTTGTTGTAGTAGAAGAGCGGCGTGGACCGGGCGAACGGCAGGGCGTAGTGCTTGCCGTTGAACTTGTAGTCGTTGTAGAGCGCGTCGACGTAGTCGTCGGTCTTCAGGCCGGCGGCCGACAGCAGGTCGTCCAGCGGGGCCAGCTGCTTGTTGAGGGCGAAGTTGAACCACGTGACGTCGGAGGCGACGATGACATCGGGCAGCTGGCCACCGGCGAGGGCAGCGTTGAACTTCTGCGCGACCTCTTCGTAGTTCTTCCCACCGTCGATGAGCGAGACCGTAAAGCCGGGGTTGGCCTTCTGGAACGCCTCGATGATCTTGGTCTCGGTGTCCTTGGAGGTGCCCGGGTGGTTGCTCCAGAACTGGATCGGGCCCCCGGCTCCTCCGCCGCTGCTGGTCGGCGAACTCCCGCTTCCGGCGCAGGCTGCCAGCCCGGCGGCTACACCAGCCGCACCGGCCAGTCCGAGAAATCCTCGGCGAGTCAGGTCGTTCATGTGTCGTGCCTCCCGTTGGATGGGTTCTTCTCGCTCGACCGCGGGTGCGGGCG
>Ga0116179_1003751_pt1 | contig 10393 bp, 8 predicted proteins | sample AD_UKC071_MetaG_FD_89751 | JGI IMG/M metagenome (GOLD analysis project Ga0116179, IMG submission 89751) | Active sludge microbial communities of municipal wastewater-treating anaerobic digesters from USA - AD_UKC071_MetaG | ecosystem: Engineered > Bioreactor > Anaerobic > Digestate | place: USA...
CACCAGGGCCTGCCAGTCCTCGCCGACGTGGGTGCTGCCGTGCGCCAGGGCGTCGTTGATGCTGGTCGCGGCCGAGCGCTCGGCCGGCCAGCCCACGCGCGCCAGGTTGGCGCGGGCGGCCGATGGCGACAGATCGGCGATGGCCACCAGGTGCACACCCGGTGTGCGCGGCACCTGCGCCAGGTACATGGAGCCGAACTTGCCGGCCCCGATCAGGCCAACGCGGATGGGGCGGCCGGCGGCGGCTCGCTGTTGCAGTTGCTGGTGCAGGCTCACGGGTTCATGTCCGGCGTACAAAAGTGCAGGTTGTATCACCGTGTCGAGCGGCGCCGGCTACCGACTGGATCAAGAAAACGGCGCCTGCGGTGCCGGATAATTTTCGCCATGCATTTTTCGCGTCCTGCCCATGGCCTGCCGGTTCGCGCCGCGGCCTTCGCCATTGCTTTGCTGGGTCTCGCCCCGGCGCTCGCCGCATCGGTCACCCAAACCGCATTGCCAGCGGACGACACGGCGCCCGCCGCCCGCGTGCTCGCCGGGGCGGCGCGGCCCTTCAGTGCCCCGGCGCCGCTCGGCGAGGCGTTGCGCTACCACCTGCGCTCGCCGGCCGTGCGCGAGTTGCAGATTCGCCTGCGGCACGCCAAATACCTGGCGACCTTCGATGCCAACGACGAATTCAATGCGCTCACGCGCGAGGCGGTGCGCAAGTTCCAGCGCGACCGCGGCCTGCGCGCCACCGGCGTGGTCGATCAGCAGACCTGGAACGACTTGCGCACGCGCTCGCACGAGCCCACCGCCGCCGAGCTGAACAACACCGATGTGGGTCCTTGGTTCGTCGCGCCCACGCAGCCGGGCTACGTGATGGAGCTCAAGCACCGCCTGCGGCAGGTCGGGCTGTACAGCGGCGCCATCAGTGGCGAGTTCGACGACGCCACGCGACAGGCCGTGGCGGCGTGGCGCGCGCGCATCGGCCTGCCGGCCAGCGAGGTGATGGACGAGCGCACCTGGACGCCGCTGCTGCGCCGCACGCGCAACCCGCGCTACGCCGATCTGTTCGGGCAGCCGCCGGCCAGCACCACCACGCAGCAGCTCGATGCGCGCTGCGGCACCGGCAAGGTGGTGTGCATCTCCAAGCGGGAGCGCAAGATGTCCTACGTGGTCGACGGCCAGGTGCGCTTCACGCGCGAGGCGCGCTTTGCCATGCCGGGCTGGGACAGCCCCGAGGGCGAGTTCCGCATCTGGTACATGAACAGCGACACGGTGTCCAAGATCTTTGGCGAGCGCACGCCCATGCCCTACGCCATCTTCTATCAGGGCAACGTCGCCATACACTTCTCGCAGGACTTCGCCGACAAGGGCTACGGCGGCGGCTCGCACGGCTGCAGCCAGCTGCGCGACTACCAGGTCGCCAAGTGGCTGTACGAGCAGGTCAAGGTCGGCGACCGGGTGGTGGTGTACTGAGCTTTGGCTCCCCGGCGGCGCTCAGCTCATGCCGTTGCGTCGCGCCAGTTCGACGAACAGGCCCGAGTGGTCCAGTTCGCTGTCGCCGTGCGCGACGCCGTCGGCGTACAGCTGCTCCAGCGCGGCGGTGATGGGGGCTTCGAAGTCCATGGCCCGCGCCGTGTCCAGCGCGTTGCGCAAGTCCTTGAGCTGCACCGTCATGCGCGCGCGCGGGGCGAAGTCGCGCCGCACCATGCGCTCGCCGTGCAGCTCCAGGATGCGGCTTTGCGCAAAGCCGCCACCGATCGCTTCGCGCACCTGGGCCGGGTCGGCGCCCCCCTTTGCGCACAGCAGCAGCGCCTCGGCCACCGCGCCGATGGTGATGCCGACGATCATCTGGTTGGCCAGTTTGGCCAGTTGCCCGGCGCCGTGCGGACCCACATGGGTGGCCCGGCCCAGCACCTGAAGCACCGGCAGCGCACGCGCGAAGTCCGCCGCCTCGCCGCCCGCCATGATGGCCAGCGTGCCAGCCTCGGCGCCCACCGTGCCGCCCGACACCGGGGCGTCCAGGTGGCGCACGCCCCGCTCGGCCAGCCGCGCGGCATGCTCGCGCGCTTCGGCGGGCTTGATCGAGGCCATGTCCACGAACAGCGTGCCCGGCCGCATGGCCGCCGCCGCGCCCTGCTCGAACAGCACGGAGGCCACCACCGGGCCGTTTTCCAGCAGGCTGATGACGATCTCACCCGCCGCCACCGCGGCGGTCAGGCCGGCGTGCACCGTGGCGCCGTCGGCCACCAGGGGCTGGGCCTTGTCGGCGCTGCGGTTCCAGACGTGCACCTCATGGCCGGCCTGGCACAGCCGGCGCGCCATCGGCAAGCCCATGCGACCGGTGCCCAGCAGGGTCAGTTTCATCATGCATGCTCCTTGTTTTGTAGCTGCCCACGCTCACCCCGCAGGCGTCAAGGCCGATTGTAGGCATCTGAACACAGTGCGGCCCGGCTTCTGGCAAACCAGCCGGCCGGTTTGCGACAATAGCGCTCCACCATGGCCCGCCCCAACGATTCCAGCCGCCGCGACCTGCCCGACACCCAGTGGCTGGAGCGCCTGTACAACAACCTGCAGCGGGTGCCCGACCACGGCGACTACTTCGCCCGCTGGGCGGCCGAGTCGGCGCTGGTGCGGCGCAGCCTGCCGTGCCAGCTCGACGTGCGCTATGGCGACGGTGCGGGCGAAACGCTGGATGCCTTTGCCGCCGCGCGGCCGCGCTCGCCCATCGTGGTGTTCATCCACGGCGGTTACTGGAAGGCGATGGACAAGTCGCAGCACAGCTTCGTCGTGCCGGCGCTGCGCGAGCTGGGGGCGGCGGTGGTGGTGCCCAACTACGCCCTGGCGCCCAAAGTCGGCATCCCCGACATCACGCTGCAGATGGTGCGCGCCGTGGCCTGGAGCTGGCGCCATGCGCGCACGCTGGGCGGCGACGCGCGCCGCATCGTGGTGATGGGCCATTCGGCCGGCGGCCAGCTGGCCGCCATGATGCTGGCTTGCGCCTGGAATCGCTTCGACCCTGCCCTGCCGCCGCGCCTGGTGCGTGCCGCCCTGGGCATCTCGGGTCTGTACGATCTGCAACCGTTGCTGCACACGCCCAGCCTGCAGGAAGTGCTGCGCCTGACGCCGCGCCAGGTGCAGGCGGCCAGCCCGGCGCGCCTGCCCGCGCCGGCGCATGGCCGGCTGATCAGCGTGGTGGGTGGCGAGGAGAGCAGCGAGTACCTGCGCCTGAACCGCCTGATCCAGCAGGCCTGGGGCCGCGAGCGCGTGCCGGTGGCGGCCGTGCTGCCGGGGCTGAACCACTTCAGCATCCTCGACACGCTGGCCACGCCGCGCAGCCGGCTGCACCGGCTGGCGGCAGGTTTGTTGAGCTGATTACTATTGATTAGATAGCTGCTGGCGCTTGCTGGTCGGGCGCGAGAAGCCAGTAACGCATCCAGGCGCGCCGGCCCGCTCACATCAGCAGATGCTCGCCCGCGTTGTCGCCGCCCAGGATCACGTAGTTGACCTTGCGCACGTCCATCAGCTTGCGTCCGCCGGCGTAGCTGATCGAGCTTTGCACGTCCTGCTCCATCTCGATCAGGGTGTCGGCCAGCCTGCCCTTGATGGGCTCCAGGATGCGCTTGCCCTCGACGTGCTTGTACTCACCCTTGTTGAAGTCGCTGGCCGAGCCGTAGTACTCCTTGTACTGCACGCCGTCGACCTCGACGGTGCGGCCGGGCGATTCCTCGTGGCCGGCGAACAGCGAGCCGATCATGATCATGGTGGCGCCAAAACGGATCGACTTGGCGATGTCGCCGTGATGGCGGATGCCGCCGTCGGCCACGATGGGCTTGGTGGCCACGCGCGCGCACCACTTGACGGCACTGAGCTGCCAGCCGCCCGTGCCAAAGCCGGTCTTCAGCCGCGTGATGCACACCTTGCCCGGCCCCACGCCCACTTTGGTGGCGTCGGCGCCCCAGTTTTCCAGGTCGATCACGGCCTCGGGCGTGGCCACGTTGCCGGCGATGACGAAGGACTGCGGCAGCTTGGCCTTGATGTGGCCGATCATGTCGCGCACCTGGTCCGAATGGCCGTGCGCGATGTCGATGGTGATGTATTCCGGCGTCAGCCCCTCGGCCGCCAGGCGGTCGATGTCGGCGTAGTCGGCCGGCTTGATGCCCACCGAGATCGACGCGTACAGGCCGCGCGCCTTCATGTCGCGCACGAAGGCCAGGTTGTCGAAGTCGAAGCGGTGCATGACGTAGAAGTAGCCGTGCTCGGCCAGCCAGATGCACAGCTTCTCGTCGACCACCGTCTTCATGTTGGCCGGCACCACCGGCAGCTTGAAGCGCCGCCCGCCGAAGTCGATGCCGGCGTCGCATTCGCCGCGGCTTTGCACGCGGCACTTGCGCGGCAGCAGCAGGATGTGGTCGTAGTCGAAGATTTCCATGGTGTCCAAGCTCCTTGTGCAGTGTGACGTGAAGGGCGCTTGGCCTGGCACCGGACTTTTGTGGCGGGCACAAAAAACCGGGCCAAGAAATCTTGGGCCCGGTGATTGATTGTAGAGCAGTGGCGCGCGGCGTGCAGCCCCCAGCCTAGGAACCTCTGCATAAGCTCTCGCGGTAAGCAGGCGCTGCGGATCGGGATGGGATGCAAGGCCGCGGACCGCCCGCGACCACGGATGCCTGCAGCGCAAGAGGTTGTGCGGAGGTTCCCTTATTCAGGGTCGAATTCAGGCTCGATGCTGAGCTCCTCCAGCGGCGGCACCAGCTCCAGTGGCCGGCGCCCGGCGGGCAGCAGCACGATGGGGGCGTAGCCGAGCGCCGGGTCGGCATAGCGCCCGGCCGCCTCGTAGGTGGCCAGGCTGGACAGCCCGGCCAGCAGCACCAGCGAATAGCGCCCGTTCAGCGGGTTGTCGCCGGCGGCCAGCACGGCGCTGTCCGGGTGGGCATAGACCTGCTCGCGCACCCGCAGCGAGCCCGTGCCAAAGCGCAGCCCGAACTGGCCGGCCAAGCGCGCGCTGACGGCGTTGGTGTCGGGCCGGCCGATCAGCAGCAGGTGGTGTGTGTGCGCCTCGTCCTCGGTCAGCTCGTGGTCGGCGCGCAGGGCCGGCTGCACGTTGTGCTCGCGCCGGCGCAGCGCCGTCTGCAGACGGCGCGCGGCCTCCAGGTTGCCGGCCTGCTCGTCGCGCGTGCCGTACACGATCAGGGTCTGCTCCAGCTCGTCGTCGAGGCTCAGCACGGTGAAGGGCGAGCCGTTGCCGCGCGGCGTCAGGCCGTGCTTGTCCAGCACCACGCGCCGCGGGCGCGCGGCGCTGGCGATGCGCAGTTGCGGCTGGCTGGCGTCGAACACGCGGCTGACGGTGACGTCGCCGGCCGCCGTCTCCACCGTCACCGGCACCGCCAGCGCCGGCCCCAGACCGGTGGTGTCCAGCGTCACCACGGTTTCCCAGCCGCCGCCGGCGCGGCGCGCGCGCGCTTGGACCAGACCCAGGCGCGGCAGCCCGGGCTGCCCCAGCCACCAGTCGAACAGCGGCGCCAGCGGCCGCGGCGTGTGGCGCTGCAGGAAGGCCTGGAACCGCGCCGAATCCACCACCTGGCCGTCGTGCTGGCGCCCGAAGGCGCGCAGGGCGGCGTCGAAACGCGCCGCGCCCACGATGTCGCGCAGCGCGTTCAGGAACAGCACGCCCTTGCCGGCGGCCAGCCGGTAGCCGATGACGTCGTCCATGCGCCCGCTGGTCTGCGCCAGCGGCTGGTCCTGGCCGGCGCGCGCGGCCTGCATGGCCCAGGCGCGGTAGTAGGCCAGCTCCACGCCCAGGCTGTCGGCGGCGTCGGGCGCGCCGGGGCTGGCCTCGGCCAGGATGCGCTCCAGCCGCGCAAAGCCGGCCACCAGCCACAGGTCGGCCGCGCTGGCGGGCCGCAGCGCGCCCGACCAGACGGGCCGCGAGGGCGTGGACGCGGGTTCGGCCTCGGGCCCCGGGTGGCGCGGGTCGGGGCGGTCGCGCACCGCCAGCGGCGCGCCGGCCGGCGGCGCCTGGGTGGTCAGCAGCGTCCAGGGGTTGGGTACCAGCGGCCGGATGCCGGCGTGCTCGCGCGCCTCCTGCGCGGTGGGCGGCCACAGCGTGCCGGTGGGCGGGCCGAAGGTGGCCCAGCTTTGCAGCGATGCCGCCAGCCGCGCGTCGGTGTACTTGGCGTCGACCCCGTAGGCCGAGACGATCTTGGGCAGGCTCAGCAGCCGGCGCGCGAAGTCCAGGTCGATGCGGCCGCGCTGGGCGCGGTATTCGCGCAGCCACTCGGCGTCGCGCGCGTTGGGGGCGAACGCGGCGGCGCCCGAGGCGCGCCCGTCGCGCCGCGCCGCCGCCTGCAGGCGCGCGCCGGCGTCCTTGCTGTTGTTGACGCTCCAGTAAAAGCCCTCGGCGCCATCGAACCATTCGCCACGGCTGCCGCGGTGCAGCCGGCTTTGCGCGCCGGCCAGCGTCAGCAGCGCGATTTCGTTGCGCCGCAGATCGCCCAGCAGCCATTCGGCCGCCGCCAGGCCGTTGTCGCCCTCGCTCAGCAGGGCGGCGGCGCGGTCGATGCTGTCGGCATACTGCTGCGCCTGGCGCACGCGCGCCGCCAGCGCGCGCCCGCCGGGCCGCCAGGGGCCCTGCTCCAGCGTGGTTTCGGCCAGCAGCAGGCCGGCTTCGTTGATGGCGTAGTCCATGCCGCTGTGCACGCCGCCGGGGGTGGTCTGCATGACGAAGGCCAGGCCCTGGGCCGGCTTGACGTGCAGCCACACGTTGTAGAAGTTGGCCGGGTACAGGTCGTACATGGTGATGTGGCCGAACACGATCTGCCCGTCCGCCGTGGCCGGCCCGTTGGCGATGAAGGCGTCGCAGCGCTGCGGGCGCGCCGGCCGCTGGCGCACCGGGCGGCGCGGCGGCTGCGGCGTGGCGCGCGTGATCGGGCGCAGGCGTGGCCGCGGCCCCGGCACGGCCATGGCGTCGGGCAGGGTGTCGATCTCGTTGGCGGCGTTCAGGGTGACGATGTCCAGCAGGTCCAGCCGCCGGCCGGCCACGCGCGCGCCAGCGGCGCTGGCGCCATCGGCGACGCCCTGCATCTCCTGCCGCAGCTCGGCGTCGTAGCCGGGCAGAAAGAGCTGGCGCGCCACCTCGCGGTTGTGTGCCCACGCCGCGCGCGGCTGGCGCGGGCTCCAGTATTCGGACAGCGCCTGGATGTAGGCGGCGATCTCGGCCGCCAGCAGCTGGCCGTGCTGCAGGCCGCGCTCATGCGGCTGGCCCTCGATGTGCACCACCGTCCAGCCGGCCTGCGGGTAGCGCCAGCCCTGCTGCCAGCGCTGCACGCTGGCCGGGTCGGGCGTGAAGGCCGCCGGCGGCTCGGCCGGCGCCGCCACGCCGGCCAGCGCCAGCGCCAGCAGCACCAGCGCCGTCAGCCGGCGCGCCAGGCGGCTCAGTCCACCCACGTCACCCAGCCGGTCCACCAGGTCAGCAGCACCACGGCGCCGAAGGCGATGCGGTACCACGCGAACGGCACGAAGCTGTGGCTGGCGATGTAGCGCAGCAGCCAGCGCACGCACAGCCAGGCGCTGATGAAGGAAAACAGCAAGCCGATGCCAAACAGCGGCAGGTCGGCCCAGGACAGCAGCGCGCGCTCCTTCCAGAGTGAATACACGCCGGCGCCGACCAGCGTCGGGATGGCCAGGAAGAACGAAAAATCCGTCGCCGTCTGGCGCGACAGCCCCAGCAGCATGCCGCCGATGATGGTGGCGCCCGAGCGGCTGGTGCCCGGGATCATGGCAAAGCACTGCACCAGGCCGACCTTGAGCGCGTCCAGCGCCGTCATGTCGTCCACGCGATGCACGCGCGCCGCGCTTTGCGGCCGTCGCTCGGCCCACAGGATGACGAAGGCGCCCAGGATGAAGGTGCTGGCCACCACCTGCGGCGTGAACAGGTGCGCCTTGATCGCCTTGCCGAACGCCAGGCCCAGCACCACGGCGGGCAGGAAGGCGATCAGCACGTTGAGCGCGAAGCGCCGCGCCTGCCGGCTGGCGGGCAGCGCCACCACGGTGTCGCGGATCTTGTGCCAGTACACGATGATCACCGCCAGGATGGCGCCGGTCTGGATGGCGATCTCGAACACCTTGGCCTTGTCGCCGGTGAAGCCCAGCAGGCTGCCGGCCAGGATCAGGTGGCCGGTGCTGGAGATCGGCAGAAACTCGGTCAGGCCCTCGACCACGCCCATCACGGCGGCCTGGAACATCAGCAGGGAATCGAGCACGGCGGGCTTTCTGGACGCTACCGAAATCGTAGCTTGCGGCGCGCATTCTAAGCCGTCCGGGGCGCGTTTTGCACCCCATTTTCGATGTGCGCGCGCCACGCCGGCGGGCTGGCCGGCCGCCGGTGGCGCCGGCGCGCCGCATTTCGTCGCCCCGCAGGGCATCTGGCGCCGCCCCAGGGCGTTTCGTCGCACGGCGCTGGCGCGACCGGCGCGCACTGGCCACCATGACGCCATCGCCACCACCGCTTGCCGGAGACCTTCATGCTGCTGACTCAATTGCTCGCCGAACACCCCGACGCCATCGTCGACATCGTGCGCCAGACCCCGCTGTGGGTCGGCGGCCTGCTCGCGTTCCTGCTGGGCCTGGGCTTGTCGGCCACGCGCCAGCGCCACATGACCCTGCCCCGCCTGGTGCTGCTGCCCCTGGCCATGCTGGGCCTGGCGCTGTGGGGCGTGCAGTCGGCCTTTGCCGCCAGCGGCCGACTGGGCGCGCTGCTGGCCGTGTGGGCCCTGGGCCACGCCGCCATGCTGGCATTGGTCCCGCGCCTGCCGGTGCCCGCCGGCACGCGCTACGACGCGGCGCGCCGCAGCTTTCACCTGCCCGGCAGCTGGGTGCCGATGGGGCTGATCCTGGCGGTGTTCCTGATGAAGTACGGCATCGGCGTGCAACTGGCCATGGCGCCCGAGCTGGCGCGCCACACGGGCTTTGCCTACACCGTGAGCGCCTTGTACGGCCTGCTGTCGGGCCTGTTCGGCGCCCGCACGCTGCGCCTGCTGCGGTTGGTGCGCGGCCAGCCCCGCCTGGCCACGGCCTGAGCCCCGCCCCCTCGTTCTCCCCCAAACCCCGCACGACCATGGCCGACTTCCCCGCCCATCACTCACCTGCCGCCGCTTCGCAGGACGACGCCGCAGCCCGCCTGGAACGCCTGGCGCGCAAGCGCGCCGGCGCCAAGATGAGCTGGTACATCCACGCGCTGGTCTACGTCTGCGTCAACGCCGGCCTGGCGCTGATCGGCTGGGGCAGCGGGCGCCCGTGGTTCCTCTTTCCGCTGGCCGGCTGGGGCCTGGGGCTGGCCATCCACGGCCTGGCCGTGTGGCTGGCCACCGGCGGCGCCGGCCTGCACGAGCGCCTGCTGCAGGTCGAGCGCGACAAGCTGCAGCGCCGGCCGCACTAGGGCGACCGGGTGTGGGGGCACCCGAATTCATGATCAAATCGACCCTCAGCGCTTGATGGGAATGCGCAAGCAGCTATCGTTTCAATAGTTCATGACGACTCGCCACCTCGTCCTCGATGCCGGGCGTCACGCCATTCAGGTGCTGGCGTTCTGCTGCGTGGTGGCGGTGCTGACGCAAACCATCTGGCCGCAGGAAGCCTATTCGACCCACCTGGTGAAGTCGCTCAGCATCGGCCTGGTCATCTGGCTGGTGATCGAGTTCGGGCGTCTGCTGGTGCCCCAGCGGCACTGCTACCCGGGCAGCGACGGCGGCCACGGCTGGCCCCGGGGCTGGCTCGGCGGCCTGCTGGCGGCGGTGGGCACGTCGGGCGGCTTGCTGGTCGGCGCGCCGCTGGGCGACTGGCTGACCGGCACCGGGCAGCTCGCCTCGCTGCGCGACAGGCAGGTCGGCCTGCTGATCACCATCGCCGCCGGCGCCGTGGTCACCTACTACTTCTACGCCCGCGGCCGCGCCGCCGCGCTGGAGGCGGGCAAGGCCGCCGCCGAACGCGACGCCAGCCAGGCGCGCCTGATGCTGCTGCAAAGCCAGCTGGAGCCGCACATGCTGTTCAACACCCTGGCCAACCTGCGCGCGCTGATCGGCGTGGACCCGGCCGCCGCGCAGGCCATGCTGGACCGGCTGAACGACTACCTGCGCGCCACGTTGGCCGCCTCGCGCGCCACGCAGCACCCGCTGGCGGCCGAGTTCGATCGCCTGGCCGACTATCTGGCGCTGATGGCCGTGCGCATGGGCCCGCGCCTGGGCTATGCGCTGCAACTGCCCGATGACCTGCGCGCCCTGCCCGTGCCCACGCTGCTGTTGCAGCCGCTGGTCGAAAACGCCCTGCGGCACGGGCTGGACCCCAGGCTGGAAGGCGGGCGCATCGAAGTCAGCGCGGCGCGCCAGAGCCAGCGACTGCGGCTGACGGTGCGCGACAC
>Ga0116179_1003753_pt1 | contig 10389 bp, 11 predicted proteins | sample AD_UKC071_MetaG_FD_89751 | JGI IMG/M metagenome (GOLD analysis project Ga0116179, IMG submission 89751) | Active sludge microbial communities of municipal wastewater-treating anaerobic digesters from USA - AD_UKC071_MetaG | ecosystem: Engineered > Bioreactor > Anaerobic > Digestate | place: USA...
GGTCGCGTAGGCAGGGTGTGCCCAAAAACTTAAAATCACCCTTTTGCCTCTTTTCACGCACCTGCGTGCCCTCTTGATGTCTGACCCCCAAAACACCGCAAACGCCGCCGCTGCGGCAGCCCCCGCCCAGGACGAGAACCAGCTGATCGCCGAACGCCGCGAGAAACTCCGGGCCCTGCGCGAGGCCCAGGCCGCCGGCACGGGGGTGGCCTTCCCCAATGACTTCAAGCCCTCGCACCGTGCCGCGCAGTTGCACGCCGAGCACAGCGGCACCGATGCCGAGACGCTGGAGGCTCAGCCCGTTGCCGTCTCGGTGGCCGGGCGCATGATGCTCAAGCGCGTGATGGGCAAGGCCAGCTTTGCCACCGTGCAGGACGCCACGGGCCGCATCCAGCTCTACATCACCCGCGACGCCGTGGGCGAAGCGCTGTACGCCGCCTTCAAGCACTGGGACCTGGGCGACATCGTGGCTGCCGAAGGCACGGCCTTCAAGACCAAGACCGGCGAGCTTTCGGTGAAGGTGACCAGGCTGCGCCTGCTGACCAAGAGCCTGCGCCCGCTGCCCGACAAATTCCACGGCATGGCCGACCAGGAGCAGAAGTACCGCCAGCGCTATGTGGACCTGATCACGGATGAGACAGCCCGCGACCGCTTCAAGGCCCGCAGCAAGGCCGTGAGCGCGCTGCGCGAGTTCATGGTGTCGCACGACTTCCTGGAGGTCGAGACGCCCATGCTGCACCCCATCCCTGGGGGCGCCAACGCCAAGCCTTTCAAGACCCACCACAACGCGCTGGACCAGGAGATGTTCCTGCGGATCGCGCCCGAGCTGTACCTCAAGCGCCTGATCGTGGGCGGCTTCGAGCGGGTGTTCGAGATCAACCGCAGCTACCGCAACGAAGGCATCAGCGTGCGGCACAACCCCGAGTTCACCATGATGGAGTTCTACGCGGCGTACTGGAACTACCAGGACCTGATGGACTTCACCGAGCTGCTGATCCGCACCATCGCCGAGAAGGCCGTGGGCACGCAGCAGCTCAGCTATGGCGGCACGCCGGTGGACCTGAGCGCGCCCTTCCAGCGCCTGACCATCCGCGAAGCCATCATCAAATACACCGAAGCCGCCCATGCCAGCGAGGGCGGCGACGGCCTGCGGGTGGACGACGCCCTGTGGCTGACCAACGCCCTCAAGAAGCTGGGCCTGAGCGAGGAGAAAGACCGCCTCAGCACCCGCAGCCTGGCCAGCCTGCAGGTGATGTACTTCGAGGAAACGGTGGAGGAAAAGCTCTGGCAGCCCACCTTCATCATGGAGCACCCCACCGAGATCTCACCGCTGGCCCGTGCCAACGACCAGCGGCCCGAGGTGACCGAGCGTTTCGAGCTGTACATCACCGGGCGCGAGTTCGGCAACGGCTTCAGCGAGCTGAATGATGCCGAGGACCAGGCCGCCCGCTTCAACGCCCAGGTGGCCGCCAAGGACAGCGGCGACGACGAAGCCATGTACTTCGACCATGACTTCGTGCGCGCCCTCGAATACGGCATGCCCCCCACCGGCGGCTGCGGCGTGGGCATCGACCGGCTGATGATGCTGCTGACCGACAGCCCCAGCATCCGCGACGTGATCCTGTTCCCGGCCCTGCGCCGCGAGTAAAGCGGCTTGGCGCTCTCCCCCATGCACCGCCTGCGCGCCCGTTTGCCCGACTGGGCCCTGGAATGGCTGGACGTTCTGGTTCCGCTGTTCCAGATTCTGCTGATCCTGCTGCTGGCCTATGTGCTGTACCGCTTCGTCAAGCGCCTGGTGCGGCGCATGGCGCTGCGCTACAACTGGCCTATTGAGCTGACCGTGCCACTGACCAGCACGGTGCGCTGGATCATCATCGCCGCCACCACCCTGGCGGTGCTGGAGCGGCTGGGGGTGTCGGCCACGGTGCTGTGGACGGGCTTTTCCAGCTTTGCGGCAGTGGGCGCGGTGGCCTTCTTCGCCGCCTGGAGCGTGCTGTCGAATTTCTTCTGCGCACTGCTGATCTTCACCGTGCGGCCGTTCCGCCTGGGCGACTACATCGAGGTGCTGGACTCCGCCGAAAAGCCCGGCGCCAAGGGCCGGGTGATCGACATCAACATGCTCTACACCACGCTGGAAGAATTCGAGGCGCCCGGCGCCGGCAACCGCATCCAGATCCCCAATGCGCTGGTGTTCCAGCGCATGGTGCGCCGCTGGCATGGGCTGCCACCGCCAGCCCCGGACGCGGACAAACAGGTGCCGGCGAACGGCTGACTTCAGGCCAAAAACAGCCTGCTACGACCATCCCATAACGGCTTATTGCTATTAAAAGCAGAGCATCAAGGTAGCTGCCACAGTGCCTGCACATAGGCGTGGTGGTGCATCAGGTCGTCCCACAGCATGGGCGGCGTCTGGGGCAGCAGGGCCATGCGGCGCTCTTCGCTGGCAGGCTGGAGCTGCCATGCTCCCCGGGCCTGGGCGTTGGCCAAGCCATCGAGCAGGCCATCGAGCACGGCGCCGTCGCCCAGACTCTGGTTGCACAGCAGCACCAGGTCGCAGCCAGCCTGCAGGGCGGCCAAGGCGGCCTCGGTGGGGCTGACGCTGCGGCCTTCGATGCGGCGGGCGCCTTCCATGCTGAGGTCGTCGCTGAACACAGCGCCGGCAAAGCCGAGCCGGCCGCGCAGGATGTCCTGCAGCCAACGGCTGGAGAAACCGGCGGGCCGTTTGTCCACCTTAGGGTAGACCACATGGGCCGGCATCACGCTGGTGAGGCTGGTACCCAGCCAGCCGTAGGGCGCGGCGTCGTCGGCCAGGATAGCCTTGAGGCTGCGTTTGTCCACGGAGATGTCGGTGTGCGAATCGGCTTTGACGAAACCGTGGCCCGGGAAGTGTTTGCCGCAGTTGGCCATGCCAGCCTGCAGCAGGCCGTGCATCAGGCTTTTGGCCAGCAGCGCGGCTACACGCGGGTCGCGGTGGAAGGAGCGGTCGCCAATCACCCCACTTTCGCCATGGTTCAGGTCGAGCACCGGGGTGAAGCTGAAATCCACGCCGCAGGCCCGCAGCTCGGCGCCCAGCACGTAGCCTGCCGCCGTGGCGGCATTGGTGGCACGCAGGGCGCCGCTGCCGGGGCCGCCCTTGCCGTCATCCATCCACATCTCGCCCAGCGCCCGCATGGGCGGCAGGTGGGTGAAGCCGTCGGTGCGGAAGCGCTGCACCCGGCCGCCTTCGTGGTCCACGCAGATGAGCAGGTCAGGCCGCACGGCCTTGATGTCACAGCACAGGGTGGTGAGCTGGGTACGGTCCTGCCAGTTACGGCCGAACAGGATGACGCCGCCGGTGAGCGGATGGGCCAGGCGGCGGCGGTCGGCGGCGGTCAACGTGGTGCCGGCCACATCGAGGATCAGGGGGGAATGGAGGGTCATGGTGCAGGGGTTGAAGGGATGTGCTCGACCACGCAGAAGCTGGCGGCGTAGTCGGATTCGTCGCTCATGGTGATGTGGGCCTGCAGACCGCGCGCCTCGAACCAGGTTTTGAGATCACCATGCAGCACCACGGTGGGCTGGCCGCTGGGCAGATTGACGATTTCGCAGCGACTCCAGGCCATGGGCATGCGCATGCCCAGGCCAATGGCCTTGCTGAAGGCTTCCTTGGCCGAGAAACGGGTGGCCAGGTAGCGCACGCCGCGCTCAGGCCAGCGCTGACTGCGGCTGTGCCACACCTGCAGCTCGGCGGGGCCCAGCACGCGCTGGGCGAAACGTGCGCCGTGGCGCTCCAGGCTGGCCTGGATGCGGCGGATGTCGCAGATGTCGGTACCGATGCCGTAGACCATGGGGGATGCCTTCTTTATGCATGAAACCGGGCCTGTGCGCCCATTTCACGCCGGCCTATTGCTATCAATTCCATACTAACCGACCAGCCAGGCCTCAGACAGCCGCCATGCAGTCCAGATACGCCCGCACGGTGGCGGCGTAGCCCAGCTCCAGCGCATCGGACATCAGGGCGTGGCCGATGGACACCTCCTGCACACCCGGCACGCCGCGCAGGAAGTCGCCCAGGTTGGCGCGGCTCAGGTCGTGCCCGGCGTTGATGCCCAGACCGGCGGCTTGGGCGGCGCGGGCGGCGGCGGCGAACTGCGCCAGCACCTCGGCCTGACGGGGAGTACCCCAGGCGGCGGCATAGGGCTCGGTGTACAGCTCGACGCGGTCGGCGCCAATCGCTTTGGCCAGGGCCATGGCGGAGGGGTCGGCATCCATGAACAGGCTGACGCGCACGCCCAGCGCGCGGGCCTCGGCGATCAGTGGGCGCAGGCGCTCGGCATTACCGGTGGCGGCAGACAGGTCCCAGCCATGGTCGCTGGTGGGCTGGCTTTCACTGTCGGGTACGAAGGTGCACTGGTGCGGCCGCACGGCGCGCACGAAGTCCATCAGGTTCTGGGTGGGGTTGCCCTCGATATTGAACTCGCGGTCGGGCCAGGCCTGCATCAGGGCGGCGAGGTCGGTCACATCATGGGCGCGGATGTGGCGCTCGTCCGGTCGGGGATGGATGGTGATGCCGGCGGCACCGGCCTGCAGGCAGATCTCGGCGGCGCGGGTGACGCTGGGGTAGCCAAGATTGCGCCGGTTGCGCACCTGGGCCACGAGGTTGACGTTGACGGACAGTGCGGTAGTGCTGTGCATGGTCGGGCTCAGAGTTTTTGTAAATCCACCATCATCTGGCGGGTACGCAGGCTGGAGACGCCGCAATGGTAGTGCAGCAGCATGCGCAACTGGGGCCGCAGCTCGTTAGGCACCGCCGCGCAGGCACGCAGCGTGGCGACAAAGGGGGCATGCTGGGCCAGCGCATCGCTCAGGGCCAGCCACTGCAAGCCGGTCAGGCCGGTGCGCTCGTCGCGATGGCTCTCGCGCAGGCCGGTTTCGGGCACCAGGCTGTAGCGGGTCTCGGGGTCCAGGGGGGCCAGGGTGGTGGTCTGCACGTCCAGCGGCGGCAGCAGACCCACCTCGCGCAGCAGCAGCAGCTCGAAGGCCCGTAGCGCGGCCTGTAGCACCTCACCGTGGTCGGATGCCAGTATTTCCACCGCCACCGCATAGGCGTCGAACAGCACCGGGTGCGGGTCGTCGCGCGCCAGCAGGCGCAGCAGCAACTCGTTGAGGTGGAAACCCGACAGCAGCGCCTCGCCCACCGGCATGACATGCCCCCCCATCCACTCCGCGCCCTTGAGGGTGTGGATGGCGTCTTCGGCCACGGCAGTCACGGTGTAGGCCAGTTGCAGCGGCTGCAGCGGCAGCAGCACGGGGCGGAAGTTGGAACTGGGCTTCTTCGCCCCCTTGGCCACCAACACCACCCGGCCATGGTGGCGGGTGAAAACCTCCAGAATCAGGCTGGACTCGCTCCAGTCGTGGTGGTGGAGGACAAAAGCAGGCTCGTGGGCAATGCGCTCACGGGTCATGCGGCATCACTCGTAGCCAAAACTGCGCACGCGGGCTTCGTCGTCAGCCCAACCCGAACGCACCTTGACCCACAGCTCGACGAACACCTTGGCGTCCAGGAGCTTTTCCAGCTCCTGGCGCGTTTCGGTGCCGATGCGCTTGAGGCGCTCACCCTTGTCGCCGATCACCATCATCTTGTGGTTTTCACGCTCGACCACGATGGTGGCAGCGATCTTGATGAAGCGCTTGTGCTGCTTGCTGGCCTCTTCCTCGAACTTGTCGATGACGACGGTGGAGGTGTAGGGCAGTTCGTCGCCGGTGAAGCGGAAGAGCTTTTCGCGCACGGTTTCGCTGGCAAGGAATTTCTCGCTGCGGTCAGTCAGCTCGTCCAGGCCGTAGAACCAGTCCTGCTCGGGCAGGTATTTCTCGCAGATGGCAAACAGGCGCTCGATGTCCTTGGCGTTCTTGGCCGACATGGGCACAAATTCGGCGAAGGGGTGGCGCTCCTGCATGCTCTTGAGCCAGGGTGCAATCTCAGCGCGGCGGTGCACGTTGTCGAGCTTGTTGGCCAGCAGCACGGCAGGCACGCCGGGCTTGAGCAGGGACAGCACCTTGGCATCGGCCAGGGTGAAGCTGCCGGCTTCCACCACGAACAACACCAGGTCCACGTCGCCGATGGCGCCCATCACGGTCTTGTTGAGCGATTTGTTGAGGGCGGTGGAGTGCAAGGTCTGGAAGCCGGGCGTATCGACAAACACGAACTGCACTGCATCCCGCGTACGGATGCCGGTGATGCGGTGGCGGGTGGTCTGCGCCTTGCGCGAGGTGATGCTGATTTTCTGGCCCACCAGAGCGTTCATCAGGGTGGACTTGCCCACATTGGGCTTGCCGACGATGGCGATGGTGCCGCAGCGTTTGGGCCCGGTGGGCTCTGAGGTTGCGGCGGAGTCCGCGCCCTTGGCCGTGACGGTGCCGCCCCCCGGTTTGGCCGCAGCCAGCATCTTCTCCAGCTCGTCGGCCCCTTGAGGCTGGGAGCCATCGGCATCACCGGAGGTGTCGTGGGAGGCGTCGATCATGTCTTTCTCGCTTTCAACAGGGCCAGCACGGCAGCTGCCGCTGCCTGCTCACCGGCACGGCGGGAACCACCGATCCCACGCTCGACCATGCCGAGCTCGGGAATCTCGCATTCCACGTCAAAGGTCTGGCGATGGGCAGCGCCCAGGGTGGCGATGACGCGGTAGGTGGGCACCTTCATCTTGCGCCCCTGCAGCCATTCCTGCAATTCGGTCTTGGGGTCCTTGGCTACGGCCTGCATCTGGGGGTTGATCTCCACCGCCTTGAACAGGCGGTGTACCAGCGCCTCGGCCACGCTGTAGCCAGCATCCAGATAGACCGCACCGATCAGCGCTTCGACCGCATCAGCCAGGATGGAGGGCCTTTTGCTGCCGCCGGAGCGGGACTCGCCCTCCCCCAGGCGCAGCACTTCGGCCACGCGCAGGTCTTGCGCCAGGCTGTGCAAGGTATCTTGTTTGACCATGTTGGCGCGCACGCGCGACAGATCACCCTCGGGCAGGCTGCCCAGGCGCTGGTACAGCAGGCTGGAGACGGCGAGGTTGAGCACTGAATCCCCCAGGAACTCCAGCCGTTCGTTGTGGTCGGCCGAAAAGCTGCGGTGGGTCACGGCCCGCTGCAGCAGGCGGGGGTCGGCAAATTGGTGCTGCAGGCGGCCCTGCAGGGAGTCGAGTTCGCGGCTCACCTACTTGGTTTCGCCTGAATACTTGAGGGTCAGATAGGCCGGGCCAGCGATATGGATCTCGCGCTGGTAATCGTAGCCCACGACCACCTTGTCACCACGTTTGGTGACTTTCAGGTCTTTGCCCGAGATGGTAGTGATGTCGTCAATGACTGCCGCACGGTCAAAAATGGCCTGTACTTCCGCCACTGTGTTCCCCGCCTTGGCCTTTTCCGCTGCCTTGCCAATGGCCAGGTATTCGATATAGGTTGGCACAGCCTGACCGCCGACGGCAAAAATTCCCACAGCCAGCACCCCGATCAGGACCAGCCCGATAAAGGAAAGCCCCCGCTGCCGTGCAGGGCCTGTACGTTGGTGCATACGCATATCCGCTACTCCTCTTGTTGCTCTGCCAGTCTGGCCTGTTGCTTAGTTGAATGACCCGATGCGGCGGAGGTTACCGAAATTCATCCAGACAAAGAAGGCCTTGCCCACAATATTCTGGTCGGGCACAAAACCCCAGTAACGGGAGTCCAGCGAGTTGTCGCGGTTGTCACCCATCATGAAGTAGTGGCCCTGCGGCACCTTGCACACCACACCTTCGACACTGTAGCGGCAATTGTCCCGGTAAGGAAAGTTCGCTGCCCCCTGTACAAAGGCCGGAGCGTCAGGGTTGTTGAGCACCCGGTGGGGCTGTGCACCCAGCGTTTCCTCGAACTGCTTGAAGTAGCGCATGGTGCTCTCGTCAAAGAAGTCGGGCTGGGCCGTGGCGGGCACTTCCTTGCCATTGATGGTCAGGCGCTTGTTGAGGTAGGCCACCTCGTCGCCGGGCACCCCCACCACGCGCTTGATGTAGTCCACCGAGGGCTGGGGCGGGTAACGAAACACCATGACATCCCCACGCTGGGGCGCATTACCTTCGGTGATCTTGGTGTTGACCACGGGCAGGCGGATGCCGTAGGTGAATTTGTTCACCAGGATCAGGTCACCGATCAGCAGGGTCGGGATCATGGAGCCAGACGGAATCTTGAAGGGCTCGAACAAGAAGGAGCGCAACACGAACACCACCAGGATGACCGGGAACAGGCCAGCGGTCCAATCGAGCCACCAGGGCTGCATCAGCAGCGTGGCCTGGGCCTTGGAGATGTCGCCATCCCCATCCACACGGCTGATACCCTTCTCCTGCAAAGCCTTGCGGCGCTCGGCGGTGGATTGCTCCAGTGCCAGAGCAGCCTTGCGTCGCCGGGGCAGGAAGTAGAGGCGCTCGGCCAGCCAATACAAGCCCGTCACCACAGTGGCGATGAACAGCAGCAGGGCAAAGTTGCCCTCGATGCGGCCCAGCAGCCACGCGCCAATGTAGGCTGCGAAACCAGCCAGAACAAACGAAGTCAGGATCGGCATCAGTCTTCCACTTGCAAAATAGCCAGAAAAGCCTCTTGCGGCACCTCAACGGAGCCGATTTGCTTCATGCGCTTTTTGCCTGCTTTTTGTTTTTCAAGGAGTTTCTTCTTGCGCGAAATATCACCGCCGTAGCACTTGGCCAGAACGTTCTTGCGCAGCGCCTTGATTGTCTCACGCGCAATGATGTTGGCCCCGATGGCGGCCTGGATCGCGACGTCGTACATCTGGCGGCTGATGATCTCGCGCATCTTGGCCACCACTGCCCGGCCCCGGAACTGGCTCTGGCTACGGTGCACGATGATGGACAAGGCGTCCACCTTGTCCCCATTGAGCAGGATGTCTACCTTCACCACATCGGACGCACGATACTCCTTGAATTCGTAGTCCATGGAGGCATAGCCCCGGCTGACCGACTTCAGTTTGTCGAAGAAGTCGAGCACGATCTCACCCAGCGGCATCTCGTAGGTCAGCACCACCTGGCGGCCCTTGTAGGCCATGTTGATCTGCACACCACGCTTCTGGTTGGCCAGTGTCATGACCACACCTACGTACTCCTGTGGCATGTACAAGTGCACAGTGACGATGGGCTCGCGGATCTCTGCGGTGCGGCCCACATCGGGCATCTTGGAGGGGTTCTCCACCATCATCACTTCGCCGTCGTTCTTGACGACCTGGTACACCACGCTAGGCGCGGTGGTGATCAGGTCTTGGTCGAACTCGCGCTCCAACCGCTCCTGCACGATCTCCATATGCAGGAGGCCCAGGAACCCACAGCGAAAGCCAAAACCCAGCGCCTGGCTCACCTCGGGCTCGTAGTGCAGCGACGCATCGTTGAGCTTGAGCTTCTCCAACGCGTCACGCAACTGGTCGTATTCGCTGGCTTCGGTCGGGTAAAGGCCTGCAAACACTTGCGGCTGTATTTCCTTGAAACCGGGTAAGGCCTCGGTGGCAGGGCCAGCATTGTTGGGCAGTTTTTTCTCCAGCGTCACGGTGTCACCCACCTTGGCCGCCTGCAGCTCCTTGATGCCCGCGATGATGTAGCCCACCTCTCCGGCCTCCAGCGCTTCGCGTGGCTCGTTCGCTGGTGTGAAAACGCCCAGGTTGTCGGCGTTGTAGCTGGCACCCGTGGCCATCATCTTGAACCGCTCGCCCTTGCCCAGGCGACCGTCCACCACACGCACCAACATGACCACCCCCACGTAGGGATCGAACCAGCTGTCGATGATCATGGCGCGCAGCGGGGCGTCAGGGTTGCCCTTGGGCGGTGGGATCTTGGCCACCACGGCTTCGAGAATTTCGTCGATGCCCATACCGGTCTTGGCGGAGCAGGGAATGGCATCGGTGGCGTCGATGCCGATCACATCTTCGATCTCAGCCCGTGCGTTGTCAGGGTCCGCGTTGGGCAGGTCCATCTTGTTGAGCACCGGCAGCACTTCCACACCCAGTTCGAGTGCGGTATAGCAGTTGGCTACCGTCTGCGCCTCGACACCTTGCGAGGCATCCACTACCAGCAGTGCGCCTTCGCAGGCAGAGAGTGAACGGCTCACTTCATACGAGAAGTCCACATGGCCCGGTGTGTCGATCAGGTTGAGGTTGTAGACCTGCCCGTCTCGTGCCTTGTAGTGCAGCGCAGCGGTCTGCGCCTTGATGGTTATCCCACGCTCTTTTTCGATGTCCATCGAGTCGAGCACCTGTGCTTCCATTTCACGCTCGGCAAGGCCTCCGCAGCGTTGGATCAACCGGTCCGCAAGCGTGGATTTTCCATGGTCGATGTGCGCAATGATGGAGAAATTTCTGATGTGCTTCATCAAGGACTGGCTTCAAGTGATTGA
>Ga0116179_1003757_pt1 | contig 10385 bp, 8 predicted proteins | sample AD_UKC071_MetaG_FD_89751 | JGI IMG/M metagenome (GOLD analysis project Ga0116179, IMG submission 89751) | Active sludge microbial communities of municipal wastewater-treating anaerobic digesters from USA - AD_UKC071_MetaG | ecosystem: Engineered > Bioreactor > Anaerobic > Digestate | place: USA...
ACTTCGTCGAAGAAGCGCCATGAGCCCTTGAAATCCTTGAACTTAAAGGTCCTGCGTATGCACAGCCTGCCGTTTTCCTGAGCGATCTCCCAATCAGGAACCTCGCTCAAATATTCCTTCGCCTCCTCCTCCGTGAACGGCGGCACTCCTCCTTCGCAGGGCTTGCACTTCTGCTCTCTAAGGTCCATCGCGCGACTCTCCTCCCTCGTTTTTAAAACTTGCCTACGACAGATATGATAAATTATAATCGCTTTGGAAAATGAGCGAATCCGAAGGAGATCGACATGGTGCGGCTTATGCAGATGTCCAGCGCGGCCGGCTGAGCGGCCAAAATAGGTCCGGCGGACCTACAAAAACTCTTAGAAGGACTCGCGCAGTCCGACGATAAATCCCTCCTGGCCGGATGGAAGGGAGGGGAAGATGCGGCGCTTTGGGCTATCGATGAGGAAAGGATTGGTATCCTCACCATCGATTTCATAACGCCCATCGTGGATGACCCCGCTTTGTTCGGCGAGGTGGCGGCCGCAAACTCGCTGAGCGACGTCTTCGCGAAGGGCGGGAGGCCCAGGGTAGCGCTGAACGTCGTCGCTTTCCCCTTGAGCTGCGAACCTATCGAGGTGTTGCAGAGCATATTGCAGGGCGGCCAGAGGAAAGTCATAGAGGCTGGCGCAATCTTGGCCGGTGGACACAGCGTAGAGGACCGGGAGCCGAAATACGGCCTCGTCGTCTTCGGCGAAGCGCGTCGCGACGATATTTGGCGCATCGACGGTGCCGAAGAGGACGATATTTTGATCCTCACAAAGCCCCTGGGCACGGGGCTGATCTCGACGGCAGCCAAAGTGGATATGGCCAAGGCCGAACACATGAACGCGGCCGTTGAAAGCATGAGACGACTTAACGACCTGCCGCTGAAATTGGATGACATCACCAAGTCTTACATCCACGCCTGCACCGATGTAACCGGTTTCGGCTTAGCGGGACACTTGTTCAACATGCTTTCTTCAAAAGGTCTCTCGGCTGAGATATATACAAAACGCCTGCCCGTAATCCCAGGAGCCTTGGAATACGCGGAGGAGGGATTTGTGCCAGGCGGTGGGTACAGGAACCGCAAACTCTACACCCCACAAATCGGCGGCTTAGATGAGATTTCACCCGCAGAAGCGGAGCTCTTGTTTGACCCTCAGACATCTGGAGGGTTGCTCTTGGCCGTACACCCCGAAGGAAGCGAAATGATCCTTGCGGCATGTCGCACTTCGGGTTGGCACGATGCCGCTGCCATCGGAAGGCTTATCCGAGGCGATGGCGAGATCGCGGTGAAAACACAACCTTAGCGCTCCTGAAGCGCCTTGCGCAGCTCCTGCGCATACGAGGAGTTCTTTCCCTCTAAGAGGCTGAGGATGCGCTGCGCTGATGCTGTGTCCCCCACTTTTATATAGGATATGGCGAGTTCGTAGTATTCGGACTCGTTGTTCTTGCCTTCGGGCATCTTCTCCACAAGGGCGCTATACGCTTCAATTGCCCCGTCGTACTGCCCCCAGAGATAATAGGCCTGCCCCAGGAGCTTCCACGCCGTGTCGTCATCGGGCTCGAGCTTGATCGCTCGCTTCAAGCTCTCCACTGCCCTGTCATATTGATTCAATTTCATATAGAGTTCGCCGAGGCCTACCCAAGGCTCCGCCTCGTTCGGAGCCAGACGCGCCGCCTCCCTCAAAGCGCCGGAGGCATCCTCGAGATGTCCCTGGCTCAAAAGGGACCTCCCGCGCCCCAACAAGGCCCTATAATCCCAAGGAGAGAGCCCTTCGGCCCTTCGAAAGCTCTCCAAGGCTTCTTCGAACCTCGATTGCTTAAGATAGGCCCCTCCCAAGGCGAGCCACCCCTCTACGTCGTCCTGATCCGTCTTCACAGCTTCTTCCAACGCGGCGATCGCCTCATCGTATCTTCCGGACTTGACGAGGGCTTCGCCCAAGAGCTGCCACCACCGCACTCGATCGGGGCGCAGTTCTACAGCCCTCTGAAGCGGCTCTATCGCAGACTGGGGGGTTCCGCTTGCCATATACGAGAAGCCGAGCTGATACCAATACTGCCCATCTGCGAGAGAAAGAGTTGTCGCCCTGAGGAAGGCCTCAGTCGCCTCGCTGTAGCGGCCTACCTCCAACAACACAACGCCGAGCTTCCCCCAAACGTCTGCTCGCTCGGGCGACAAGCGAGCACCGATGCGAAAAGCGCGGATGGCGCCTTCTTTGTCGCCCGATGCTCTGAGTGCCTCTCCGAGCGTCGCCCATGCGTCCGCACCGGTCGGGGCCAAATCCGTCAGGCGACTCAACGCTTCGGAGGCCTCCTCGAAATCCGATGCGTTCATGAGGGCAAACCCCAAACGCCTCCACGCCTCTGCATCATCGGGGGCGAGATCCGCAGCCCTGCGATATGCCTGCGCTGCCTTATCGAACCTGCCAGAACTCTCATAAAGCACTCCGACCTTTGACCAAAGTTCTGGAGGTCCGTCATCGTATAAAAGCACCTTTTCGTAGGCCTCAAGCGCCTCATTTTCGCGCCCAAGCCCTTCAGCCATCTCCCCTGCCTTAAGCCACAGCGCTGCATCCTCCGGCGAAGCGCGACAAGCGTTCATATAGGCTCGATAGGCCTCTTCAGGGCGGGAAATGGCGCTGTAAGCGTCGCCCAAGAGGGACCACCCCTCGGCTGAACCTGGCTCCTCTTCGACGATCTTTTTGATCTCACCTATGGCCTCTTCCGGACGGTTCAACCTCAAGAGGATCTCGGCAGCGGCGAGATCGATGCGGCGAAGGAGATCGCCGCCGGCTTTGCCCTTGGCCTCGAAGAGATATTCCAAGGCCCTCTCGTAACTTCCACGCTCGTATAGGCTCTTGCCCTCCCTGTACAGTCGGTCAGGGCTATCGCTCCAAAGGAAGTAGAGCGTGCCACAGGCAAAAACGAGTGCCACGATGGCCAGCGGGCGGGTTCTTCTGCGAGACTTGCGAGGCCCGGGGCGATCTCCCTCGGCCTGAACTCGCTGAGGTCTCTCTTCCATAAGGGCCCGCTGAAAAGAGTAGATATCTTGGAAGCGATCTCGGGAATTGACGGCCAAGGCCTTTATGAGAGCGCTCTCGGCGTGCTTCGGAATTTGCACGCCCAAATCAGAGGGAAGCTTTAGGGAGTCTTGATGCAGGCGATCCAAGGCATCTGGAGGGACGATCCCGGTGATAGCGCGATACAGCGTGGCGGCTACTCCATATACGTCGCTCCAGGGCCCCAACTCCCCGCCGGAGCGATACTGCTCCTCAGGAGCATAGCCAGGCTTTACGACGACAGATATGCTGTCCTCGTAAGGAGTCTCCATGCGCGTCGCAGCGCCGAAGTCAAGGAGCTTTACCTGTCCGTCATCGGTGAGATATATGTTATCCGGGCTTATGTCTCTATGGAGGAGGCCAGCCGAGTGAACACTCCTCAATGAATCCATCACGGGCATCAGGATCTTCAACGCCAAGGGGAAGGGTATGCTGCCTCCCTTTTGCTCCAGGTAGGCCTTCAGCGTTATTCCGTTAAAATAGCTCGTCACCATATAGGCCGTGCCGTTGGCCTCAAAGTAGTCGCGAACCGACACGATGCCAGGATGATCCTCGAAACGAGCAAGGATCTGTGCTTCATGGAGGAAACTGCGCAGACCGAGGTCGTAAAGTTCGCCAGACTCTCCGCGGAAGACCTGAACGTAGAGGCTCTGCGGAGCGCTCCTAGTGGCCAAGCTGGCCGGGAAGTATTCCTTAAGGCAAACGCGCAAGGCGAGCGAGAGATCCAACGCCATGTAGGTGACGCCAAACCCGCCATGGCCGAGCACCTTGCCCACCAGATATTTTTCCTTCAAGATTGTCCCTGGAGGCAGGAAAAGAGGCGAGACGAAAAGACTTTCTCCCGACCATCCACAGTTAGGACAGTCGAGCCCTGGTTCCTTCCTGCCGAGACAATTGAGACAGACACGCTCGGGCCATATTTCCTCTAACGCTTCCATCTCCAATGCGTACTACCTCTCCTCATGCTAAACAACTTCCTTTGGGAGCGATACGCGAAGCTCTGTCCTCCCCAAAAGCAAGGTATCGCTATCGTCGAGCGGCTGAGGTTTCTTAATGGCGATGCCATTTACAAATGTTCCATTCGTAGAATTGAGATCGCGCACATATAGCCTGCCGTCTTCCAGGAAGATCTCGCAGTGGCGCCCAGACACACCGGCGTCTCCCTTTATGACTACCACATTGTCCCGCGGCAGGCGCCCGATCGTAACGGCTGGCGCAACTTCAATGTCGTAATCTTTGGAGGCTTCAGCCCCCTTCACCACCGTCAGCCTCAGGCGCACGCCCTTTGCGGTGGTCGAGGATGGCGCCTGAGCCTGAGTGGGATCGGTGCTGATATGACTTTCGCCTTCCTCGACGGAACGAGATCGCCTCTTGCTGATCAAAAATAAGAGCGCCAGCACTGCAATTAAGGCCGCAATCGCCATCAAAAGAGGAACAGAAGGCAATGAGGATCGCTTCTTCGATGCCGGCTTGGCAGCCGATCCATTTGGCTGAAGCTTCGAAGCTTCCGCCTGAGGTGCCGAGACCTCCTCCGGTGAAGCAGGAGGCGCAGGCGCCATGCCGGGGACTAATCTCAAATCGACGAGGCGCACATCCCTGCTTTCACGATATAAGCGGTCATCCACCTGCAACACGAACGAAATCCTGTGCGGCTGGCCGTCGGCCTCAAAAGAGGAGACATCCAGCACCGCTTTATATGTGGCACGGGCGCGCGACATAGCCTTGCGGAAGGCATCCGCGAGATCGTCCTCCTCTGCGACGAAGATCTCCCCGCCGGAGGCGCGGGCGAACTCGCCAAGGGTCTCCAAACCCCTTTTCTTGGTCTCGTTCATGGGCGGCACATAGAAGCCAACAGCGTAGATCGGCAGAGGCTCTTCTGCTAAGCGCCTTAAAACCTCGTCCTTCGTCGCGCTGCCCCTCGAGTCGTCCATGCCGTCGGAAATTACGACGAGAGACCTGCGCGCCGCAAGATCGGGATCTGCGCGCCTGCCCAATTCCAGTCCATAGATGATAGCTTGGTGCAACAGCGTAAGTTGATCTTGCGCCTCGAGCGACCCCGCTATCTTCTTCAAGTCCTCTTTTGAGTCCGTGTAATCCGAAAGGAGCTTTACCGTCTCTCCGAACGTCACGATCGCCGCCCTATCCTGCGGCCCCATCGCGTCTATCCATTCGGAGAGGACCTTGCGCACCTGAACGATGTGAGATGCCCTCAAGGAGCGCGATATGTCCACGAGGAAGACGAAGGCGGCCCCTCCATCGTCTGGTGCGAAAGAGCTGACCGTAACAGGTTTGCCGTCTAAAGTAGCCACGAGGTCTTTAGGCTCAAGCCCCGAGACCAACGCCCCGTCTGCGTCGAGAACTTCTATATAGGCCGCAAGTTCCGGGTATGTAGGAGCCACTTGAACTATCCTGAACTTGAGGTCGCCTTGAGCATTGCATGCGGAAGCAAAAAACAAGACGGACACGACGACCGCAGCGATGGCACAGCGCACGCTCGTCCTCACTCCCATTTAAATCGCTCCCCACAGAGAGGGACAAAGAGGAGCTTCGTCCGCCCCAGCTCTATAACATCGTATGCCTCAAGGGGTTCCGAGAAGACGACTTCCTCTCCATTCTTGTAGACCAAGCCGCGCCCTTCGCCAGCCTGAAGGCGAAAGGCAGCTTTCTTGGGATCGTAAATGACGTAAGCGTGATGAATGCGTGATACAGTTTCATCGCTGCGAAGGCATATATCGTTCGTCGGCGCCCGACCTATGCTGTTCTTCTCGCTTCGGATCCTGAAATCCCTCCCCTTCTCCGGGCCATCGATGCAGACTAGCCAGCCCGTTACGGGATCCATTCCCAAGTTGCTCCTTACGAGGGCTACCGTCTCGCCTTCCTCTGAGCCGCCCATTGTTTTAAATTCCCCAAGGCGTACGGTCTTTTCGTTCTCGTCCCCTCGTTCGCCCTGCGAATTAGCGGCGGATGCCTTGATGTCCTCGCCGGATCGAAAGGTCGATACGTCGACGCTAACCTCTTCCACACCGCAATAGGGACAAGAACTGTGTCTCTCGTCGTCGTAGTAATGCCCCTTATCGCACCTCACCCACGACATGACTCATCCCCCCAACCGGTCTCTCGACTTCATAATAAGCGAAGGATAGCTCCATAGGAGCTAAGACTATCGCGGTCACGTTGTCCTGATGTGGCAGGTCCTTCGCTAAGACGCGCAAGACCAACCTCTCTGCCGCTTCTCGAGGAGAAAGGCGCATTTCTTCCACTATCTCCTCGCTCAAAAGGCCTCTGTATAGCCCATCGCTACACAAAAGCACCCGGTCATCATCACGTAGCGACAGAGGCTGAGCGTTTCTGTCCACAATCGGAATCCGCTCCATGCCGAGAAAGCTGGTCAGAGCGCCTCTCTGAGGGTGAAGCAGTGCATCGTTCCACGAGATTTCACCGATAGAGGCCTCTTCGTAAAGCTCCAAGGCATATGTGTGATCTGCGGTAAGCTGGATCAACCTCCCGTCACGACACAGGTATATACGGCTATCACCCACCGATATCCAGTAAAGGCCCCCTCGGAAGATGACCGCTGCTATCATTGTGGTACCGACAGACCCTTCAAGGTCATGCTTTCGCGCCAGCTCCACCACTGCCATGTTCGCCCTGGACAGCGAGCGCATCAGAGCCTCATCGACGGACTCGCTGTCCTCTTTGGCGGCATACGATTCGAGCATCGTCTCCACGGCGAGCGCACTGGCCTCTCGCCCCAACGACATTCCTCCCATGCCATCCGCCAAGGCAGCCAAAATCCCGCCCTTTTCTACGAAGATGGCGTCGCTCACGTCAGAGATGGCGAAGGAGTCCTGCTGTTCTCTTCTTTTGCCCTTGTGTTGCGCGTTGCCTAAAAGCAAAGACACATCCTCCATCTGCCAAAACCCTTCAAAACCTTCAGGAAACGCCGAGCCACTTGACACGGCACTTCCTGAGAAAGAACGCAGGATTGTATGACATTTTGGCCTTGCGCAATCCTTCTATGTTCAGATCTTGCTCTCTATTCACCCAGGTAAACTCGGCCCCCTCATTCAAGAGGAAGAGATGATTGATCGCTTGATACACTCCCTTATACTGACTGAGACCCTTCTCGAAGTGTATCAAAAGCGCATCGTCGTCAAGGCGCTCGCCCACCGTATATGCTGCCATCTTTCCCCCTGCGTAGAGCACCCCTCCGATCAGGTTCGGGAGTTCCCGCCAGCGGCTGAAAGTCCTTTTTATGGCTACATCCTCCACCGCAATGCCCACAGAATTCTCAGTATCTCGGCTTTCGCACCACTCTTGCTGCATCTTCAAGACCTCAGGTATGTGACGATCTTCTAAGCGGCTGTAGGTCCAGTCGTAGTTTTTCATAAACTGCCGAAGGAGGTTTCTCTTGCCATGATAGCGGTTTCCCTTGAGTTCGACCAGGTCTTTTACCCTGTAGATATACTCCCACTGCCCTCTGTCGTCACGGACTTCAAGCTGATCACCCAAAGCCCTCTTCCAGATGCAGGCCAGCCTTTCGGGAACCCGCTCAAAACACGTCCCCTCTGGGAAACGCTCGAATATCTCCCTCCAATCCTGGGTTTCCCAACGGCCCACAGGCGCCTGAAAGGCCTCATAGGGCCGCGTGCACAGGAGCCAGACCAAATCGCCATCCCAAGCCCAATGATAGCCGAAATATTCGTCCCACGCCCACAGGTTGACCAGGCTGTAGTCACAAGATTTCTGAGAGCAGGAGCTGAAGTGATCGAGATATTGCATCCCCTTCTCCAGAGAGAAGGGCTCACATGCTACAGTTGCTTCTTTCGCCATGATCCTACGCCTTGATCCCTTTAGAGCGGATTGCATCGACCGCGGCTTTGCAGACGCCGCCGAAGAGGATGCTGTCCATGCTGTAGCCTATGTACTGAAAGCCTTGCTCGATGCGCGCGAGCGCATCGTCCACGGTGGCCACGAATATGCCCGCCACTTTCCCGCTCTTGCGAATCATCTCCAACGCGCGGTCTATGGCGTCTCTCACTACGGCACTCTCTACCTTGCCGGGCACACCCAACGATTGAGACAGGTCATAGGGGCCTACGAAAACCACATCCACACCATCGACCGCGGCGATCTCGTCCAGGCAGTCCAAGGCCAACTTATTTTCGCAATGCACGATCACCATCGTCTCTTCATTCGCTTCAGCGATGTAGCTATCCAGAGAGCGCATGCCATAACCTGAAGCCCTCGGAAAAGCCACACCGCGCGTTCCTCTGGGATAATACTTTGCAAAGCTCACGACCCGCTCCGCCGCCTCGGGCGAATTGACCTGAGGCACTTCTATGCCGTAAGCGCCCACATCGAGCGTCCGCAATATTGTGGTCTCTCCCTGATCCGTCACGCGGACGATGGGGACGATGCCCCTTACCTCCGCCGCACGTATGAGATGTTGTATGGATTCTGGGCTCATAGGCCCATGCTCCGTGTCGATGACCAAAAAGTCGAAACCGGAAAGTCCCATGATCTCCACCAAATCTGGGGAGTTTATGCCCAAAAAGGGACCTATAGCGAACTCCCCTGCCTTGAGCTTATCCTTTAGCATGTTCTTCACGACGTCTGACACTCCTCGCAAGATTTCTATTTTAGTTTAATTTAAACCTTTACGTGCAGATCCGCAATAGCTCCCAGGCTAAAAAGAAACCAAAGGGGGAACCAAAGACGAGCTTTCGGTTCCCCACAGCAGACCTCCAGAGACCGAACTATGCCTAAAATCTTTTCTTGGGCGGCTTAAAGATGAAGTATAACGATAGCAGCGCTAAAACTATCGCCAATATCGACAGAAACGTCACGGTAGATGCGGAAGATTTAACGGAGTCGATGGCGCTCTTCAGTTGATCTTGCCCGGCCTTGATTTCTTGTATAGCCGACTCCAAGCTTGCAACTCTGCCCTCAATTGCATCTTTCTCTTTCACCGCAGCCACGATAGGCCTTATGATTTCTTGAACCGGCGCCATTTCCTCTCTGAGCGAGGCAATGGCTTGCTCGGTTTGTGCGCGGAACTGCTCCACATCCCCTATTTTAGCGGCTAACTGCTTCGTGCCTTCAGAAATGCCGCCCATTTGGGACGCAATTTCGCCCAAGCGCTTCTCAAAGCCTTGCGTCTGCGCCTTGATCGTTCCCATATCCCCCTCGAGGGCCTGAACCCTGCTCGCAAGCTGGGCATCAGCAGAGGAAAGGCTTTCCTGGAGTTGTTTTCTGGCGCTATCTCCCTCGGCAACTCGCGCTTCCAGCTTCTTTACGGAATCGCCCAAGGCTTTGATTTCACTTGCGCTTTTCTCAAGCTCTTTTATAGCCGACTCAACGCGCTCAACTCGCTCTTTCAGGCCTTCGACCTCGCTCGATACGGCCTCCCCGCTTTCTTTTATAGCGCGCACATCCTTGGATAGGGTTTCCACGTCGCCCGACAACGGCTCAAACCCTGCGATTTTGCCATCTAAAATTTCGAGCTTCTGTGTAAATGCTGCATTTTTATCCTCCATACCCCCAACAATCGTCTTGAGTCGATCGATTTCTCCCTTCAGAATCTCTGCCTGTTGTTTTAGGGATTCGCTTTCCTCCCTCGCATAAGACTCCAAAACCTCAAGTCTCGCCGCGAGGTCTCCTAATAAGGCGTCGCTCTGAGAAAGCTCGTCACCGATGTTTGCCACATCCTGAGAGAGCGAAAGCGTCTTGTTAAGATCGTTCTTGAGGGCCGAGATTTCCTCTCGCATCGATGAGACTTCGCTTTCGAGGGCTGCCAACCTCTGCTGCTCTTCCCCCGGGACTTTGAGTTCTTGAAGGGATTGTAAAATTCCGTCCACCTTTGCGGAAAGCTCGTCCACTCTCTCAGAGAGCCCCTCAATCCTGCTCCCTAAAGCCTCAGGTTCTTCTTCCACGTAGGGCTCGTTGACCACCTGTCCCCAAGCTATGTTCAAGGAAACCAAAAGGAAAACGACCACCAACAGACATCTCTTTAGCCAGGACGCCATAAATAACACCCCCTTTGTTAAGATTATACCAATTTTGCCACAAACTGCTATAGGACGATATCTTCATTTGAATAGCACGTATATCATGGTTGGCTTTCGGTCGTTGCGTCCACGGGCATGAAGTGATACAATTTTAATTAATGTAAAAATTCTTACATGCTCGGAATTTAGGGAGGGGATCTAATGTTCAAACATATCTTTTCTCCGGGCAAGATCGGAAGGATCGAGACCTCGAACAGGCTCGTGGTACCGGCCATGGTGGCTAACTATTGCA
>Ga0116179_1003759_pt1 | contig 10381 bp, 11 predicted proteins | sample AD_UKC071_MetaG_FD_89751 | JGI IMG/M metagenome (GOLD analysis project Ga0116179, IMG submission 89751) | Active sludge microbial communities of municipal wastewater-treating anaerobic digesters from USA - AD_UKC071_MetaG | ecosystem: Engineered > Bioreactor > Anaerobic > Digestate | place: USA...
ATCGACTGGGCGACCGCCGAGATCCTGGCGTTCGGCTCGCTGGTGATGGAGGGCCGGCCCGTCCGGCTGACCGGTCAGGACTCCCGGCGCGGCACGTTCTCCCAGCGGTTCGCTGCGGTGGTCGACCGCCGAAGCAACGACGCCTTCATCCCGATCCAGCACCTGTCCGACGACCAGGCCACCTTCGAGGTGTACGACTCGCTGCTCAGCGAGTACGCCGTGATGGGCTTCGAGTACGGCTACTCCGTGGCCGCCCCCGAAGCGCTCGTGCTGTGGGAGGCGCAGTTCGGCGACTTCGCCAACGGCGCCCAGACGATCGCTGACGAGTTCATCTCGTCGGGCAACGCGAAGTGGACCCAGAAGTCGGGCGTCGTGTTGATGCTGCCGCACGGCTACGAGGGTCAGGGTCCGGACCATTCGTCGGCCCGCATCGAACGCTGGCTGCAGCTCTGCTCCGAGGGCGCCCTCGCGGTCTGCCAGCCGTCGACACCGGCGAGCCACTTCCACCTGCTCCGTACGCATGCCTACGTGAACTGGCACCGCCCCCTGGTGATCGCCACGCCGAAGTCGATGCTGCGCAGCAAGCAGGCCGTGTCGATGCCGAAGGACTTCACCGAGGGCCGCTGGCAGCCCGCGATGGGCGACCCCACGATCACCGATCCCTCGAAGGTGGAGCGGGTGCTGATCTGCTCGGGCAAGGTGCGCTGGGAGCTGTACGGGGAGCGCGAGCGCCAGGGACTCAACGAGAAGGTCGCGATCCTCACGTTGGAGCGGCTCTACCCGCTGCCGGCCAAGGAGCTCGCGGCCGAGCTGGACAAGTACCGCCACGTCACCGACATCCGCTACGTGCAGGACGAGCCGTCCAACCAGGGCGCCTGGTGGTTCATGGACCTCTACCTCGCCGACGCCATCCGCAAGCACCTGCCCGACTATGACCTGGTCATGCGTCCGTTCACCCGTCCCGAGGCTTCCGCCCCGTCGGTGGGGTCGGTCAAGGTGCACGAGGCGCAGCAGGCAGCGCTGTTGAAGGCCGCCCTGTCGGACGACGAGGGCTGACCGGTGTACTTCACCGACCGCGGCATCGAGGAGATGGAGGCCAGGCGGGGCGAGGAGGAGGTCTCGTTCGTCTGGCTCGGCGAGCAGTTCCGTACCTTCGTCGACCTCAACCCCGAGTTCGAGGTGCCGGTGGAGCGCCTCGCCACCTGGCTCGCCCGGCTGGACGATGACGACGACGACTGAGGCTGCCCGTCCTTTTTCGCTCACCCTGGCAGCCGGCCTGGTCTGGCTGGTCGCCCTTGTCATCGCGGTGATCGGCATCGGCTCCATCGCCCAGCTGCACGGCCGGTTCTCCGTCGGCGTGGGCGTGATGCTGCTCGCGTACGCTGCTCTGCTGGGCTGGGTGGGCTCCTCCGCGTGGCGTCGACGGTTCTACTCCCGAGGCATGCTCGTCGGCACCGGTCTGCTCCATCTGGCCGTCGCCTTGAGCTCCATCTCAGCGGGGAACGTACCGGTCTGGATCGCCGTGGCCGCTATCAGCGCGCTGACAATCGGTGGCGCCATGGCACCGTCGACCGCGGCGGCGCTCAAGATCACTTCCAGAACGGACGATTCCGAGATATAGTCGGGAAGTTGAAATCGATATCATCGATCGGGCATTGCAGTCCCGGATCGGCGACGAGTTCAGCCAGTTCCCTTCTGGATGCGGGTCCGTAGCGTTAGAGTCAAGGTCGGCCCAGTCGGGTCGGTTGATCGGAAACGTACTGTGGAAGGCCGTGACAGTCCCAGGTGGAGGCTGACGGTTGGATGTGACAACGTGAAGATCGGGGAGTCGCCCGGTCGATAGGAGTTTTGAACCCATGGACTGGCGCCACCAGGCTGCCTGCCTCACCGAGGACCCGGAGCTGTTCTTCCCCATCGGGAACACCGGACCGGCCCTCCTCCAGATCGAAGAGGCCAAGCGTGTGTGCGCGCGCTGCGATGTCCGCGACAAGTGCCTGCAGTGGGCTCTCGAAGCGGGCCAGGACCACGGCGTCTGGGGCGGTCTGTCCGAGGATGAGCGCCGCGCTCTGAAGCGCCGCGTCGCCAGGTCGCGCGTCCGTTCCAGCTGACCACAGCTCCTGCGGCCCCGTTCTCAGGCCGCGGTACTACGAGACCGGAATCTCCACCACGGCGGTCGATCCGCCGCCTTCGTTGTTGCGCAGGGTGAAGGTGCCGTGCAGGTCGCTCACCAGCGTTGTGACGATCGACAGGCCCAGACTGGTACGAGCGCTGCCCCCCAGCTGGAACCCTTCCGGCAGCCCCGCTCCGTCGTCGGCCACCTCAACGATCAGCCTGCCACGCTCGCGACGGGGCGTCACCGTCACGGTTCCCGATCCGGACGCGAACCCGTGCTCGACAGCGTTCTGGCACAGCTCGGTGATGATCAGCGACAGGCTGGTGGCCGCAGCTGCCGGGACCTCACCGAAGCTGCCATTGCGGATGGTGTGCACCTTGCCTCGGGAGGCGGCGACGTCGCCCACGTGACGCAGCAGCCGATCGACGATGTCGTCGAACTCGACCGTACCGGCGAGGCTCTGCGACAGGATCTCGTGCACCACGGCGATCGCCTGCACTCGACCCATGGCGTCCTGCAGCGCCGCGGCTCCTTCAGGTGAGGTCATCCGGCGCGCCTGGAGGCGCAGCAGCGCCGCCACGGTCTGCAGGTTGTTCTTCACCCGGTGGTGGATCTCCCGGATGGTCGCGTCCTTGGTGACCAGCTGTCGGTCGCGGTAGCGCAGCTCAGTCGTGTCACGACAGACGAGCAGCGTGCCGATCCGGCCGTCCTCATCGGTCAGCGGCAGCACGCGGAGGCGCAGGCTCGCCCGATCGGTCTCCACGTCGATCTCCAGCGAGCGGTTGCTCGACAGCTTCCGCTCGGCTGCCTCGTCGACGGGGTTGCTGCCGATCAACTCCGTCGTCGTGCGGATGATCGGCTCCCCCACCAGGTCCCCGGTGAGCCCCAGCCGTCGGTAGGCACTGACCGCGTTCGGACTGGCGTAGACCACGATCCCCGCCTCATCGACGCGGATGATGCCCTCCCCAACCCGTGGCGACCCGGTGGAGCGGTCATGGCCATCGGGGAAGTCCCCCCGCCACAGCATGTCCGAGAGGATGTCGGCGATCTCGTGGTAGTTGTCCTCGAGCTCGCCCGGGGCCCGTACGCCCATCTGGTTCGTGTGCCGTTCGACCACGGCGAGGCAGCGGCCGTCGCGCATCACGGGGATCGCCCAGACGTCGACCGGGATGCCTGCCTGCAGCTTGTTGTCGCTGGTCTCGCAGATCACCTCGGACAGGTAGGCCTCAGTGACGAGGTGCTCGGAGTCGTACGAGATCACCTCGCCGACCACGTCGTCCTCAAGCGCGGTTGGACCGGTTGCCGGTCGAATCTGCGCCACCGCGAAGAACTCGTTGTCGTCGCGCCCAGGCACCCAGCAGATCAGGTCAGAGAAGGAGAGGTCAGCCAGCAGGTGCCAGTCGGCGACCAGTCGCTGGAGAGTCTCCAGGTCGGTGGTCGAGAGGTCCGTCTGCTCGGCGACCACCTGCTCCAGCGTCAGCATGCGGGAAACCCTACTGGAGCAGCAGAGTGCGCCGTACGGACCCCCGCAGCACGGCGGTTCGGTCCCTGACGGGCCGGCGGTTGGCGGTGGTCGCTGAGCCATGACAGAATGGGAGACTGTGCCCGTGGTCGCGGGTGATGAGCTTCAGGAGGCAACCATGGGCAAGGGTGGACGCAAGCGTCGCGCACGTCGCAAGAACGGCGCCAACCACGGCAAACGCCCCAACGCGTGAGCCGTACCGACGACTGAGCCCTCCGCTGAGCGGGGGGCTCTTCGCTTTCCAAGGGGCGGGGCCTCCGATAGCAGTCTTGTTTCACGGCGGCTATGACTGCGCCGGACGCCCGCCGTCTCCGATCAACCGGATGCAGAACCTGGTGGCACATCACGACGACAAGATCAACGACGACCTGATGTGGCAGGCACTGACCGGGGGGTGCCCGGCCTTCTCCGACAGCTCGGGCCGACGCGACCGACCTGACGGTTGACCTCGGGTCAGTGGCCGGTGGTGCGCCAGGTGGTGATCGACATCGAGATCCGGCTCACCAACGTGGCTGGGGCTGGCTGGCTTGTGCAGGCGCGCTTCATCAGCGCCTTCAGCATGACCAGCGCGTCGGCGTCGTCCATACAGGCTTCACAGGCTGCCAGGTGTGCTCGTACTGCGTCGGCTGACACCTGGTCGAGCTCGTCGTCGAGGAGCTCATGAAGGTGCTTCAGGGCGGCGACGCACTCGTCGTCTCGGCGGGTGGTCACTTCGACACCCCGATCCCCATCTCGGCGGCATGGTCGGCGAGCTTCGCTCGGAGCTGCGCGCGGCCGCGGTTGAGCCGCGACATCACGGTGCCGATCGGCGTGCCCATGATCTCGGCGATCTCCTTGTAGGAGAAGCCCTCCACGTCGGCCAGGTAGACCGCCATCCGGAAGTCCTCCGAGAGCGACGCGAGAGCGTCGGTGACGACGCCGTCGGGCATCCGGTCCAGCGCTTCGACCTCGGCCGACCGGAGCCCGGTGCTGGTGTGCGACTCGGCGCGGTGCAGCTGCCAGTCCTCGACATCGGCCCCGTCGGCCAACTGCGGCTGCCGCTGCGACTTGCGGTAGCCGGTGATGAAGGTGTTGGTCAGGATCCGGTACAGCCACGCCTTCAGGTTCGTCCCCGGCTTGAACTGATGGAACGAGCTGAACGCCTTGAGGTAGGTGTCCTGCACGATGTCCTCGGCGTCGGCCGGGTTGCGGGTCATCCGCAGCGCGGCTGAGTAGAGCTGGTCGACGTACGACATGGCGTCCCGCTCGAACCGTACGGCGCGCTCGTCGTCGGTCTCGGTCTCAAGATCGGGCAGCTCGTCGACCTCAGGGCTGTCTGGCAGTGTCATCACGAACGACACTAGCGCCGAGGCAGCGCGCGACGCACCTGTGCGGGCGTCAGGCTCGAGCGTGGTCAGCACCATGCCTGCTCAACGTGGCCCAGCGGCCGACCTATTCCCGGGCTGCCGCCCGGTCCAGCACGAACGTGGCGACCGCGTCGACGATCATCGCTCTCACCGCATCCCGGGGCAGCACCTTGGCCGCCGGGATGAGCGGATGGCCCGCTCCCGGGATCACGACGATCCGGTTGCGTCCTTCCCAGCCGGCTCCAACTGCCGTACGGAGCTCCGCCGGCGTGCCGAACGGGTCACGCTCCCCCACCACGGCCAGCACTGGCACAGGTACGCCCAGCAGCTCGGCGATCCGCGACGTGTCCGGCCTGCCCGGTGGGTGGAGTGGGAACGCCAAGGTGACCACGCCAGCCACCGCTGGCAGGTCAGGGTTGGCCGCTCCTCGGCAGGCCACCCGGGCGCCTGCTGATCGGCCACCGGTGACGACCGGCAATCTCGGCCACCGCTCAGCCACCGCCCGAGCTGCTGGTGCCCAGCCCTCGTCCAGCCGCGCAGGTGGCCAGGCGACCCGTCCGCCAAGCGCACGCCAGGGCTGCTCGTGCCGTACGACCGTGATCCCCCGATCTGGCAGGTCACTGGCCAGCCAGGCCAGATCGGTCACGTCGACCCCGCCGCCGGCGCCATGCCCCAGCACGAGCACCGCGATTGGCTCGGCAGCAGCGCAGAAGTGCAGTCGGCCTTGGTCCGGCAGCTCAACGATCTCCACCGAAGGGCTCACCGGTGCAGCGCCCACCTCAGGACTCCTCAATGGGCTCGACCAGGTCGGGGCTGTTGTTGCGTACGTTGCCGACGGCGCGCGACACGGCGTAGGCCTCCAGCTGGTCGGCGGCGGTCACGCTGAGCAGCGCCATGGCTTGGTCGGGGTCGGTGACGTACGGGTCGAGCCAGGCGTCCCAGCTCTCCGGATCGATGACCATCGGCATCCGGTCATGGATGTGGCCCAGGGAGTCGGTGGCCGTCGTGGTGATCACCGCGCACGAGGTCAGCCATTCTCCCGAGTCGGGGTCCTTCCAGAACTCGTAGATCCCGGCCATCACGAGCAGTCCCTCATCTGCTGGCCGGATGAAGAAGGGCTGCTTGACCGGCTTGCCCTTCGCGTCGGTGAGCTGGGTGTCGTACCACTCGTAGTAGCCCTCGGCGGGCAGCAGGCAGCGGCGGGAGGAGAAGGCTCGGCGGAAGGCGGGCTTGGTGGCGACCGTCTCGACGCGGGCGTTGATCATCGAGGCGCCGCTCTTCGCGCTCTTCGACCACGACGGGACCAGACCCCAGCGTGGGGCGACGAGCTTCCGTACCGGCTCTCGATCCTCCGGCTCGTCAGAGTCGCCGTCGACGCGCGGCTTCCGTTCGACCACGGCCGGTACGGGGTCGGTCGGCGCGACGTTCCAGCTGGAGGCAGGCAGGTCCACGACCTCGTCGATCTCGAAGGTCTCGACGAGCAGGTCCTGGCTGGCTGACGCTGCATACCGACCGCACATGCAAAGGAAGGTACTCCCCGCGACCAGACCCGCGTGACGCCAGAGATGGTAGGAATAGGGCATGAGTCTGCTGCGATTCGCCGGTCGTACGATGCTTGCCAGTTTCTTCGTGGTGAACGGCGCCAAGGCCGTTGCCAACCCGGAGCCGCTGGTCGCTTCCGCTGAGCCCCTGGCCAAGGCCTTCGTTCCGTTGGCGCAGAAGGTGGCACCGCCGACGGTGGCCAACTACATCCCTGACGACACCAAGACGCTGGTGCGGGTCACGGGACTCGCGCAGGTGCTGGGCGGCCTGATGCTCGCGACCGGTATCGGCCGTCGGCTCGGCGCCGGCCTGCTCGGCCTCTCGATGATCCCCCACGTGCTCGCCTCGCGCCCGGGCAAGTTGTCGACGCCGGAGGAGCGCGAGATCGCTCAGTCGCAGCTGCTGCGAAACGTCGCCCTCCTGGGTGGCGCTGTGCTGGCCTCGCTCGACACGCAGGGCAAGCCTGACCTGGCGTGGCTCGCGAACGACCGCAAGGGCCGCCTGGCCGCCTCGGCCGAGCGCGCCACCAAGTCGATCGGCCGTGAGGCCAAGCGCACAGCCGATGGCCTCAGCAAGGACGCCGTGCGCACGACCGAGGACATGGCCAAGGGCTTTGGCCGTACGGCTCGCACCCTGAAGCGTGAGGCCAAGCAGGCCAAGAAGCAGCTCGCTCGTGAGGCGGTGCAGGCCCAGAAGGCGCTCAAGCGGGAGCTGAAGCTGGCCGGCAGCCAGGCGAAGCACCAGGTCCGCGACGCCCAGGACGCGATCGAGAACGCGCTCAGTTGAGCCAGCGCGGCTCCGACGGCACCTGGGCCGCACCTCACGCCACCACCCCGGTCAGCGCCCGGGTCGTGGTACCCGGCTCGAAGTCGGGTACGGCCCGCGCCCTCGTGCTGGCGGCCCTAGCCTCGGGGCCCGGCACGATCCGTGGTGGGCTGCAGGCGCGCGACTCGCAGCTGATGCGCAGCGCGCTCCGTACCCTCGGCGTGGTCATTGACGACACGGACCCGGACGTCTGGTCGGTCACGCCACCGGAGTCGTTCGTGGCGGGCGGAGAGGTCGACTGCGGCCTGGCCGGTACTGTCGCCCGCTTCGTCCCGCCGATCGCTGCCCTCGCTTCTGGAACGACCGAGTTCCGTGGCGACCCTGCTGCCTCCGCGCGGCCCGTCGCGCCGCTGCTCGACGGGCTCATCCAGTGCGGCGCCACGGTCAGCGGTGACAGGTTGCCGTTCGCGGTCACCGGGCCGGTACGGGGTGGTGCTGCCGCCATCGATGCGTCGGCGTCATCCCAGTTCCTCTCCGGGCTGCTGCTCACGGGCGCCCGGTTCGAGGAAGGGCTGCGGCTGCGCCATGTCGGGCTGGAGCCCGTACCGTCGTTGCCGTACGTCGACCTGACAGTCTCGAACCTACGCGACCGGGGCGTCGTGGTCGACAAGCCGGGTGCCGACGAGTGGCTCGTGCAGCCGGGGCAGATCGCCCCTGCCGACGAGACCGTACAGCCGGACCTGATGAACGCCGCCGCCTTCCTCGCCGCCGCCCTGGTGACGGGGGGCTCGGTGACGGTGGCTGGCTGGCCCGCTGAGCGCGGGCTGCCTGGGACGGACGTGCCCGACGTGTTCGCTGCGTTCGGCGCCACGGCGACCGTGACCAGCGAGGGTCTCACGGTCACGCACGCTGGCGGCGGCTGGCCCGGGGTCGACCTCGACCTGCACCGCACCTCGGAGGTCACACCGGTGGTGGCGGTGCTCGCCGCGCTGGCGGACTCCCCCTCACGGATCACCGGCGTCGCTCATATCAGAGGCCACGAGACCGACCGGCTCGCCGCGCTCGCCACGGAGCTGACCCGCCTGGGGGCCCAGGTGACCGAGCTGCCCGATGGCCTCGAGATCACGCCGCGCCCGCTCCACGGTGGGCTCTGGCACTGCTACGCCGACCATCGCCTTGCCCACGCCGGTGCCTTGATCGGCCTCGCTGTGGCTGGGGTCGAGCTCGATGACATCGGCTGCACCTCGAAGACCATGCCGCGCTTTGCCGACGTCTGGGCCGGGATGCTGTCGTGAGTCGGCGCGGCGGTATGTACGACGACGAGCACGCTGGTTTCGACAGGCCGGCTCGGCGAAGTCGCCCTCGGACGAAGGACCGCCCTGACTACTCGCAGCTGCCCATCGGCAGAGTGATCACGATCGACCGGGGCCGGTACCGCTGCCTCGTTGACGACCGGTCGATCACCGCGACCAAGGCGCGATCGCTCGGCCGCAAGTCCGTGATCGTGGGCGACCTCGTCCATCTCGATGGCGACATCAGCGGTGATGAGGGCACCCTGGCGCGGATCGCTGACGTGCTGGAGCGCACGACGGTGCTGCGTCGGACCGCCGATGACGACGACCCGTACGAGCGGCCGATCGTCGCCAACGCCGACCAGCTGGTGATCGTCACCGCCCTGGCCGACCCGCCGCCCCGGATGGGGATGATCGACCGCATCCTGGTCGCCGCGTTCGACGCTGGCATCGAGCCTCTGCTCTGCCTGACCAAGGCTGACCTCGCCAGCCCCGACGAGCTGGTCGCGGCGTACACACCCCTCGACGTGCCGATCGCCATCGTCGAGCCCGGCTCCGACCTGACCGACCTGCGGGCACGGCTGGCTGACCGGGTGAGCGTGTTCATCGGGCACTCCGGCGTGGGCAAGTCCACGCTCGTGAACGCCCTGATCCCGGGCATCGACCGAGCAGTCGGCGTGGTCAACGAGGTCACCGGGCGCGGCCGGCACACCTCGACGTCGGCCATCGCCCTGGAGTTGCCACCTCCTGGTGGCTGGGTGATCGACACCCCTGGCGTCCGCTCGTTCGGTCTCTCCCATGTCACCCAGGCCAACGTGCTGCGCGCCTTCGGCGACCTCGACGACTACACGGCCGACTGTCCGCGCGGCTGCACCCACACCGCCAGCGAACCTGAGTGCGGACTGGACGAGGCAGTCGAACGAGGAGACCTCGATCCCGCGCGGCTCGCCTCGTTCCGGCGCATGGAGAACGCCGGCTCCTTCGCCAACTGACGGCTCGTCCGCCTTCTCCCTCTCGCTCCGCCACGATTCTCGGCTCCATTCACGCGCAGTATTGACACCTTTCAGCCGGGGTGGAAGACTTCAGTTGTTGCTTCAGTCATAAGTGAATGGATATGCACTTGCTCACGTCAGACATCACCACTGTCGACCAGTGGCGTGCGCGTCGCACTGAGACCGCAGGCGCCGATGCCGAGCGGCGCGTCGGACTGCTGCAGGACCGCGCCAAGGAGATCCGCCGAGATCTGATCACGATGATCGGGGCCGCGAAGCAGGGCCATGTGGGTGGTGACCTGTCGGTCACCGACATTCTCACCGTGCTGTACCACCACGTGCTCCGGATCGACCCGGCCAACCCGACCGCTGCCGTACGCGATCGCTTCATCCTCAGCAAGGGTCACTGCGCTGCTGCCTTCTACGCCACCCTGGCGTCGGCTGGCTACATTCCCCACGCCGCCCTCGAGTCGTTCATGAAGCCCCTGTCGGAGCTGTCGGGGCACCCCAACCGGACCAAGGTCCCAGGTGTCGAGACCAATACTGGCCCGCTCGGCCACGGCCTGCCGGTTGCCGTCGGCGAGGCCATCGCCGCCCGCCTGAAGGGCACCGACGAGCGCGTGTTCGTGGCCTTGGGCGACGGTGAGATGCAGGAGGGGAGCAACTGGGAGGCCCTCATGCTCGCCGGGCATCGCAAGCTGGCCAACCTCACCGTCATCGTCGACCGGAACCGGCTGCAGCAGGGGGCCCGTACCGAGGACACCAACGCGCTCGATCCCCTGGACGAGAAGCTCGCTGCCTTCGGCCTC
>Ga0116179_1003765_pt1 | contig 10363 bp, 10 predicted proteins | sample AD_UKC071_MetaG_FD_89751 | JGI IMG/M metagenome (GOLD analysis project Ga0116179, IMG submission 89751) | Active sludge microbial communities of municipal wastewater-treating anaerobic digesters from USA - AD_UKC071_MetaG | ecosystem: Engineered > Bioreactor > Anaerobic > Digestate | place: USA...
CTGCTGTTTTCTTGGTTGCGGGGGCAAGATTTGAACTTGCGACCTTTGGGTTATGAGCCCAACGAGCTACCAGGCTGCTCCACCCCGCGACTGGAGGACGGACTATAGCACGGCTTTTGATGGTTGTGAACTCGCTGTGCTGGTTTGTGCTCGGCGGGTCGGTTCATGCGCGCCAGCCGAGGCGGGCCGAGACCTCCCCGGCCGCGCGCTTGACGGCCAGGGCCATTGGCGAGGTCCAGGCGGATGGCACATGGTCCTGGTGCCCGAGCAGGGTCAGCACCGCGGCGGGTTCGCCGTCGTGGTCGAAGACCGGGGCGCTGAAGGCGTTGACGCCGGGGATCGGCCGGCCGACGGCGCGGGTGCAGCCGTGGCGGTTGAATTCGTCGCGGGCGGATGCCAGCTCGGCGTCCGGTGCCTGTGCCGTGGTCACGCCGCCCTCGTTGCCCAGGGCGACACCGGCCAGTGCGTCGGCCAGGCGTTCCGGCGTCAGCACGGCCGCGAATGCCCGGCCGGTGGCGGTGCCGAACATCGACATCACCGTGCCGGCGCGCATCGCCACATGCAGCGGCTGGCGGGCGTCGATCATGCGGATGACCGTCGGGCCGAAGTTGCCCCACACGGCCACCGCCACCGCCTGCCCGGTCTGTGCGGCCAGGGCCTCTGCCACCGGCACCGCCGCCTTCACCGGGTCGCACTGGCGCAGCGCCGTCAGGCCCAGTTGAAGTGCCGCCGGGCCCAGGCCGTAGCGGCCGCTGTCGGCGTCCTGCTGCACCAGGCCCAGCCGGCCGAAGCTGACCAGGTAGGGGTGCGCGCGCGATGCGGGCAGGCCGGCTTCGGCGGCCAGGTCCTTCAGTGTCATCGGGCCCGGGTTGGCGCCCAGCGCCAGCAGCAGCCGGCCGCCCACCTCCACCGACTGGATCGCCCGCTGTGCCTTGTCGCCGTCGTCGCCGATGTCCATTGGCTCATTCTGGCAAACCAGTTTGACAACAGCAAATCGATCGCTAGACTGCAAAGCCATTCGCCATTGACTAACCAACCGACCAGCGGAGATCCGCCGTGAGCACCAAGACATTCGCCAGCCAGGCCGACCTGGAAGAAAAGAAGGTCACCTTCGAGCAACTGTCCGAGCACGCCTGGGCGTACACCGCCGAAGGCGACCCGAACACCGGCATCATCATCGGCGACGACGCCGTGCTGGTGGCCGACACGCAGGCCACGCCGGCCATGGCCGCCGACGTGATCCGCCGAATCCGTGAGGTGACCGACAAGCCGATCCAGTATGTGGTGCTGACCCACTACCACGCGGTGCGGGTGCTGGGCGCCTCGGCCTACGGCGCGCAGCAGATCCTGGCCAGCCAGGACACCTACGACCTGATCGTCGAGCGTGGCGAGGCCGACAAGGCCAGCGAGATCGGCCGCTTCCCGCGCCTGTTCCGCAACGTCGAGACCGTGCCCGCCGGCATGACCTGGCCGACCATGACCTTCACCGGCAAGATGACGCTGTGGCTGGGCAAGCTGGAGGTGCAGCTGCTGCAACTGGGCCGCGGCCACACGAAGGGCGACACCGTCGTCTGGCTGCCCGGCGAGAAGACCCTGCTGTCGGGCGACCTGGTCGAGTTCGACGCCACGCCCTATGCCGGCGACGCCTACTTCCAGGACTGGCCGCAGACGCTGAAGAACCTGGCCGCGCTGCAGCCGAAGGCCCTCGTCCCTGGCCGCGGCCCGGCGCTGAAGGGCGCGGCACAGGTCTCCAGGGGGCTGCAAGTCACGGGCGACTTCATCGCCGACGTGTGGTCGCATGTTAAGGCCGGTGCCGATGCGGGCCAGGACCTGAACGCTGTCTACAAGGCCACCTACGCGGCGCTCAAGCCCAAGTACGGCCACTGGGTGATCTTCGACCACTGCATGCCCTTCGATGTGACGCGGTGCTACGACGAGGCCACCCAGCATCCGCATCCGCGCATCTGGACGGCCGAGCGCGACCAGCAGATGTGGGCCACGCTGGAGGGCTGAGGCGTGTCGCCCGCGACCTCGGCGCTGAGCCATGCCAGCGATGGCGCGGCCATCCAGCAGCACGCCTTCGCCTACCGCCGCTCGCCCGACCAGGACGCCGCCACGCCGGCATGCCACCCGGTGGTGGTGGTCGGTGCCGGCCCGGTGGGCCTGAGCCTGGCGATCGACCTGGCCCAGCGTGGCCAGCGCGTGCTGCTGCTGGACAACGACCACCGGCTGTCGACCGGCTCGCGGGCGATCTGCTTTGCCAAGCGCACGCTGGAGATCTGGGACCGCCTGGGCGTGGGCGATGCGATGTGCGCCAAGGGCGTGGAGTGGAACGTCGGCAAGGTGTTCTTCCACGACGACCTGCTCTACCGCTTCGACCTGCTGCCCGAGCCCGGGCATGCGCGCCCGGCCTTCATCAACCTGCAGCAGTACTACGCCGAGGCCTACCTCGCGGTGCGAGCGGCGCAGCTGCCCAACCTCGAGATCCGATGGCACAACACGGTGGCCGGCTGCACGCAGACCGCCGACGGCGTGCTGCTGGGCATCGACACGCCCGAGGGACGCTACAGCTTGCAGGCCGACTACGTGGCTGCGTGTGACGGCAGCCGCAGCCCGCTGCGGGCGCTGCTGGGGCAGGAGAGCAAGGGCCGCGTCTTCCGCGACCGCTTCCTGATCGCCGACGTGAAGATGGCGGTCGACTTCCCCGCCGAGCGCTGGTTCTGGTTCGACCCGCCGTTCCATCCGAACCAAAGCGTGCTGCTGCACCGCCAGCCCGACGGCGTGTGGCGCATCGATTTCCAGCTGGGCTGGGATGCCGACCCCGAGGCCGAGAAGCAGCCCGAGCGCATCAAGCCGCGGGTCGACGCGATGATGCGCGCCGCGCTGGGCCGTGAGGTGCCCTACGAGCTGGAATGGGCCAGCGTCTACACCTTCGCCTGCCTGCGCATGGACGCTTTCGTGCATGGCCGTGTCTTCTTCGCCGGTGATTCGGCGCACGGCGTGTCGCCCTTCGGCGCGCGCGGCGCCAACAGTGGCGTGCAGGACGCCGAGAACCTGGCCTGGAAGCTGGACCTGGTGCTGCGCGGGGCCGCGCCGCGGGCGCTGCTCGACAGCTACGGGCCCGAGCGCGAATACGCGGCCGACGAGAACATCCTCAACAGCACGCGCGCGACCGACTTCATCACGCCCAAGAGCGCCATCTCGCGGCTGTTCCGCGATGCGACGCTGGCGCTGGCCAAGGACCATCCCTTCGCCCGGCGCATCGTCAACAGCGGGCGGCTGAGCGTGCCGGCGACGCTGCGCACCAGCACGCTGAACACGCCCGACCGCGATGCCTTTGCCGGCGCGATGCTGCCGGGCGCGCCGGCGGTCGATGCGCCGCTGGCCAGCGGTGGCTGGCTGCTGCGGCGCCTGGCTGGCAACGGCTTTGCGGCGCTGGTGTTCGGCGATGACGCCGAGGCCGCCTCAGCGCTGGCTGCCGTGCAGCAGGGCAGTGAAGGTCCACTGCCAGTGGACGTGGTGCGGCTGCCCTGCAGCGGCCTGGCCGCCGAGCGCTATGACGCCCGCCCCGGCACCGTCTACCTGCTGCGCCCCGACCAGCATGTGTGCGCCCGCTGGCGCGCCCCCACCGCCGCCGATGTGTCGGCTGCGCTGCAGAAGGCCCTGCAAGCATGACCTCCGTCGCATTGATCACCGAGCCCAACCTCGACGCGCCCGACCCGTTCTACGAGGCGCTGATCGAGACCCACCGTGACATGGACGAGGCACAGAGCCATGCGCTGAACGCCCGCCTGGTGCTGCTGCTGGCCAACCACATCGGCCGGCAGGACGTGCTGCTCGCCGCGCTGAAGGCGGCGCGCGACAGCGGGCGTTGAACCCGAAGGACCCGACGATGACGGAACGTGCCTACCTCGCCGGCTTCGGCAACCAGTTCACCACCGAGGCCCTGCCCGGCACGCTGCCGGCCGGCCGCAACAGCCCGCAGCGCCCGCCGCATGGCCTGTATGCCGAGCTGATCTCGGGCAGCGCCTTCACCGCGCCGCGGGCCGAGAACCGCCGCACCTGGCTGTACCGCCGCCAGCCCAGCGTGGTGGCCGGCGGCCACCAGCCTTACGACCAGCCGCACTGGAAGAGCGGTGCCGCCGAAGGCGAACACGCGCCGCCCGATCCGATGCGCTGGCATCCGACGCCCATCCCCGACGCTGCGACGGAGCCACTGGACTTCGTCGACGGCCTGCGCACCGTCGTCGTCAACGGCGACCCCGACGCCCAGAGCGGCATGGCCGCGCACCTGGTGCTGATGAACCGCTCGATGGACGGCCGGGCGCTGGTGAATGCCGATGGCGAACTGCTGATCGTGCCGCAGCAGGGCGCGCTGACCGTGGTCACCGAGCTGGGCGTGCTGGATGCGAAGCCGGGTGAGATCGTGCTGTTGCCGCGGGGCGTGGCCTTCAGCGTGCGGGTCAGCGGGCCGTCCCGGGCCTACGTCTGCGAGAACTACGGGGCCGCGTTCCGCCTGCCCGAGCTGGGCCCCATCGGCAGCAACGGCCTGGCCAATCCGCGCGACTTCCTGGCGCCGGTGGCCGCGTACGACGCGCAGCAGGACCGGCCGTTCGAGATCCTCCGCAAGTTCGGCGGGCGGCTGTGGCGCAGCGTGCAGCCACGCACGCCGTTCGACGTGGTGGCCTGGCACGGCAACCTGGCGCCGCTGAAGTACGACACGGCGAATTTCATGGTCATCGGCAGCATCAGTTTCGACCACCCCGACCCGAGCATCTTCACCGTGCTGACCAGCCCCAGCGACACGCCGGGCACGGCCAACTGCGACTTCGTGATCTTCCCGCCGCGCTGGATGGTGGCCGAGGACACCTTCCGCCCGCCCTGGTACCACCGCAACCTGATGAGCGAGTTCATGGGCCTGGTGCACGGCCAGTACGACGCCAAGCCCGAGGGCTTCAAGCCCGGCGGCATGAGCCTGCACAACTGCATGGTGCCGCACGGGCCCGACGCCGAGGCCTTCGACAAGGCCAGCAATGCGCCGCTGGCGCCGCACAAGCTGGACCACACGCTGGCCTTCATGTTCGAAAGCCGCTGGCGCTTCAGGCCCACCACGTTTGCCATGAACGGCGGCGCACTCGACACCCGCTATGCCGACTGCTGGTCGGCACTGAAGGACAGGTTCCAGCCATGAGCATCCCCATCGACGCCACCCACGACGCAGCCCTGCAGAGCTGGGTGGCCTCGGCCAATGTCGCCGGCACCGAGTTCCCGATCCAGAACCAGCCCTTCGGCCGCTTCCGCCGGGCTGGCGTGGCGGGCGACGCCTGGCGCATCGGCGTGGCCATCGGCGACCAGATCCTCGACCTGGCCGCCGCCCGCGACACGGTGCACTGGCCGGCCGACCTGCAGGGCGCGCTGGCGGTGCTGGCCGCGGGCGACCTCAACGCCTTCATGGCGATGGGGGTGGGCGTGCGCCGGGCGCTGCGCGCGGCGCTGTCGGCCGCATTGGCCGTGGGCGGCCAGCCGCAACTCGCCGCCTGCCTGGTGCCGCAGGCCAAGGCGGAGATGTCGGTGCCCTGCCGCATCGGCGACTACACCGACTTCTACGTCGGCATCCACCATGCCACCGCAGTCGGCAAGCTGTTCCGGCCCGACAACCCGCTGCTGCCCAACTACAAGTGGGTGCCCATCGGCTACCACGGCCGGGCGTCGACCGTGGTGCCCAGCGGCCAGCCCTTCCGCCGGCCCCGCGGGCAGCTGGCGCCCGCCGTTGCGTCGTCCGGCGCCGCGCAGCCGACCTTGGCGCCGTGCCAGCGGCTGGATTTCGAGCTGGAGCTGGGCATCTTCATCGGCCAGGGCAACACGATGGGCGCGCCGATCCCGTTGGACGACGCCGAGAACCACGTCTTCGGCATCACGCTGTTCAACGACTGGAGCGCGCGCGACATCCAGGCCTGGGAATACCAACCGCTGGGGCCCTTCCTGTCGAAGAGCTTCGCCTCCACCCTGTCGCCGTGGATCGTGACGATGGAGGCGCTGGCGCCGTTCCGCCGGCCCTTCGTGCGCGCCGAGGGCGAGCCGGCGCCGCTGCCGTACCTGGACGGCGCGGCCAACCGCGCCGCTGGCGCCATCGACATCGGCCTGGACGTGCTGCTGCAGACCCAGGCCATGCGCGATGCCGGCCAGCCGGCGCAGCGCATCAGCCGCTCCAACTTCGCCGACGCGGCCTACTGGACCGTGGCCCAGCTGGTGGCGCACCACACGGTCAACGGCTGCGCGCTGGCCGCGGGCGATCTGTTCGGCTCGGGCACCTTGTCGCTGCCCGGCGAGGGCCAGGCGGGCTCGCTGCTGGAGCTGAGCAACGGCGGCAAGCAGCCGATCACGCTGGCCAACGGCGAGCAGCGCACCTTCCTGCAGGACGGCGACAGCATCCGCCTGGCCGGGCGTTGCGAGAAGCCGGGCTTCCGGTCCATCGGCTTCGGCCTGTGCGAAGCCGTGGTGCTGCCCGCCGCCGCCTGACCGGCCAGGTTGCCGCCGAGTTCGTCCACGGCTTGACGATCAGCACCCAGGCACACAAAATCTAGTCCTCTAGAGGACTAGATTTGTCGAGCATCCACCCCGTCCAGGCCGAACCCGGCCAGAGCCGCTATGCCGCGCTGGCCGCCGCGCTGCGGGCGCGCATCGTCGCGGGCGCGTGGCCGCCGGGCAGCGCCATGCCGTCGGAGCAGACGCTGGCGGCCGAGCACGGCGTGGCCCTGGGCACGCTGCGCCGCGCACTCGATCTGCTGGCCGAGCAGGGGCTCGTCGAGCGGGTGCATGGCCGCGGCACCTTCGTGCGCCAGGCGCTGACCGGCGCGCCGATGCTGCGCTTCTTCCGCTTTGGTGCGACCGGGGAAGCGGCGCCGAAGTCGCACATCCTTGCCCGCGACGCGCTGCCCGCACCGGCCGAGGTGGCCCACGCGCTGGGCTGCGCCCCGGGTGAACAGGCGCTGCGCCTGCAGCGCCTGCGCTCGGTGGCCGGCGCGCCGGTGCTGCACGAGGCCATCTGGCTGCCGTTGCCGCTGTTCGCGCCGCTCGCCGAGGGCGACCCCGCGGCCTGGGGCGACCTGCTCTACCCCCTGTTCGCCGAGCGCTGCGGCGTGCATGTGCACCGCGCCGTCGACACCATCGGCTTCGGCAACCTGGACGCCGGCCCGGCCCAGGCGCTGCACCTGCCGGGGGGCCATCCCTGCGCCCGGGTGCAGCGCCAGGCCTTCGACCTGGTGGGCCGCTGCGTCGAATGGCGCAGCACGCTGGGCGACGCCCACGCCTTTCACTACACCGTCCCGATCACCTGAGGACGCCGCGATGCGCGACCTGAACTTCCGCCGCCGCCATCTGCTGGCGACCGGCGCGGCCCTGCTGGCTGCACCGCTGCGCAGCGCCCTGGCGGCGGGCGACATCGCCAGCGGCCGGCCCATCACCCTGGTGGTGAGCTACCCCGCTGGCGGCGGCGCCGACGTGATGGCGCGGCTGATCGCCCCGCGCATGGCCGACGCCCTGGGCCAGCCGGTGATCGTCGAGAACAAGCCCGGCGCCAGCGGCACCCTGGCCGCCGCCCAGGTGGCGCGTGCCCCTGCCGACGGCGCGACCCTGCTGCTCGACGCCTCGTCCTTCGCCGTCAACCCGGTGCTGTTCGACAAGCTGCCCTACGACCCGGCCACCGCCTTCGCGCCGCTGGCGGTGCTGGCGCTGTTTCCCAACGTGCTGGTCTGCACCGCCAGCTTCGAGGCCCGCAACGTCGCCGACGTGCTGCGCCTGGCCCGCGCCAGGCCGGGCGCACTGGCCTATGCCTCGTCGGGCAACGGCTCGGCCCAGCACCTGGCCGGCGCGCTGTTCGAGGCCCAGGCCAAGGTCGACATGGCCCACATTCCCTACCGCGGCGGTGGCCCGGCGCTCAACGACGTGATGGGCGGCCAGGTGCCGCTGTTCTTCGCCAACCTGGCGTCGTCGCTGGGCCACATCCAGTCGGGCAGGCTGCGGGCGCTGGCGGTCACGTCGAAGCTGCGTTCGCGCGCGCTGGCCGATGTGCCGTCGCTGGACGAGGCCGGCCTGAAGGGCTACGAGGTGCTCGAGTGGAACCCGGTGCTGGTGCCGGCGGGCGTGCCGGCCCTGGTGCGCGCCAGGTTGGGCGCCGCCATTCGGAAGGCCCTGGCCGACCCCGAGGTGCTGGCCCGCGTGCGGGCGCTGGGTGGCGAGGTGTTCGGCGGCGGCGAGACCGAGGCGGCCAGCTTCCTGCGGGCGCAGCAGGCGCAGTGGGGCAGGGTGGTGCGTGAGCGCCGAATTTCTCGTGACTGAGCCTGTCTCGCCAGCGATTGCAGCGGGCTGGGACTGCCACGTCCACGTCTTCGAATCGGGCGCCCCGGTGCGGCCCGGGCACTACCTGCCGGCCCACCGGCCGCTCGCGCAGATCGAGGCCACGGCCCAGGCCCATGGCATCGGCCACCTGGTGCTGGTGCAGCCCAGCGTCTACGGCAGCGACAACACGGTGCTGCTGCGGGCGCTGCAGGCCACGCCGGGCCGCCACCGCGGCGTGGTGGTGCTGGATGCCGCCACCAGCGACGCCGAGCTCGACCGCCTGCATGCGGCCGGCGTGCGCGGCGCGCGCTTCAACCTCGTCTCGCCGGCCGGGCATGCGGGCGATGTCGAAGCCGACCTGCTGCAGCTCGCGCCGCGGCTGCGCGCACGCGGCTGGCATGTGCAGTGGTACGTGCCGGCCGAGCAGTTGCCGCAGCTCGTGCGCTGGCACGCGCAAACCGGCCTGTGCTTCGTGCTCGACCACCTGGCCGGGCTGCATGCGCACCTGCCGGACGACCACCCGGCCTGGGCTGCCGCGCAGGCGCTGGCCGACGCGGGCGCCTGGCTCAAGTTCTCGGGCTGGTACCGGCTGCAGGCCACGGCGCCCTATGCCGAACTGCAGCCCGCCATCCGCCGCGCGGCGGCGTTGTTTGGCATGCGCGGGGTCTGGGGCTCGGACTGGCCGCACACCAGTTTCGCGCCCGCCCAGTCGCCGGGTTATGCCTCGACCCTGGAGCCAGCCCGCCGGTGCCTGGCCGAGCCCAGCTTCACCGCGCTGCTGCAGACGCAGCCACCCTCGCTCTACCTCTGAAAGGAGCTTCACCATGCCATCCAACACCCCCAGCCGCCGTGACTGGCTGACGATCGCCGCCGGCCTGGGCGCCGGCCTGGCCTTGCCCGGCATGGCCCGGGCGCAGGCCTGGCCGTCCAAGCCGATCCGCTTCGTCGTGCCCTTCGCGCCGGGCGGCAGCAGCGAGATCGTGGCCCGCACCACCGCCTTCGAGCTGGCCAAGGCGCTGGGCCAGTCGGTCTACGTCGACAACAAGCCGGGCGGCGCCGGCAACGTCGCCATGCAGGACGTGGCGCGTGCCGACGACCAGCACACGGTGATCCTGGGCCACATCGGCACGCTGGCGGTCAACCCGTTCATCTTCGACAAGCTGCCCTACGACCCGAACAAGGACTTCAAGCCCGTCTCGCTGCTGGCCAAGGTGCCCAGCCTCTACCTGGTGCGGCCCGACCTGCCGGTGAACAACCTGAAGGAGTTCATCGCCTACGCCAAGAAGAACCCGGGCAAGCTGAACTACGGCTCGGCCGGCAACGGCAGCGCCGGCCACCTGGCGATGGAATACCTGAAGATGGTCAGCGACACCTTCATCCTGCATGTGCCCTACCGCGGCACCGGCCCGCAGCTGACCGACCTGCTGGCCGGCCGGCTCGATGCCGCCTCCGTCGGCGCCCCGGCCGTCATGCAGTTCATCAAGTCCGGCAAGCTGCGCTGCATCGCCACCGGCACCACGTCGCGCATCCCCCAGCTGCCCGACGTGCCGACCGTGGCCGAGCAGGGTTACCCGGGCTTCGAGATGACGCAGTGGTACGGTCTGATGGCGCCGGCCAGCCTGCCGCAGCCGGCGATCGACAAGCTGGCCGCCGCCGCCGCCAGCGCGGTGAAGCAGCCGGCGGCCACCGAGAAGCTGAGCGCCGACGCGGCCCTGGCCATCGGCGGCACGCCGGCCGAATTCGCCAAGTTCATCGCCGTGGAGCAGCAGCGCTGGAAGGCGGTGATCGCGCGCGCCAAGATCAAGCCCGATTGAGCGGGCGCGGGCAGCGCCTTCAGCCCGGCGCCTGCGCCACCAGCACCTTCAGCGCACGCTCGGGCGCGGCATCGGCAAAGGCCGGCGGATTGGGCAGGCGCTGCAGCAGGCGCATCGTCGGCGCTTCGGTCCGCAGGTGCTCGATCAGGAAACCGCTGCCGATCTCGGGGGCGTTCAGGCACAGCAGGGCATGGCCGCCGGGGGCCAGCAAG
>Ga0116179_1003774_pt1 | contig 10342 bp, 9 predicted proteins | sample AD_UKC071_MetaG_FD_89751 | JGI IMG/M metagenome (GOLD analysis project Ga0116179, IMG submission 89751) | Active sludge microbial communities of municipal wastewater-treating anaerobic digesters from USA - AD_UKC071_MetaG | ecosystem: Engineered > Bioreactor > Anaerobic > Digestate | place: USA...
CGGAAAGCAGTATACCGCGAGTAGGATGGGAGTACAAGGAAATCCCTTTTATCATCGTACTCAACCCTGATGGTTCTTTAGTGTCGATTGAGGACACGCGTGAAGGCGAGGGAAGACAGCGAACAGCCAAGGCATTCCTTGTTCCCCAAGCTGAAAAGAAGACGGTGAACATCGCAGCAAATCTGCTGTGGGATACCGCATCCTACATATTCGGCATCGACACCAAGGGCAAACCCGAGAGAGCAAAACAGCAGCGAGATGCCTTTAGGGAGCGCCTGGTCCAACAGTTGGGGAACCTCAGCGCCGTCAAAACCGTCATCAGTTTCTTGGACAGTATCACCCAGGGGCGGCTATCGCGGGAGCCTTGTTGGGAAGAGATAGTTAGTCAAAACCCGTTTCTTTCTTTTCGACTGAACGGAGATAGGGAGTTGATCTGTCAGAAGCCTGAAGTGAAGCAGCGCATCAACGCGCTGATCGCAGCTGAAAGTGAGACGGAAATGCGCGGCACCTGCCTCGTAACGGGGCGAAATGCTCCCATAAAGAGACTGCACAGCCCGATCAAGGGGGTCTATGGCGCGCAGACTACTGGAGCCAACATCGTTTCTTTTAACCTTGATGCGTTCACGTCGTATGGAAAGGAACAGGGTTACAACGCCCCAGTTGGAACCGAAACAGAGTTTGCCTATACCACGGCGCTGAACCGACTCCTGAGCAAGGATTCGCGCCAACGGTTGAGAGTAGGCGATGCAACAACGGTATTCTGGTCGGAAAAACCGACCAAGTTCGAGTCAGACTTCGCCCTTTTCTTCGACAGCCCGGACAGGGATGACCCTGCCGCCCATACCGAAAAAGTCAGAGCGCTGTATGAATCGCTTAACACTGGGGCGTACGTGGAGTATGACGGCGACACCATGTTTTACATCTTGGGATTGTCGCCCAATGCTTCACGTCTGTCCATCCGTTTCTGGCACAGGGGTACCATCGCTGAGTTTGCTACCAGGATCAAACAGTATTTTGACGATTTCCGCATTGTCAAGCCGCCAAATGAACCAGAGTTCTATTCTGTTTGGCAGGTCTTGGTGAATATTGCCGTACAGAACAAGACAAGCAACATCCCCCCAAATCTGGCCGGCGATTTTATGCGTGCGATACTGGATGGCTTGCCGTATCCCAATACACTTCTGCAGGCAGCCATCCGACGGATAAAAAGCGATACCGAGTATCGCGTCAGGCCAGTACGTGCCGCTTTGGTCAAAGCGTATCTGAATCGGTACTACCGATTCTATCCAAGTCCACTATATAGGGAGGTTGGAGTAGCGTTGGATATCACTCTTCCGTCTGTAGGTTACCAGTTGGGTAGGTTGTTTGCCGTGTTGGAGAAAATCCAGGAGGAAGCTAATCCGGGGATCAACACGACCATTCGCGAGAGGTACTATGCAGCGGCTTGTTCGGCGCCGGTGACCGTGTTTGCCAACCTGATGCGCTTGAAGAACCATCACTTGGCTAAGTTGGACCGGAAGCCTCGGGTTATCGAGTTCGAACAGCTGCTAGGGGAGATTATCGAGAAGTTGGATGGGTTCCCCGCTCACCTGGATCTCCATGAGCAGGGCATGTTTGCCATTGGTTATTATCACCAGAGACAAGCTTTTTTCAGTAAGAAACAGAGTGAAGCGGCAGACCAATAAAACTTTCAGGAGAAAGGGAGTGTAACCATGAGCGAAGCTGTCAAGAACCGTTTCGATTTTGTGCTGTTGTTTGATGTTAAGGACGGTAATCCAAACGGCGATCCCGATGCCGGCAACCTGCCGCGGGTGGACGCTGAAACTGGCCACGGATTAGTGACAGACGTCTGCTTGAAACGCAAGGTACGGAATTACGTTCTGTTCAAGAAAGAGGATCGGCCGCCTCATCGGATTTTTATCAAGGAGAAGAGCATTCTCAACCAGACCATTCAACAAGCCTATGACAGTCTAGGCATCAACCTGGAAGAGCCGCCACAAGATGCAAAAGATGGGACTAAGCGTAACAAGAAGGGGCAGGGCCAAGGAAGTGAGATTCATCGGGCGCGGACGTTCTTGTGCCAAAACTACTATGACATCAGGACCTTTGGTGCCGTGTTGTCCACAGGCGCGAATGCCGGCCAAGTTAGGGGACCGGTCCAGTTGACCTTTGCCCGTTCCATAGATCCGGTTGTGGCACTTGAGCATACCATTACTCGCATGGCTGTAACGACTGAAGATGAGGCCAGAGAGCAGCGGGGAGACAACCGGACGATGGGGCGGAAGTTCACCATACCCTACGGCCTATACCGGGCCTTTGGATTTGTCTCAGCACCCTTGGCGCAGCAAACAGAATTCAGCGAAGATGACCTCGAGCTGTTCTGGGAAAGCCTCATCAACATGTTCGAACATGACCGTTCAGCGGCCCGCGGGTTGATGGGAACGCGGAAACTAATAATCTTCAGGCATGACTCTCATTTGGGCAACGCACCAGTACAGCAACTCTTCGAGGCTGTTATCGTAAAGAGAAAGGATGATACGAAACCTGCCCGAGATTTTAGTGACTATGAGATCACCATAGCTAAGGACAAGCTGCCTGAAGGTGTGACTTTAATCGAAAGGTTGTAGTGCAGTGACCTACAACGAAGAGGATTATCTTCAGCTTTCCGGCATTCAGCATTTCGCTTTCTGTCCGCGTCAGTGGGCTCTGATCTACATAGAGCAGCAATGGAAAGAAAACATATACACGTACATGGGACAAGAGCTGCATGAGAAAGCCCATGCGGCTGGAGCGGAGAAAAGGGGCGATGTGATTGTCACACGCGCCGTTCCTTTAGCGTCAAAGACGCTCGGATTGTACGGGGTAGCTGATGTGGTTGAGTTTCATCGAACAGATGGACCGGGAGTGAAGCTCGATAGAAGGGCTGGTCGGTGGCTCCCCTTACCGGTTGAGTATAAACTGGGGAGCCCCAAACCGACCAATTGCGACAAACTTCAGTTGTGTGCGCAGGCCATCTGCCTAGAGGAGCAGTTCAACGTGACCATCAATATCGGATACATCTATTATGGCCGGCCGAGGAGGCGCCTGGAGGTGGAGCTCGATCGAAGCTTGAGAAACGAGACATATGCCGTTGCTGAGGCCATGCATGCAGCCTTTGCGGTGGGCAAGACGCCGAAGGCGGAAGTTACCAAATCCTGTGCCAAATGCTCGCTTGTTGACGTGTGTGTACCCCATTTGTTTGAGCGGAGACCTGTCCAACGCTACTTGCGTTCTGCATTGACAAAAGGTAGCTGGGGTGATGGCATTGAGGAAGCTCCTTAACACGCTGTACATTACGGCGCCAGAAGCCTATCTCGGCCGCGAACGGGAAAACGTTATTGTTCGGATCGACGATGAGATCAGATTCCGTATCCCGATTCATAACCTGGAAAGCATAGTCACGTTCGGATATGTGGGAGCGAGTCCGGATCTGATGTATCTCTGTGCTGAACGCGGTGTATCGCTGGCATTTTTGTCCCCAAGTGGAAGGTTGAGGGCAAAACTGGCTACGCCTACGAAAGGAAATGTTCTGCTGCGCCGAAAGCAGTATCATATGGCCGATGATGTAGGAGAGACGCTTAACATGGCCAGGAATTTCGTTTTCGGAAAGCTTCACAACTGCCGGGCGGTATTGCGGAGGTATCTCCGCGACTACGCTGATTCAGAGGCAAGTGCAGCGGTGGAAAGAGCAACCCGGGATTTGTCGTTCCAGCTTGAGCGTGTGCTGGTTACCGAAGACATCGACGAACTGCGGGGAATAGAAGGAGAAGGAACACGAACCTACTACGGCGCTTTTGACCACTTGATCTTGGAAGCCAAAGACGTTTTTTGCTTCCGTAGACGCAGTCGCAGGCCGCCTCTAGACCCAGTCAACGCTCTGCTGTCTTTTCTCTACAGTCTGCTGGCTCACGATTGCAGCGCGGCTTTGGAAACGGTTGGTCTGGATCCACAAGTTGGTTTTCTTCATTCCATGAGGCCCGGACGCGACAGCTTGGCTTTGGATGTCATGGAAGAGCTCAGACCTTATCTAGTGGATCGTCTGTCGTTGTCAATGATAAACACTCGACAACTATCGATCAAAGACTTTGAGGTGCAAGAAGGAGGAGCCGTATTGCTGAACGATGAGGGACGCAAGAAGGTGATTCAGGCATGGCAGAGCCGCAAGAGAGAGCTCATCATCCATCCATACCTGCAAGAAAGGATTGAGATTGGACTTGTGGCGTATGCACAAGCACTACTTCTCGCTAGATGTGTCCGTGGAGATTTGGATGCATATCCGCCATTCCTTTGGAAGTGACGGTGGGGCTTATGATGGTGTTGATTACATATGACGTAAACACAGAAGATCCCGAGGGAAGGAAGAGACTAAGACTGGTAGCCAAGACCTGTGTAGACTTCGGCCAGCGTGTGCAGAAGTCGGTATTCGAATGCTTGGTAGATCCAGTCGAATTTAGGAAACTGAGAACGAGGCTCGAAAGAATCATAGATCCAGAAAAGGACAGCCTACGCTACTACTATCTTGGGAGCAACTGGAAACGAAGAGTCGAACATGTGGGAGCAAAACCGACGTACGACCCAGAAGGGACTCTGTTGGTGGATTAGTGCGAACCTGAAGTAAACATGAATTCCCTGGAGGGTTCGCACTTGGCTCAGGAAGGTTGTTTCGGGCGTTTTAGCCCATGCTTAGGAACCTCCACGGCTAAAACAAAACGAGGTTCGCACAAAGCGCGGTTTTTGTGCCGATGCAGACGGCACTAGAGATGCGTACTGTCGCACCCCGCAGGGGTGCGTGGATTGAAACGAATTTGAGCGCTGCGTGTAACATGCGATCCCAAGTCGCACCCCGCAGGGGTGCGTGGATTGAAACGACGTCTTGGTGTTATACTATAAATAACAAGACAAGTCGCACCCCGCAGGGGTGCGTGGATTGAAACCTCTTAGCCTCCAGGATCCTCTTAGCCTCCAGGTGTCGCACCCCGCAGGGGTGCGTGGATTGAAACCCTGCAGTAGAACATCCATCCTCCTACGTTAATCGTCGCACCCCGCAGGGGTGCGTGGATTGAAACTGTTATCGTTGGCGCTGCCGATCATGGTACTTGTTGTCGCACCCCGCAGGGGTGCGTGGATTGAAACTCTGATTCGTCTGTACTTCCCTATAGTGAGATCCGGTCGCACCCCGCAGGGGTGCGTGGATTGAAACGCTGATTGTTAGCGCATACCTCAGCGCTTTTTTTAGTCGCACCCCGCAGGGGTGCGTGGATTGAAACCTGACGTTCTGCATCAACCCGCTGGCCGACATGATGTCGCACCCCGCAGGGGTGCGTGGATTGAAACCGATCCTGCCGGCGTTGTCCAAAAAAACCATCTGTCGCACCCCGCAGGGGTGCGTGGATTGAAACTCTGTTATGTTCATGCCTCCACCTCCTGCCGAGTTGTCGCACCCCGCAGGGGTGCGTGGATTGAAACCTCCGTGAGTGGTTATTCGGAAGTGTAGAATTAGTCGCACCCCGCAGGGGTGCGTGGATTGAAACCCGGCTTCCAGCATCGAGATGTGAGCGCGACCATAGTCGCACCCCGCAGGGGTGCGTGGATTGAAACTCCACAAGTGCCTCTGCTTCAGCCTTGAGTTGCTCGTCGCACCCCGCAGGGGTGCGTGGATTGAAACAGAGCGTGAGCGCTGACAAAGAAGGGTCTCGCATACGTCGCACCCCGCAGGGGTGCGTGGATTGAAACTATCTATGGCTAACGTTTCAATTCTGCTCACCTCCGTCGCACCCCGCAGGGGTGCGTGGATTGAAACCCTGGAGGCGTTAGCCTCAAAACTAAGCGAAGGAGGTCGCACCCCGCAGGGGTGCGTGGATTGAAACTGCTGAGGCCTTTATTGAGTTTGCCAACGCGGTAGTCGCACCCCGCAGGGGTGCGTGGATTGAAACTCAATCTCACCGGTGAGCGGGCCCCATTTCGCCAAGTCGCACCCCGCAGGGGTGCGTGGATTGAAACCCATAATGTTACAAATTAATTATGGAGGGTGGTAGTCGCACCCCGCAGGGGTGCGTGGATTGAAACTTCCCCGCCTCCTGCATCTTCTGGTTAAACTCGTGGTCGCACCCCGCAGGGGTGCGTGGATTGAAACCTGACGTTCTGCATCAACCCGCTGGCCGACATGATCGTCGCACCCCGCAGGGGTGCGTGGATTGAAACGCGAACAATGGGGGTTAGAGTCCTGCCCGGTGTTCCAGTCGCACCCCGCAGGGGTGCGTGGATTGAAACACTAACGTCCGCACAATATCCAGCTTGGCCTGCTCGTCGCACCCCGCAGGGGTGCGTGGATTGAAACCTGGTGGGACGTGAGGACGTGCTCCAATTGCTTCGTCGCACCCCGCAGGGGTGCGTGGATTGAAACCTCCAATCTTGAACTTTTAGCTGAAATAGACGACTGTCGCACCCCGCAGGGGTGCGTGGATTGAAACCTACAGTGGACGACGTGCCGGACGCTGACACGGTGGTCGCACCCCGCAGGGGTGCGTGGATTGAAACGGGCAGGCCAAGTCGGCAGCCAGGCCCTGCATGTGGTCGCACCCCGCAGGGGTGCGTGGATTGAAACCTGTCTCCGGCCCAGCCCACTTCGCACTCGCCCAGGGTCGCACCCCGCAGGGGTGCGTGGATTGAAACTGATCTGTATCGGATCTTCGCTAATCAGTAGCGCGTCGCACCCCGCAGGGGTGCGTGGATTGAAACCCCGGGTCTATCCATACTGCATTCATAGGGTATACAGTCGCACCCCGCAGGGGTGCGTGGATTGAAACAAGGAGGTTTATAGAATGCGCGTTGTTAATTATGGTCGCACCCCGCAGGGGTGCGTGGATTGAAACCTGCAAAGCTCTTGCCATTAGTTCTTCGTCGCTCAGTCGCACCCCGCAGGGGTGCGTGGATTGAAACTTTGATCCGGTGTGGCAATCGGCGACCGGAACCAGTCGCACCCCGCAGGGGTGCGTGGATTGAAACGTTGCCCCCGATGAGCACGGCCATATACCAGTGCTGTCGCACCCCGCAGGGGTGCGTGGATTGAAACCGTCCGGTGCGGTAGTCAAGCCTAGCGCAGTAGCCGTCGCACCCCGCAGGGGTGCGTGGATTGAAACAAACGGGTGGTGCTTTGCTTGCCCAAAGGCGTGGGGTCGCACCCCGCAGGGGTGCGTGGATTGAAACTTGGCCTTGCTCCTGTCCCTGCGCTTGTCGATCTGTCGCACCCCGCAGGGGTGCGTGGATTGAAACATCTCCACCCGCACGTCGTGGTCTTTCAACGCAGGTCGCACCCCGCAGGGGTGCGTGGATTGAAACGCCTGCTCCCTCAAAAGTACCTCATACCACGTCAGGTCGCACCCCGCAGGGGTGCGTGGATTGAAACGTGTGCTGCTGAGATCTAAAAACTCTGCGAAAATGAGTCGCACCCCGCAGGGGTGCGTGGATTGAAACATCAGCTACCACCGCCACCGGCATCGCATCACAATGGTCGCACCCCGCAGGGGTGCGTGGATTGAAACTCAAGCCAGACCATGATGGGGCTTCTCCATCGATGTCGCACCCCGCAGGGGTGCGTGGATTGAAACCGGCGCACCCTCTTGCCTGTGCGCTTGGTGAACTCGTCGCACCCCGCAGGGGTGCGTGGATTGAAACTTGAATGACCTCATCTTTAACCTCGCCGATTACCGTGTCGCACCCCGCAGGGGTGCGTGGATTGAAACGATCAGCAAGCCGCTCCAATAGTCAAAACCTAATATGTCGCACCCCGCAGGGGTGCGTGGATTGAAACCCAATAGCCCGTGACGTTCCAGCCACCGCAGAAAGTCGCACCCCGCAGGGGTGCGTGGATTGAAACGTCTGCTCCAACACGGCGTACACTATGGCCGCCGCGGGTCGCACCCCGCAGGGGTGCGTGGATTGAAACATGTTAGTTCACTCCTTTCGTCTCTTGTTCTGTGTCGCACCCCGCAGGGGTGCGTGGATTGAAACCCATACACGCGCTTGCCTAAAGATTCAGCCTGAGTCGCACCCCGCAGGGGTGCGTGGATTGAAACATAGTGGCTCCGGCATAGCCGACAAGCTCGCAATTGTCGCACCCCGCAGGGGTGCGTGGATTGAAACGTTTAACCTTGGAAGGTTGGGTTCGGCGGGTTAAGTCGCACCCCGCAGGGGTGCGTGGATTGAAACGTCTAGATGATAGACTTCACCGCAATCTTCGCAGTCGCACCCCGCAGGGGTGCGTGGATTGAAACCCACGTATTCGGCTAAGTCCTCCTGGAAACCGTTTGTCGCACCCCGCAGGGGTGCGTGGATTGAAACTGGAGGGCCCTGGTTCTGGAGGGCCCTGGTTAAAAGTCGCACCTCGCAGGGGTGCGTGGATTGAAACTGAATCGGATTGTACTTGAAGAAGTTCGGGATGAAGTCGCACCCCGCAGGGGTGCGTGGATTGAAACAACCATCCGCACTTCGTCGGCAGCCTGCTTGTTGGTCGCACCCCGCAGGGGTGCGTGGATTGAAACGACTATATAATAACATGATGCGGTTTGCGTGTCAGTCGCACCCCGCAGGGGTGCGTGGATTGAAACATCTTGCTCTCCCTCCCGGGCTATGCCGCCTTCTTGTCGCACCCCGCAGGGGTGCGTGGATTGAAACCTCGGTGAGCGGACCACCTTGCCGGGGAAAGATAGTCGCACCCCGCAGGGGTGCGTGGATTGAAACGCTTCATACACGGCCATGAGGTTCTGGGTTTCAAGGTCGCACCCCGCAGGGGTGCGTGGATTGAAACCGGCCAGGGTAGATAGTGGCCACCACGGGCCACGTCGCACCCCGCAGGGGTGCGTGGATTGAAACTCCATGCCAAACCTCCGCGGGAAAACGATTCTTGGTCGCACCCCGCAGAGGTGCGTGGATTGAAACGTCCGTCCAAGGTATTTAGCGATTTCCGGGGCCGGTCGCACCCCGCAGGGGTGCGTGGATTGAAACTGATGTGCCTCTGCGCCAGGATCCACCCGCACCCGGTCGCACCCCGCAGGGGTGCGTGGATTGAAACGACTACTCTGTACCCGGTGATACCGGGGTCGGTCAGTCGCACCCCGCAGGGGTGCGTGGATTGAAACGTTATCGACGAAATACGTTGGGAGGAGGGAGAAAAGTCGCACCCCGCAGGGGTGCGTGGATTGAAACGGCAACAATGGTAGACAATTATTACAAAGCAAGGAGTCGCACCCCGCAGGGGTGCGTGGATTGAAACACGAATCCGATGGATCCTATTGCTTGTTCTACGAAGTCGCACCCCGCAGGGGTGCGTGGATTGAAACAAGTCATCGAGGACAACGCCGGCGGCTTGCACCTGTCGCACCCCGCAGGGGTGCGTGGATTGAAACCCGTTGTGGTCAATCGGCAGGATCGTGATATTCAGCGTGTCGCACCCCGCAGGGGTGCGTGGATTGAAACCGCTCCAATGTAATTCATGGTATAATGAAACCAAAGTCGCACCCCGCAGGGGTGCGTGGATTGAAACTTCGTAGCTGCGGAAACAAGTACCATAACCGGAAGTGTCGCACCCCGCAGGGGTGCGTGGATTGAAACCTCCTTCTTTCACAGCAAGCGCGCTACGATCATGCAGTCGCACCCCGCAGGGGTGCGTGGATTGAAACTCTGGAGGAAGCCCAACAGCTTGCCAGAGACGCAGTCGCACCCCGCAGGGGTGCGTGGATTGAAACGCAGGAGATGGCCAAGCAGTACGCTGCCGATGCAGTCGCACCCCGCAGGGGTGCGTGGATTGAAACCTCGCCCTCACCAACATTAATTAACCGCTTGGCGGGTCGCACCCCGCAGGGGTGCGTGGATTGAAACTGTTTCGCAGGAACGGATCTAGCACTGGCCCAGCAGGTCGCACCCCGCAGGGGTGCGTGGATTGAAACAGGTCTGGCACCTTGTTGAGAAAATGGGTATCCTGGTCGCACCCCGCAGGGGTGCGTGGATTGAAACGCTGGCGGCCACTGCCTCCATGGCGACCTCGCTGGCGTCGCACCCCGCAGGGGTGCGTGGATTGAAACGGCTACGGCCACGGTTACATCACTGATGGGTACGTCGTCGCACCCCGCAGGGGTGCGTGGATTGAAACTCAACTACAGCCTGGAAGTGGCTGGTCTTAATGTGTCGCACCCCGCAGGGGTGCGTGGATTGAAACGACATGATCCGTGTCCGTATCATGCACTACTACCGTCGCATCCCGCAGCGGTACGTGGACTATGACTGTGCGCGGGATAACAGACAAGAG
>Ga0116179_1003775_pt1 | contig 10341 bp, 11 predicted proteins | sample AD_UKC071_MetaG_FD_89751 | JGI IMG/M metagenome (GOLD analysis project Ga0116179, IMG submission 89751) | Active sludge microbial communities of municipal wastewater-treating anaerobic digesters from USA - AD_UKC071_MetaG | ecosystem: Engineered > Bioreactor > Anaerobic > Digestate | place: USA...
GCACGCGCAGCGCCACCGCAGTGATCACCGGCGTCTCGGTGGGCGTGCGGCTGGTCGGCCGGTCACCGACGTGGGCGTTGATCACCACGTTCATGCCACCCTGGCGGTACAGCAGCACCTCGCGCGAACGGTGCCGCGCCACCGGGCGGAAGCCCATCATTTCCAGCACCTGGCCCAGGGCCTGCGGCCGGCTGGTGGCGTATTCGATGAACTCGATGCCGGCCAGGCCCAGCGGGTTGGGCACCTCGCCGATGGCTTCGCGGTCGCGGCCGATGTCTGCGGTCATGCTGGGCTCTCCCGGAGCGAGATTCAGGCGGCGCCGCGCGCGGCGACCATCTGCAGGAAATGGGCGCGCATGCGGCCCTCGTCGGCGCTGCGGCCGGTGAACAGTTCGAACGCACCCACTGCCTGGCCCACGGCCATGCCGCCCCCGTCGCTGACGGGGCAGCCCGCCGCGCGGGCGGCCTTCAGCAGCGCGGTCTCCAGCGGGAAGTACACCACCTCGGCCACCCACAGGCCGGGGCGCAGCAGGTTGGCGTCCAGCGGCAGGCCGGGCAGCTTGGCCATGCCGGTGGGCGTGGCGTGGATCAGGCCGGTGGCCTGGGGCACCACCGCCGCAGCGTCGGTGCCGGCCGTCACCCGGCCCGCGCCGTACAACGCGTTCAGGCTGTCGGCCAGGGCCTGGGCCCGGCCGCCGTCGGTGTCGACCAGGGCCAGGGCCTTGGCGCCCAGCCGCAGCACCGCATGGGCGATGGCCGAGCCGGCGCCGCCGGTGCCCAGCAGCACCACGCGCGACAGGTCGGCACCGGGCAGGGCCCGGGTGAAGCCCCAGGCCCAGCCGCTGCCGTCGGTGTTGTGGCCGATGGCCCGGCCGTCCCGGAACACCACGGTGTTGACCGCACCCATCGCCCGCGCCTCGTCGGACAGACCATCGAGCAGCGGGATCACCGCCTGCTTGCAGGGGTAGGTGATGTTGAGCCCGGCATAACCCATGACCTTGGCGGCCTGGATCAGCCCGGGCAGGGCCTCGACACCCACGCCGGCCTTGTCCAGGTCGATCAGCTGGTAGTGCGCGCGCAGGCCCTGGGCTGCGGCCTCGGTCTCCTGCATCGCCGGGGTCAGCGACTGCTGGATGCCGGCGCCGATGAGTCCCAGCAGCAGCTTGGGTTGGGAAGCGGGCACAGTGCCGCTCACTTGCGGAGCTTGGCCAGCTCGGCCTGGACTTCGGCCACGGTGGCCGAGATCGCCGCACCGTGCTTGGCCACCACCGGCTCCAGCTTGGCGCGCAGCTTGGCCTGCTCGGCGAGGCTGAACTCGGTGATGTTCATGCCGGCCTTCTTCAGCTCCTGCAGGTCGTCGGCCGACTTGTCGCGGTTGACCTTGCGCTGGTAGACGGCGGCTTCCCTGGCAGCGTCCTGGATGATCTTCTGGTCGGCGGCGTTGAGCGTGTCCCAGACCTTCTTGCTGAAGATGATCGACTGCGGGTTGTACTGGTGGTTGGTCACCGCCAGGTTCTTCTGCACTTCATAGAACTTGTTGGCCAGGATCACCGACAGCGGGTTCTCCTGGCCGTCGATGGCCTTCTGCTCCAGGCCGGCATAGACCTCGGGGAAGGCCATCGGCGTGGGGTTGGCGCCCAGCGCCTTGACCCAGTCGATGTTGATCGCGTTGGGGATCACGCGCAGCTTCAGGCCGGCGATGTCCTCGACCGTGTTGATCGGCTTCTTGCTGTTGGTGATGTTGCGGAAGCCCAGCTCCACATAGGCCAGGCCGATGATGCCTTTCTCGGCCAGCCTGGCGTGCAGCTTCTGGCCGAAGGGGCCGTCGACCAGGGCATCGGCTTCCTTGGCGTTGGCGAACAGGAAGGGGAAGTCGAAGACCTCGAAGTCCTTGACCTGCGAGGCCAGGATGCCCGAGTTCAGCTGCACGAACTCGATGGTGCCGCCCTGCAGCGCGCTGACGTTCTGCGCATCGCCGCCCAGCGTGCCGCCAGGGAAGACGTTGACTTTCATCTTGCCGCCCGACTTGGCAGCGACCAGCTCGGCGAACTTCTGCGCGCCGATCTCCAGCGGGTGGCCCTTGGGGTTCTGCAGGGCGAACTTGAAGCTGCGCTCCTGGGCTTGGGCCAGGCCGGCGGCAGCGAGCGTGGCGACGGCGACAGCGGTCAGGACGGCGCGACGGGCAAAACGGATCATGGTGTCTCCTCGGTGAACAGGGGCAGGGATGGGAACGTGGGGCTCAACCGGCGAACCACTTGGCCGGCACGGTGACGATGGCGGGGAAGAAGACCATCAGGAACATGACGATGAACTGCGCGGTCATGAAGGGCAGCACGCCGCGGGTGACCTCGTCCATCTTCATCTTGCCCACGCCGGCGACGACGTTGAGCACGGTGCCCACCGGCGGCGTGATCAGGCCGATGGCGTTGTTGATGATGAACAGCACGCCGAAGTAGACCGGGTCGATGCCCGCGGCCTTGACCACCGGCATCAGCACCGGCGTGAGGATCAGGATCGTGGGCGTCATGTCCATCGCCGTGCCGACGGCCATCACCAGCACCATGATGGCGATGAGCAGCAGGGTCTGGTTGCCCATGAACGGCTGCAGCAGCTCGATCATCTTGCTGGGGATGTCGGCCACGGTGATCAGCCAGGCACTGACCATGGCGGCGGCCACCAGGAACATGATGACGGCGGTGGTCTTGGCCGCGCTGACGAAGACCTCGGGCAGCATCGACCACTTGAGTTCGCGGTAGACGAACAGCGAGACCAGCAGCGCATAGACCGCCGCCACCACCGCCGCCTCGGTGGGCGTGAAGACGCCGAACTTCAGGCCGACGACCACGATCACCGGCAGGCCCAGGGCCCAGGTGGACGCCTTCAGCGCCTGCAGCCGCTGCGCCGTGCTGGCCTTGGGCGGCGGGGTGATGTTCTCGCGCCGCGAGACGTACCACCAGGCCACGGCGATGCTCAGGCCCATCAGCAGGCCGGGCACGATGCCGGCGAGAAACAGCTTGCCGATGGACACGTTGGCGGCCACGCCGAAGATCACGAAGCCGATCGACGGGGGGATCACCGGGGCGATGATCCCGGCGCTGGCGATCAGGCCGCCGGCACTGGCCTTGTCGTGCCCGGCGCGCACCATCATCGGCAGCAGCAGCGAGGCCAGGGCCGCGGTGTCCGCCACGGCGGAGCCCGACAGCGCCGCCAGCATGCAGGCCGCGACGATGGCCACGAAGCCCAGCCCGCCGCGGTGGTGGCCCACCAGGGTCAGCGCCAGGTCGACGATGCGCCGCGACAGGCCGCCGACGTTCATGATCTCGCCGGCCAGCATGAAGAAGGGCACGGCCAGCAGCGGGAAGCTGTCGGCACCGTTGATCACGTTCTGCGCCAGGATCTGGGCGTCGAACAGGCTCAGGTGCGCCATCAGCGCGACGCCCGACAGCAGCAGCGCGTAGGCGATGGGCACGCCGATGGCCATGGCAGCCAGCAGCGAGCCGAGGAAGATGAAGACGGTCATGGGGTGTTCTCCGGTGCGCGCGGGCGGTCAGCGGTCTTGCGCGGCGTCGTGCGCCTGCTTGGCTTCGAGGGCAGCCAGGTCTTCCGATTCCTGCACCATCACCAGCTCGTCGTCGCGCAGCTGGCCGCTCAGGGTGCGCCACAGCTCGCGCAGCAGCAGCACGCCGGTGGACACCGCGAAGACGATGCCCGAGGCATAGAAGATGGCCACCGACAGGCCGGACACCGGCGCCTCGACGTCCCAGTTGATCTTCGCCTGCGCCACGCTGCCGCTGAACAGCAGCCAGGTCGCGTAGAGCATCAGCACCTGCGCCAGCACCAGGCAGGTCTTCTTGCCGCCGGGGCCCAGGCGCGAGACCAGCATGTCGGTGCCCAGGTGGCCATGCTCCTTCAGCGCCACCACGGCGCCGAGGAAGGTCATCCACACGAACAGCCAGCGCGACAGCTCCTCGGACACGGTGATGCCCGAGTTGGCCGCATAGCGCAGCACCACGTTGCCGAACACCAGCAGCACCATGGCGGCCAGCAGCAGCGCGATCAGCCACTCCAGGGCCTTGCAGTAACGGTCGATCAGGGTGGTCATCGTGTCTCCTGTGGGCGTCGCCGCGGCCGGGGCAGCCGGGCGACGGTGGGGCGGCCGGCATCCTGCTGGACCGGTCTGAGGAGATTTTGTACGAACTGGTTAGTTTGCGATCAAGGGTATTCCCTGGTCACTCTCGAACCGACCGCCACTGCCGTGCAAGCCGGGGCGGCTACTTGCGCACGAAGCGCACCACCATGTCGACGATGCTGTCGAGGCGCGCACCCATCGCCCTGGCGTCGTCGAGGTCGCGCTGGAAGATCAGCGAGAAGGTGTGGCGGTTGGCGACGTTGAAGACGCTCAGCGCGCTGATCGACATGTGCAGGTCCACCGGGTCGATGCCGGCGCGGAACATGCCCTGCGCCACGCCGCGCTCGTAGAGGTTGCGCAGGCCGTCGATGGCCGGCACGTTCAGCTGCCGGATGGTGGCGCTCTGCGCCAGGTACTCGCCGCGGTGGATGTTCTCGGTCATCACCAGGCGGATGAACTCGGGGTGGGCCAGCTGGTAGTCGACGGTGAAGCCGACCAGCCGGCGCAGCGCATCCTCGGGCGGCAGGTCGTCCAGGTGCAGCTCGGCCTCGATGCTGCGCATGCGGCGGTAGGCCTCCTCCAGCACCGCCACGTACAGCCCTTCCTTGCTGCCGAAGTAGTAATAGATCATGCGCTTGCTGGTGCGCGTGGCCGCGGCGATCTCGTCGATGCGCGCGCCGGCCAGGCCCTTGTCGGCGAACTCGCTGATCGCCACGGCCAGGATGTCGGCCATCGTGCGCTCGGGGTCGTTGGTGCGGGCGGGAGCGGCCTTGGCTGGCGCACGCTGGGCAGGCTTTGCCGCCTTCGCGGGCCGCCCGGGCTTTTGTACCGGCTGGTTCATGGCGCCAGCTTAGCAGCGGCTGCGCCGCGTTAAGCCGGCGATCAGGCGCGGCGCCGACGATGCATCCCAAGGAGTCCACGATGCCGCACACGCCCCTGTCCCGATCCACCACCCGCCGCGGGCTGGCCGCCGCCGCGCTGGCGCTGGCCGCCACGGCCGCCCACACCGCCACGCCCGCAGAACTGCTGGCCGGCTACACCACCCAGGCCGGCAGCCCGGCGCAGGCTGCCCGCGGCCAGGCCTTCTTCAGCACCACCCATGGCCGCGCATGGAGCTGCGCCAGCTGCCACGGCGCCACGCCCACCCAGGCGGGCAAGCATGCCGGCACCGGCAAGCCCATCCAGCCGCTGGCGCCGGCCTTCAACCCCGAGCGCTTCAGCGACCCGGCCAAGGTGGAGAAGTGGTTCCGCCGCAACTGCAACGACGTGGCCGGCCGCGAATGCACCGCCGGCGAGAAGGCCGACGTGCTGGCCTGGCTGACCACGCTCAAGCCCTGATCCACCGAGGAGTTCCCAGATGACCAAGCTGACGATCCGTGCCGCCGTCGCCGCGCTGGCCCTGCTGCTGGCCGGCGCCGCCCAGGCCGACCGCGTGGCGATCTCCGCCCTGCCGGCCTACCACGCCGAGTGCGCGGCCTGCCACATGGCCTATCCACCCGGCATGCTGCCCGCGGCCTCCTGGCAGCGGCTGATGGGCAACCTGCCGAAGCACTTCGGCAGCGACGCCTCGGTCGACGCGGCGACGCTCAAGCAGCTGTCCGAGCACCTGGCGGCCAACGCCGGCACCTTCAAGAAGGTGGCGCGCGACCCGTCGCCGCCGCCCGAGGACCGCATCAGCCGCGCCCCGTGGTTCGTGCGCGAGCACGACGAGGTCGACCCCGCCGTGTGGAAGCGCAAGGCCGTGGGCAGCGCGTCGAACTGCGTGGCCTGCCACGTCAACGCCGCGCAGGGCAGCTTCAGCGAACGCGAAATCCGCATCCCCAAGTGAGCCCGCGATGACCACAGAAACCACCTCGTCCAAGCGCGTGCTGGTCTGGGACCTGCCCGTGCGTGTCTTCCACTGGCTGATGGTGCTGAGCTTTGCCGGCGCCTGGCTCACCGCCGAGAGCGAGCGCTGGCGCCTGCTGCACGTGACCCTGGGCTACACCCTGGGCGGCCTGGTCGCCTTCCGCCTGGTGTGGGGCCTGGTCGGCAGCCGGCATGCACGCTTCGCCAGCTTCGTGCGCGGCCCCGGTGCGGTGGCGCGCTACCTGGGCGCCCTGCTGCGCGGCCAGCCCGAGCACCATGTCGGCCACAACCCGGCCGGCGCCCTGGCCATCGTGGCGATGCTGGGCTTGAGTGCGCTGATCGTCGGCTCGGGCTGGGCGCTGTACAACGACATCGGCGGCGAGCTGTTCGAGGAGCTGCACGAGGCCGCCGCGAACCTCATGCTGGCCGTGGTGGCGGTGCACGTGGCCGGCGTGGCCCTGGCCAGCCGGCTGCACCACGAGAACCTGGTCGGCGCGATGGTCAGCGGCCGCAAGGCAGCGGTGCCGGAAGACGGCATCCGCAGCGCCTGGCGGAGCGTGGGCGCGCTGATGCTGGTGGCGGTGCTGGGCTTCTGGGCCTGGCAGTGGCAGCAGGCGCCCGGCGGCGGTGGCCAGGCGGCCAGCGCGGTGCAGGGCGATGGCGCCACCGCCGCGGTCGGCGAACGCCGGCACGGCAAGCGTGGCCACGACGGCGACGACGACTAGCATCACGCCCATGCGCATCCTGCTCGCCGAAGACGATGCCCTGCTGGGCGACGGCCTGCGTGCCGGCCTGCGCCAGGCCGGTTTCCTGGTCGACTGGGTGCGCGACGGCCAGGCGGCCGAGCGTGAGCTGCGCGCCCAGCCCTATGCCGCCGCCGTGCTGGACCTGGGCCTGCCGCTGATGGATGGCATGGACGTGCTGGCCAGCGTGCGCCGCGCCGGCGTGCACCTGCCGGTGCTGGTGCTGACCGCCCGCGACGCCGTGCCCGACCGCATCCGCGGCCTGGACGCCGGCGCCGACGACTACGTGGTCAAGCCGGTCGACCTGCACGAGCTGGCCGCCCGGCTGCGCGCCCTGGTGCGTCGCGCCCACGGCCAGCCGCAGGAGACGCTGCAGGCGCAGGACCTGGTGCTGGACCCCGCCGCCCGCAGCGTGCTGCAGGCCGGCCAGCCGGTGACCCTGTCCACCCGCGAGTTCGACCTGCTGCAGGCCCTGGTGCTGAACGCCGGCCGCGTGCTCTCGCGTGAGCAGCTGGAGCAGCACCTCTACAGCTGGGGCCAGGAAGTGGACAGCAACGCGGTGGAAGTGCATGTGCACCACCTGCGCAAGAAGCTGGGCGCCGGCGTGATCCAGACCGTGCGCGGCGTGGGCTACCTGCTGCCGCGCGAGTTGCCGGCCGCATGAACCTCGCCCCGCGCTCGCTGCAGGGCCGTCTGCTGGCCGGCCTGCTGGGTGCGGTGGTGCTGGTGTGGCTGGCCGCGGCCGCGGCCATCTGGCAGGACGCCGCGCACGAGCTCGACGAACTGCTCGACAGCCACCTGGCCCAGGCCGCCGCCCTGCTGGTGGTGCGCGCCGCCGGTGACCTGGACGAGGACGACGTGCCCACGCCCGAGGCGCCGCAGCTGCACCGCTACGCACCGCGGGTGGCGTTCCAGGTCTGGCACGAGGGCCAGCTGGCGCTGCGCTCGGCCAATGCGCCGCTGCAGCCGATGCTGGCGCCCGGCAGCGCGCCGGGCTTTCATGCCGCCACCTTCAACGCCGCCGACTGGCGCGTCTTCGCCACCCGCGGCGCCGAGCGGGATGTGCAGGTCTTCGTCGGCGAGCAGCGCGCGTCACGCAACGACATCCTGCTGGCGATCGTGCGCGGCATGCTGATGCCGCTGCTGCTGGCCCTGCCGCTGCTGGCGGTGGCGGTGTGGGCCGTGGTGCGCGCCGGCACCGCGCCGCTGCGCACCCTGAGCCGCCGCCTGGCCGAGCGCGACCCGCAGGCCCTGGCCCCGGTGGACCTGCCCGGTGCGCCGGCCGAGATGCGGCCGATGCTCGATGCGCTGAACCGGCTGTTCGAGCGCATCGGCACCATGGTGGCGGCCGAGCGCCGCTTCACCGCCGACGCCGCGCACGAGCTGCGCACGCCGATCGCGGCCATCCGCACCCAGGCCCAGGTGGCCCTGGCCGAGGCCGACAGCGACGCCCGCGCCCATGCGCTGCGCGCCACCCTGGCCGGCTGCGACCGTGCCACGCGGCTGGTCGAGCAGCTGCTGACGCTGTCGCGCCTGGACACCGGCGCCGAGCCGCCGCCCACCACCGGGCTGGACCTGGGCGCGGTGGCGCAGCAGGTGGTGGCCGACGCCGCACCGCGGGCCATCGGCCGGCGCCAGGACCTGGGCCTGGACGCCGTGCCCGGCTGCCGCCTGCAGGCCAACGACGCCCTGCTGGCGGTGCTGCTGCGCAACCTGGTCGACAACGCGCTGCGCTACAGCCCGGCCGGCGCCGAGCTGCGGGTGGCAGTGGACCGGGTGGCCGGCGCGGATGGCGACCGCGTGCGCCTCGTGGTCGAAGACGCCGGCCCCGGCCTGGCCGATGCCGACTTGGCCCGCCTGGGCGAACGCTTCTTCCGCGTGCTGGGCAGCGGCCAGGACGGCAGCGGCCTGGGCTGGTCCATCGTGCGGCGCATTGCCGACGTGCAGGGCGCGCGCATCGCCGTCGCCCGATCCGCCGTGCTGGGCGGCCTGGCGGTCACCGTCGACTGGCCGGCCGCGTGAGACCGGGCCGTCCCGCGGGCGCCAGCGCGGCCCGGAACCTGCTTCCTACAATCGCACGACGATGCCAGCCCCCTCGCCCGCCTGATGCCCTGGTCCGCCTTCAGCCGGGCCGCCGGCGGCCGGGCGCGGCCGGTTGCCCTGCTGGGCTTGGCGCAAACGCTGTCCTGGGGCTCGTCGTTCTACCTGCCGGCGGTGCTGGCGCGGCCGATGGCCGCCGAGCTGGGCCTGGCGCCGGCCACGGTCTACCTGGCGTTCTCGCTGGCGCTGGTGGTCTCGGCCCTGGTCGGCCCGGCCTCGGGCCGGGCCATTGACCGCCTGGGCGGCCGGCCAGTGCTGATGGCCTGCAACGGCGTGTTCGCCCTGGCCCTGGCGGGCCTGGCGCTGGCGCAGGGGCCCGTCACCCTGTTCGCCGCCTGGGCCTTGCTGGGCCTGGCGATGGGCGCCGGGCTGTACGAGGCGGCGTTCGCCGCCCTGGTGCGGCTGTACGGCACGGCCGCGCGCAACCCGATCACCGGCATCACGCTGATCGCCGGTTTTGCCAGCACGGTGGGCTGGCCGCTCAGCGCCTGGATGCTGGCGCAGTTCGGCTGGCGCGGCGCCTGCCTGGGCTGGGCCGCGCTGCACCTGCTGGTGGGCCTGCCGCTGAATGCGCTGCTGCCGCGCGACGGCCCCAAGCCCGCCCCTGAACACGCTGCACCCGCAACGGCCACTGCGGCACCGGCGACTGCGGCACCGGCCGCTGCCACCGCTGCAGCCGAGCCGCCGCGCTCACCGTGGCTGGCGGTGTTGCTCAGCGCCTTCTTCGCCCTGGGCATGTTCATCGGCACCGCCTGGGCCACCCACCTGCCGCAGCTGCTGCAGACCGTGGGCGCGACGATGGCGGTGGCGATCACCGTCGGCGCCCTGGTCGGCCCGGCCCAGGTGGCCGGCCGGGTGCTGGAATTCGGCTTCCTGCGCCGCCTGCACCCGCTGCGCACGGCGCGGGTGGCGTCGCTGGCGCATCCGCTGGGCATCGCCGTGCTGCTGGTGATGGGCGCGCCGGCCGCCGCCGCCTTCGCCCTGCTGCATGGCGCGGGCAACGGCATCCTCACCATCGCCAAGGGCACGCTGCCGCTGGTGCTGTTCGGCCCCCAGGGCTACGGCGCACGCCAGGGCTGGCTGATGCTGCCGGCGCGCATCGCCCAGGCCAGCGCGCCGGTGGTCTTCGGCCTGGCGCTGGACGGCTGGGGCCGCGGCGCGCTGTGGCTGTCGGCCGCGCTGGGCGCCCTGTCCTTCGCCGCGCTGATGGCGATCCGCCTGCACCCCGACACCGATGCCGCACCACCACGATGACCACCACGGCCATGCCCACGGGCATGAGCACGCGCACGACGATCATGGACATGCGCCGCACAAGGCCCACGGCCATGGTCACAGCCATGCCCACGCCCCGGCCAGCTTCGACCGCGCCTTCGCCCTCGGCATCGCGCTGAACACCGGCTTCGTCGCCATCGAGGCCTTCTACGGCTGGAAGGTCGATTCGCTCGCCCTGTTGGCCGATGCTGGCCACAACCTCAGCGATGTCGCCGGCCTGGTGCTGGCCTGGTTGGCAGTGCTGGCC
>Ga0116179_1003788_pt1 | contig 10323 bp, 8 predicted proteins | sample AD_UKC071_MetaG_FD_89751 | JGI IMG/M metagenome (GOLD analysis project Ga0116179, IMG submission 89751) | Active sludge microbial communities of municipal wastewater-treating anaerobic digesters from USA - AD_UKC071_MetaG | ecosystem: Engineered > Bioreactor > Anaerobic > Digestate | place: USA...
ACACTTAGCCTATGCCAAATTGGGTCCATGTGTACGGCAGAACGAAGAAAACTTGGAGAACCGATGGAGTGTACCGGCGAGGAGGAGAATGGCGTGAAAATCGATTGGCCGGGGTTCTTCTTCTGCTGAATATACAGGATTGCCAGAAACAGAAAAATGAGCGTTGCCATTGGCACAGCCCTTCTGCCACTCGCCGGCGTATTTTTGGTTCTTGCCACGGCCCCTGACGCCCAGCAAGTTGTGGATACAGACGGCAACCTCACGCACAAAGCGTTTGTTGTCATGCAAAGAGACCTCAACCATGAGGAACTCAATCTCAAAATGGACATAGATTCGGGAAGCATGAAGATCATGGCTGAACACGGCCGGAACATGCTTGCAGCCAAGGCCGGTTATTGGTCGCCAGCGAATAGACCGTCGTGCCGTGAAAAGATGAATACGAAATCGCCGTAGGTGACCTGCTCTGACTACTTCTTCGACATCAAGGTTGGCTTCGGCAGTGTCGATGGAATCATTGAAGGACTTGACGTGCGCGACGTTGAAGTTCGAGTCGTAAGTGGAAAGTTCGTGTTCTCCTTTACCGGACAGGGCTTGAGACAACTCGCGGGCTTTTGACCAAAAGAGGCCGATATCTCCTGGCTAGGCAATTCGGGAATAGATAGAGCACGGGAAAAAGTGGGATCCGGCACAGCTCGCGCAGACTTTTCAGGAAATCCGGATGCAGCTGATATCGCAGTCGACCCTGTGGTCCTTGCGAAAACCAGGCGAAACATTGAATCCCGGATCGGCCTAAGAAGAGATGGACGCGGGCATGACACGGAGTTCGGTACGGGGCGAAGATGGGTTTCCGCAAACTACGAAACTGCGCCCCGTGTGATACACGTGGTTTTCACGATCGGAACCGGCAGAATAGAGGTGGAACATGACCGTTGAGACGTAGAGGAAGTCGTTGTCATATAGGCCGCCTCAGGTGGCTTGTTTCAGCGATTGCTTTGCTAGCAGCAATGATGCTGATCCCGCTGGGCGTTGTCGCGGGCAGCCCTGCCCGGGAGAGGGCGAGCGCTGTTTTGGCGGGAATGCATGTGCAGAAGCTTTCGCTCGAGATCGGTCCGAGGCCAACCGGTACGATGAGGGAGACCGCAGCCGCGGACTATGTTGCAGATACATTGGAAGGGTATGGGTACACCGTGACAAGAGTCCCATTTTCACGCGAAACTGCGGATGGGGTTTCAGTATCTGAAAACGTCATAGCCGTTGCACCTTCGGCCAAGCCTGATTCGAAGCTGATCCTGATCGGAGCATCACTTGACACTTATGGAATGGATTCAACCGGTGCCGACCATAACGGTTCTGGACTCGCCGCCATGCTGGAGTCGGCAAGGCTCCTATCTGGCCGGCTGATTGGCCGCTCGCAAGTTGCTTTTGTGGCATTCGGATCCAACGAGATGGGGCGGGCCGGGTCGAAGGCATTTACCGAGGGCACAGCCGCCGGCCCCATCGATCCCCGCAACGTTGCGATCATGATCAACATAGATGCAGTAGGCCGTGGAGATTCGGTGCGCCTTATACCATGGGGAGGGCCCCGGGCGTTAGCCCCCAAGGCATTTGAGCGGCTGGTGGATGCCGTGGCCGATTCCACTGGAAAGCCGGTAGGGTTCGACACGACCATAGCCATGATGCCGCAGGTGCACACTGACCACTCACCTTTCCTGGTGGCAGGCGTTCCGGCTGTAACCATTACCACTGCGCGTTCGCTCCCGTATTACTCAGGCAATTCACTCGACCCATACTTGGATGTTGCTGCTGAAGTGAGCGGTGCGAGAGTGGCCATGGCTGCAGATGCTGTAGTGGCTGCTGCAGATTGGGCAGCCTCCGCCTACAGAATTGGGAAGCCCACTGGGACCTATATCTCCCTAAGAGTATTCGGGGATATTATCTCAGTCTCCTACATAACCAGTGTGATCGTGGCGGCTGCAGCAGTCGTGATTGGGATTGCTTGCATCGCATATAGCAACAGCATGCTATATGATGAGCTTTCCAGAGTAAGATCTGCCGGGACAGTCAAGGCCGTGGGAATGGCGCTGGCGGTTTATGCGGTAATGACTGTGGTTCTTTGGACCGCCTTTCTTCCGTCTGTCGTGGTTGAAGCAGTGCGAGGCGTCGAGCGGCCGTGGACCGCATATCCCGCTCCCTACATTCTCGCTGGCGCAGTGTGGGCACTCTTCTTCGCAATTCTCATACTATCCCTTACAGGTACTGGTGTACGAGAGCCTCTTCGCGCCCCGATGCTTCGCCTTGCCATGATTATACAGACAGCCCTGGTCTGCCTTTCCGTGCCTATCCTACGGGCCGGGTCTTTCCCGTTCTCTCTCGGGCTCATCTTTACGTCGCTTGCTCTCTTGTTTCCGGAAGGAACGGCAAGGAAGATCTTTGCTTGCCTTGCTCCGGTGCCCGTAGTGTGGCTTGGGTGCAAGGCCGTTGTTGGCGTGGGAAACCGGATTATTGCGGACCTCTTGTTGGTTCCCATATTCCTCTGCCTTCTCGTTGCGGCGCTCGCGCTGCCATATGCAATCGCCATACTCGTCCTGGCAACGGAACCGAGGGGAAGGAGAGGGACCTTCTATTCCCCTGGCAACCTGTTCTACGACATTGCCCCCGGCACGACGCTACGAGAGTACCGAGTTGCTCCAGGTTCAGTTCCAGAAAGCAGGAAGAGGAGGCCCTCCGCTCGCAAGACTTTCATGTGGATTCTGGGTGTGTTGGCTTTGATATTGACCGCCAGCCTGTTTTTGTACCCCAGCTATAATTCGAGAAGGCCCCAGCCAGTATTGGTTACGCATGTAGTGGACGGACTTGGAGGGCATAGCCTAGTATTTGAAAGCAATGACAACATCAAGGGGATATCTGTCGTTTCGCGCTCTGGAGAGAGAGGCCCCGAAAAGATAGACGCGAGATCCACCTCGCATCTCATACCATATTCATTCAGTGCTCCGCGGCTGAGCCTCGTTGCAGAGATGGACGGTCCCGCGCTCTGGGTTAGGCTGTTATCGAGTGCCCCTATTCGTTCCGTTAAGATATGCATTGTAGGTCCTCAAGGGATGGCGGTACTCTCTAGCAACCGCCGCTGTCTTATTGAAGAAGATGGCGATATGGTGCGAATCAGCACCGTGTTATCGGGAGAAGAGCCGATCGAAGCCCAGTTCCAATTGGCGTTTCCGCCCGACGCACCGCTCTCAGTGGAAGCGACAGGATCGTTCTGGGAGAACCCTGCTCCAATTATAATATCTGGAGATGGTAAGAGGTTTTATGAAACAAATCAGTTTGTAGTTGCTACGCCCCTAACCGCAAAATAGGATACAGTTGACATCTAAAGGGACCTATGGTAATCTGTTGATGCAATAACTTATACTGGAGGTGACGATGTGGTTGCGGCACAGCCGGAGCGTGACGAGTTGCTCAATGGCAAGCGTCTTGCCTGCATCGTGCTGGAATGTGTGGACTCAATACCTCAGCCTGTCGGACGCACCAAGATAGCTCTCTTGTTAAAGGGGTCTAGATCACAACAGATTCGCACAATCGACATTAGACAGGTCAGGCATTTTGGTGCCTTGGGCCATCTTACAATCGCCCAGATCCAAGGGATAATCGAGCAGCTTCTTTCAGAGGGATACCTCGGATCATCCTATGGGAAACGACCGGTGATCCATGTTACGTCGTTGGGACGTACAACAATGATCACAGGCGATATGCCCGAGGTCACCATCCCTGACGAGCTCAAACTCTATGTAGCACGGGAACGATGTCGCAAATGCCCTCATAATCCCTATATCACTGACTGCCCGGGTGCAGGCCCTAACACACCCAATGACATACCTCCTCCGTTCTAGCTAGACTTCGCTTGGCGTAAGAATTAAGGCAGTCAACTTGGGCTGATCGGGGGCGCTGGGCCAAATTGCTCACTTATAGAGCCTTCAAGGTTTTAACATCATTTGTTATCGGGGTGGTCATCGGAGTCTGTCTGCGCACAGCCTGTCCCGTTGAGGCGCCCGCACTGTCGCCCCCATACCTCAGCCCACCTGGGCGTCCCGAACTCATCTACCACCGCGCTTTCCGCGAAGGACCTGCGGTGAGCGCCCGAGCCGCCATACTAGTCGAAGCCTCCACCGGGATCGTGCTCTATGCCAAAAACGAACATGAACGAAGAGAACAGGCGAGCATAACCAAGGCCATGACAGCCATAGTCGCCATTGAACGGGGCGATCTGGCTGATATCGTGCGCGTATCACCGAATGCAGCCAAGGTTCCCGGATCGACACTCAACCTTGTCCCTGGGCAAGATTACAAGCTTGAGGAATTACTCCGCGCTACCATGCTGAGGTCAGGAAATGACGGCGCAACGGCTGTGGCGGAGCATGTAGGTGGATCGGTAGAAGATTTCGTGACGTTGATGAATGCCCGCGCAGCAAGCATGGGCTTGAAGAACACCCATTTCGCCAACCCGCACGGACTATCCGCTCCTGGACACTATTCCACAGCGTACGACATAGCCCTCATGTGCATGTGGGGGTTGAGGCTTCCCAAATTCGCCGACATTGTGGGATGCCCTGAACTTTGGACATCTTCTGTGGAAAGCGGGAGGGCGAAAGTAGTATACAACACCAACAGGCTTCTTTGGGGTTTTTCTGGCGCCGATGGGATCAAGACGGGAACCACTTCCAAAGCAGGACATTGCTTGGCAGCCTCTGCGACCCGGGATGGGTTGCAGTTCATAGCCGTTGTTCTTCGCTCCAATGCCAGATTCAAAGATGCGGCAGACCTGTTGGAATACGGTTTCTCCACGTTCACGCGGATAAGGGCGGCTGAAGCCGGAGTGGCTGTGGGCGATGTTCTCGTCCGCCGTGGACTGGATCGTTCTGTGGAGGTTGCAACTGCGAAGGATGTCGATGTAGTGGTCCGCGATGACGAGGTGCCGGGAATATCCGTGGAAATAAGGGTGCCCGAATCGCCGGAAGCGCCAGTATGCCCAGGGGATCGCGTAGGGTGGCTCGACGTGCTATACCAAGGTGACCTCATTGCCCGCCAGCAACTGTATGCTATGAAGGCTGTCGACCGCAGGCCTTTATGGGCACGTTGATGTCTGCCAAACTGCGGGCCGCAAGCGGCTTCCAGTCAAAGATCCGCATGAGGACTGATGGCAAGGGCAATTGGTTCTCCTGCATGCTTCGGCTGACTGTTACTGACTGTGCGGCCGGTCAAGAATCGCGCTGGATGGCTTGGGGTTGAAGTAAAGGAACATACTGTAAAGCGTTATTCTGCTATCCAAGACTACGCGTTCCGTGTGGCGCAGATAGCTTGTTGGCGGTTTACAGCTTTGTGCTGCCCAATTTGACGGTGATGTCAGTCAGCTGAATGTGCATAAGAGCGCGAATTGGTCCCGCAACGGTCTGCGACAACAAGTAGCTTTGAAAGAGTAGCTGAACCCTTTCAAACGCCTATCGCGTGGATACCGCACAGGGAAAGTTGCCCGATGGGAATGTGTATAAAGCTCAGTTCGAGGTTGTTTTTAGCGAAGGCAGGTCAAGTAATCGGCACAGCTTGATCTTGGGTTTTGCCTGCACACGTATGGGCTTTTGGGGAAAACTCAAAAAGAGCCTGTTGGCACGCGTTGGACTGGCTTTTGCGAGCGTTACGCATTGAACATATCCACGAAAATCCCCGCTGGTTCGCCTCAATGGGATGTGACTCAAAGTTGACCAGGTTCGTTGCCAACCTCTACTTCTCCCCATACACTCTGGAAACATGCCTGAGCAGCATCGTGTCCTGATAAAGTGGGGTTCAGGTTCAAACCGCAGGTAAAGCGGCCTTCGGAATCGTGCAGAGACTTGTCGAGACCTACTCAAGTCATGCTAATGCGTATAAGGATGCGTTGGGGACAAGAATTTTGGCATGGAAGTGAAGGAGGATTGCCGGAATCACCCCGGGCGACCCAGGCAGTTTGCTCCGCACAGATACCTCGGCACCAGCCTGGCATTTTCGGCCTTTGCCAATCGCAAAACGGGACAGCGCGTAAGGGCTTAGATTCGGTGCCCCCTCGACGAGGAAAGGATGTACGGTTATAATGGGAACATACACATCTCAATCTTTCACGCGGGAGTAGATTGGTCCTGGTGGGCCTCCTGGACTTCAAATCCAGTGGCGGGCAGCTAACCTGGCCGCGGTGGGTTCGATTCCCACGTACTCCCGCCATTTTCATGCCCAATGTGCCCCACTAGCTGATCCCCGCGGTCCTCGATGCGCGTCCGTGGCACACCGGCCTATTTGCCCAAGAGATGGACAGACTGGCGCGGGTAAACTAGAGTAGGGTATGGGTTCAAGTTTGTTTTGCGAGGAGTGACAGAAGGTGACAGAGACTGATCGCATCAGACTTACCACAATGTCAACAAAAGCCGGCTGAGCTGCCAAGATAGGTCCGGGTGACCTACAGATGGCTGTTAGAGGGCTCGTTGTCCGCAAGGATCCGCTGCTTATCGCGGGGTTCGACGGATCGGAAGATGCCGGCGTCTACAAGCTGACTCCCGACATAGCCATCATCCAGACTGTCGACTTCTTCACCCCGATAGTGGATGATCCGTATGAATTTGGTCAAATAGCGGCTGCCAATTCTCTCTCTGACGTGTATGCCATGGGAGGCGTCCCCATAGTCGCTATGAACGTTGTATGTTATCCTTGCTCGCTTGGGATGGAGGTTCTTCGAGACATCCTCCGGGGCGGAGCGGACAAAGTATACGAGTCCGGCGCGGTGCTGGTTGGGGGCCACTCCGTGGATGACAAGGAGCCCAAGTATGGCCTTTCAGTGACGGGAACGGTCCACCCCGACAAGGTGGTGCTCAACAAGGGGGCGCGCCCTGGAGATGTCCTTGTCCTTACGAAGCCTTTGGGTACAGGCGTGATTTCCACCGCCCTCAAAGGCGAGATGGTGGACCCTCATGTAGAGCGTTACGCCTATACTGTGATGTCCACGCTCAATGCCAGCGCGTCCGCTGTCATGCAGGAGATCGGTGTCCATGCGTGCACCGACATTACGGGCTTCGGCTTTCTAGGCCATCTTGCGGAGATGGCAGATGCATCAGACGTGTCATTCACTGTCTATGCCGATGCCGTCCCGGTTATCGACGGCGCACTTGACTACATAGATATGGGACTCGCCCCTGCAGGCCTTCACCGCAATTGGGAGCATGTTGGGCCCGTAGTGGAGGTGGGGGGCAATGTTGACCGGAATATCGCTGATGCGATGTGCGATCCGCAGACATCAGGCGGGCTCCTCATCGCCCTGGCGTCTGACAAAGCAGATGAGCTTGTGCGCCGATTAAAGGACGCGGGCGCCTTGGCGGCCGCGATAGTTGGAGAAGCGTGCCGGCGGGGTCCGGAGGGCCCAACGATAACGGTGGTCTCCTGACCCGCCGAGATACTTTGTGAACGGCAGGTGCAATATGAATTGAACGAATTGATGCGCGCGATTCCGTCAATATCGGATGTGCTTTCCGATCCTGCCGCCGTAGAACTGATGGCGGCGTATCCCAGGTGGGCTGTGCGGAATGCCGCCCGTGAGCTTATAGATTCGGAGAGGCGGAGGTTTTCTTCCGTGGCCGGCCAAGGGGTCTGCTCCATAGATGTGCAAAGGCAGGACGTATTGGCCCGTGTTGTGGCGAACCTGCCGTCTGCAACCGTCTTGGCTGCAGCGCCAGGACCTAGGTATGTGATAAACGCCACGGGAATAGTCCTCCATACCAATCTGGGGCGCGCTCCGCTTCCGGAATATGCGGCGCGGGCCGTGGCAGAATGCGCAATGGGCTATTCTGATCTCGAATATGACCTTGAAGGCGGCGGACGAGGCTCTCGACAGGATCACATAGCCCGCGCCATGGCAGAGCTTACGGGTGCGCCTGCAGCCTATGTAGTAAACAACAATGCTGCAGCAGTCCTGTTGTGTCTTGACACCTTGGCACGTGGCCGCAAAGTGCTGGTGAGCCGAGGCGAGCTAGTGGAGATAGGCGGATCCTTCAGAGTCCCCGACATCATGGAAAGGTCGGGAGCAACCCTGGTCGAAGTGGGAACGACCAACCGCACTCGTCTTTCGGACTACCGTCGCGCCATCGATTTAGAGGCAGGGCTTCTCCTCAAAGTGCACACCTCGAATTTCCGGGTAATGGGATTTACTGAGGAGGTGCAGCTGGCGGAGCTTGTAGAACTGGGAAGAGAGTGCGGGCTCCCGGTCATGTATGACTTAGGTTCGGGTCTTGTGTCTGATCTCGGACGATTCGGTCTGCACGCGGAGGAGCCTACTGTCATAGAAGCGGTGGCATCCGGGGCGGATCTCGTCACGTTCAGCGGTGACAAACTCTTTGGGGGGCCCCAGGCCGGCATCATCCTCGGCCGCGAAGATCTGATCCGCAAGATATCTGTCAACCCGCTTGCGCGGGCTCTGCGGATAGACAAGCTTACCTTGTCTGCCCTGGCTGCTGTGGCGGCGGCATGGGAGAACCCTGATGACGCAGGGGAATCCATACCTGTCTTATCCATGCTCACCCAAAACACAGATGAACTCAGAGAGCGGGCTGCTTCGCTCATGGGGCTGATCGAGGCCGGACTCGACGAGAGGGAGATACCTCGGAATTTGGTAGACCTTGCGATAGTCGATGACCCGTCCGAGGCAGGAGGAGGCTCTATGCCTACCGTGTCTATCCCAGGGGCAAGCGTTTCCGTGACATCCCGCTGTATTCCCGCTGACCAGCTGCAGACGCGCCTCAGAAGATGCGAACCGCCAGTGGTTGTGCGCATTGCCGAAGGCTCTGTTCGTTTTCACATGAGAACGCTTTTCGAAAGAGACTTGAAGATTCTGGCCGAGCACGTGTGTGATATCCTGGCTTCGCCGGCAACTTTCGGTGGCGATACTGATCTTGACTTCAGCGAGAAGGAGCAAGACTGATGAGATATGCGATAATCGGCACTGCCGGGCATGTTGATCATGGAAAGACCACGCTCATCAAGGCGCTGACTGGGGTCGATGCCGACCGCCTCCGACAGGAGCAGGAGAGGGGCATGACGATCGACCTCGGCTTCGCTCCGATCATGCTCCCTTCCGGGCGGGTTGCGGGCGTTGTTGATGTGCCCGGGCATGAGCGGTTCATCAAGAACATGTTGGCGGGGGCCACAGGCGTCGACGTGGTCTTGCTGGTAGTGGCGGCCGATGAAGGCGTGATGCCTCAGACAGAAGAGCATATCGATATACTCCAGCTTCTGGGCGTGCGCGAGGGCGTTGTGGCTATAACCAAGGCGGATCTGGTGGACGATGATGAATGGATGGAGCTAGTTGTTGAAGATGTTAAGGAACGTCTGGCAAGCACTTTTCTTGCAAATGCCCCCATAATCTGTGTATCGGCCGCCACACGTACCGGCCTCGACACGCTCCTTGCCGCGATAGATTCCGCAGTTGGCCGCGCTGTGCTGCAAGAGGAGTGGAGTTTCACCAGGCTCCCCATAGACCGAGTTTTTGCAATCTCAGGACACGGCACCGTGGTTACAGGGACGCTGACGGGCGGAGAGGTGAAGCCCGGCGATAAGTTGGAGCTTCTTCCCGCGGGTAAGAGCGTCCGGGTCCGGCAAGTACAGGTCCACGACAGTGCTGTGGATGAAGCCGTGCGCGGGCAACGCGTGGCTCTCAACCTCGCTGGCATCGACCGTGCCAACATAGAGCGCGGGATGGTTCTGGCCAAGCCTGGAATGATCGAGCCTGCTCGGATATTCGATGCCGAGCTTACTCTCCTCGAATCAGCGGATGTGATCGAACATGGCGAGAGGATGCACCTTCACATCGGTGCAGCGGAGGCTGTTTGCAGAGTGAGGACGATCGGGACCGATGGGGCATGCCCGGGCGACCGCGTCTTTGTCCAACTAGAACTGGAGGAGGAGATTGCCGCGACCCGCGGCGACCGATTCATAGTCCGCACCTACTCTCCTATGAAGACGGCCGGAGGAGGCCGCGTGCTCGCGGTGTCCAGAGGGCGTCAGCGCCGGTTCAAAGAGGAGACGCTGCATTGGTTTGAGACGTTGTCGGGAGATGACGAATCCGCCACCGCGCGACTTTTTGCTTCCTCCATCATCGCCCAGAAGTCTGCGCCTGCGTCTGCATTCGACGTAGCCCGGGCGATGTGCGCAGATCCAGAGCACGTGCGCGATATCTTCGAAGAAGGAGTGGCTCTCGGATGGGCTGTGGCCTTCGGCGAATCGCCGGGCACCCGCACGTATATGCCACGGGATGATTGG
>Ga0116179_1003808_pt1 | contig 10284 bp, 10 predicted proteins | sample AD_UKC071_MetaG_FD_89751 | JGI IMG/M metagenome (GOLD analysis project Ga0116179, IMG submission 89751) | Active sludge microbial communities of municipal wastewater-treating anaerobic digesters from USA - AD_UKC071_MetaG | ecosystem: Engineered > Bioreactor > Anaerobic > Digestate | place: USA...
ATTGCCAGCAATTGCGTCGTTCCACTCCACCCAGCAACCCTTGGAGATACGCCGCCAGCCATCCGCGCGTCTCGAGCCGTTTCGCGTAGCCACCCAGCTCCGCAACCCACTCCGCCCAAGCCGCTTCCCAATCTGCGTCGTCCCCTTCCCAGCTTTCGAACCCTGCTCCAACCATCACCATCTCTTATTTGGCTAATATCCAATAAAGTATAGCCTATTTATCTACAACTGTAGTACTAGGTTTGGCCGCCGAACAGGCCGGAGACCTCACACCGGTCCTGGCGGGATTCCCTGCTTGTGGGGATTGCGCCATCACACGTGGTCTACTGATACCCATAGATAACGCCGAAAACCTCTAACCGGCATTTGACCGATGAAAACGAAAAAGCCCTGCATCGCTGCAAGGCTTCGTTTTATTTGGTGGGCCGTGTGCGGTTCGAACGCACGACCAACAGATTAAAAGTCTGCTGCTCTACCGGCTGAGCTAACGGCCCCTGGGAGGGTGGTCAATGGTACAGTAATTGGCCGAAATCACAAGTTCCAATTAGCATCAATTCAACGACTGCAACCGCCGCTCGGCCAGCTTGGCCGCCTGCGTGTCCGGATAGACCTGCACCAGCTTTTGCAATACCTCCCGCGCTCGCGTCACATCGCCTTGCTCGCCATAGATATAACCTAACTTGAGCAAGGCGTCCGGTAGCCGGGTGCTTTTCGGATAATGCAATCCCAGATTGATGAACGCTTCCTTGGCCGCATCGTAATTACGGCTGAGGTAGCTGGCTTCACCAAGCCAATACTGCGCATCACCCGCCCGACTGCTGTTCGGATAGCTGCTCAGAAAGCGTTGCAAGTCGGCCATGGCTTGCGGATAGCGGCCTTCGCGCAATTCGCCCACCGCCGCATCGAAATCGGCCTGTTCCGATCCACCGGCGGTAGACCGTGCAGGAGGTGCAGGTGGCGGTACGGCGGTTGACGCCATGGGTGGAGTGGCGCTGGCTGGAGGCTGCACCGCTTCCGGTTGGCTGAGAGCCCCAGCAGACGTCGAACGGCCCGCCTGCGGCGCTCCAGCCGGTGGCGCGACAGCCGCCGTTGTCGGCGGCTGGGCTGGATATCCGGCCGTCGCCCGTTCTTGCACAAGCGTCTCGATCTGATGGCGCTGGATCTCCAATTCCCCGCGGATTTGTCGAATCTCCATCTCCAAACGCTCGATGCGCTGGAGTAATTCCAGGGTCAGTTCGCCATCCGGGGAGTTCTGGGCACGGCTGATGCCGGACAGCATCAACCCTCCCAGCAGCAACACCCACAACCAAGATAACCGGAGTCTGGGCATGATCGTCGATCCGTCAGTAGACGATTTCTACACGCCGGTTCAGCGCGTAACTCTGTTCGCCGTAACCGCTGGCCGCTGGCCGTTCCTCACCGTAGCTGATCACGCGGATCTGCTGCGGCGAAACACCCAAGGCGATCAGAGCCTGCCGGACGGCATTGGCGCGGCGCTCGCCCAGCGCGATGTTGTATTCGGGGCTGCCACGCTCGTCGGTATGGCCTTCGAGCTGGGTGACGATCCGTTGGTTCTTGGTCAGATTACGCGCGTTCGACTCGATGATGGGTCGGCCCTCTGGCAAGATTTCGGAGCTGTCGAAGCTGAAGTAGACGATATGGTCGGGCGCAACCACATTGCCACCGGCCACCGCCTGACCAGTCCGCCCGCCCCCATAAGCGCCGCCACCACTGCTACCACCGCCCGCATAAGCGCCGCCACCACTGCTACCACCGCCACCACCACTGCTACCACCGCCACCACCGCCACCACCGCCGCTGGCATCATAGGATTCGTAGTTGCCGGGCGCTTGGTTGTAACCATAGCTATAGGCTTCCTGACCCGGTTGCGCCGTCCCCGGCTGACCCGCCACATCCTGCGGAGTCTGTCCGTCGGTCGTGTTCTCGCCAGTCGAGGCGCAACTGGCCAAAACCGCGAGCGAAGCAGCAGCGATCAAGGTTCGAACAAAAGTTTTCATGGTCATTTTCCCTCAACTTTACAAAGTCACGAGTCGAAATCAGCGGCCATAGGGAGCCCAGGCAGGGTTGCGTCCGTTGCCGCGCAAGGCAAGATCCTGCTTGACGCTACCATCGACGGACACCGCTTCCAGCCGCTGGCCATTGGAATAGATGATCATCTTGCCATTCGGTGCGAAGCTGGGCGATTCGGCCTGGCCACCAGAAGTCAAGACACGAAACTGACGGGTCTGCAAATCGATCACGGCAATATGGAAACTACCGTTGCGTCGATGCATGAAGGCGATGTAGCGGCCATCGGGCGATACCGTCGGCCGAGCGTTGTAGTCGCCTTCGAACGTGATGCGCTGCGCTGCGCCACCGCCAGGGCCAATGCGATACAACTGCGGCGAGCCACCCCGGTCGGAGGTGAAGACGATGCTGCCGTCCGGCAACCAGACCGGTTCGGTGTTGATGGCGCTGCTGTTGGTGAGGCGGGTCAGATTCTGGGTCGCCAAGTCAAACGAGTAAATTTCCGGGCTGCCGTCCTTGGACAGCGTGAACGCCAATCGCTGGCCGTTCGGCGACCAGGCCGGAGCGCCGTTGATGCCGGGGGCGGCCGACACGACGCGGCGAGCGCCGGAGTAGACATCCTGTACGACGATCTGCGGACGGCGACCCTCGAAGGACACATACGCCAGCTTGGTGGCGTCCGGCGACCAGGCCGGCGACATGATCGGCTGGCTGGAGCGCAGGATAGCGCGGGGATTCTGCCCATCGGCGTCGGCGACGATCAGATACCAGGTGCCGCCACCACCGGCGACATAGGCGATACGAGTGCTGGCCAACCCTTTCTCGCCGGTCAGCTTTTCGTAGATCAGGTCGCTGATGCGGTGCGCCACCGGCCGTAACTGGTTGGCTGGCACGTCGAAGGACAGGTTCAGCAACTGACCGCCTTGCGCGCCACTCAATTGAAACTGCACGACATAACCACGCGCTCCACCGGGAGCCGCTTGGCCGGTCACGGAATAGTCGGCCCGCGATCCAGCGGACTGCGGCGCAAACTTACCGGTCCGCTTGAGATCGGAAGCGATGATGCCGGCGACGTCTTCCGGCGCACCACCACCAAAAGGCGCGACGGAAATTGGAATACCACCGCCATCGACACCTTTAGTGATGTCGAGAGTGATTTGGGCATGGACGATCGCCATGCCAAACACGCCTATCAGAATCGCTACGAATTTGGTCATTCGCTCAATCGCCTTCAAGGATTAGCCTCCCTTTATAGTCTGCAAGTCATTGGAATCAAGCATAATTGTCAATCGGAATCCGAAACTCCAAAATTTATCTCAAGCGACTGTTTGGCGATATAGGCAGCCTGATAAGCATCGGACGGCATCGGCAACGGCGATGCCCTGAGCACCGCTGCTCTAACTGAATTATCAAATATGGCATCACCGCTGGATTTTGAAATTCTGACGTTGGTTACTGCGCCACTCGGCGAAACTGATATGACTGCCTTACAACTCAAACCGCTAGCGCTATCAGGTGGAAGATTCCATTGACGTTTCACATACGGCTTAATCCTGCTACTGGCAAACTCACGCGCGGCTAGCTCCTGAGCCAGTCTGCGCGCCTCTTCTTCCTTACGCTGTGCCTCTTCCTCAGCTTTCCGCTTTGCCTCCGCTGCAGCCGCAGCTTTACGGGCTTCCTCGGCCTTGCGGGCTTCTTCTGCTTTGCGTTTGGCTTCCGCTTCGGCTTCGGCTTTCCGCTTCGCTTCGGCCGCTGCAGCCGCTTTGCGCGCTTCGGCCGCTGCCTGGCGTTTGGCTTCCGCTTCGGCTTCGGCTTTCCGCTTCGCTTCGGCCGCTGCAGCCGCTGCGGCTGCTTTGCGCGCCTCTTCAGCCGCCTGTCGCTTCGCTTCCGCCGCCGCTTGACGCTTCGCCTCTTCGGCGGCCTGACGTTTCGCTTCCGCTGCGGCCTCACGCTTGGCTTCTTCCGCTTCGCGCTTCGCTTCGGCCGCTGCAGCCGCTGCGGCTGCTTTGCGCGCTTCTTCCACTGCCTGGCGTTTCGCTTCGGCCGCTGCAGCCGCTGCGGCTGCTTTGCGCGCTTCTTCCGCTGCCTGGCGTTTCGCTTCCGCCGCTGCTTGGCGCTTCGCCTCTTCGGCGGCCTGACGTTTCGCTTCCGCCGCTGCTTGGCGCTTCGCCTCTTCGGCGGCCTGACGTTTCGCTTCCGCCGCTGCTTGGCGCTTGGCTTCTTCCGCTTCGCGCTTCGCCTCTTCAGCCGCTTGACGCTTGGCTTCCACCGCCGCTTGGTGTTTCGCTTCCGCTGCGGCCTCACGCTTGGCTTCTTCCGCTTCGCGCTTGGCCTCTTCGGCGGCCTGCCGTTTCGCTTCCACCGCCGCTTGGCGTTTCGCTTCCGCTGCCGCTTCCTGCCTCGCTTCTTCCGCTTCGCGCTTGGCCTCTTCAGCGGCCTGGCGTTTCGCTTCCGCCGCCGCTTGACGCTTGGCCGCTTCGGCGGCCTGACGTTTCGCTTCCGCTGCGGCCTCACGCTTGGCTTCTTCCGCTTCGCGCTTGGCCGCTTCGGCAGCCTGGCGTTTTGCTTCCGCTGCCGCTTCCTGCTTGGCTTCTTCCGCTTCGCGCTTGGCCGCTTCGGCGGCCTGGCGTTTCGCTTCCACCGCCGCTTGACGCTTCGCCGCTTCGGCTGCTTGCCGTTTCGCTTCCGCCGCCGCTTCCTGCTTGGCTTCTTCCGCTTCGCGCTTGGCCTCTTCGGCAGCCTGGCGTTTTGCTTCCGCCGCCGCTTGCCGCTTCGCTTCCGCTGCCGCTTCCTGCTTGGCTTCTTCCGCTTCCTGCTTGGCTTCTTCCGCTGCTTGCCGCTTGGCCTCTTCCGCCGCTTGCCGTTTCGCCTCTTCCGCCGCTTTGCGCTTGGCCTCTTCCACCGCTTTACGCTTCGCTTCCTCAGCTGCAGCTTCGCGCTCAGCCTGCGCCAACCTGGCTTGCCGCTCGGCCTCGATTTGCTGTCGGCGGCGTTCCTCTTCGGCCAATCGCTCCGATTCCAGTCGGATGGTTTCTTCGTCGATGACCTCGGCCTGAATGGATTTGATCTCGGGTGTCTCAGTGTGCAGCGCACTCGATATATTCAGGTTCAACAATAAAAATACGATGACGACAGCATGGACGGCGACGGTAATGACCGTAGCCACCGCATCCTGAAGTCGCGTTTGACGCTTCGATTGCATCGACTATGGTTACCGGCGAGAGGGCTCATCTGGCGGTGCAGTGGACAAGCCGACCTTGTTTGCGCCTGCCTTGCTCAACGCCGCCATTGCCTTGATCACGCGATCGTACATCAACTCCCGATCAGCCCGGACCAGCACCGGCGGCTGCGGCTGATGCGCCAACACGCTCTGTACCGCCTGACGCTGCGGCTCCAGGGTATCGCAATCCACCGGCTGCGCCTTGGCCGAGCCGATGTTCACATGACAGACGCCATCCTTCTGTACCGACAGCACTACAATCTCATTTTCCTGTTTAGCGGTGTCGATCGGTTCCGCTGGCGCTTTGGGCAACTCGACCTGGACACCCTGATTGAGCAACGGCGCAGTGACCATGAAAATCACCAGCAACACCAACATCACATCGATGTAGGGCACGACATTGATGTCCGCTTTCAGGCGGCTATGCGAGCTACGACGAGAGCTGCGGCGGGCCATGGTCTAGCTCTGAGCCGTCGTGCGGGCGCTGTCGGGGTAATTCCTGCGCAAGCTGTAGGATTGACGCTGGAGGATGTTGGAAAATTCTTCCATGAAGGTTTCGTAGCGATTGCCCAGGCGGTCGACTTCATGCGCATAGCGGTTGAAGAAGATCACGGCCGGAATGGCGGCGAACAGACCCATCGCAGTGGCGACCAGGGCCTCGGAGATGCCGGGCGCCACCTGTGCCAATGTAGCCTGTTGAGCCAGCCCCAGCGATCGGAACGCGTTCATGATGCCCCACACCGTACCGAACAAACCGATGTACGGACTGGTGGAGCCAGCGGTCGCCAGCAGCGAAAGATACATTTCCAAATCGTCCAGCTCACGCGAACCGGCCGCATGCATGGCCCGCTGGGCACCGCTGACCACCGAGTCCGCATCGGCGGTCGGCTGGGAACGCAACCGCAGAAACTCCTGGAATCCCGCCAGGAAAATGGCCTCCATTCCGCCCACCGGCTCCTTCTGGCGGTTGATGCGCGCATACAGCGAGGCCAGATCGATCCCTGACCAGAAATCATCCTCGAACTGGTCGGCCGCCCGCTTGGCGGAAGACAACACCATATGCTTCTTGACGATCACCCACCACGAACCCAGCGAGATCACCAGCAACCCAGACATGACCAGCTGTACGATCAGACTGGCGTTGGTGATCAAGCTCCAAAACGATAAATCATGGGTCACTCTGCGTGTCTCCCTCATCGACCGCCGGAGAATTCGGCATGCTCGGAACGTTGCCGCAGCACTGCCCGTTGCCTGGATCTGGACGCTGTCCACGGAGATGGATCGCGCCGCCACAACGAGCATCGCTGCGGTAGGTCCGCAATAACCAAGCACACAACTCCATCTTCATTAGAATCCCATTGTACTGAATCGAGACTGAAGCTGATTTCCCGATGCCGATCGTGGCACCGAGACCACCCAATGTGGAAGATGTTCCCGCCGCCGATGTCAGCGCCGCCGAATCCCGTTCATCCGTAGCGCTGTCATCCGGGGCACTGCTGTCAGGATACCCCGCCGAACAGGTCACCGCTGGCCGCCGGGTTGACGGTCGCCAGTCCGAAATGCCGGTAGGCGTGGGCCGTCGTCACTCGGCCACGCGGGGTGCGCATCAAAAAACCCTGCTGGATCAGATAGGGCTCCAGTACATCCTCGATGGTGCCCCGCTCCTCGCCCAAGGCGGCTGCCAGCGTGTCCAATCCTACCGGCCCGCCGCTGAACTTGTCGATCATCAGCCACAACAAACGCCGGTCCTGTTCGTCGAAACCGCACTCGTCGACCTTGAGCAGATCGAGCGCCTGCCGCGCCACCTCAACCGTGATTCGCCCCCCCGCGCGTACTTCGGCGAAGTCGCGCACCCGCCGCAACAGGCGGTTGGCGATCCGCGGCGTGCCGCGCGCGCGCCGACCGATCTCGGCCGCGCCGTCGGGATGATCGGTGGCGATGCCGAGAATCCGCGCCGATCGCGCCACGACCTCGGTCAGCTCTTCGGGAGTATAGAATTCCAGCCGATGGACGATGCCGAAGCGATCCCGCAGCGGCGAAGTCAGCAACCCGGCGCGGGTAGTAGCCCCGACCAGGGTGAACGGCGGCAGATCCAGCTTGATCGAACGCGCCGCCGGCCCCTCGCCGATCAGAATATCGATCTGGTAATCCTCCATCGCCGGATACAGTACTTCCTCCACTACCGGACTCAGGCGATGAATCTCGTCGATGAACAACACATCGCGCGGCTCCAGGTTGGTCAGCAGCGCCGCAATGTCGCCCGGCCGATCCAATACCGGTCCCGAGGTCTGGCGCAAATTGACGCCCATCTCGGCGGCGACGATGTGCGCCAGTGTGGTCTTGCCCAGGCCCGGCGGCCCGAACAGCAGCACATGGTCCAGCGCCTCGTTGCGGGCGCGGGCGGCGTGGATGAAGATCTCGAGCTGCTCGCGCATCGCCTGCTGGCCGATGTACTCCGCCAACCGCCGAGGGCGCACGGCACGATCCAGCGAGGCATCCTCGCTGCTGGCGGCCGGGGAAATCAGGCGGTCGGGTGAATTCATGGCGGCAGCAGTGTGATCCGGAGTGTGCAACAGTGGAATGGCTATCGGGAATGGCTAGCAGGAATGACTAGCGGGAATGGCTAGTGGAAAAGTGTAAGGCTAAACGGAAAGTGGCGTTACCTGTTTTCGACCCAGCGTCCGCGCTATCGGCGAACGCTGGCCTGTAAAGCTTGGCGGATGATCGCTTCGCTGGTCAAGCCTTCGGTTTCGAGCGACTGCACCATGCGGGATGCTTCGGGCAACTTGTAACCCAAGGCTACCAGCGCGCTGATGGCGTCTTCAACCGGACTGGCCTCCGGCACGGCTGTCCGTCCGCCCGGCAACGCCACGCCACCCGGCTGGAGTCCCAGCGCATCGATACGGTCGCGCATCTCGATGATCAAGCGCTCAGCGGTTTTCTTGCCGATCCCCGGCAACCGGGTCAGCGCAGCGGCATCGCCTTCGCGCACGCAGCGGCCAAACAGCTCCACGCTCATCCCCGACAGGATCAGCAGCGCCAACCGCGGGCCGATGCCGGTCACCCGAATCAGGTTGCGAAACAGGCTACGCTCGTCGACGCTGGCGAAACCGTACAGGGTATGGGCGTCTTCGCGCACCGCCAGATGGGTATGCAGCATCACTTCGACGCCAATTTCCGGCAAGGTCTGGAAGGTGGTCAACGAAGCCTCCAGCTCGTAACCGACCCCCTGGACATCGATCAACAGATACGGCGGCTGTTTCCAAACCAGCGCACCGCGCAAACGGCCAATCATCGCCGTCTCCGCACCGGCAGGCTGACAGCCGCCAAACGCTGCAGGGTCTGGCGAGTGTGGCCGTGGCAGATGGCTACCGCCAGGGCGTCGGCAGCGTCGGCCTGCGGCGACTCCGGCAGATTCAGCAACAACGCCACCATGCGTTGCACCTGATTCTTGTCGGCCGCGCCGCCGCCGACCACCGCCTGCTTGATGGCTCGCGGCGCGTATTCGCTGACCGGCAGTCCGGCCATCACCACCGCGCACAGAGCTGCGCCGCGGGCCTGTCCCAGCTTGAGCGCCGAATCGGGATTGCGGTGCATGAACACCTGCTCGGCGGCGACCTCCATCGGCTGGTACTGCCGGATCACTTCGCTCACCCCCTCGAAGATCGTCTTCAAGCGTTCCGGCAGGGGCCGATCGCTGGCGGTCCGAATACAGCCGCTGGCAACATGGCGGCTGCGTGGCCCATCCATGTCGACGACACCGTAGCCGGTGATGCGCGAACCAGGATCGATGCCCAGCAGCCGGACCACGGTCACGGTCAGAGTTTGGCCAGGATGTCGTCGGGGATGTCGGCGTTGGAATAGACGTTCTGGGTATCGTCCAGATCCTCCAACATCTCCAGCAGCTTAACCATCTTCTGGGCATCGTCGAAGCCGAGGGTGACGTTGGAAGCGGCCCGTTGGGTCACCTCCGCATCCTCGGGCGTCAGTCCGGCCGCGACCATCGCCTCCTTGACCGTATGGAACGCCGCCGGATCGGTCAGCACTTCTACCGAACCATCGGAGTTGCTGGCCACATCGTCGGCCCCGGCTTCGATCGCCACTTCCATGATGCGATCCTCATCGCAACCCGCCGGATAGCTCAACACGCCCTGCTCGGTGAACTGGAAAGCGACCGACCCGGAGGTGCCGAGATTGCCGCCGCACTTGGTGAAGGCGTGGCGCACTTCGGCCACCGTGCGATTGCGATTGTCGGTCAGGGCGTCGACCATCACCGCGACCCCGCTGGGGCCGTAGCCCTCATAACGGATCTCCTCGTATTCCACGCCGTCCAGCGCGCCGGTGCCGCGCTTGATGGCGCGATCGATGGTGTCCCGGGGCATGTTGGCGGCCAATCCTTTGTCCATCACCAACCGCAACCGGGGATTAGCTCCGGGGTCGCCGCCGCTCATGCGGGCTGCGACCGTGATTTCCCGGATCAACCGGGTGAACAGTTTGCCGCGTTTGGCGTCCTGGGCGTTCTTCCGATGTTGGATATTCGCCCATTTGCTATGTCCTGCCATGCGTAGCCTCTTGCCTGCTGTATCGTAGAATGCATGAAAAATCAGTTTATCATCTTGGCTTCCCGCTACGCATGCGGCGGATGGCGGAACCGACCGGTGGCGAAGAAGGCACAAGCCTGGGCGACCGTGGTCGGATCAACCAGCATCTGCATATGCGAAACCGGCAGGCAGATATGGTCGGCCATGCCCGACAGCTGGGTTTCGACCACGGCGATGATGCCGTCCGCCGGCGCTGGCATGCCGGGAAACAACAGCCCCAGCCCAACGTTCAGGGTACCGGCGATCGAGCCCAGCAGGTTTGGTCCGGTCCAGACCGGCGCATCGCCCAGCAAGCCGTCTTCCAGCCCTCGCCCCACGAAAAACCCAAGCCCGCTGCCATGCATGATGCGGGCGGCATAACTGCCCTGGTGGGGTGTGCCCAGCGTCACGATCCGGCCCGGCCGCTGGTTGGGGTATTGCCGGAACAGGTGCCGG
>Ga0116179_1003813_pt1 | contig 10277 bp, 8 predicted proteins | sample AD_UKC071_MetaG_FD_89751 | JGI IMG/M metagenome (GOLD analysis project Ga0116179, IMG submission 89751) | Active sludge microbial communities of municipal wastewater-treating anaerobic digesters from USA - AD_UKC071_MetaG | ecosystem: Engineered > Bioreactor > Anaerobic > Digestate | place: USA...
GCCGAACAGGTTCTTTCGGGTTTCAGCGTCCATGCCGGCGCTGTTGCCCATGTCCTTGCGAAGCTCCTTGCCCACGGCCAGGCCACGCTGCACCGCATCGCGGGCGCGCACGGTGGCGAACCAGCGCTTGACGTGCGGCCAGTCGTCCAGGGTCAGGCCCTGGGCCTTGTGGGTCATGATCCACGGGAAGATCGCGATGTCGGCGATGCCGTAGTCGTCGCCCGCGACGTACGCCCTTGTCTTGCCGAGTTGCCCGTCCAGCACGCCGTACAGGCGCCGGGTTTCGCGCTCGTAGCGGTCGATGGCATAGGGGATCTTCTCGGTGGCGTAGAGCCGGAAGTGGCCGTGCTGGCCCAGCATCGGCCCCAGGCCGCCCATCTGCCACATCAGCCAGGGAATGACGGTGTGGCGCTGGCGCCAGTCCTGCGGCAACAGGTGGCCGGTCTTCTCAGCCAGGTACAGCAGCATGGCGCCGGTCTCGAAGCTGCTGAACGGTTCGCCGCCGCCCGGCGGGTCGTGGTCCACCAGGGCCGGGATGCGGTTGTTCGGGCTGATCGCCAGGAAGTCGGGCGCGAACTGCTCGCCGCGGCCGATGTTCACCGGCTTGACGGTGTAGGGCAGGCCCAGTTCCTCCAGCGCGATGCTGATCTTCCAGCCGTTGGGCGTGGGCCAGTAAAACAGGTCGATCATGGCGGCGCCCCTCCATGGCGCGGGTGTGACAGCAGGCCCCGGACGCTACGCCCAAACTGCCCGCGATGAACGACGCCACCACGACACCCGGCCCGGCCACGCTGGCACCCACCGCCGCCATCGACAGCGACCACCCCGCCGTGCGCGCCTACGCCGCCCAGCACGCCGTGGGCGCCGACGACCGGGAGCGCGCCGTCGCCCTGGCGCTGGCGGTGCGCGACGGCTTCCGCTACGACCCGTACAAGGCCGACCTGTCGCCCGCGGGCATGCGCGCCAGCACGGTGCTGGCCCAGGGCTACGGCTGGTGCGTGCCCAAGGCGGTGCTGCTGGCCGCCGTCTGCCGCGCCGCCGGCATCCCGGCGCGGCTGGGCTTTGCCGACGTCACCAACCACCTCAGCACCGAGCGCATGCGCCAGAGCATGGAAAGCGCCGTCTTCTACTGGCACGGCTACACCGACATCTGGCTCGACGGCGCCTGGCGCAAGGCCACGCCGGCCTTCAACCTGAGCCTGTGCCAGAAGTTCGGCCTGAAGCCGCTGGACTTCGACGGCCGCTCGGACTCGATCTACCACCCGTTCGATCTCGCCGGCAACCGCCACATGGAATACCTGAACCAGCGCGGCGCCTTCGACGACCTGCCGCTGGACGCGATCACGGCCGACTTCCATGTCCACTACCCGCGCTGGATGGCCCGCATGGCCGAGGACCAGCAGGCCGACTTCCTGGCCGAGGTGGCCGCCGAGACCGGGGCGCCGCGATGAACGACCGCAGCGACAGCCCGCTCGTTCCTGAAGGATTCAAGCCGCTGCCGGTCGGCGGCGACTTCATCGGCATCAACGGCCCGCTGTACGTGCGCAGCGTGGCGCTGGCCGACGGCAGCAAGCAGCGCCACATCGGATTCCGCGTCGAGCAGCGCCACTGCAACCCGATGGGCAACTGCCACGGCGGCATGCTGGCCACCTTTGCCGACATGATGCTGCCGATGCTGGCGCACCGGCAGGCGGTCGAATTGCGTGGCCAGTTCCTGCCCACGGTCAGCCTGCAGATCGACTACCTGGCGCCCAGTCCGCTGGGCGCGTGGGTGCAGGGCGAGGCGCAGGTGCTGCGCATCACCCGCAACCTGGCCTTCGTGCAGGGCCTGGTCACGGCCGACGACGTGCCGGCGCTGCGGGTCAGCGGCATCTTCAAGATCGGCAAGCCGTTCACGCCGCGCCAACCCACCTGATTGCGGGGTTCGAGCGCAGCGATCACGTGTAGATTCCGCATTTTGGCGCCCCAGGCGCCGCCCGAATCCGCCGTTGATGCCGATCCTCCTGCGCCTTGCCAGCACCTTGCTGCTGGCCGTGTTGCTGTGCCGCCCCGCCCTGGCGGCCGATGCGCCCCGCTGCGACCGCCCCTTCACCCTGGCCTTGCATGACCACGGCCTGCTCTACGACAGCCAGACCGGCGAGGGCATCGACCGCGACATGGCCGACGCGCTGCAGCAGCGCAGCGGCTGCCGCATCAGCGTGTCGCTGCTGCCGCGCGCACGCATCTGGCAGCTGATCGAGTCGGGCCTGCTCGACTTCAGCCTCTCAGGCATCAGCAACCCGGCGCGCGAGAAGTTCGCCAGCTTCGGCTGGTACTTCTCGAACAAGTACTACCTGCTGGTGCGCCGTGATGCCGGCGTGCAGAGCCTGGCCGACTTCGAGCGCAACGCGGCGCTGAAGCTGGGCGTGATCCGCAGCTTCCGCTACAGCGCCACGGCCAACGGCTTCGTCGACCGGCTCGACGCGCAGGGCCGCGTCAGCCATGCCAGCGCGCTGGCGCCGCTGTACGAGGTGCTGCTGGACAACCGGGTGCAGGCGATGATCATCGAGCCCTTCGACTACCCGGCGCTGCAGACCGAGCGCATCCGCGCCCAGACCGCCGTGCTGGAGTTCGGCGACGCACCGGTGCCGCATGGGCTGATCATGTCGCGCGCCGCCCTGGCGCCCGACCAGCAGCAGGCCTGGCGGGCCCTGGTCGACGCCATGCGCGCCGACGGCACGGTGACGCGCATCTTCGAGAAGTACTTCCGGCCCGAGCTGGCGCGCCAGCTCACGCAGTTCTGACCTCCGCTGGCGCCGCGCCTTGAGACGCTGGAGCTTCCGGCCCAACCGGCCCAACCGGCCCAGCCGGCCCACGTGGCCCACCTGGCCGTGGCCCCTGGCGGTGGTGAGCCTGGCCCTGGCCGTCACCGCCTGGCAGGCGAACCACGAGCGCGAGCTGCAGTCGCGCGACCAGCGCCGCAGCTTCGACGCCGCGCTGCGCGACGCGACCACCCGGATCGAGCAGCGGCTGGCCAGCCACGAGCAGATGCTGCGCGGCGTGCGCGGCCTGTTCGACGCGTCCGACGAGGTGACGCGGCGCGACTTCGAGCGCTATGTCGCCTTGCTGCAGACCGGCGCCGACTTTGCCGGCCTGCGCACCATCGCCCATGCGCCGCTGGCGCTCGACGGCACGGCCCGGGTGCAGTACGTGGCGCCGGCCAGCACCGCCCTGCTGCAGCCGCCCGACGGCGACCTGCTGGCCCGGCCGGCGCTGCGCCAGGCCATGCTGCAGGCGCGCGACGCCGGCACGGTGGTCATGACCGGCCTGGTTCGGCCGACCGAGGTCGGCGGCGAGGCCGGCGTGTTGCTGTTCATGCCGGTCTACCAGCACGACCGGCCGCGGGCCACCGCCGCCGACCGGCGCCGCCACCTGGCCGGCTGGGTGCTGGCGGTGTTCGGCCTGGGCGACCTGGTGGCCAGCCTCTACGGCGAAGGCACGCCGGGCATCGACCTGCGCATCCACGACGGCACCTCGCCCGACGACGCCAGCCGCGTGCACCCGCCCGGGCCGCTGCCCGCGCCGGTGGCACCGCGCTACGACGCGCAGGAGTACCTCACCTTCGCCGGCCACACCTGGACGCTGTGGGCACGCAGCCTGCCCAGCTTCGAGCAGCCCGCCGGGCAGGACCCGGCCCGGGTGATCGCGGTGGCCGGCAGCGGCCTGGCGCTGGCGCTGGGCCTGCTGACCTGGCTGCTGGTCACGGGCCGGGCGCGGGCCCTGCAGGCGGCCGGGCAGATGAACCGCCAGCTCGACGCCAGCGAACGGCAGTACCGGCGCATCGTCGAGACCGCCAGCGAGGGCATCTGGATGGTCGATGCCCAGGGCCGCACCCGCTTTGCCAACCCGGCGCTGCAGCGGCTGCTGGGCTGCGACGAGGCGGCTCTGCAGGGCCGGCCTTGCACCGACTTCCTCGACCCCGCCGACCATGCCGCCCTGCAGGCGGTGGCCGACCAGCCGCTGCCCGAGACCCGCGAGCTGCGCCTGCGCCGCGCCGACGGCACCACGCTGTGGGCGCGGGTGTCGGTGCGCCGGCTCACCGAGGCCGACGCCGATGCCACGGCCGACGGCGACAGCCCAGGCCCGCCTGCTGCCGCCGGCCTGCTGGCGATGGTGACCGACGACAGCCAGCGCCATGCCGACGAGGAGCGCCGCGCCCTGCTCGAAAGCCAGCTGCGCCAGTCGCAGAAGATGGAGGCCATTGGCACCCTGGCCGGCGGCATCGCGCACGACTTCAACAACATCCTGGCCGCCATCCTGGGCAACGCCGCGCTGGCCGAGCAGGACCTGGACCCGCACCACGCCGCCCAGCCGCGCCTGCGCCAGATCACCCAGGCCGGCACGCGGGCACGCAGCCTGGTGCAGCAGATCGTCACCTTCAGCCGCCAGCAGCCGCAGACCCTGGTGGTGCAACCGCTGGGGCCACTGCTGGAGGAAGCCGCCCGGCTGCTGCGCGCCACCCTGCCGGCGCGGGTGGTGCTGGCGCTGCAGGTCGCGCCCGCCGCGCTGCCGGTGGCGGTGGACGCCACCCAGTTCCAGCAGGTGCTGCTGAACCTGTGCACCAACGCCTGGCATGCGCTGCCCGACGGCGCCGGCCACATCACCATCGGCCTGGACACCGCGGGCGCCGCACCGGTGCCGGGCGACTGGGTGCACCTGTGGGTGCGCGACGACGGCTGCGGCATGGACGAGGCGACGCGCCAGCGCATCTTCGAGCCCTTCTTCACCACCAAGCCGGTGGGCCAGGGCACCGGCCTGGGCCTGGCCGTGGTGCACGGCATCGTCGCCAGCCATGGCGGCAGCATCAGCGTGGACAGCGCCCCGGGCAGCGGCACCACCTTCCACCTGCTGCTGCCGCTGGCCACCGGTGCGCCGCCGGTGCAGCCCGCCGGCCAGGGGCTGCTGCCCGGCCGGCTGGGCCGGGGCGAGCTGGTGCTCTACGTCGACGACGACGCGGTGATGGGCCTGATGGTCGAAAGCCTGCTGCAGCGCCAGGGCTGGCGGGTGGTGCTGGCCGACAACCCGCGCCAGGCGCTGGCCCGCGCCCTGGACGCCGACGACCCGGTGGACCTGGTCGTCACCGACTTCAACATGCCCGGCGAATCGGGGCTGGACCTGGCGCAGGCCCTGGCCCGTGGCCGACCGCAGCTGCCGGTGATCATCACCTCGGGCTACATCACCGACACCCTGCGCACCGAGGCGGCACGCCTGGGCGTGCGCCACGTGCTGCCCAAGGAGCACACGCTGGAGCAGCTGGGTGTGCAGGTGGCGCTGGCGCTGGCCACCGCGGTGTGATGATCGCGGGATGCCCGATCCCGACACCGCCCCCACCCCGCCCCGCAAGACCCCCGACCGTCTGCGCAGTGCGCGCTGGTTCGCCCCCGACGACCTGCGCAGCTTCAGCCACCGCTCGCGCGCGATGCAGCTGGGGCTGGGCGCGGAAGACTTCGCCGGCAAGCCGGTGATCGCCATCCTCAACACCTGGAGCGACATCAACCCCTGCCACGGCCACTTCAAGCAGCGGGTCGACGACGTGAAGCGCGGCGTCCTGCAGGCCGGCGGCCTGCCGATCGAGCTGCCGGCGCTGTCGCTGGCCGAGATCTTCGTCAAGCCGACGACCATGCTCTACCGCAACCAGCTGGCGATGGACACCGAGGAGCTGCTGCGCAGCCATCCGGTGGACGGCGCGGTGCTGATGGGCGGCTGCGACAAGACCACGCCCGGCCTGCTGATGGGCGCGCTGTCGGTGGGCCTGCCCGCCATCTACCTGCCCGCCGGGCCGATGCTGCGCGGCCATGCCGGGGGCAAGACCCTGGGCTCGGGCTCGGACGGCTGGAAGTTCTGGGACGAGCGCCGCGCCGGCAGACTGAGCGATGCGCAGTGGCTGGCCATCGAGGGCGGCATCGCCCGCAGCCCCGGCACCTGCATGACCATGGGCACGGCCGCCACGATGATGGCGCTGACCGAGGCCCTGGGCCTGGCCCTGCCCGGCGCCAGCAGCATTCCGGCGGTGGACGCCCACCACCCGCGCATGGCTGCGGCCTGCGGCCGGCGCATCGTCGACATGGTCTGGGACGACCTGACCCCGGCGCGGGTGCTCAGCGCCGCCAGCTTCCAGAACGCGATTGCGGTGGCGATGGCCCTGGGCTGCAGCACCAACGCCATCATCCACCTGGTGGCCATCTCGCGCCGCGCCGGGCTGCCCGTGACGCTGGACGACTTCGACGCCGCCAGCCGGCGCGTGCCGGTGATCGCCAACATCCGGCCCAGCGGCGACAGGTACCTGATGCAGGACTTCTACGAGGCCGGCGGCCTGCCGGCCCTGGTGCAGCGCCTGGCGCCGCATCTGGACCTGTCGGCCCGCACCGTGACCGGCCGCACGCTGGGCGAGAACACCGAAGGCGCCCGGGTGCTGGACGACGACGTGATCCGCCCGCTGGCCGACCCGCTGTACGCCGAGGGCGCGCTGGCCGTGCTGCGCGGCAACCTGGCGCCGGGCGGGGCGATCATCAAGCCCAGCGCCTGCGCGCCGCAGTACCTGCGCCACACCGGTCCGGCCCTGGTCTTCGACGACTACCCGGCGCTGAAGGCCGCCGTCGACGACCCCGACCTGGACGTGACGGCCGAGCATGTGCTGGTGCTGCGCAACGCCGGCCCGCTGGGCGGCCCCGGCATGCCGGAATGGGGCATGCTGCCCATCCCCACCAAGCTGGTGAAGCAGGGCGTGCGCGACATGCTGCGCCTGTCCGACGCGCGCATGAGCGGCACCAGCTACGGCGCCTGCATCCTGCACTGCGCGCCGGAGGCCCACATCGGCGGCCCGCTGGCCCTGGTGCGCACCGGCGACCGGATCACGGTCGACGTGCCGGCGCGCCGCCTGCACCTGGAAGTGAGCGACACCGAGCTGGCCGCGCGCCGCGCCGCCTGGGTGGCGCCACCGCCACGCTACGCCCGCGGCTACGGCTGGCTGGCCGCGCGCCACATGCTGCAGGCCGACCAGGGCTGCGACTTCGACTTCCTGGAAACCGGCTTCGGCGCCGCGGTTCCCGAGCCGGACATCTTCTGAAGGAGCCACGATGGCCATGCACTTCGACCTCGTTGACCTGCGCCTGATGGTACGCATCGCCGAGACCAACGGCCTGACCCGCGGCGCCGAGGCCTCGCACATGAGCCTGCCCGCGGCCAGCACCCGGGTGAAGAACCTGGAGGAGAGCATCGGCACCAAGCTGCTCTACCGCACCAGTCAGGGCGTGACGCTGACGCCGCCGGGCCAGGCCTTCGTGCACCACGCGCGCCTGGTGCTGGGCCAGATCGAGCACCTGCGCGGTGACCTGCAGAGCTTCGCCAAGGGCATCAAGGGCCACCTGCGGGTGTTCGCCAACACCACGGCGCTGGGCGAGTTCCTGCCGCCGGTGCTGCGCGACTACCTGCGCACCCACCCCGACGTCAACATCGACCTGCGCGAGCGGCTGTCGCACGACATCGTGCGCGCCGTGGGCGAGGGCCAGACCGACATCGGCATCGTGGCCGGCGCAGTGCGCACCGAGAACCTGGAGACCCTGCCCTACCGCCAGGACACGCTGCTGCTGGTGGTGCCGCGCGGGCATGCGCTGGCCGGCGGCACGCCGGTGGCCTTTGCCGACACGCTGGAGCTCGACCATGTGGGCCTGAGCGAGGCCAGCGCGATCCACGCCTTCCTGCGCCGCGCCTGCGACAGCCTGCACCGCGTGCTGCCCACGCGCATCGAGGTGGGCAACTTCGAGGCTGCCTGCCGCATGGTGGAGGCCGGCGTGGGCGTGAGCATCCTGCCCGGCTCGGCGGCGCGCCGGCATGCGCAGACCATGGCCATCGACACCGTGGCGCTGAGCGACGACTGGTCGCTGCGCGAGATGCAGATCTGCATGCGCAACCTGCAGGCCCTGCCGCCCTTCGCCCGCGACCTGGTCGACCTGCTTGTCGCGGACGCGCGCGGCGCCAACATTGCTGCACCGATCAGCAAGTCAGCCGAAACCCACCGCGCCGAGAGCTCGTGAAGCCTCCGTTCAGACCAAACGGCACGCGCCGACGCAACGCTGCCAGCGCGTGAGTGGACGCAAGCCGCCGTCTATGATGTTCGTGAGGTAAAGCGTGGGAGGTCAACATGCGCCCCGTCGGGCGACCGCAGACGCCGGTGTCGCCAGCAATGTTTTGGGTCAGTCTCGGCTTGACCGGGGTCTGCGCAGGCACGTACATCTGGTTGATCGTGAGCAGCGTGCCCACCGATCGTTTCGGCTGGTGGCCGCGCGTGCTGTTGCTGGTGACGCTGGCGGTGTCGGTGCTGGCGTCGCTCGCGGTCACTCAGGTGATCCCCTGGGGATCGCGCAGTTGGCGCGACTGGCGCAGACCGAAGGTGCTGGGCGCCTTTGTGGGATTGATCGTAGGGCTGGTCGGCGTGGCCTCCAGCGTATCCAACGTTTTTGCACCGCCAGCTGCAACCCAAGACGATGTGCAGGCCGCCACAACCGCCGTCCAGCGTGTGGATGAAAGGCTGCAGACCGCGGGGGTCACCGAGGGGCCATCGTCCGCGATTGAACGAGCGTTGCCCGGAACATGGGGTGAGCCCGGCTGCACGGTGACCTACCGATTCGCCCTGGCTCCGGGACTGCTGACGATTGAGTCGGTTCGCAGCGTGCCGGGCCAGGTGCCCTTGAAGCTGGAACTGCAGCCTGAACCTGGCCGCGTTGCGCGCCTGGTGGCCACGACGGTGACGCCCTTGGCCGAACGAGGCGAGCAGCATGAATTCGTGCTGGATGCCGCCAGCTCGGGACGGTTTCTCAACTGGTCAGTTCGGAAGCGCGAGGTGGTGTTGCGCCTCGACCGCTGCGATTGAGCCGAAGCCAAATCGGGGAACGGGCGATGCGGCAGTTGAAACGGATGGCCTTGATGGCGCTTGCGTCGCTGGTCACAGCAACAGCCATAGCGCAGCCGCTGCCACCTGACGAATTCCTGACCCGCTTCGGACTGACCCCGGCACAAACCCGGATGGTGTTGGAACGGCTCGACACGGCGGACCAAGAGATCAACGAACTGTCCAAGCGCAACGGCTTGCAGCGGAAGACCTTGCGCGCGATTGCGTTGGAGCTGGGCGCACGCAAGCCTGACCTGCCGTTGGAGCAGTACCTGGCAGCCGTTCGCGCCCTTGCGTCCGAAGCCAAGTCGGCCAATCGTCGGATTGCCGAACTGGATGAACTGGTCGGCAGGTTGGACCCCGGTGGCGAAAGGCAGCGGGCGCAAGCCGAAGTGAGATCTGCCGATCAAGCGTTCCAGTCGGGCCGCTTAGCTGAGGCCGAGGCGCACTTGGAGCGACTGGCGCTGCTGCGGCAAGTCGAATCCGACGCCGCCCAGGTCGCCGCCTTCAAGGCGATGGACCTGCAGGCCGACTATGCGGCACTCCGTGGAGACGTCGAAACCGCCGACCGCGTGCTGTCCAACAAGACCAGGCTGGTACGCCAACGGCGCCTAGCGGCGGAACGAGAGGAATGGCTTACAGAGTTGTCTCGTGCCGAGAAATGGTTTGAGCGCGGGGATCGCCTGGGCCTCAATGACGACCTGCGCAAAGCCATCGATATTCTGCGAACCAATGCACTGACCCTGGCGACCAGGGAGCGCGTACCTTTGCAATGGGCCGCGACGCAGAACAACCTTGGCAATGCGCTGCAGACGCTCGGCGAGCGCGAGAGTGGCACGGCGAGTCTGGAAGAAGCGACCCACGCATTTCGCCTGGCCTTGGCCGAATTCACCCGCGAACGCGGTCCGCAGCAATGGGCGATGACGCAGAACAACCTGGGCGCGGCGTTGCAGCAACTTGGCGAACGCGAGAGCGGCACAGCAAGGCTGGAAGAGGCAGTGCAGGCATACCGGCTGGCCCTATCAGAACGCACCCGCGACCGCACGCCGCTGCAATGGGCTGCAACACAGGACAACTTGGGTGGCGCACTGCAGATACTGGGCGAACGCGAAAGCGGAACGGCAAGGCTGGAAGAGGCGGTGCAGGCGTACCGGTTGGCTCTATCTGAACGCACCCGCGACCGTGCACCTTCGGACTGGGCGACGACGCAGAACAACCTGGGCACGGCGCTCAGAACTTGTGAACGAACCTCGTCCCTGCGCCGTTGAGCAGGGCATGAGCGCTGCGACGGTTGGGTACGAGGGCGGACAGGCCCAGGCGGGTCTGTTCGGTGACGTGGATGCGCCGGGGA
>Ga0116179_1003822_pt1 | contig 10264 bp, 14 predicted proteins | sample AD_UKC071_MetaG_FD_89751 | JGI IMG/M metagenome (GOLD analysis project Ga0116179, IMG submission 89751) | Active sludge microbial communities of municipal wastewater-treating anaerobic digesters from USA - AD_UKC071_MetaG | ecosystem: Engineered > Bioreactor > Anaerobic > Digestate | place: USA...
CCTGGCCGACGACATGGGCCTCGGCAAGACAGCACAGACGCTGGCCCACCTGCTGCTCGAAAAGGAAGGCGGGCGCCTCGACAAGCCGGCGCTGATCGTGCTGCCGACGTCGCTGATCTTCAACTGGAAGCACGAGGCTGCGCGCTTTGCCCCCGACCTCAAGGTACTCTCGCTGCACGGCCCCGAGCGCAAGAGCCGCTTTGCCGAAATCGCCGACAACGATGTCGTGCTGACCACCTATCCGCTGCTCTGGCGCGACGCCGATGAGCTGATGCAGCACAGCTACCACCTGCTGATCCTCGACGAAGCGCAGACCGTCAAGAACGCCCAGAGCCAGGGTGCCGAAGCCGTGCGCAAGATCGACGCGCGCCACCGTCTGTGCCTGACCGGCACGCCGCTGGAAAACCACCTGGGCGAGCTGTGGAGCCAGTTCGACTTCCTGCTGCCCGGTTTTCTCGGCGCCAGCAGGCAGTTCGCCAAGCACTGGCGGACGCCGATCGAGAAGCAGAACGACCGCCAGCGCCGCGAACTGCTGGCGCGCCGCATCCGCCCCTTCATCCTGCGCCGCAAGAAGGAAGATGTGGCCCAGGAACTGCCGCCCAAGACGATCATCGTGCGCAGCGTCGAACTCGAAGGCGGCCAGCGCGACCTTTACGAAACGGTGCGGGCGGCAATGGACGTCAAGGTACGCGACGAGATCGCCAGCCGGGGCTTCAATCGCAGCCAGATCGTCATCCTCGACGCCCTGCTGAAGTTGCGCCAGGTCTGCTGCGACCCGCGCCTGGTCAAGGCCGGCGCGGCCCGCAAGGTCAAGGAGCGGGCAAAACTCGACCTCCTGATGGCGATGCTGCCGGAGCTGGTCGACGAGGGCCGGCGCATCCTCGTCTTTTCACAATTCACCAGCATGCTGGCCCTGATCCAGGAAGAACTGGCTGCCGCCGGCATCGACTACGCGCTGCTGACCGGCGATACCGGCGACCGCGAAAAGCCGATCAGCCGCTTCCAGAGCGGCGAGGTGCCGGTCTTCCTGATCAGCCTCAAGGCCGGCGGCGTCGGCCTCAACCTGACCGCCGCCGACACCGTGATCCACTACGACCCGTGGTGGAATCCGGCCGTCGAGAACCAGGCTACCGACCGCGCCCACCGCCTCGGGCAGGACAAGCCGGTGTTCGTTTACAAGCTGATCGTCAGCGGCAGCATCGAGGAAAAGATCCTCGCCCTGCAGGAGCGCAAGGCTGAACTGGCGGCCGGTATCCTTTCCGAGGACCGCGGCGTTGACCTGAAATTCGGCAGCGACGATCTCGCCGCGCTGTTCGCACCACTGCCGTGCTAATCGGCTACGTCAAGGCTTGCGCTTCAGCCGGGTGGCGTGTCTTCTGCGCTTGATGAAGGTGGCCAGCAGAATCGCCGAGCACGCCAGCGCATTGCCGGAAAAAATCAGGGCCATCACAACATCACCCACATAGAAAATTGCAAAGGCGACGGTAGTCAGGTGCGAAAGAAAAAACAGGGTCCAGGTGCTGTACGAAATGGCCGACGCCCCGTTGGTGTCTTCGGTGACCTTCAGAAACTGGGGAACATAGGCAAAGATTCGTATCGAATTCATGAAGGTGAACAGCGTAAACACGACGACCGGGACCCAATCATGCCGGATTTCGATGTCCTTCTTGAACACTTCGACGGAATCGTTCAACGCCTGGACAAAGCTAAAGATCTCGATCACGTTCGTTGACCTCCAGATCCAAGATGACTGCAGCCGAATGTACCGTGCGCGGACTTCTGATCCATCCCCTGAACAGGGCACCGGAGACGCATGCCGCCGGTATTCCGAAATCTGATGGTAGCCCCAGACCCGGCTGTTTGCCAGCACGATTTTCGACAGTCCACGGTATCCCGGGCCAGCGCATTTTCCGCCCTTTTTGGGCGTCGACCGCAACAGGCGCTAGAATTGCATCAGAATATCCTGATATACGGAGTCGCCATGCGCCGTCTTGCCCTTCTTTTTGCCTTTGCCCTCTTTTCCCGCATGGCGCTGGCCAATGACTGGATGGTTCGTCACAAGACCGCCGCCAGCTTCGCCGACACCCGCGAGGCCATCGTTCTCGCCATCGAGAACCGCGGCCTGGTGATCAATTTCACCTCGCACATCGCCGATATGCTCGAGCGTACCGGTGCCGACATCGGCGGCGCCAAAAAGATATTCGAACAGGCGGAAATCATCGAGTTCTGCTCGGCCGGGCTGTCGCGCAAGATGATGGAAGCCGACCCGCACAACATCGTACTTTGCCCCTTCGCCATTTCGATCTATACGCTGCCGGGCGACAAAGACGGCACCTGGGTCGCCTACCGCAAGCCGCAGGGCAAAGCGGCGGCGATGGTCGAAGGTTTGCTGAAGGAAATCACCGCCGAAGCCCGGCAGTGAAAATCGGCTGTTTTTCGGCGTCGACCGCAACCGGTCGATCCATGCGACCGGTCATGCCATCAGTGTCGCCGCCATGACCCGTTTGAGAGCACCGCTGAGCGCGATGCGCGCCGCCTGTTCGCGGACTTCGGCGCGATTGCCGCCGAAATTGCAGGTCAGGGCTTCGCAACCGCCGTCGCGCTGCGCCCACGCCAGACAGACCATGCCGACCGGTTTTTCCGGCGTGCCACCGGTGGGCCCGGCGATGCCGGTGATGGCCACCGCCCAATGGCCACGGCTATGCTTCAGCGCGCCCTGGGCCATCGCCCGGGCGGTCGCCTCGGACACGGCGCCGTGGCGCTCCAGCGTGGTTTGCGGCACGCCCAACATGTCGACCTTGGCCTCGTTCGAGTAGGTCACGAAACCGCGATCGAACCACGCCGAGCTGCCGGCGATGGCCGTCACCGACTGGGCGACCCAGCCGCCGGTACAGGATTCGGCGGTCACCAGCCATTCGCCGCGATTGAGCAATTCGCGGCCGAGGCGTTCGGCAAGCATTTCAAGTTCGGACATAATGCACAATCTTACCACCCGAGCAATTTCGATGCCCCGCCGACGCGACGACATACGCGACTTCCCCGGTCGCCGCTGGCTCAACCTGAGTCTGCGTGCCATTCATCTGGCTGGGCTCGTGCTGCTCGGCGCCGCGTTGCTGGGCAAGGGCGGCGTCGCCGGCGGCGCCTGGCTGGTCTTGCTTTCCGGCCTCGCCATGTTCGCCGGCGACCTCTGGGCCAACCCTTCGCACGTGCGGGAAGTCGCCGGCTGTGGCGTGCTGCTCAAGCTGGCGCTGGTGGCGTTCATGGCCGTCGAGCCGGCACTGGCGCTGCCGACATTCTGGGTCATCCTCGCGCTATCGACGCTGCTCTCGCACGCGCCCGGCGCCATCCGCCACCGGCGCCTGTTCTGAGCCGGAGCGCCGGGCACTCTGCCTGATGAATGCCGGACTGGAGAAAGCGCCCTAGCCGCGCCGCCGCAGCAAATGATTGACGATGAAACTCGACACCAGCTCCCGGCGCTGGTTGAAGGTCGAGTACTTGAGTCGCGCGATGCCGCGATCGGCCTTCGATTTCGACGGTGTCACCGTCAGCACCTCGATTTCCGCCTGCAGCGTATCGCCCGGGCGCACCGGCGCGAACCAGCGCAGTTCGTCGATACCTGGCGAGCCCATGCTGGACTCGACCAGCATGCCTTGCTGGATGAACAGCCGAAAAGTCAGTGAAATCACCTGAAAACCGCTGGCGATCAATCCGCCGTAGATCGATTCGGCGGCGACCACGGCATTCAGGTGAAAAGGCTGCGGATCGTAGGTCAGCGCGAAAGCGATGATTTCGCTCTCGCTCAGCGTGATGCCCCCGGTCACGAATTTGTCGCCGGGTTCGAGGTCGTCGAGAAATTTTGTGCTCATACCAGTCTCCTTGGGTGTGGGTCGCATCATAACGCCAGGATTTTTTTGGTGCTCATGCCAACCTGTAACCGATAACCCGCGTTACGATGAAATCTCGCCCGACCGTCGGGCGCTTTTTGTCGCCTCAAGGAGAAATTCGATCATGGGCATCTTGTGGACCATCGTTCTGGGCTTCGTCATCGGCGTACTGGCCAAGGTTCTCCACCCCGGCAAGGAGAACATGGGCTTCATCGCCACCGTCGTGCTCGGCATCGCCGGCTCCTTCCTGGCCGGCGTCATCGGCCAGTTCCTCGGCTGGTACCAGGCGGGCGAGGGCGCCGGTTTCATCGCCTCGGTCATCGTCGCGGTATTGCTGCTGGCAGTCTACGGCAAGCTGCGCGGCGGCCAGTCGGCGAAATAGAATGGTCAGCGCACACACGACCGCCGCCGGCGCCAACTGGAGCATGCCTCCGGAGGTTTCCCCGGCTCTGGCACTGCGTCGCGAATGTCGGGCCATGGCCCGGCGCCGTGCCCTGCTGGGCGCCGTCACCTCGCTGATTCCGGTACCGGGCGTCGACCTGGCGACCGACCTCGCCCTGCTGACGCGCATCGTCCATCGCATCAACGAGCACTTCGGACTTAGCGAAGCACAGATCGAGCTGCTGTCCACCGAACGTCAGGCACTGGTCTGCCGCCTGCTGGCCGGGGCCGGCGGCACGCTCGCCGCGCGCCTGACAACACCGCAGCTGGTCGCCCGCATCGTCCGCCTGGCCGGCGTGCGCCTGACGGCGATGGAAGCCGTGCGCCTGGTGCCCCTCGCCGGCCAGATTGTCGCCGCCGGCATCGGCTACTGGTCGGTCAATACCGTGGCGATGCGCCACATCGCCCAGTGCGAGCGCATCGTCGCCGAACTTGAAGCGCGGAAAGGTTCCGTATGAAAAATCCATCCCGTAGTGCTGTCGCGCTGCTGATCGGCAGCCTCCTTTCCGCCGCCGCACCGGCCGGCACCACCGTCGACCTGACTGCCGAGGCCAGCCGTCCGGCAGCCAATGACATGGTGCGCGCTACGGTGTTCGCCGAAGCCAACGGCAACAATCCGGCCGATCTGGCGCGCCGGGTCAATCAGGACATCGCCGAAGGCCTGAAGGTGATCAAGTCGAAGCCTGGCATCTCGGTCAAGAGCGGCCGCCAGAGCACTTTCCCGGTCTACGGGCAGGGCCAGAAAATCGAGGGCTGGCGCATGCATTCCGAGTTGGTGCTGGAATCGCGCGACGCGGCGGCCGTCTCGGAATTGCTCGGACAACTGCAGCAGATGCGGCTGGCGGTCAGCAGCGTCAGCCAGTTGCCGACGCCCGAAACGCGCCGAAAGGTGGAAGACGAAGCGACGCGCGAGGCGATCGGCGCCTTTCGCCAGCGCGCGGCGGTCGTCGCCGAGGTGTTCGGCAAACCGTACACGATCCGCCACCTGAACATCCAGCAGAGCGGCCAGATGCCGCCGATGCCGATGCTCCGCGCCAGCCGCGCCGCCATGGCCGCCGATGCGGCACCGCCGCCACTGGAAGCCGGCGAGAGCCTGTTGACGACGAACGTCAGCGGCCAGATCGAACTGGCCGACTGAGCGAACAAGGCCCCGCTACAGCAGGCCGTCGAACAACTGTACCTGGACGCTGTCGCCGGCCTGCACGCCGGCGCAGTCTTCCGGCAACACGACGAAGCAGTTGGCCTCCGACATCGAGCGCAGCACGCCCGAGCCCTGGTTGCCGGTGGTTTTGACCTGCCAGCGGCCGTCGACCGCAACCACCGTGCCGCGCAGGTATTCGCGGCGCCCGGCCTGCTTTTTGATGGCGTTGGCGGCAGTCACGGCCAGCAGCGGGCGTTCGGGCACCGGATCGAGCCCCGAGAGCCGCAGCAGCGCGTCGAGCGCAAATTGCGAGTAGCTCACCATCACCGCCACCGGGTTACCCGGCAGGCCGAACAGCCAAGCCTTGCCTATCCTGCCAAAGGCCATCGGGCGGCCGGGCTTGATATTGAGCTTCCAGAAATTCACCTCGCCCAGCCTGGCGAGGATGTCGCGCACGAAATCGGCCTCGCCGACCGAAACGCCGCCGCTGGTGATGATCGCGTCGGCCACCTGCGCCGCCTCGCCGAGGGCCGCCTCCAGCGCCTCCGGGCGATCCGGGACGACGCCCATGTCGATGATTTCGGCCCCCAGTCGGCTCAGCAAACCATGCAGCGTGTAGCGGTTGCTGTCGTAGATCTGCCCGGGCGCGAGCGGCTGGCCGAGCGAAGCCAGTTCGTCGCCGGTCGAGAAGAAAGCGACGCGCAGGCGGCGCCTGACATTCACCTCGACGATGCCGAGCGAGGCAAGCAGGCCGAGCTCGGCCGGGCCGATGCGCTTGCCCACCGGCAGCGCGATGGCGCCGCGCGCCAGATCCTCGCCGGCGCGCCGGGTATTCTGCCCCTGCTTCTGCCCGGCCGGCACGTAGACGGTATCGCCCTCGACCCGGGTCACCTCCTGCACCACCACGGTATCGGCACCGGCCGGCAGCACGGCGCCGGTCATGATCCTGACCGCCTGGCCCTTGCCGACCTGGCCGGAGAAGGCGTTGCCGGCGAAGGCGCTGCCGACTACGGTCAGCCGCGTCTCGCCGGCCGCACTCAGGCTTTCGCAGCGGATCGCATAGCCATCCATCGCCGAGTTGTCGTGCGCCGGCACGTCATGCGGAGCGACGATCCCGGCGGCCAGGATGCGCCCGAGGGCGCTGCGCAGCGGCACGAATTCCTGGCCGGCGACTGGAGCAACGGCGGCCACCATGCGATCGCGGGCTTCGCTGGCCGAAAGGGCGCGGTTTTCCGGTGCGTACGAGGCGCAAGACGAAGTGTCGGTCATGGCAATACCCTCGAATGTTGAAATGGAAGCACCGTCAGGGGCAGTGCCGGATGCCGGATCAGCGATCGAATGCGATGCGCCATGGCAGTTCTCCTTGCAGATAGGCCCGCGCCGCCGGCGATTGCGGGTGGGCAAAAAAACGCTGGGCCGGCGCATGTTCCTGCACGCGACCGGCAGCGAGAAAAACGATATCGTCGGCGAGACGGGTCGCCTGGCCGAGATTATGCGTCGTCATCAGCACCTTGGCCCCCTCGGTGCGGATTTCACGAACGATGCGTTCGACCTGGTCGGTAGCCGACGGGTCGAGGCTGGCCGTCGGCTCGTCGAGCAGCAGCAGGCGCGGGCGCATCGCCCAGGCGCGGGCCAGCGCCAGGCGCTGGCGTTCGCCACCGGAAAGCAGGCGGGCGCAGTCCCGGGCACGCTCGGCGAGACCGACGCGCTCCAGCACCTCCTGCGTCCGCCGGCGCCGTTCGGCGGCGTTCAGCGCCTGCGGCCGCAAGGCAAATTCGACATTGGTGAATATCGACATGCGCAGCAGCATCGGCTGCTGGAAGACCATCGCCAGACGGCCATCGGGCAGCGCCGAGTCGCCCCACGCCAGCGTACCGCCGGCGGCCGGCAGCAGACCGGCCAGCAGGCGCAGCAGCACCGTCTTGCCGGCACCGTTAGGCCCGAGGATCACGGTGATGCCTTCGCCGCCGAGTTCGAGGTCAACGCCATCAAGCACGGCGCGCCCCTCGGGCGAGAAGCGCAGGCCGGCGATGCGCAGCGGGAACATCAGCCGTACCTCCTGGCCGCCCAGCAGCGTACGCCGTGGGCGACGACGTTGAGGCCGAGGATGATGCTCATCAGCACGATGCCGAGCGCCACCGACAGCGCCAGGTCGCCCTTGCTGGTTTCCAGCGCGATGGCCGTCGTCATCACCCGCGTGTAACCGTCGATGTTGCCGCCAACAATCATCACCGCCCCCACTTCCGACATCGCCCGGCCCAGTCCGGCCAGCGTGGCGACCGACAACGAAAAGCGGCAGTCGGCGAGCAGCAGCGTGACCGCCTGCGGTCGACCGATCCCGATGACCGAAAATTCCGGCGCGTATTCCTTCCAGGCATCCTCGACGATCTGCCGACTGACGGCAGCGATCAATGGCACCACCAGCACGCTCTGGGCAACGACCATCGCCGCCGGCGAAAACAGCAACCCGTAGCTGCCGAACGGCCCGCTGCGCGACAGGGCGAGATAGACGAGGACGCCGACCACCACCGAAGGCAGCCCCATCAGCGCGTTGAGGGCGACGATCAGTGCACCGCGTCCACGAAAATCCGCCACCGCCAGCCAAGCCCCGAGCGGCAGACCGAGCAGGGCGCCGATTACCAGCGCGCTCAGGCTGACGCGCAGCGACAGACCGACGATTTCGAGCAAGCGGTGATCGAAATTGCCAAGCAGTGCGAGGGCGTCGAGCAGGGTGGCGGTCATGAATGCGAACGTGACAACGCCCGACGGTCACCCGCCGGGCGTTGCGAGCATACCACCGTGCCTATTTGTTCGCTGCGGGTGCCGGCACCGCCGCCGGGACTGCTGCTGCGGGAGCCGGTGCGGCGACGGGCGGTGCCGGCGGGGCGATCGGCGTCGGCTTGACGATTATGCCCTTAGCCTTCCGCTGCTTGATGAAGGCTTCGGCGACGCGGTTCTGGGCGTTGGCCAGTTGTTCGGCTTCGAGCTTGGCGTTTTCGGCGGCCTTGGCCTTGGCTTCTTCCGCCTTGGCCTTGGCTTCCTCGGACGGCGGCGGCAGCTTGGCCCAGGCGCCGGCACTGGCTACGGTCAGCGCCAGAATCAGGGCAAATTTGCTGTGCTTCATGTTCGTTTCCTCCCTTTAGCCTTGCGGATGGCCGGACTTGCCGGCCTTGACGTCGTTGAACCACTGCTCGTGGTGTTCCCTGGCCCAGGTTTCGTCTACATAGCCGGTCTTCATCGACTGGTAGGCGCCGTGGGCGCCGATAGTGCCCATGTAGATGTGGCCGAACGACAGGAGCAGCATGGTGAGCGCGGAAACGGAATGGACGATGTTGGCGATCTGCATCTCGCTGCGCGTCTGGTCGAAATTCGGGAAATTCATGAAGAAGCCGGAGATCGAGACGGTCAGGCCGAGGATGGTGACGCCGATCCAGAACCAGGTCTTTTCGCCGAAGTTGAAGCGCCCGGAAGGCACGTGCTCGCCGGTGATCAGGCCGCCCGCCTTGCGGATCCACAGCGCATCGATGTTCTGCCAGACGTTGTCGCGCGCCCAGATGACGATCATCGCCAGCAGCGAGGCGGCGAACAGCGGCCCGACGAAATTGTGCACATTCTTGCCGAGCACCATCAGGTAGCCGAACAGCGAATGGCCGATCACCGGAATCATCACGTGCTTGCCGAACAGCATGGCCAGCCCGGTGACCGCCAGGATCACGAAACTGCCGGCGGTGAGCCAGTGCACCACCCGTTCGTAGCGCGGGAAGCGCTGGATCAGGCGGCCGCTGGGTGCGTCATGCAGCGTCAGCGGCCCCTTGATCTTGTAGAAGATCAGGATCGCCGCCGCCACCAGCATCAGGAGGATGCCGCCATAGAAGGTCACCGGCCCGTTGCGCAGATGGCGCCAGGTGTTGCCCTCGCTCTGAATCAGCACGCCGCCTTCCGGCCCGCGATTGGTGGTGAAGAAGGATTCGCCGGAACGCACCTCGCGCCACATCGGCGCGTTGTTGCCCGGCTGCGTCTGCTGGCGTTCCGCCTGCTGCTGGGCCGGCGTCGGGTTGTCGGCGGCGGCGAGCGGCAGACTTCCGGCCAGCATCAGGCAGCCGGCGACGAGCAGGCGCCCGAGCCGGAACCTCAGTGTTGAAGTTGTCATCGTCGGCCCCTCACTTGATCCGGTTGTACTCGGTTTGCCCCTGATTGCGCGCGCGCAGGTCGTTTTCCCAGGCCTGCTTGTTGCCGGCGAACTTTTCGCCCTCCCACGGCCGGGTATCGGACTTGCCCTGGTAGTTGCCCTGCTTGTAATTGGGCACCTGCGAGTATTCGCCGCAGGCAGCGAGGCCGATGGTTGCGGTCAACGCCAAAAATAGTGCCTTTTTCATTTTGCGACCTCCTTGGCCGGTGCTGCCTGTTCCGGCTTGCCGTAGGCGGTATTCCAGCCCCAGGCTTCGCCGGCCTTGCCGCGCCGCGCCACGCGCTCGCGGTAGATGTCGGATATTACCGGCGCGTCGCCGGCCAGCAGCGCCTTGGTCGAGCACATCTCGGCGCACAGCGGCAACTTGCCCTCGGCCAGGCGATTGCGCCCGTATTTCTCGAATTCGGCCTTGGAGCCGTTTTCTTCCGGACCGCCGGCGCAGAAGGTGCACTTGTCCATCTTGCCGCGCGCGCCGAAGGCCGCCGGGCCGTTGGGGAACTGCGGCGCGCCGAAGGGGCAGGCGAAGAAGCAGTAGCCGCAGCCGATGCAGGCATCCTTGTTGTGCAGGACGACGCCCTCTTCCGTCTTGTAGAAGCAGTCGGTCGGGCA
>Ga0116179_1003824_pt1 | contig 10260 bp, 9 predicted proteins | sample AD_UKC071_MetaG_FD_89751 | JGI IMG/M metagenome (GOLD analysis project Ga0116179, IMG submission 89751) | Active sludge microbial communities of municipal wastewater-treating anaerobic digesters from USA - AD_UKC071_MetaG | ecosystem: Engineered > Bioreactor > Anaerobic > Digestate | place: USA...
GAGGCAATTGAGGCAATTGACTTCCTGCCCTTCATGAGTAGACGGCAGTATCAGCTCTGGAAGACTGAAGACGGTTGTGTTATAGGAACACTCTCGGCCGCAACCTGCCTAATAATAGTAATCCGTGCGTTCCTGGCGGCTAATATAGATGGTCGCGACGGTCAGAACCAGGATTGCGGCGAGTGTCATACCAATATCGACGGGATCGAAGTGCTCGACGATCCCGAAGGTCAGCATCCGCCGAACCATTGCGGTGATGCCCGCGACCAGGATCGGCGTCACCTGCAACCTGCTGGTCTTGAAGTAGGCCGTCACTGTCTCCAGGATCTCCACAATGATTATGGTGAGCAGGAGCGCATGTAACACCTGGAGTATGCCCTGCGTCATGTCCCGGGTATGGATAAGCGTCGCCATCTGCAGGGTCACGTCGTAAAAAGAGATGATCGCGAGCAGGGTGAGTGAGATGGCGATGAGCAGATAAATACCCTTTGTTACGCCGGACAGAGCGGAGATGACTATATCGACGCGATCTTTGAGATGAACCATATTGCACCGGGAGAACAGGGTATCTGTACGGGGTGAGTCTTCCTTGAATATTAAAGATTCCGGTTTGGCACCTGAGGGTATTAAAATGAAAAGTTTATATTGCCGGACTGCGAATTATATGATGCGTCCTGAAGCAAAGTATTTTTATACTATTCTTGCATTGTAATAATGCTAGATGGCAGTACACGCGGGGCCTATAGCTCAGTTAGGTAGAGCGCCTGGCTTTTAACCAGGTGGTCGGGGGTTCAAATCCCCTTGGGCCCGTTGCCATGGGCGATGTCTATGGTTTTTGAGAAGGTGATGCATCTGATACAAAACTATTTCATCGGTGGGGTGTGAGAGCAGTGAGCACCTCCCTGGATGTACTTAAACATGAGATGGTTCCGGATCATCAGATCATGAGCGAAGAAGAGGTGGCGGAGCTGCTCGCGATGTACCGCATCTCTTTGGAGCAACTACCAAAAATTTATCATGACGATCCTGCAGTACAGGCTATCGGGGGCGATGTCGGCGATGTGATCCGGATTATTCGCGACAGTCGCACGGCGGGCAGGGCCGAAGCGTATCGCCTTGTCGTGAAGAGACCAAAGAAATAATTCCAAGGCTGGGAGCTGATCCATCTGTTAGACAGAAGTGTTTTGTCGAGAGCGTATTTTTCGTGGCAGCATGTAGCACGCCATCAGTTAGATTCTTATAATAATTTCCTCCAGCACAACCTCCAGAAAGTCGTCGACGAACAGCGCATTATTGAGACTGATATTGAGAGTCGTGGAAAGGGTAAAGAGGCTGTATGGGTTGAGCTGGGCAAGATCGAGGTGAAGAACCCCCTCGTTCGCGAGGCAGACGGATCACAGTCTGTGCTCTTCCCGAGCGAAGCGCGCCTGCGCAACCTCACGTACGCAGCACCTATTCAACTTGACATGACGCTCGTCCAGGGCGGGGAGGCACAGGATCCGGTCGTTACCGTCATCGGGCAGCTGCCGGTGATGGTGGGTTCGGCCGCCTGCAACCTCTACGAGATGAGCGACGCCGATCGGATCGAGCACGGTGAAGACCCCCTTGACCCTGGCGGCTATTTCATCGTCAACGGCACCGAAAGGGTGCTGATGACACTCGAAGATCTTGCCTCGAACAAGATCATGACCGAGTTCACCGAACGGTACAACGAGCGGATCTACGTCGCCAAGGTCTTCTCACAGTACCGGGGCTACCGGGCGCTCGTGATCGTTGAGAGGAACCGCAAGAACCTGCTCGAGGTCTCGTTCCCCTCGGTCGCCGGGCATCTCCGGTTCGTCGACCTGATGCGAGCGCTGGGACTCCAGGGCGACCACGACATTGTGGAGGCGGTCTCCACCGATGAAGAGATCCTCACTTTCATGATGCAGAATCTGGAAGAGAGCGAGTGCGACACAGTCGATGAAGGCATCATGTATGTCGGAAAGAAACTCGCTCCCAACCAGACCCGCGACTACCAGCGAAAACGGGCTGAGTTTGTCCTTGACAACTACCTTCTCCCACATTTGAACTACCTGATGCCGGTCGGGTTGAAGGAGGGGGATCCCGAATATCGGCCGGCAGTTGAGAGCGTCCGCCTTGCAAAGGCGCACTTCCTCGGGCGTATGGCTGAGGCCTGTTTCGACCTGGTGCTTGATAGGCGCCGGATCGACGACAAGGATCACTATGCGAATAAGCGGCTGAAACTCGCCGGTGACCTGATGGAAGACCTCTTCCGGATCTCATTAAACCGCCTGACCAGGGACGTGAAGTACCAGCTTGAGCGAGCCAGCATGCGCCACCGCGAACTCTCGATTGCCACCGCTGTGCGTGCGGACGTCCTGACCGAGCGGCTGCTGCATCCACTTGCCACCGGCAACTGGGTAGGTGGGCGCACCGGTGTCTCGCAGCTCCTGGATCGGGTGGATCATATGGCGGTACTCTCGCACCTCCGGCGCGTGATCTCCCCGCTCTCCAGGTCTCAGCCTCACTTCGAGGCCCGCGACCTGCACCCCACCCAGTGGGGCCGGATCTGCCCGAGCGAGACTCCTGAGGGTCCAAACTGTGGGCTGGTGAAGAATTTCGCCCAGATGGTTGAGATCAGTAAGGGTGTTATGGATGAAGAGAGAGTGAAGAATGCCCTGTACGAGATGGGCGTCGTTCCCCTCCGGAGGGAGACGGCATGAGGCGGCAGTCACGCGTCTTCGTTGACGGGGCCCTGATCGGGCTCGTGGATGATCCCCGGGATCTGGTTTCCCGGATGCGTGAGATGCGCCGGCGTGGTGAACTCTCTTCTGAGATCAATGTCTCCTATAAGGATTTCAACAACGACGTTATCGTCCACACCGATCGCGGGAGAGCACGCCGCCCCCTGATCGTGGTCCGGGATGGCAAGCCTGAGGTGACCGAGGAAGATATCGAACGCATCCGCAACGATGAGATGACCTTCGATGACCTGGTACATAGGGGCGCCATTGAGTTCATCGATGCCGAGGAAGAGGAAGACCTCTTCATCGCCATCAACGAAGAGGACCTCACCCTGGAGCACACGCACCTGGAGATCGATCCTTCACTCATCCTGGGTATCGGTGCGGCGCACGTTCCTTTCCCCGAGCACAACGCCAGTCCCCGTGTCACCATGGGCGCAGGGATGGTCAAGCAGGCGCTCGGGTTTGGCGCGGCGAACATGAAACTCCGTCCTGACACGCGAGGACACATGCTCCACTACGCCCAGAAACCGCTTACCTACACTCAGACCTCTGATGCGATCGGGTCCGACGAGCGGCCGGCAGGTCAGAATTTTGTCGTTGCGATCCTCTCCTATGAGGGGTTCAACATTGAAGATGCGCTGATCATTAACAAGGCCTCCATCGACCGTGGTCTCGGGCGGTCGCACTTCTTCCGGACCTACGAAGGCGAAGAGCGGCGCTACCCCGGTGGTCAGGTTGACCGGATCGAGATACCGGATGAGGAGGTCTCCGGCGCGCACGGCCCTGAGTACTACGCGAACCTGGATGACGATGGCATCATCAACCCAGAGACGGTTGTCCGTGAAAAGGATGTGCTTATAGGGAAAACCTCTCCACCGAGGTTCCTCGAAGAACCTACAAGCGAGCTCATCGCCGTAGAGAAACGACGCGACACTTCAGTCACGATGCGAAGTAACGAGCGTGGGATTGTGGATACCGTCATCATCACCGAGGGCGAGAACTCCTCGCGCCTCGTGAAAGTCCGGACTCGTGACCTCCGGATACCGGAAATAGGCGATAAGTTCGCATCCCGGCACGGCCAGAAAGGCGTTATCGGGCTCATCCAGCCTTCAGAGGATATGCCGTTCACGGAGTCGGGCATGACCCCGGACCTGATCATCAACCCCCACGCGATACCGAGCCGTATGACCATCGGACATATGCTCGAGATGCTGGGCGGCAAGGTCGGCTCCCTTGAAGGCCGTCGGATCAACGGAACTGCATTCTGTGGCGAGCGAGAGGCGGACCTTCGGAGGTCGCTTAAGAGGCTCGGGTTCTCCCACGACGGTCGCGAAGTGATGTATGATGGTATCACTGGCCGCCGGTTCGTAGCCGATATCTATATCGGCGTCATCTACCAGAAGCTCTATCACATGGTCTCAAGCAAGATGCATGCGCGGTCGCGTGGCCCCGTGCAGGTGCTCACTCGTCAGCCAACTGAGGGGCGTGCCCGTGAGGGCGGTCTCCGGTTCGGTGAGATGGAGCGGGACGTACTGATCGGCCATGGTGCGGCCATGGCCCTGAAAGAGCGGTTGCTCGACGAGTCGGACAAGGTGACCCAGTGGGTCTGCGCGAAGTGTGGTATGGTGGCGATGCTTGACCGGAAGAGGAAAGTCACTCGGTGTCTTGCCTGCGGCAGCGAAACTGATATCTACCCTGTCGAGATGAGTTACGCCTTCAAACTCCTCCTCGATGAGATGAAGAGTATGGGCATTGCTCCCCGCCTGAGGCTCGACGATATGGTGTAATGAGGGGGGCATTTCAAACTATGGCTAGTCCAAAACGTATTGGAAGGATCGAGTTCGGGCTCTTCTCCCCGAAAGAGATCCGCAAGATGAGCGTCCGGAAGATTATCTGGGCAGATACCTACGACGACGACGGATTCCCCTATCCGCAGGGTCTGATGGATCTGCACCTGGGTGTTATCGACCCCGGTCTCCGGTGTAAGACCTGCGACCAGAAGGCGGCTGATTGTCCGGGCCACTTCGGGCACATCGAGCTTGCCAAACCGGTTGTGCATGTGGGTTACACCCGGTTGATCCGCAAGCTCCTGCGGGTGACCTGCAGGAGCTGTTCCCGGCTGCTGATGACGGCAGAAGAGGTTGAGAAGGTCGTCGGACCTGATGATAGTGACCTCACCGTAGATGTCGTCTCCGAGAAAGACATCAAGAAAGAACGGATCTGTCCTCACTGCGGGGAACAGCAGCTCAAAGTCAACTTCGAGAAACCCACCACTTTCACTGAGTCTTTTATAGAAGACGGAAGAAAGGTGGAGCACAAACTTACTCCAGCCGATATCCGGGCGCGCCTCGAGAAGATCCCGGATGACGACCTGCGGCTGATGGGTGTCAACCCCGACGTCGCACGTCCGGAATGGACGATCCTCACGGTGCTTCCCGTCCCGCCGGTCACGATGCGCCCCTCGATCATTCTCGAGAATGGGCAGCGGTCTGAGGACGACCTGACCCACAAACTCGTGGACATCATCAGGATCAATCAGCGGTTCAAGGAGAACCAGGACGCCGGCGCGCCCCAGTTGATCATCGAAGATCTCTGGGAACTCCTGCAGTACCATGTCACCACCTATCTCGACAACGAGGTGGCGGGGTGTCCGCCAGCCCGGCATCGGAGCGGTCGGCCGCTAAAGACCCTCTCGCAGCGGCTCAAAGGAAAGGAGGGGCGGTTCCGCGGGTCACTCTCAGGGAAGCGCGTGAACTTCTCCGCCCGTACAGTGATCTCGCCCGACCCTGACCTCTCTATTGGCGAGGTCGGGATACCGCTTGCTATTGTAAACGAGATGACAATCCCGGTCAGGGTGACCCCGTTTAACCTTGAGGAGATGCGGCAGTACGTCTTAAACGGCCCCGAGCGCCCAACCATCAAGTCGCCCTGTGGTGCAAACTACGCCATCAGGCCTGACAACCGGAGGATGCGTCTTTCGGATGTAAACCTGGAGACAGTCGCGGAGATGCTTGAGCCGGGTTGGACGGTGGAGCGGCAGCTGAAGGATGGAGACATCGTCCTTTTCAACCGGCAGCCCTCGTTGCACCGGATGAGTATAATGGCTCACCGGGTCGTTGTGATGGATGGAAAAACCTTCCGACTGAATCCAGCAGTCTGTCCGCCCTACAACGCCGACTTCGACGGCGACGAGATGAACCTGCACGTCCCACAGACCGAGGAAGCCCGGGCAGAGGCCGAGATCCTGATATCGGTGCAGGCAAACATCCTCTCGCCGAGGACCGGTGGTCCGATCATCGGCGGCATTCACGACCACATCACGGGTATCTTCCTCTTAACGCACAGGAGGCGCCACCTCCAGAAGGAGGACGTGCTCTACCTCACCCAGCACCTCGACATCGAGCACCTGCCCGAGCCAGATACAGTGGATGCCGACGGGAAACCCTTGTGGACCAACAAGCAGGTCTTCTCGCTTATCCTCCCTGAGGAGCTGAATATGATCTTCCGCGCTTCTTCGTGCCAGAACTGCGAGACCTGTCGGCGGGACATGTGCGAGAACGACGCTTACGTTCGGATAATCGACGGGCAACTGGTCGCCGGTACCATCGACAAGAAGGCGATTGGTGCGTTCGACGGCCAGATCCTGCATAGGATCGTCAGGCAGTACGGCATGAAGCGGGCCGCCCGGTTCATCGACGATGTGACAAAACTCTCGATTCGGGGTATCATGCTCCAGGGATTCTCGTTCGGCATCGATGACGAAGATCTGACCAAGACCGAGTACGGTCAGATCGATGAAGTGCTCAAAGGTGCCATCAGCGATGTCGAGCGCCGGATCAAGATCTTCAAAGAAGGGCAACTTGAACCGATGCCTGGCCGGACGCTCGAGGAGACGCTTGAGATGCAGATCATGCAGGTGCTCGGTAAGGCTCGTGACCGCACCGGTGAGATCGCCGGGCGGCACCTTGGGATGGACAACAGTGCTGTGGTGATGGCGGTATCAGGTGCCCGTGGGTCGATGCTAAACCTGACGCAGGTGGCTGGTTGCCTCGGGCAGCAGTCGGTTCGTGGTGAGCGGATCATGCGGGGCTATGAGGGTCGGACTCTGCCACACTTCCGGCGCAACGAGCTTGGTGCAGAGGCGCACGGGTTTATCATCAATAGTTACAAGAGCGGTCTCTCTCCAACCGAGTTCTTCTTCCACGCCATTGGCGGACGTGAAGGTCTCGTGGACACTGCGGTTCGGACGTCACAGAGTGGCTACCTGCAGCGGCGGATGATCAACGCCCTGCAGGATCTCAAGGTGGCATACGACGGCACCGTCCGGACGACGGGTGGTCGGATCATCCAGTTCCGCTACGGCGAGGATGGGACTGACCCTACAAAGAGCAGTTATGGCGCCCCGGTGGATGTGAAAGGCATCGTGGAGAGTGTCTTAAAGGAGGAGGTCGAATGAACAGGGATCTTGAAGAGCGGATTGATAACCTCGATCTGCCCTACCGGACACGGGAAGACCTGAAGGCGAGCCTGGAAGGCCGGGATATCACTGAAGAGGAGTTCAACCAGATCCTCGAGATGATCTTCTTTGAGTACGAGAAGACCAGGATCGAGCCCTGTGAGGCGGTCGGCATTGTGGCGGCGCAGTCGATCGGGGAGCCAGGAACCCAGATGACGATGAGGACTTTCCACTATGCGGGTGTGGCTGAGATTAACGTCACTCTCGGTCTCCCCCGCCTCATCGAGATCATGGATGCCCGGCGGGAACCGAGCACTCCAACGATGGCGGTCTTCCTACTGGATGATTGGGCGTTTGACCGTGACCGCGCCCGTGAAGTGAGCTGGCAGATTGAGGCCGCGCCGCTCCATGAGTTCGGGGATATCACCATTGACATGGAAAACATGCAGGTCTTCGTCCAGCTCAACAAGCAGGTCTGTGACCGCCGGAGGATCGCGGTGGAAGAGATCATCGAGACTGCCCCGAAGAAGATTCGGGAGAAGCGACATTTCCGCGACTTCGAGGTCGAAGGAGATGCAAAGAAGGCATCGATTGTATTCACGCCAAAAAACCAGGAGAGTTACCAGAACCTCTTCCAGCTCGCAGAACATGTCAGGAACGTCATAGTTCAGGGTATCGATGATATCGAGCGGGTGGTCGTCAGAAAGGAAGGCGGAGAGTATATCCTTTATACTGAAGGCTCCAATCTAAAAGATGTCTTCGAGATCGAGGGTGTTGATACAACCCGCACGCGGAGCAACAACATCAGCGAGATCGCTGGTGTGCTTGGTATCGAGGCGGGCCGGAACGCGATCATCCAGGAAGCCTTAAGTACCCTGAACGAACAGGGCATCACCGTTGATGTTCGTCATATCATGCTCGTCGCTGATATGATGTGTATGGATGGTGAGGTCAAGCAGATCGGTCGGCATGGCATCGCCGGCGAGAAGGAAAGTGTCCTCTCGCGCGCTGCATTCGAGGTGACAGTCAATCACTTGCTTGACGCGGCAATCGCGAACGAGGTGGATGAATTAAACGGCGTCACCGAGAACGTGATCGTGGGCCAGCCCATCAAGCTCGGCACCGGCGATGTAAAACTCATCGCAAAACCAGTAAACCTGAAAACCTAGGAGAATTATATATGGACTTTAACGCTTCACTACGCAAAGCCGTGAAGACTGGTACCGTGTTCCTGGGCCAGAACAAGACCCGGGAATGCATCGAGGAAGGCAAGGCAAGACTTGTCGTGGTGGCTAAAAACAGCCCCGAATCCGTCAAAAACATCGTAAAAGATACCGAGACCCCTGTTTACGTCTACGAGGGCTCGAGTGTCCAGCTCGGAAAAGCCTGTGGCATGCCGTACGTCGTCAGTGCGCTTGCCGTGATCGAGCCGGGTGAATCTGATATCTTGAATGTTGTGAGAGTGTAGACAATGCCACAGGTCGTGTTGACTGAAGAGTGTATGCGTCTCATCTCCCAGTTTGAGAGTCTTACCGGTGCAGGCAGTCGTGATTGCGTCGTCGACAATCGGAACGAGCGCATCATCTTTGTAATCAATCCTGGTGACATGGGCCTTGCCATCGGCAGGGGCGGATCGAGCATCAAGAAGGCTTCCGATGTTATGGGGAAGCGAATCGAGGTTGTAGAGTATTCCCCGGATCCTGGTCAGTTTATCCGGAACTGTTTCCTCCCTGCGCATGTCACTGATATCGATTTTGCCACCGATGCGGATGATCGGCCGATCGCCCGCGTAGAAGTGCGCGATGAGGATCGGGGGCTTGCCATCGGGAGAGCAGGGAAGAATATCTTCAAGGCAAAGGTTCTTGCACAGCGGCAGCATGACATCGCCGATGTCCAGCTGGTGCAGAACGAGGTTGCTTGAATCCTCCTCTCCCCTCTTTGGCTGAAAATTATCAAAGGGACCGGGTGCCCCTCTCCTCGCTCACCCCCTTGCAGGCTGTGTTCTGTTTCGAGTCGGCCCTCTCTATCCCGTGAAACGTCCATTTTGCCCCTCCAGAAGCCGCTGATCATCTACCCAGGTAGGAGTTACGCAATTCGGCGCTCTGACAGAAAGGGGTATATAAAAAAGGAGGCCAGGAGGGAAAGTATAACCCTTAACTCATGCGGAGTTTAGCTGGATATCACCTATCTGGTGGACGAACTCCGAAAACGGGCGGATCTCCGCTGGTTTGCACAGATCGACCAGGTTCTCTCAACCAACACGATATCCCGGTTTCTCAGCAGCATCAGCGAAGACCAGTTTGTCAGGCTGATCAACGCGGTGTTACAGACCCAATACCTGAAACCTCGCTGCCGCAGCCGGCGGACATACCTCATCGACAGCACAGCGATCACTCTGGACCTTAACGTCTTCAAGAAACGCTACCGGAAAGCTGACCCGGTCGAGAAGGACTACGTCCGGGCCTACTCGACAACCAACGGCTATGTGCGACAAGAGGCTGTATCGGAGATTGCGGGTCGAACTGCCTCTTATCCGTTTGAGATGTACCTACCGCGGCATGCGTCCCCGGCAACGGGGGTGTGTGAAGCCCGCGGGACAACGTGGAGAAGAACAGAACCCTGATCTCTTCCATCTGCCAGGTAAATGACGCTGAATCATCGAAAGGATCGCGATGATCAACGAGTGAAACCAGGGTGATACGAATGTCGGCGACTGATCGTCAAAATAGAAGAGAGGGTTAGCCGAAGAGGGCTCCAAGACCGGCCAGGCCGCTCTCTTCATCCTCTTCCTTCTTCTCTTCCTCTTCCTTCTTTTCCTCTTCCGCAGCTGCGGCCGGGGCAGCGGCTGGGGCAGCGGCTGGGGCAGCGGCGACCGGTGCGACGGCGGCCTTGCTGATGGCCTCCTCGATGTTCACATCCTCGAGCGCGGCGACGAGCGCCTTGACCCGGGCCTCCTCGACGGCAACGCCGGCCGCCTTCAGGACAGCAGTCACATTCTCATCAGTTACATCCTTGCCTGCGTTGTGCAGGAGCAGTGCAGCGTAGATATACTCC